>Ga0335396_10004783_pt1 | contig 14413 bp, 14 predicted proteins | sample FRY02_FD_205743 | JGI IMG/M metagenome (GOLD analysis project Ga0335396, IMG submission 205743) | Freshwater microbial communities from Lake Fryxell liftoff mats and glacier meltwater in Antarctica - FRY-02 (spades assembly) (version 2) | ecosystem: Environmental > Aquatic > Freshwater > Ice >... | reverse complement strand
TTCGTATAGACAAACTATACAATCACGTTATGATTAAAACGTTCCGGCATAAAGGACTTGAAGCGTTCTATCGCAAAGGAAGTCGTGCCGGAATAAACCCCCAACACGCCGGTCGATTACATGCCCAGCTATCTGCACTGGATGTAGCCAAGTCAGCAGACGACATGGCGTTCCCCGGTTGGCGTTTGCACCCGTTGGGGCATGACTTGGCGGGTTGTTGGGCCGTTACCGTGAACGGCAATTGGCGATTGATTTTTAGATTTGAAGGTGAGGACGCCGAACTGGTGGACTACCTTGATTACCATTAGGAGGACGCAATGAGTCGAATGCACAATCCGGCACACCCCGGCGAAGTTCTGAAAAACGGCTGGCCAGAGGGTGTGACTGTCACTGCGGCTGCACTACAGCTTGGCATTACCCGCGCAACCTTGTCGCGCATCCTGAACGGCCATGCCGGAATCACTGCGGATATGGCCTTAAGGTTGCAGGCATGGATGGGTATCAATGCTGAAATGTGGCTGCGTCTTCAAGCGGCTCACGATTTGTGGGGCGCGCAGCATAAGCCACGCCCCACTATCGCCAGACTCAAACTTGCCGTCTGAGCGAATAATGCGAGCCTGACCCCCTTTGATACTGCGAACCCCTCGCTCCGGCGGAGCGACAACGGCAGGCCACCAGCGTAAACTGGTGGGCATCGGTGTTCCGGAGCTACCCATGAAGTCAACGCAGATCATTTCAGACCCCGAAATCATGGGAGGTACTCCCGTCTTCGTGGGCACGCGCGTACCTGTACGAATCCTCTTCGAGCACCTGGAAGCAGGCGATCCCCTTGAGGTCTTCCTTGAAGACTTTCCAACGGTCAGCCGCGCTGCCGCAATCCAAGTCCTCCAAGACGCCAAGGCGGCGCTCGTAGAAGATGCGCATCCTGCTTGACGAGTCCGTGCCCGAGAAGCTCGGAAAATTGCTGGTCGGCCATGCCTGCAGCACTGTTCAGCGGCAGGGCTGTGAATGAGGCGCTTCTCGGACTACTGGCGCTCACGGAACAAACAGCCCGTATAACGGGTCGCTCAAGCCGGACGCCGCGCAAACGCGTCGCCGCGTAGCTTCAACGTTGGGCGTCTCCGCTTTGGCACACAGATTGCGGTAGCAATAAAACTTGGTTTTATGAGGGCGCTGATTATGGGAAATCAACTCGAAATGTTGGAAGCTGAGGCACTCAAGCTCACAACGGGTGAGCGCGCAGCGTTCGCGCAGCTATTGCTGGCTAGTCTCGACGAAGACGCTGAGATTGAGGAAGCTTGGGCTGGTGAAGTCGAACGCCGAATTGCCGAAGTCGAAAATGGAACGGTTCAGGTCATCCCAATCGCCGAGGCTCTTGCTCAAGTCCGTGCTGCGTTGAAGTGAAGCTCGTCCTCGTTGTCCTTCCAGTCGCACTCACAGAGTTGCACGATGCTGCGGCTTTTTATGCGGCGAGAGCAAATTTTGAACTTGGGCTTGCATTTGTGGCTGAATTTGAGAGAACGGCAAACCTCATTCTTTCTGGCGAACCCCGGGCTTGGGGCAGTCTTTCGCGGCACTCGGCGCCGCTATCTTTTTCGCCGGTTTCCCTACCGCATAATGCGAGCCTGACCCCTTTGATCCGAGCCTGGTCGAGCCTGGTCGCAAGCTAGAATTGAGCTATGAACATCGTCCAAATCGAAGCTGAAGCACTGGCTCTCCCGATTGACGCGCGCGCATCGCTTGCTCATCGCCTTTTGCTGAGTTTGGAGGAAATTGCGGAGCCGGAGTTTGATCGCCTATGGGGCGACGAATCGGCGCGACGCGCGGCTGCGGTCGATGCGGGTCTGGCACAAACTGTCTCCGGTGAAGAGGTCGCAAGAAAAGCGCGAGCCTTGCTTCGGTGAAACACAGTTTCCTCTGCGGTGCGGAGGCCGAGTACTTAGAAGCGGTTCAGTTTTTTGAAGATCAACGCTCTGGCCTTGGAGTCAGCCTTATTTCTGAGTTTGAACGCATCGTCGCCGCCCCGGTTACTGGCTCCAGCGCATTGGGGTCTAACGGTTGTTGGACCAGCCCTATCCAACCCCTGATCAAATTCACGCCATACGCCATATCGAAACAATTTCGTGCGCCTAACCCCTGATCAAGTTCACGCCATACGCCAGACCGCACAGCGGGTACTGGGCGAGGGCGCGCGAGTCAGTGTGTTTGGATCCAGGGCGCTGGATGACCGCAAGGGTGGCGACATTGATCTTTTTTTCGAGACGGACGCAGCGCTTGCCAATCGCGCGATAACAATTTGCCAATTGTCCGGCGCCTTGACGTTCGCTTTGGGTGACCGCAAGATCGACATCATCCTCAAAGACGCAAACACACCACCGGCCCGGATTTTTGAAATTGCCAAACGGACGGGAGTGCTGCTTTGAACTTGCCTGATCTTCCACAGCAGGACAAGCTGCAGGCCGCAACGGCCCTGTTCAAAGAGGGCAAGTTGTCCTCCGGAATGGCGGCGCGGTGGTGCGGAATGCCCCGGGTTCATTTCTTGATGCACGCCATGCGGTCTGCGGGCGCGACCTTGTTGGACGACACCGACGATGATTTGACGCGTGAAACGGCGTTGTTGTGAGCGTTTTTCGTCTGCAACGCGATTGGTCAATGCCCCATGTCGGTTGACCTACGCCCGCACGTTGTCCACGTAATGTACCGCTTCGACACCGGTGGCCTTGAAAATGGCATCGTGAATCTGGTCAACCATATGGCCCCGCAAGCCTACCGGCACACCATCGTGGCGTTGACCGAGGTTGCTGATTTTCGCAAACGCATCCAGCGCGATGATGTTGAATTTGTCTCGCTGCACAAGCCGCCTGGCCATGGTGTCTGGCAATACCCCAAACTCTTTAAGTTGTTCCGCCGACTGCGCCCCCACATCGTGCACAGCCGTAACCTCGCCGCCCTGGAAGTGCAGGTTCCCGCGTGGGCTGCCGGGGTGCCGATTCGTATCCACGGCGAACATGGGCGCGACGTGGGGGATCTGGATGGCAGCAATGTCACTTACCAGCGTGTACGACGCCTCTATAGGCCCTTCGTTCACCATTACATGGCCCTGTCGCGTGACCTCGCTGGCTATCTGGTGCAGAAGGTGCGTGTGCCAAGGGACGCCATCACGCAGGTCTATAACGGCGTTGACACCGAGCGTTTTCGCCCGGCACTGGATGGTCCACAGCCTATAGAGGGTTGCCCATTTGACCCTTCGCAGCACTGGCTGGTCGGTACTGTTGGCCGCATGCAGGCCGTGAAGGACCAGGTCATGCTGGCCCATGCATTTGTTCAGGCCTTGGTTTTGGCGCCCGACCTCAAGGCGCGACTGCGGCTGGTCATGGTGGGAGAAGGCCCCTTGCGCGCGCAGGCACGCTCTGTGCTCGATGCAGCAGGCGTTGCGCACCTGGCCTGGCTGCCAGGCGAGCGCAGTGACGTGGCCGACATCATGCGCAGCCTGCACGCGTTTGCTTTGCCATCATTGGCCGAGGGCATCTCAAATACCATTCTCGAAGCCATGGCCAGTGCCCTGCCAGTGCTTGCCACCGCTGTGGGAGGTAACGCCGATCTGGTCGAGGCAGGGAAGACCGGCCACATCGTGCCCGCAGCCGATCCAAACGCCATGGCGCAGCATCTGGTCGGCCTGTGCTCAGGCCCGGAACATGCCCGCGCCATGGGCGAAGCCGGTCGCCAGCGGGTATTGGCGCACTTCAGCATGCAGGCCATGGTTTCCACCTACCAGGCTGTGTACGATCGGCAGATGCAACGCGTTCGCTCCCATAAAAAAGGCCACTGACCCAGCATGTGCGGAATCACCGGAATCTTCGACACCCGCGGCGGCAGCGACATCAACCGCGCCGTGCTGCAGCGCATGAACGACTCCCAGCTGCACCGCGGGCCAGACGAAGGCAGCCTGCATATCGAACCGGGGGTCGGGTTCGGCCACCGCCGCCTGTCCATCATCGACATCGCTACCGGCCAGCAGCCGCTGTTCAACGAAGATGGTTCGGTGGTGGTGATATTCAACGGCGAGATCTACAACTACCAGCAACTGATTCCCGAGTTGCAGGCGCTGGGCCATGTGTTCCACACCAAGAGCGACACCGAGGTGATCGTGCATGCCTGGGAGTCCTGGGGGCCCAACTGCGTCAAGCGCTTCCGCGGCATGTTTGCGTTTGCACTGTGGGACCGGAATCAGCAGACCTTATTCCTCGCGCGCGACCGGTTGGGCGTCAAGCCCATGTATTACGCGCTGCTGGACGACGGGACGCTGCTGTTTGGGTCTGAGCTGAAATCCATCATGGCCCATGGCGGCCTGCGGCGAGATATCGACCCGCTGGCCGTGGAAGAGTACTTCGCGCTGGGGTATGTGGCCGAGCCACGAACGATTTTCAAACAGGCCCGCAAGCTGTCACCAGGGCACACGCTGACGATCAAGCGCGGGCAGCCGCCCGGCGAACCCGTCGAGTACTGGGATGTGCGCTTCAGCCTGGACAACCCGATTTCCGCGGCCGATGCCCAGGCCGAACTCGTCGAGCGCTTGAAAGAATCCGTCCGCCTGCGCATGATTGCCGAGGTGCCGCTGGGTGCCTTCCTCTCCGGCGGCGTCGACAGCAGCGCCGTGGTCGCCATGATGGCCGGCTTGTCCCAGGAGCCGGTCAACACCTGCTCCATGGCGTTTGACGACCCCGCCTTCAACGAGTCGGAGTTCGCCCAGATGGTGGCCGACCGTTACCACACCCGCCACCGCGTCGAGACCGTCAAGAGCGACGATTTCGATTTGATCGACACCTTGGCCAGGCTGTATGACGAGCCTTATGCCGATAGCTCGGCCATTCCCACCTACCGAGTCTGCCAGCTGGCGCGCAAACACGTCACCGTGGCTTTGTCCGGCGACGGTGGCGATGAGTCGCTGGGCGGTTATCGGCGCTACCGCCTGCACATGATGGAAGAGCGCATGCGCTCGGCCTTGCCGCTGGGCCTGCGCCGCCCGGTTTTCGGCACCCTGGGCAAGCTTTATCCGAAGGCCGACTGGGCGCCGCGGATGTTTCGGGCCAAGACCACATTCGAAGGCATGGCCCGCAGCTCGGTAGAGGCCTATTTCAACTCGGTGTCCATCTTGCGCGACCCCATGCGGGCGTCACTTTTCAGTGACGGCTTCAAACGGGAGCTGGCGGGTTACAACGCCCAGGAAGTCTTCAACCGTCACGCGGCCAAAGCTGGCACCCAAGACCCCTTGGCCCTGATCCAGTACCTGGATTACAAAACCTATCTGGTGGGCGACATCAACACCAAGGTTGACCGTGCCAGCATGGCCCACTCGCTCGAGGTGCGCGAGCCCTTGATGGACCACGAATTGGTCGAGTGGCTGGCCACACTGCCGACCAGCCACAAGATTCAGGGACAGGAGGGCAAATACATCTTCAAGAAATCGATGGAGCCACATCTGCCCAAGGACGTGTTGTACCGGCCGAAGATGGGTTTTGCGGTGCCGTTGGCGCGTTGGTTCCGCGGGCCGCTCAAGCAGCGCGTACGCGAAGCCGTGCTCGGCGAATCGCTGGCTTCGACCGGGTGGTTCAATGCAACCTACTTGAATCACTTGGTCGACGCACACCAGTCCGGCGCGCGCGACTACAGCGCGTCCTTATGGACGCTGATGATGTTCGAGGCCTTCTTGCGTAATTCCGGGCTCAGCGAAGCTCAGGGCGGGACGCACCGGGACAGTCGGCAAGAGTCTTTAGTCTGACTCATGACTCCTGCAGTCCGCGCCCGTCCCTCGCGACTCCCCCACCTGCACAACTTTCGCGGGCTGGCCATCATATTCATCGTCGCGACGCATTGCGTGAGTGTCTTTGATTGGTCCGACTCCCCGGTGCTAAGGGATGTTCTTGGACGAGTCTTTGCGAACGGGACGATTTTTTTCCTTTTCATCGCAGGTTATCTTTTCCACTACCTCTCCCCTGGATTTCGGACAGTCCCGTACTGGAAAAAGAAGGCGTTGAACGTCGTCTTACCGTACTGCATCGTTTCTGTGCCGGCGATCATCCTTTCGATGACCCTGATGAAGAGAGAGGGACTTGATCCAAGCTTCTATCAACAACCGAAGTGGCAACAGGTGCTCGAATTTTTGGTGACCGGTAGCCATATGGCGCCTTTCTGGTACATACCGACGATCATTATTTTCTACGCGGTTGCGCCTATATTGCTTCGCATATTTTCGAGCGACCGAGCCTATTGGCTGCTGATTCCCATTTTTGTCGTTGGTCTTTCGGTCTCGCGTGGCGAAAACAACCCCATCTTGGCATTTGTGCACTTTCTGTCGATTTGGGTATTAGGTATGAGTTGCAGTAATTTTCGCGAGCGGGCAGATGATCTACTGAATCGATGGTTCTGGCTGCTACCGGTGGCGGTTATAGCTCTCTTTCTCATTGCGTTCTACACGACACCCGGCACCCATACTTGGTACAGCGATTTGCAGAAGGCTTTCTTGTCCCTCTTTTTTTACACGCTCTTCAATCGACTCGGTACTCGCGCTGACCGATGGTTCGCGCTCATCGGCTCACTGAGCTTCGGGCTGTTCTTTTTGCATTCGTACGTAATTAGTACGGGGAAGATCATGTTGGAGTTTGTGGTCGGATATCAGCCGGCCGGGGGGATACTGTCGTTGACCATTGCAGCGATTGCCGCGGTCGGATTGACTATGCTGGCCGTTCAAGCGGTTAAGCGGCTCGCGGGCAAGCGCAGCCGATACTTGATTGGTGTCTGACATGCGGGTCCTCCATGTTCTCGACCACTCGATCCCGCTGCACAGTGGTTACACCTTCCGAACCCTTTCCATCCTGCACGAGCAGCGCAAGCTGGGATGGGAAACCTTCCATCTCACCAGCCCCAAACAGATCGACTGCAAGGTGCCGGAAGAGGATGTTGACGGTTGGCATTTTTTTCGCACGCAGGCACTAAGTGGCCCACTAACCAAGCTGCCGGGGTGGGGCCAGTGGTCTCAGATGAAGCAAGTAGAAAAGCGGCTGTTGGAGGTTGCCGAGAAAGTGCGGCCCGACATCCTGCACGCACACTCGCCGGTGCTCAATGCCATTCCCGCGATACGCGCAGGTCGGCGTCTGGGCATTCCGGTGGTGTACGAGGTTCGCGCCTTCTGGGAGGATGCCGCAGTGGACCACGGCACAACATCCGAGGGTAGTTTGCGCTACCGGCTGACACGCGCACTTGAAACCTATGCGTTGCGGCGCGTAGACCATGTGTTTACTATCTGCGAGGGTTTGCGCGGTGACATTGCCGCACGGGGCATTCCAGCGCAAAAGGTGACCGTCATCCCCAACGCGGTCGACATCGATTCATTCTCAACGGGTGGCCAACCGGACATCGCCCTCAAAGCAAAGTTGGGTCTCGCCGACGCCACGGTCATCGGCTTCATCGGCTCGTTTTACGCCTATGAAGGCCTCGACCTATTGCTAGATGCCTTGCCGCAGATCCTTGCCGCGATGCCTGGCGTACGGGTGCTGTTGGTTGGCGGCGGCCCGCAGGACGCAGCGCTCAAGGCGCAGGCGCAACGCTTAGGCTTGACCGATAAGATCGTATTTACCGGGCGCGTGCCGCACACCGAGGTGCAGCGCTATTACGACCTGGTCGATGTGTTGGCTTATCCGCGGCACGCGATGCGATTGACCGAGTTGGTTACGCCTCTCAAACCGCTTGAAGCCATGGCCCAGGGGCGTCTACTTGTAGCATCTGATGTGGGGGGCCACAAAGAGCTGATACGCCATGGGAAAACCGGTATGTTGTTCAAAGCCGGTAGTGCGGACGCACTGGCCTCTACGCTGACTGGGTTGTTGAGAAAGCGCGAACTTTGGCCCGCATTGCGACAGGCCGGGCGGCGCTTCGTGGAAGATGAGCGTACCTGGGCAAGCAGTGTCAGTCGTTATGTTGCACCCTACCGTTCCATGGGAATTGGCATTTAGCATGGCCGAGTCTGGTTCTGGTCCCCATATTGTGGTTTTGAGTAGTCTGTTTCCAAACAGCATGCAGCCCATGGCTGGGCTATTTGTGCGAGAGCGCATGTTTCGCGTGGCACGCCATTTGCCATTGACTGTCGTCGCGCCGGTGGCCTGGTTTCCTTTCCAGGGCCTGATTCGCCGTTTTCGTCCGGGCTTTCGGCCTGCCGCGCCGGGTACTGAAGTACAACAAGGCATTGCAGTCTTCCATCCGAGATTCTTTTCCATCCCCGGTGCATTCAAATCCCTGGATGGTTTCTGTATGGCCTTGAGTTGTTTGCCGCGGTTTCTTGTCCTGAAACGCAAGGGCTGCCTGGACATCATAGATGCCCATTTCGCCTATCCAGATGGCTATGCGGCCGGATTGCTTGGCAAGTGGCTCCAAGTGCCAGTGACCATAACGATGCGTGGCACAGAAAGTCGACACGCGACAGATCCAGTTTTGAGGCGCGTCTTGCGCGCCGCCTTGAACCGCGCCACGCGTGTGTTTTCGGTCTCGGACTCGTTGCGCCAGGTGGCCTTGGCCTGCGGCATCGCATCTGACAAAGTGCTTGTTGTTGGCAACGGCGTGGATATTTCCAAGTTCGCCCCGCAATCGAAGGTTGACGCGCGTCGGACATTGGGCATTTCCGCGCATGCCAAAGTGATGATTACCGTAGGTGGGCTTGTCGAGCGCAAGGGTTTCCACCGTGTCATTGCTGCAATGCCCGACCTGAAGAAGAAGTTTCCAGACCTCATCTACCTGATCGTTGGCGGGCCCAGCCCGGAAGGCGACTGGACCCACCAGCTTAAGGAGCTTGTGTTGCAGTGTCATCTGGAAGATTCGGTCAAGTTTCTCGGCGCGGTGCCAGCCAACGAACTCAGCTTGCCTCTGGCCGCGGCCGATCTGTTCGTGCTTGCTACGCGCAACGAAGGTTGGGCCAATGTCCTGCTAGAGGCCATGGCCTGTGGGTTGCCAGTTGTTGCCACGGACGTCGGGGGCAATCGGGAGGTCGTATCTTCAAATGAGCTGGGGTTGATCGTTCCTTTCGACGATCACGCCGCACTTGTCGACGCTATTTCCCTCGCACTGTCCAAGGCGTGGAGCAAGCCAACGATACGGGCCTATGCCGAGGCGAATACCTGGGACCAGCGCGTTGCAGCGTTGGTGATGGAGTTTCGGGCTTTGGCGCAAGGGGCAGCGCGATGAGTGGCGGCTACACCAAGTTCGTGTCCAGCGTCATATTCCCATTGCATGAGCGCTTGAAACGGCACAGTACGGTCGAAGTTCGTCGAGACATGGAAGACGTGCAGTGGTGGCCAGCGGATCGATTGGCCACGCTGCAAACCCAGCGCCTGCAGGCTTTCTTGCTCGACGTTGGGGCCCATGTGCCCTACTACCGGGATTTGTTTTCACAAGCAGATTTTGACCCGCGAAGAGTGACCAGTGCAGCGGACCTGCAGCGCCTACCCTTGCTGACCAAGACCGTTATCCGCAACCATACCGAGGCAATGAAGCACGCACACGCGCAAGGCCTTGCCCGTTTTAACACCGGCGGCTCATCCGGTGAGCCATTGATCTTCTTCATCGGCAACAAACGTGTCAGCCACGATGTAGCCGCCAAATGGCGGGCCACCCGCTGGTGGGGCGTCGACATCGGTGACCCTGAAATTGTGGTCTGGGGCTCCCCGATCGAACTGGGCAAGCAGGATCGCATCAAGCACTGGCGCGACAAGCTGTTGCGTACGCAACTCTTGCCGGCCTTCGAAATGTCCGCGGCAAAGCTCGACCAGTTCATCGCCACCATTCGGTCGGTGCGGCCGCGCATGCTCTTTGGTTACCCTTCTGCGCTGAGCCACATCGCCCGCCATGCGCAGGAACGCGGCGTCGCCATGAACGACATTGGCATCCGTGTCGCCTTCGTTACATCCGAGCGGCTGTATGACGAACAGCGCGTCACCATCAGCAAAGTATTTGGCTGCCCGGTGGCGAACGGTTACGGGGGGCGCGACGCTGGCTTCATTGCACACGAGTGCCCAGCCGGTGGCATGCACATCACGGCCGACGACTTGGTGCTTGAGATCATCAACGACGCGGGTGAAGTCCTGCCGCACGGAGTGGCCGGTGAAATTGTGGTGACCCACCTGGCGACCAACGATTTCCCATTCATTCGTTACCGAACGGGGGACATTGGTGTGCTGGACCACAAGCTGTGTTCCTGCGGCCGCAGTCTGCCGCTCCTCAAGGAAATCCAGGGGCGAAGCACCGACTTTGTGGTGGCCGCCGATGGCACGGTGATGCACGGCCTGTCACTGATCTACATCCTGCGAAATCTTGAGGGTGTCAAATCATTCAAGGTGGTGCAGGAAAGCCTGAGTCTGACGCGGGTCATGCTGGTGGTGGATGCATCATTCAAGTCTGACTCGGTGAATCTTATCGTCGATGGTTTCAAGAAGCGCCTGGGCGCAATGGTCCGTATCGAGGTTCAGCAATTGGACGAAATTCCAGCCGAAAAGTCTGGCAAATTCCGCTATATCGTGAGCCACGTTACCGGCGCCTTGGGGACCTGATTTATGCGCGACCTACTCCTTCTTGCCATCGTACTAGCCGGTTGCGTGGTCGCGCTCAAGCGACCCTGGATTGGTGTGATGCTCTGGACCTGGATCAGCATCATGAACCCGCACCGGTATACCTACGGTTTCGCCTATAGTGCCCCGCTTGCCGCGATGGCTGTGGGGGCGACGGTCTTGGGGCTGGTGATGACGCGCGACCGCGCCTCACCCTTTAAGGGCGGACCTGTTGCCTGGCTCGTGGCTTTCATGGCATGGATGACACTTTCCTGGTTGTTCGGCCTGGACTTTGCCAACGACTATGAGCAGTGGAAGAAGGTGATGAAGATCGACGTGATGCTGTTGGTCGGGCTCATGCTGCTGCACAGCAGGCAACACATCATGGCCTTGATGTGCGTCACCGTGGGGTCCCTCGCATTGTTGGGCGCAAAGGGCGGGATTTTCACCCTCACTTCCGGTGGCAACTACCGCGTATGGGGGCCGCCGGGATCGTTCATCGCGGACAACAATGAGTTTGCCCTGGCCCTTATCATGACCATTCCGTTGCTGCGCTTTATTCAGTTGCAGATTCAAGACAAGGTTGCAAAATATGTAATCACGTTTTTGATGGTGACCTGTGCGGTGTCGTCACTCGGCTCCTATTCGCGCGGCGGGTTGCTTGCGATGGGCGCCATGGTGGCCATTTTTTGGTGGCGTGGAAAAAGCAAGTCCAAGATGATGATTCTGATCGCCGCTGCCGCCATACCTTTGGTGGCGTTCATGCCGGCGGAGTGGGATGCCCGTATGTCGACGATCAACACTTACCAAGAAGACACGTCGGCCATGGGGCGTATCAATGCGTGGTGGACCGGATTTAACATTGCCAAGAATCATCTGTTTGGGGCTGGTTTCAACTTCGCGACCCCGGAGTTGTTCGCGCGCTTCGCTCCGGATCCCGATGTCGTCCTTGCGGCTCACAGCATCTATTTCCAGGTACTGGGGAATCACGGGTTCATTGGGTTGGCGCTATTCCTTGGGATGTGGGCAACCACATGGTGGTCTGCCGGTTGGCTTCGTTCCCAGAAGAACCTTCCGGCCGAGGCAAAGTGGACTGCCGACTTGGGTGCCATGTGCCAGGTGGCCCTGGCGGGCTATGCGGTGGGAGGCGCCTTGTTGAGTCTCGCCTATTTTGATTTGCCCTACAACATCATGGTTCTGGTGGTGTTGACCCGGGTTTGGGTTGAAAAGCAGGGGTGGAAGACCGAACCCGAAGCGCAACCCAGGTGGATGAACATGCTGCGTTTATCCATGGTCAGAAAGGATGTGTGAGTTGCTGACCAAGGCCTTGCTGGGGGTCGCGTCTCGTGGCGGGGCGCAAGGTCGGCTCTCCATTCTTATCTTCCACCGGGTGTTGCCCGAGCCGGATTCCATTTTTCCGCATGAAATGCATGCTCGTCGTTTTGACGCAGTGTGCGGTTGGCTCAAGTACTGGTTCAACGTATTGCCCTTGGACCAAGCAGTGGCACGTCTGAAGGATGGCGGCCTGCCAGCGCGCGCAGCCTGCATCACGTTCGACGATGGTTACGCAGACAACCATGACGTTGCGATGCCCATCCTGCGCCGCCATGGCCTGCCGGCGACATTCTTCCTGGCTACTGGTTTTCTGGACGGCGGTCGTATGTGGAACGACACCATCATCGAGGCCGTTCGCCTGTGCAAGAGCGCGTCGTTGGACCTGGGTGACATGGGCCGCTTGCCTGTCGGCACGGCAGTGGAGCAAAGTGCAGCGATCAAAGATCTCATCGGGCGCATCAAGTACCTGCCAGTCGCTGAGCGTGTGGCCCGTGCGGAATCGATTGCACGCGCGGCGCACGCCGAGCCACCGGACAACCTGATGATGACGTCTGCCCAGGTACTGTCTATGCGACACGCAGGCATGCAGATTGGTGCACATACGGTGTCTCACCCGATTCTGGTGCGCTTGGGCGAGGCGCAGGTCAGGGAAGAAATCGGTGGTAGCAAAGACTATCTGGAGCAATTGCTGGGTGAACGCGTGGGCCTTTTTGCGTACCCCAATGGCAAACCGGGTGACGACTACGACGCAAGGGCAGTTGCCGTTGTTCGTGAACTGGGTTTTGACGCGGCAGTCAGCACCCAATGGGGTGCAGCAAGAACTGGCACCGACCTGTTTCAGATCCCACGGTATACGCCATGGAATCGAACCCGGTCGCGATTCGGGCTTGGCTTGCTTGGAAACCTGTGGGGACTACAGGCATAGCCAATCATCCGGAATGACCGGCTGGGTTGAGTCAGTTCAAGCGGTAGGCGGGCTTTTTGGCCTGCAGCCAAAATTCGAGCATGGTCAAGATCCACACCATCTCGCCAAAGTAGCCCGGATGCTCCGGCAATCGTTGACTCAATAGCGTCTGAATGAAGTCGGGGCGCACGATGCCCCGAGAAGCAAGGCTGTCGAGTGCGTCTCGTGCCAATGCCTTGAGCCGTGGTGTCTCGTTGGCCCACACACCGAACGGCAAACCAAAACCCTGCTTCTTTTTGGTAATGACCTCATCCGGCAAAAATCCGCGTAGTGCCTCCTTGAAGAACCAGCGCAACTTGAGCCCCTTGAGCTTGTAGGCCGTGGGCAGCTTGAGCGAGAAATCAAGCAGTCGGTCATCCAGCATTGGAAAGCCCACCTGCATTCCGGCAAAGCCCGTGGCCCCTGTCACCTTGGGCAGGTCACTTTCGGCCAAGGTGAACCGCCAATCGAAAGCGAGTTCCTGGTTCAGCCGGCTGCACTGGTTGTTGCCCTGCCAAACCTCCTGCTGCATTTGCAGTGGCAAGCCCAGGTCAATGGCCGCCATCATGCCTGGCGTGAGCACCTCGTTCGGCCCCAGGCGCATGATCAGGTTGTACATCTGCAGCCGGTCCGGCATGGGCACACGGGCCTGCTCCACGTAGCTCCCGGCTTTGCGTGTCAGCGCTGCTGCTGCCGCCGCCCGTGTACCGAGCAGAGGCTCCATCAAGCCTTTTTGCAACAGGCTTGGCACATGGTCATACCAGCCGAAGACACGCTGCTTGGCATAACGTGAATTGCCGCCAAACAATTCATCGCCCCCGTCGCCAGCAAGCAACTTGCTGACGCCGTCTTCGCGTGCCATCTTGGCGCAATAGTACGCGGGCAGGGCGGACGAATTGCCGAATGGCTGGTCAAAATGCGCCGCCACCGCCGGTATGCTGCGCACCAGGTCTTCGGGGGTAACGTAATACTCGTGGTGCTCGGTCTTGAAGTGCTTGGCCGCAATGCGGGCAAACTCCATCTCGTCATACCCTTGTGCGTCAAAACCAATCGAATAGGTGGCTACGGTCTTGCCGCTGGCCAATGCCGCCATGCCTGCCACGGTCGAGCTGTCGGTGCCGCCGCTCAGAAAACACGCGGGCTTGGTGCCGTCGAGTTGCGTGGCCACGGCGTCACGAAGCAGTTGTCGGAATTCATCCTTCAAGCTGTCAAAGGACGGACTTTTCAGTTCCTCAAACGATGGCGCCCAATACGGTTCCACGGTCAGCTGGCCATTTTCAAACACTGCATAGTGGCCCGGCTGCAGCCGATAGATACCCTTGTAAATAGTGCGTGGCGACGGTATGCAATGAAAATAAAGGTAGTCGAAAATCGCCTGCGGGTCTATGTCGGTGCCGGCATCGGCAAGCTCGTCTGCACGGGCTGCAAACTGGAGTTCCCCGTTTGCCACGCGGTAACACATGGTGCAAATCGCGAAACGGTCCACGGCCAGAAAAGTGCGGCCACCGGGCTCGCGCAACCCTATGGCAAAGTCGCCGGACACACA
>Ga0335396_10004779_pt1 | contig 14423 bp, 10 predicted proteins | sample FRY02_FD_205743 | JGI IMG/M metagenome (GOLD analysis project Ga0335396, IMG submission 205743) | Freshwater microbial communities from Lake Fryxell liftoff mats and glacier meltwater in Antarctica - FRY-02 (spades assembly) (version 2) | ecosystem: Environmental > Aquatic > Freshwater > Ice >... | reverse complement strand
TGAGTCGTGCTCGCGTCGTTGCCAAGGGCTTCGAGGCAGTACCGAAAATTTTTGACGAGATTCACAATGACGCCGCACCTGGCGCATCTTTCGCGGCGACTGTGAACGGCGAACAGGTTGTCGACCTGTGGGGCGGTAGCACTGCCGATGCTGAACCATGGCGAGATGACACGCTGTGTGCGATCGCGTCGGGCACAAAAGGCATCAGTGCCGTCGCCGTGATGATCTGCGTCGAGCGCGGGCTCATTAATTTAGAAGCGCCGATAGAGACGGTGTGGCCAGAGTTTGCCGCGGGGGGCAAAGGCCATGTTCTTATCGGAGATGCGCTGGCGCATGTGGCTGGCGTTCCGGGACTCGAGACCAAGCCGACAATCGAGCAACTCGAAGATCCGATTTTGATGGCGAGTCTACTGGCACAGCAAAATCCTTTCGTGCCGATTGGTACGCCGTGCTATCACGCTCTGACGTTCGGTTGGATAGCGAGCGAGATTGTGCGCAGGTCTGACGGTCGCAGCATCGGCGCATTCGTGCGCGAGGAGTTGGCGGGGCCTCTGGGTCTCGACTTGCGCATCGGCGCGCCAGAGAGTGCGCTGAGTCGTATCGCGCGCACGACCCGCTCTAGCGATTTTGCGTATTCGGCAAACTTGCCGGGTCGCGTGTCAACGCTTGATCCGAGGTTGGAGTTCGTCTACGGCATCATCCCGACCGAATTTGCGGGCACGCCACAATTTTATAGCGCTCTCGGCGCTGGCGCGGGGGCGGTTTCAACGGCGCACGCGATGTCGCGTCTGTACGGCATGCTCGCCAACGGTGGAATCCTCGACGGGGTGCGCATCTTGCGGCCAGAGACGATCGAACTGGCGCGGCGCCAGCGTTCGCTCGGTAACGATCCACTATCAGATCGCTTGCTGCGCTTCGGCGTCGGCTTCGAACTAAACCCCAATCCATCGTGCCTCGGCGGGCCGATCGACGCGTTCGGCCACACCGGTGCTGGCGGCTCTAGTCACGGCGCGTGGCCGAGTTTGCGCACGAGTTTTTCTTACGCGATGGGCGAGTTTCGCCCAGAGAATAACGACGGTCGCGCCACGAGGTTGGTGACAGCGCTCGAGGCCTGCATCACCGCTTAGTTTTTGCTGATTGCTACTTGCCCGTCCATTTCGGCGCGCGTTTTTCTGCAAATGCGGCCGGGCCTTCGAGCGCATCTTGCGAATCGACGGCTGCCCTAAAGGATAGATTGACACGCATCGCGGTCATCGCATCGGCGACCGAAAGGTCTTCGGTGGCGCGAATAATGTCGAGCACGGCTGCCACGCTGAGCGGGGCGGACTGGCAAATTTCGGCGGCGAGTGCGCGCGCCGCACTCATCAACTCGGCTGTCGGCACGACCTTGTTGACTATGCCCCATGATTCGGCTTCTGTCGCGCCGAGTTTGCGGCCGCCGATGATGATCTCGTTGGCTAGCTGGCGTGGCAGCAGTCGCGGCAACCTAACGGTGCCGGCATCTGGTAACACGCCGACGCGCGTCTCTGGCAAAAAGAATTGGGCGTGGTCGGCGGCGACGATGAAGTCGGCAGCCATTGCCATCTCGAACCCGCCGCCTACCGCCATGCCGTTGACGGCGGCGATGATCGGCTTGTTGCGCACGGGCAATTCGGCGAAGCCGCCGAAGCCGCCGACGCCGTAATCCGACTCGAAGATCTCGCCATCGTTGGCTGCGCCCAGATCCCATCCCGCCGAGAAGAAGCGTTCGCCCGCGCCGGTGAGAATCGCCACGCGCAGCGAGTTGTCGGTCATGAATGCAGAAAAGATCGCGCTCAGTTCGCGGCTGGTTGCGGCGTCTATCGCGTTGGCCTTTGGCCTGTCGATGATGACTTCGAGGATCTCGTTGTTGCGCGTTTGGATGATCGTCATGGGGTGACCTGAATGATAAGCGCATCGACGGCGATCGCCGATGTCGTCGTGACCAGCACGGGGTTTAGTTCGACCTCGGCGATGTCGGTATCGATCACGGCCTCGGAGAGTTTGATGATGCACTCGACAAGTGTCGCGACGTTGGCCGCGGGCTTGCCGCGGTAGCCATGCAGGATCGGGGCGATGCGCAGGCCGTTAACGGCCGCCGATACTTCTTGGCGCGAGGCCGGTGCGAGCAGACACTTGGTGTCGCGCCAAATTTCGGTCAGTACGCCGCCCGCCCCGATCGTGATCAGCCACCCGAGCGGCCACGCGCGCCGCACGCTGACGAGAACTTCGGCGACGATGTCGATGATCGTTTGCTCGACCAAGAACTCGTCGACCTCGCTCGGCATCGAGTTGAGGGCCGTCGCAAGATCACTCTGGTTGGCAATTCCGACGATTACTGCGCCGTATTCGCTTTTATGGGCAAGACCCAAGCCCTTAAGCGTGACGGGGAATCCGATCTCGGCGGCGGCGGCGGCGACCCCCGGTCGTTCACAGCGTTTGCCCAGCGGTGTAGCGATGCCCCAAGTTGCTAACTTTTGCTTGCTGGTGGCCTCGTCGATGATGGTCGTCGTGTCGGGCCGCGCTACTTGATGCGGTGCAACTTTCGGATAATTATCGCCGAGCCATGCACAACAGTTGAGCGCCACGAGCGATTCGCGTAGGCCTTGCAGCCCAACCATGCCGCGCTTAGCAATCGCGATACGCATCGGCTCAGATAAGAGTTCGGGCAGGGTTGCTACTACCACTCCGCGACGGCCAGTCGCCCGAGCGGCGTCGGCGAATGCCTCGGTGGCGACTAGCCAACTGCTCGAGTCTTGGTCGTCGCGCGGCGGGGCGTCGAGCACGAGCATGGTGGTGTCGTGGTCACCGTTCATCACGGCCGCAAAAGTTGATGTCATCGCGTCACGGTCGCCCCACATAAAAGTGTGGTAATCAAATGGGTTGCCGACACTCACTAGTTCTGTAAGCGTCGCCTCGATACGCAGTCTCTGCTCGTCGGGAAATGGCTCGAATTTCAGTTGAGTGGTTTCGGCAAGGTCGGCTACGAGTGATGCTTCGCCGCCAGAGCACGAAAGCGAGGCCATGCGCGAACCGCTAAGCGGTCCGCCCGTGTGCAGAAGTTTGAGGGTCTCAATGAGTTCGGCGGGTGTCTCGACGGTGGCGATACCGCAGCGTGCGAAGAGGGCCGCGTACGCGCTGCGTTGGCCGGCGAGCGACGCGGTGTGAGATGCGGCGATAAGGGCGCCGGCATCGGACTTGCCGGTCTGCAGCGCGACTATCCGCTTGTTGCGATCTGCAGCCAACTTTGAAAGTTGAGCGAAGCGCACGGGCTCGCGGATTGCCTCGATGAACATGCCGATCGCGGTGACACGGTCGTCGTTGACGAACGCCTCGAGCACATCTTCGACGCCGCCGCCGGCCTGGTTGCCGACGGTGACCATGTATGCCATTTCGAGACCGCGTTGCTGCATCGTGAGGTTGACGCCAACGTTGCCGCTTTGCGAGATGATTCCGGCGCCGCGAGTTACTCGCGAGCAGCCGTGTTCGTCGGGCCACAGCGCGACGCCGTCAAGGGCGTTGATGTAGCCGTAGCAGTTTGGCCCGAGCAACGCGAGTTCGCCAGCTGCGTCAACAAGTTTTTGCTGTAATTCGGTCTCGCCAGATTCTGCAAAGCCGGACGCGTAACAAACTGCGCCGCCGGCGCCAATTTGACTGAGCGCCCTAACGGCTTCGATCGTGAGGTGGCGATTGACGGCGATGAATGCCACGTCTGGCGGCCCCGGAAGGTCGGCGATCGAAACAAAACATTTGACGCCGTGCATTTCGCTTTTCGTCGGGTGCACTGGCCAGATCTCGCCCTTGTAACCGAGCTTCTGGCATTGCTCGACGACGCGGGCGGCGGGGGCACCGCCGATGATGGCGATGCTCTGTGGGTTCAGCACCCGCGCGAGGCCGTTCGAGCCCTTGACCACCGGCTCAGCCGCCAAACTTGCGCAACAGGCCGCGCGAGATGATGTGGCGTTGGATCTCGCTGGTGCCGTCCCAAATGCGGTCGACGCGCGTGTCGCGCCACATCCGCTCTAGAGGTAGTTCGTCCATCAAGCCCATGCCGCCAAAAATCTGGATCGCCTCGTCGGTGACGAACTGGCACATTTCGCTCGAGAATACTTTGGCCATCGCCATCTCTGAGTCGTCGAAGCGACCGTGCGCGTCGTTCCATGCGGCGCGCAGTGTCAGTAACTCGGCGGCGTCGAGTCGCGTCTGCATGTCGGCGAGTTTGAACGAGACGCCCTGAAACTTGCCGATCTGTTGACCGAACTGTTCGCGCGTCGCGGCCCACTCGATAGACATACGCAACGCCCGTCGAGCGCGGCCTACGCATACCGCCGCGACCTGCAACCGCGTAGCGCCTAGCCACTCGTTGGCGACACCAAAGCCGCCATGAACTTCGCCGAGCACCTTGCTCGAAGGGATCCGGCAGTTGTCGAAGTTGATGATCAGGTTGTGGTAGCCAGAGTTAGATACGCAGTTGTAGCCCGCAACCTTTTCGCAACCAGGGGTATCAAAGTCGACGAGGAAGCCCGTGATCTTTTTCTTCGGGCCCTTCGATGTTTGCTCTTCGGCGGTGGCGGCGAACAGAATCACATAGTCGGCGAGGTCGGCGTGCGAGATGAAGTGTTTGGTGCCGTTGATCACCCAGTCGCTGCCGTCTTGCACTGCGGTGCACTTCATGCCGCGCATGTCCGATCCGGCATCTGGCTCTGACATTGCCAAGCAATCAACGCGCTCACCGGTGATTGTTGGTATTAGGTATTCGGCGATCTGGTCGCCAGCGCAGGCTCGCAAGATGTTGGAGGGCCTGGCCACGATGTAGTGCAGGGCGTAGGTGGTGGCGCCGAACTCGCGATCAACGAGGGTGGTGTCGAAAGAGTCGAGACCGCCGCCGCCGTGCTCGGCTGGCATATTGCAGGCGTAAATGCCGGCAGCAATCGCGCGCTCCTTAATCTGCTTGATCAAATCAGCAGGAACCTCGCCGAGCTTCTCGACCGTCACTTCGTGCGGTATCAACTCGCGTTCCGTGAACGCGCGCGTCGTGGCGACGATCGCTTCTTGTTCGTCGGTGAGTGAAAAATCCATTTTGATACCCGCTTTTCTGGTGTGTGCTTTTCCGGTTCTTGCGTTTGTTTGGGTCGCTTTACTTCTTTTTGATCTTCATTACTCTGCCGACATCCTCGGGAGTCGGCACCTCTTTGTGTACAGCGTAAATCGCATTTAGCGCGGCGGCGACGTGGGGGAGAATCTCCGACGACTTACCCAAGTTCATATCGACGTGCACGAGCATCTGCTCGGTGGTCGAAAGCCGCGTGCCCGTCTCGCTGTTGTGCATGGTGTGGTGAATGTGCAGCCGCTTATTGTCGACCCCGAGCACGAGCGTCGCCACTCGCAATGGTTCGTTGATGTAGGCCTCGCGCTCATAGACGATGTGTGTCTCGACCGTGTAAAACGAGTTGCCAGCCAGGCGGTATGCGTCGTTGTCGCCGATGTATGTGAACAGCGCGTCTGATCCCCATCCAAAGGCGGTTAAGTACGCGGCCTCGGTCATGTGGTTGTTGTAGTCGACCCAATCTGGCTCGACCGTGCACGTGTAAATCTCAAGCGGGGCAGCGACGCTGTCGCCGGGCTTCCAGGGTTCGATCGCCATGATTTTTACTTCGCTGGTCGCTCGCCAACGCTGCGACCGATGCCGACTGGCATTTGTAATTTGGCGTGAGCCTCGGCCAGGGGCTGCAATTTGGAGAGCATCTCGTCGCCCATCGGGGATGTCTTGCCGCTCTTCGCGTCGACGTGCATGAACAGGTGCTCGAGCGTGGCGGCGACGACGCCGTCTTCGCGCACGATCTCTGTCCACAGGTGAATGCGCTTGGCGTCCCACGATGCGACCTGCACTGTGACCTTGACCTTGTCGCCGGAATGTGTCTGGTCCAAGAAGCGCACGTGGCTCTCGACAGTGTAAAAAGTGCGCCCGCTCGCGAGGTACTCGTCGGTGAAGCCAATCGAACGGAAGAAACAATCGCTGGCCTCGCTCGATAATTGCGCGTAGCGACTGTCGTTGGTGTGGCCGTTGTAGTCGGCCCACTCGGCGGGGATTATTTTTTCTAGAGCAGCGATCGGTTTGTCTGGCGTCAGCACCGGCTGCGGCCCGCGCCCAAACAAAACCTTCTCGTAGTCTGCGAGCACTTGGCCCGCACCGTAGTTGGATGCGCGCAGGCCCTGCATCACGGCAACGAGGCAGTCGTCGCGCAACGCTTCGAGTTCGCGAATGGTGGCGGTGCCCGCCTGCGCGTCTGACTGCGAGACAATCTTTTCGAGCAGCACGTCGTCGAGTTCGGGTACATCCATCAACTTCGTCCACGGCCACTTCAGCGACGGGCCGAACTGCTCCATGAAGTGGCGCATGCCTGCCTCGCCGCCAGCGATTCGGTAAACGAGAAATGTGCCCATGAACGACCAGCGCAGGCCTGGACCGAACCGCATCGCGTCGTCGATCTCAGTGGCGGTGGCGACGCCGTCGTTAACGAGCCACAGCGCCTCACGCCACAGCGCCTCCATCAATCGATCGGCGATGAAACCGTCGATCTCTTTGTTGAGCATCAGCGGGCGCATGCCGATCTGCGTGTACACCTGCCTGGCTCGTTCTTTTGTCGCTGCTGACGTTTTCTCGCCGCCGCAAATCTCTACGAGTGGCATCAGGTAGACGGGATTAAATGGGTGCCCGACAACAAAGCGCTCGGGGTTAACCATGTCGCGCTGAATCTGGGTCGGCAGCAGACCCGAAGTCGACGAGCCGAACACGGTTGTCGGGTCGGCGGCCTTGCTGGCGCGGGCAAATAGTTCTTGCTTCAGTTCGAGGCGCTCCGGCGCGCTCTCCTGCACGAAATCGACGCCGGTGACGGCCTCTTCGACGCTGGCAACGAAGGTGATCGTGCCTTCCGTGGGGAATGGCGCGAGCGTCAACTTTGAGTACGCGCGGCGGGCGTTGTTCATGATTTCGCCGATCTTGCGCGGCGACTCTGGGTCGAGGTCGTACAGCTTCACGTCTACGCCGTTGAGCGCGAACCGCGCCGCCCAAGCGCCGCCAATTACGCCGCCGCCGAGCAGGCCGACAGTCTTTAGACCAGGCAATCCGCTCATGCGTGCTTAGTGAGTTTGAGTTTCTCGCGAACCTCTTTAGGCGACATCACGCTGACGTTCATGTTGTCGAGAATCTTGACGGCACGTTCGACCAGTTGCCCGTTCGTTGCCAGCTCGCCGCGATTCAAGTAGATGTTGTCTTCGAGCCCGACGCGCACGTTGCCGCCAGCGAGCACGGCCATCGCCACGTACGGCAACTGCATGCGGCCTATCGAGAACGCCGAAAAGGTTGCGCCAGCGGGGATCTGGTTGACGAGCGCCATCAAAGTGTTCGGGTCATCTGGCGCGCCGTAGGCAATGCCCATGCACAACTGAATCATCACCGGGTCATCGAGCAATCCTTCGGCAATTAAATCTTTGACCATCACTAGGTGGCCGGTATCGAACACCTCGAGTTCTGGGCGCACTCCGAGTTGTTGCACGAGCTTGGCCATCTTGCGCAACACGCTTGGAGTGTTGACCATGATGTAGTCGCCGCCGGAAGAAAAGTTCATCGTGCCGCAATCCAGCGTGCAAATTTCTGGGCGCAGGCGCGTAACGTGGTCGAGTCGCTCTGTGGCGCCGGCCATGTCGGTGCTGATCTCATCGATTGGGAAGACCTTCTCGTCGCCGCCGAGCACCAGGTCGCCGCCCATGCCCGCCGTGAGGTTGATGACCACGTCGGTGTCGCTCGAGCGCACGCGGTCGACAACCTCTGCGTAATACTCGGTGTTGCGCGAGCCGCGCCCGCTGCCAGGTTCGCGCACATGAATGTGCACGACTGCCGCGCCGGCCTTGGCGGCTTCAATCGCCGAGTCGGCAATCTGCTCTGGGGTTACAGGAACCTTGTCGCTCTTGGTTGTTGTCTCGCCAGAGCCGGTGACGGCGCAGGTGATGAAAGATCCCCAATTCATAATTTCTCCTCTATCTATTAATCCCAATAGGCAATAGCAGATATAGCGTTAACAGATATATAGGTTAGTGGTCATGGGTTCGCAGTCACTTAGCGTGTGGGTGCCCTCTGATCGGCGGCGCAAGCAAACGCGGATGTATGAGTTCGCTGCGGCCAACACGCATTTGGGCGCAGATTCTCACGTCGACTACGAGTCGTTGCACGCCTGGTCGATAAATCAGCCAGAAGATTTCTGGGCCCAGGTTTGGGACTACTGCGACATGGTCGGTGAACGCGGCGATCGCGTTTTCGTCGACAGCCCCGTGATGTCGGCCGCGCGGTTCTTCCCCGATGCAAGTCTGAGTGTGGTCGAAAACATGCTGGCGCGCTCTGGCACTGGCGAGGCCATCGTGGCGATCGACGAACTAGGTAACCGTCGCTCTATCTCGTGGGACGATCTGGGCGCCCGAGTCGCGGCGATCGCTGGCGCGCTCGCAAAACGCGGGGTGGTGGCGGGCGATCGTGTCGCCGTGTGGCTGCCGAATGGTATCGAGGCGATCGAGGTGATGCTCGGCGCCGCGTCGCTGGGCGCCGTGTTCTCGTCTTGCTCGCCAGACTTCGGCGCTAACGGCGTGTTGGATCGTTTCAGCCAGATCGAGCCCAAGGTGCTGGTGGCTACAAATGCATACCGCTACAACGGCAAAAATTTTGATTGCCTCGAGCGTCTCGAACAAATCGTGTCGCAGTTGCCATCGCTCGTCGAAACCGTTGTGGTGAAGAGCGACCTCGACACACATGCGGGCACGGACTCCGCTCCGCTATCAAGCACCGCGTATCTTTCGTACTCTGACTTTGTTGCTTCTGGCGAGACCTCGCCGATACTGCCGCGACGTTTCGGGTTCGATCACCCCTGGTACGTCTTGTATTCGTCCGGCACCACCGGCGTGCCCAAGTGCATCGTGCACCGTACCGGCGGAGTTCTGTTGCAGCACATGAAAGAGCATCAGTTGCACTGCGACATTCGGTCGGGCGATCGGGTGATGTACTTCACGACGACTGGTTGGATGATGTGGAACTGGCTGGTCAGCGTTATGGCGAGTGGCGCGACGGTCGTGTTGTTCGACGGGGCGCCGACGACACCGACGACGACGCGGCTGTTCGACATCGTCGATGCCGAACAAATCACGATGCTCGGTGTCTCGGCGAAGTACATCGATTCGCTGCGCAAGGCCTTCGCTTCACCGATCGCGAGCCACTCGCTGTCGTCGCTGCGCACGATTTGCTCTACCGGTTCGCCGCTGGCGCCCGAGGGGTTCGAGTGGGTCTACGAGCACGTCAAAAAAGATCTGCATCTGGCATCGATATCGGGCGGCACCGACATCTGCGCCTGCTTCGTCGGCGGCGACCCGACGTCGCCAGTTTACGCTGGCGAGATTCAGCGCCAGATGCTGGGCATGGCCAGCGATGTCGTCGACGAAAACTTAGAGTCGCTCAGCAGGCAACCAAATACCGCGGGCGAGTTGGTTTGCCGGAATCCGTTCCCGAGCGTCCCGCTGGGTTTTTGGTCTGACGGCAGTGTCGGTCTGCCGGCATCGCAAAATCCTGGTCCCAAATTTGTTGCGTCTTACTTCGAGCGCTTTGCTGGCGTGTGGGCGCAGGGCGACTTCGCCTCGTTCACTAGTAGAGGCGGCATCGTGATCCATGGGCGCAGCGATTCGACTCTCAATCCAGGCGGCGTGCGCATCGGCACCGCCGAGATTTATCGAGTTATCGAACAACACCAAGATGTCGTCGAGAGTTTGGTGTTCGGGCAGGCGTGGCAAAACGACGTGCGCATTGTGTTGCTGGTGCGCCTCGCCGACGAGGCTGTACTCACTGCCGATCTAGTCGCCGATCTCAAACTGCGGATTCGTAACGCGTGCACACCGCGTCACGTGCCCGCCCTCGTGTTGCGCGTCGCCGATCTGCCCCGCACGCGCAGTAACAAACTGGTCGAGCTGGCGGTCGCCGACGCCGTCAACGGCCGGCCCGTGCGCAACCGCGAGGCACTGGCTAACCCTGAGGCGATCGACGCCATCGTGGCGTTGCCAGAGTTGCGCGTTTAGCGACCTCCGAATTGCGTCGGTTTCGCTAGGCTCTATGGGTCTACCTTTCCGGGGTAGCTCAGTTGGCAGAGCAACGGACTGTTAATCCGTTTGTCGTGGGTTCGACCCCCACCCCCGGAGCGCAATCGGGGCCAGTAGCTCAGTGGTCAGAGCAGGGGACTCATAATCCCTTGGTCGTAGGTTCGATACCTACCTGGCCCACAATCGTCTAAATACTGCGAGCAGGCGCGAAGCGCACCTGGTCGAGAATTTCTGCCACGCGAATCGTGTCGCTCAAAGTGATCGTAAAGCATTGCTCACCGTTAATTTGCCTTCCGAAGGCTTCGACCATCACCTGGAAAGCATCAACCGGAGCGAACTGCTCCTCAATGTCGCCCACGCGAAGTGAACACACCTTCTTCCAAGAAGCGAATGCCTCGTTGCCGACGCATTCGATCGAGCCAGACGTGCCAGTAACCAAAAGTCGCTGTACCTCCGCGCGCTCAAACGACGTAATCGCCTTAACCTCAACATCGTTAGTTAGCACTCCGCTGACCTGCGTTGTGAGATCCACGCCAGTTGGCCCGAGGTTGCGGTGCAGAGATGTAATTTTAAATTCAGCGCTCGCGCCTGCAAGGGCGACCCAGGCGTGCGCCTGATATGGGCCAACGTCTAGCAGGCTGCCTCCGCCCATTTTTGGGTCAAGGCGATAGTTTCCGTCTAGCGTCCCCGTGAAGGTAAATGCCGAATCGATTGCGCGCAGTTCGCCAATTGCCCCGTCTCGAACCAGGTTGACCATGCGGATAAACCGCGGGTGCCATCGGGTCCAGACTGCTTCAACCAGGAGGCGATCGTTTGCGACGGCGCTCTCGGTCATCAGTCGCGCCTCGGCGCTGTTAGTCGCCAACGGCTTTTCACATAGAACATGTTTGCCGGCACTCAGCGCCTTGACGGCCCATTCACAGTGCTGATGATTGGCAAGTGAGATGTAAACCGCATCGATCATTGGATCAGCGAGCAACTCTTCGTAACTGTTGTGCACCGCGATCGGTTCTAACGCTCGTGACCGCTTTGGGTCGCGACTAGCAACTGCTTGAAGCGTGGCGTTAAATGCTCCGTGTACTGCGGGTGCTAGCGCGGTTTTAGCAACCCAACTTGCGCCGAGAAAACCCCAGCGAGTTGTCACGATCGCAGAAGTGTAGGTGTCACCGAGGCGCCATTAGCAAGGGCTGATTCTTCGGCCGCTTGCATGATCGCCACTACATCACGAGATTGCTCGGACGTAATTGACATCTCGATTCGCTCATTTAAGAATGAGACCATCGACGCATGAAACGAAAATGGCTTAACGCTGAGATGTGCAATTACTTCGCAAGAGCCATCCTCACGATGAATTGAGACGATTGCTGGCAGGTCGGCAACGGCAGCGCCGGCGGCCGGGTCCCAGTCGCCAACGATGGCGCCCTTGGTCCCTAATATGAAAAACTTCGGCTTGCGAGCGGCTGCGAGGTCTGAGTTTATGAAAACTGCCATAACCCCATCTAGGAAAGTCAGCGTTACTTGCGCATGGTCGGCATTTGTTGCGTGATGCCATACTCGCTTCTGGTTTAGTCCAGTTACATGCTGGAGCGGTGATGGGATTATTGCCAAAATCTGGTCGATGAAGTGGCTTCCCCAATCGAAGATTGCGCCGCCCGAAACCGTGGCGTCTGAGTGCCAGTAAGAACATGGTTTCGAGTACCCCCCGACAAAGCTCTCGTAATGAAAAACATCGCCGATTTCGCCTGCATCTATCAACGACTTGATAGTCACGAAATCGGCGTCGTAACGCCGGTTTTGGTAAACCACTAGCAGCAGATTTGAACTAGTCGCGAGGGTAATGAGTTCGTCGCATTCGTTCGTGGTCAAGGCCATTGGTTTTTCGAGAACCACATTTATACCTCGCGCGAGTGCTTCCTTGGCCCAGAAATAGTGACTGTTTGGAGGGGTCGAGATGACTACAAGATCTATCGATTCAGAGTCGAGCATCAGTGTTGCATCTGAGAAAGTTTTCGCATCGGGCGCAATTTCGAGGGCAGCCTCCAGCCGTTGTGGATTGGTGTCGCATACTGCGGTCAACACCATGCCGCACGTAGCCAACACTGCTTTGTTGTGCTCGTCGCCAATGGCCCCATAGGCCAACAGCCCGACTCGAATATCTTGATTAGACAACTTTGCGACTCATAAAGATTGGGGAAACTATAGCCTACTTGTGTAGATTTTCACCCACGAGGTCAAATTCAGTTCGTAGTTTTAGTGCGACAACCTGACCCGCAATACTATGAAGTGATGCAGATTGTCTCGCCGCTAGTTGGCACCGTCGTGGCCATCAAGGTTCGAGTCGGCGATGAGGTGAATTCGGGCGACGAGATCGTGGTCATCGAGTCGATGAAGATGGAGCACCCAGTGGCGGTCGAGCGCGCCGCTGTGATCGAGCAGATATTGGTAAACCTCGGCGACACGGTGGTCGAGGGTCAAATGCTGGCGGTACTCGGAGCCCTAGTGACGCCGACTCAAAATGCGGCCGCAAAAACAAGCGCCGCGCCGACGCAAGAGCGCCAAGATCTCGCCGCCTACTACCAGCGCCGAGCCAGCACCGCCGATGCTGCGAGGCCAGATGCTGTCGCCAAACGCCATGAGCGCGGCCAACGCACCGCACGCGAAAACATCGCCGACCTCTGCGACGACGGCTCGTTCATCGAGTACGGCGCATTCGCGGTCGCGGCGCAACGCCAGCGCCGCAGTATCGAAGAGCTCATTGAGCGCACGCCGGCTGATGGCCTAGTTGGAGGTCTCGCCACCGTTAACGCAGATTTGTTCGACGACGAGCACGCGCGTTGTGCCGTCGTCAGTTACGACTACATGGTTCTCGCCGGCACGCAGGGTTTCATCAACCATCGTAAGAAAGATCGCCTCTTTGGTATCGTCGAAAAACTTCGTCTTCCCGTCGTGCTGTTCGCCGAAGGCGGCGGCGGTCGCCCCGGCGACACCGACGCGCCTGGCGTAGCGGGCCTCGACGTGATGTCGTTTGCAACCTTCGCCAAGTTGTCTGGTCTCGCGCCGACTATCGGCATCGCCTCAGGGTATTGCTTTGCCGGTAACGCTGCCTTGCTCGGTTGTTGCGACGTGATCATCGCCACCGAGAACTCGAACATCGGCATGGCGGGCCCAGCGATGATCGAGGGAGGTGGTCTCGGCGTAGTCAAGGCGCACGATATCGGGCCGATCGCCGTGCAGTCTCGCAACGGCGTAGTCGATATTCGGGTCGCCGATGAGCAAGCGGCGGTCGCCGCCGCCAAAAAATATCTGGCCTTCTTTCAGGGGACGACAACAACCTGGTCGCGTCACCCCGACGAGTCGATGAGGCCACTGGTGCCGGAGCAGCGCACACGTATATATGACATCAACTCGGTGATCACAAACCTGGCCGACATCGACAGCGTGATCGAACTGCGCAAAGAGTTCGGCGTCGGAATCGTCACCGCGCTCGCGCGCATCGAAGGCAAACCCGTTGGCATCATCGCCAACAACCCAGCCCACTTGGGCGGCGCGATCGACGCTGACGGTGCCGATAAGGCGGCTCGCTTTGCGCAACTTTGCGACGCCTACGACCTACCAATAATTTCGCTGTGCGACACGCCCGGTTTCATGGTCGGCCCAGAAGCCGAAGAGCACGCGCAGGTGCGGCACTTCTCGAGAATGTTCGTAACCGCCGCGAGCGTCACCGTGCCGTGGCTCACCGTCGTATTGCGCAAGGGTTACGGGCTCGGCGCGCAGGCGATGGCGGGGGGCAGTTTTCACGCCAAAGAGATGATCGTCGCCTGGCCAACGGGCGAGTTCGGCGGCATGGGTCTGGAGGGGGCAGTTCGCCTCGGCTTCAAGCGCGAACTCGACGCCGCATCGACCGCGCCCGAACGCGAACAACTGGAGGCCCGCTTAATCGCCAGCGCCTATGAGCGCGGCGGCGCCTTGAACATGGCCAGTCATGTAGAGATTGACGATGTAATTGACCCGGCCGAAACGCGACGGCGCCTGCTATCGGCACTAAAGATGCGCCCAGCGCCACCACTCCGAATCGGCAAGAAACGCCCAATGATTGATACTTGGTAAGCGCTTCTCGTCGTGTCCGTGACCACTATCTGGTGTTGTAGCATAGAACCCTAAATATTCACACGGGCTTTTGAGGCCCATGAGAGGGAGAAATAATGACAAGCAAATCATTCAAGCGCCTGGCGTTTGGTCTCGCTGCTGTTTTCACGCTCGCCGCATGCGGTGGC
>Ga0335396_10004770_pt1 | contig 14461 bp, 8 predicted proteins | sample FRY02_FD_205743 | JGI IMG/M metagenome (GOLD analysis project Ga0335396, IMG submission 205743) | Freshwater microbial communities from Lake Fryxell liftoff mats and glacier meltwater in Antarctica - FRY-02 (spades assembly) (version 2) | ecosystem: Environmental > Aquatic > Freshwater > Ice >... | reverse complement strand
CGTACGACCAGCAACTTACGGCGCTAAAGGAAGCGGAAGCAGGGACCGCAGACGCATCGGGCTTCATTGGCGCGGAAGAGAAGAAACAAGCTGCCCAGGCGCGCAAAGACTTTGAGAAGTCGCCAGAGATCGCTGCCTTTCGAGAAGAACTGGCAGCCGCCATGCCGGAGCTCATCAAGATGCGCGCGGCGCGGCGCGCGGCGGCCCCCGCGCCTGCTACGCCAGCGCCTACGGCCCCTCAAGGAACTACGCCGGTTGCCCCCGCGCCTGCTACGCCAGCGCCTACGGCCCCTCAAGGAACTGCGCCGGTTGCCCCCGCGCCTGCTACGCCAGCGCCTACGGCCCCTCAAGGAACTGCGCCAGAGCCTACCGTGCGCACGCGCAAGGCTGCGCGGGCAGAGGAAGAGACGGCCCCCGTTGCAGAAGTCGCCCCCTTTGAAGCGCCCGTAGAAGCTGCGGCCGCGCGGGCAAAGAAGGCACGGGCTGCTGCCCCCGAAGTTGCCGTGGCCCCAGATGTTGCTGTGGCCCCCGAGGTCGCCGTTGCCCCCGAAGTTGCTGCTGCCCCCGAGGTCGCTGCTGCCCCCGAAGTTGCTGCTGCCCCAGCTGCGCCTGCGGCCCCCACCCGGCTGGAAGAAGCCATTGAGGCATTGAAAAAGGCTCGGAAAACGGGTAACTTGGGCGCGCGCGAAGCGGCGTCGCAGGCGCTTCAAGAAATTAGCAACAAGAGCGTTGCTGACCTTGCTGCCTTGCCCGGCAGAAATGTTTCGTTTGAGGGCCAGCGCGCCATGCGGGACTACGTTACGGAGTCGGAAGACAGCGCAACTGCCCCCGGCAGGCTGTCGCAACTCAAAACCGCTTTTGAGGCGATGGACAAAAACACTACCGACGCCGCCGCGGCCAAAGAACGCGCGTCCTTGGTGTCGCAGTACAACACGCGAAAAGCCCGTGTGGAAAAGTTCAATGGCATCATGTCGGCGGCGTCCCCTGAAGCGCTCAAAAAGGTAGATGCACGCATCGTTGCGCTGGAAGCGCAGGAAGCCAAACAACAGACCGCAGTTATGGCACTGCCAGCTGACGCCACTGCGCTGCAGCGAGCAAACAAGATCGACCAGCTCGGCCGCACCCGCGAGGCGCTGCAAAAGACCCGCGACGCGCGGGGTGGCAAACGCGGCATTGAGATAACGGAGCACCTCCAAGACGCCGCCCCGTCAACCCGAGCAGAACGCGAAGTTGCTACCGCCAGAGACGAAGCGGCCGTGCAAACGGCAATCGAGGATACCAAAAGCGACCTCGAAGATGCCAAGCACAACGGCGACAAGTATGAAATAAACCAGCTGCAGCGACAGCTTAGCATGCTGGAGACGGCGCGCCTAGCAGCGCGCCGTGTCGGGCCTATCGTAAAGAGGGTGGTTGTGGCCGGCGATGTCCGGACAAGCTCTCCCGAAAGCAGGGGCGAAGTACCGGGGGTTAGCCCGAAAGTGGGAGCGCGCAACAAGCCCGTGCAGTCTGGCCAGCCGCGGGCAGGAACGGTAAAAGCTGCTGTTGCCGAAGGCAATCAGGCGAGCCTCGAAAAAGAGGCGAGGGAGAGTTTGACGGCGGAAGCGGCAGCGGAAGCGGCAGTGGATGCACGGCGCAAAGAAGACGCCCGGCTCGACGCGCAAGCCGTGAAACAGGCGCGGGGGAGAATGAGCCCCGCTGGAAGCAAGGCGTCTACCGCCGTGCAGCGCACCCCGAAAGCGGAGCGCGGCGTTCCCGATGCGGACGAGTACGCGCGCGAAGTGCGCACCAACGAAAACTCGACGATGCTGAGCGAGGAAGCTGCGCAGCACGTTACGGACGGAGCTCTCGACAAGGCGCTCGAATCGATAGCCAGCAGCGGGTCTACGCCCGAGGTGCAGGCATTGGCGGCCAAGTTGCGCCCGCTGGTAAAGAACACGAAGATCGGGGTCGAGGCAGATGTGATGATTGGCGAGAAACCGGTCAACGGAAAATACTCGGCGTCCCTCGACCGCGTTGTGATGCACGAAAAACATTTGACGGAAGAAGACACGCTGCACGAAGTCGTGCACGCCGCCACTGAGCGCGTGCTGTCCGCCGACGCGAAGACGCTCACGCCGGAGCAGAACAACGCCGTCGTAGACCTGCACAACATGTGGAACCGAATGCGCACCGACGCGCGGTTTAAAGACGAGTACGCCATCAAGGACGTGCACGAGTTTGTAGCAGAGGTGTACAGCAACAAGCCTCTGCGGAACTTTATGGACAGCATTGGGCAGCCGCGCTCTTTGCTGCAGCGCATCGGTGACATCTTCAAGCGCATGCTCGGTATACGCAATGACGCGGCCAGCAAGAAAGCCATGGATGCGATTGACAAGATCATGTCCACGTCTGGCGAGCGGCAGGCCGGCGGAGAGCGGGCTAGCGCCCAGCGCCCGGCAAACGCAGCCGAGGCTTTCGGCGCGGCCATTGTGGACAATCGCAAACTGGCGGAGAAGCTGTACGACAGCCGCAATGGCATCGGGCTGGCGGCCCGACAGTCGTACGTCGATATGCGCGCGGCAGTGCGCGAAACATTCAAGCTGGGGGATGCGCTCAAGGGGGCCAGTGCACATGCCTCACTGCTGACCAGCGACAGCGTGACGGCAAACACACACGCTGCGGCGGAGTTCGGTGCTTGGGGCGTGGGTAAAGATGCCAACGGCAACCCCGCGCTGACTACTGGGCACGGCCCCTCCCTTAAAGACGTGTACAGCGACATCGCCAAAATCCCTGGCAGCAGTGCCGCGGCGCGCATGCAGGTTTTTCAGGGCGGCATCACCGCGCTGCGTGCGCGGGATGTGGGCTGGGATCGTCTAAATTTCAAAGACCCCGTGGCCATGGAAGCCAGCGGCGAAGCGGCGCTCAAGGCTATCTATGCTGACCCCAAAATGGCAGCCGCATTTGACAAAGCGCGTGTGACGTATCGCGAAATGAACCGCGGTCACATTCGGTTTGTGATGGACTCCCGCATCGTCTCGCAAGAGCACGGCAAGGCCATGCTGGATGATGAAAACTACATCCCCTTCTTCCGGGAAAACGGGGACAGCATCGAGATGCTGCTGCCCGACGGCCGCCCCATCGCCGTTGGCGACATACGCACACAGCCGTTCCTGAAGGCGCTCAAGGGCGGCGATGACAAGCTGCTGTCGTTCCCCGAAGCGGCGATAAAGAACATCTCCATGCTCACGAACATGGGCATGCAGAACATCACGAACCGCCAAATCGGCTACCACCTACAAGACATCGGCCGCACGGCCAAGGTGATGTCCGTAAGGCCAGGAAAAGGCGGCGCAGGACAAGATGTCATGCGGTTTCGTCAGAAGCCGGACACGAACAACCCCGAGGACGATGGCTGGCGGCACGTAGTGATCGACACTACAGGGACGGCCGCTGCCTATATCCCCACCGACCTGCTGGTGCAGTCCGTGGCTGGCTCATACGCAACGGTCCCCGGAATCGTAAAAGCTGCAGCCTACGCAAGTGACATACTGCGTTCTGGCGTCACGCGCAACCCGGCGTATCCGCTGCGCCAGCTTATCAGGGACCCCTTTAACGCCTCTGTGCTAGGCAACTTGAAGTCCAGTCCACTGATGGCTGTGGCGCAGGTGATTCGAAACTTTGGCAGCATCATGGCAGGCACCAGTAAAGAGGCCGCCGTCTTGCGCCGCGCGGGAATACTGCACGCCGAAATCTTCAATGGCACCCAGACCGACTTGAATAAGATCGCTCTGCAGCTTGCAGGCGACCAGCAGGGCATCTTCAAACGTGTCATGGCCGGGATGGACAGGATGGCCTTGGCCGCAGACGCTGCCACGCGGGTGCAGGCGTACAAGGATGTGATGAGTGCGGGCGGTACGCAACAGGCCGCCATTGTGGCTGCGCGCGAAGTCCAAAACTTTAGCCGTCACGGCTCTGCCGCTAGCGTGCAGTTCATATCGCGAGCTGTCCCCTTCTTCAACGCCAGCATACAGGGGCTAGACACGCTGTATCGCTCAACGAGAAAAGGCGATATGCCGGCGGGAGAGCTGCTCAAGTCTCGGCAGGCTTTCTTTGATCGCGCTATGGGCATGACAGCTATTTCTGTTGCCTACGCGGCGTCCATGCAGGATGACCCCGACTGGCAAAAAATGTCGCTGCGTGATAAGCTGAGTTTCATTCATCTACCAAAGTGGGCTAGCCCGACGGACGAAGCCATGCGCATTACCGCGCCGTTTGAGTCGGGCATGTTGTTCTATTCGATGCCTGTGATGCTCGTGGAAGCCATGCGAACCCAGTTCAGCAAAGACGACTGGAAGACGGTGGCCGGTGTTCTGGGCAACCAGCTGCCCGGTAGCGGCAGCATCATGCCGCAGATATTCAAGGGCGGGTTAGATGTGTCGCGCAACTACAACAGTGGCCTGGGCGCGCCCATCGAGTCGGCCGGCATGGAGCGCCTAGACCCTTCGCAACGGTTCACTGCAAGGACTTCCGAGGCGGCCAAACGCTTTAGCGAAACGTTGACCAGCGCCGGTGTAAACCTGTCCCCCGTACAACTGGAGTATTTGTCCAGTGCATACCTGGGGCAGATACCATTGATAGTCGCAGCCATGACCAACGGGCTGTTTGCAAAAGCGGACAGAGCCGGCATCGAGGCCCCCACCAAGAAGGCATCGGACATGCCGCTTATTGGCTCTTTCTTCCAGAATGAAAAAGGTCAAGCGGACACGCAGCATGTCTTTGAGATAGCCACCGGCGCGAAGATGGCCAAAGCCACTTTTACCGAGATGGCAAAGACAAGCAGCCCCGCGGACCTGCTGGAGTACGTAGACACGCACCGCGTGGAACTGGCGCAGGCCCCGCTGGCGGCGCAGTTTACGGCGTTGATGGCCACCATCAAGCGCAATGAGGCCGACATCACCGCTGCACCGCGAATGACGGCAGAAGCAAAGCGCACACAACTGAACAGGCTGATTGTTGTCCGCCAAGAGTCGTCAGCCAAATACCGTGCAGCTATGCAGAAGATAGCGCAGCAGGCGTAGGGCGCGCCCGCACGGTAAACAGCACGCCGAGCATCCCGTTATAGGCCCCCACCCGGAACCGGATGGGGGCCGCCCTGCCAAGCTGCTCACGCCCTGCTTTCATTCCCTGCATCCCCACCGCCCATGGCGATACCGTGGGGATGAAGAAGGACTCGCCCGGATGGCAGCGAGCCCACGGGAACTCATGCGACACTGGCCAGCCCGGTAACCACATCGGATACTGGCCTAGTGATCTTCAGGCAGTTCACCCGCATGCTAGGGCCCTTGGTGCCCATCAACAGGTCCTTGCGGCACTCCGACACGTACATCGTCTTGGTAGTGGTAAGTTCCCGCACAAAGGCCGTGTAGCTCTGTCCCATCGAAGCGCAGTGGACCTTCAGCAGTTTGATCTCGATATAGTAGTCCACGTTCCCCGGCGTGACATCGAACTCGATACGGCCCCGTACTGCGTTCTTGGTCTGGTTGTGCGTCGATACCAGATGCGAGAAGGCGTGCATGACACTGCCATCGATACGAACGAAGTTTCCGATGTACTCCCGTGTGTACGCGTTCAGCACATCTTCAGCCGAAGTGCCGCTGGCAGCGATGATGCGGCGCATAGGGTTCACCACGTCTTCCAGCCAGAACGCTTCGATCATCGAGATGGGCACCTCGACAAGGTTGGCATACTTCGGGCCACACAGCACCGCGGAAGTAATCTCTGCCACTACGCCCGCCGTCCAGAAGCGCTCATTGTCGGTTGCCCCAGAGATGCTGCGCCAGCGCGCCTCGACCTTTTTGTACATGTCGCTAACCACATCCATGTGGCTCATTTGCCACTCCATCCATCGCCGGCCAACAACCCCGTAGTTGGTGTCCATTAGCGGCAGGACGGCCCGCTCTGCGTCGGTCCATTGCGCTGTGTACTGTGCTGGCAGCGCCCATTCCAGACAGCGGCGGACCTCGCCCATTGAGGTGTACTTGCGCGCGCCCATCATTGCTTCCATCGCCGGATCGTTGCCCGACAGCATCGCTATCGCCGTCCAGAAAAGGTCCTGCTGAATCTCGGCATTGCCCGTGGCTGACCCCTTGATCTTGTGTGCGCCGTTAGAGTAGTCGTACAGGAACGTCGGCAACCACTCGCCAGCCGCCTTGCGGTTTACTTCGGTCACCTCGTCCACGTTCAGGTGCAGGCTGCCCAGCATGCCAGCCCGCTGCATCATGGTAGTCTGTGAAGTCTTGCTGCCCACCACAAGTCCCTTTGGTGCGCCCCAGATGGAGTTAGCCACCATCGAAGACAGCGACTTGCCAGCACCCGACTCGGTACCACAGATGTACAGCGTCACCGCCTGTGCAGACTTCGGCCCCAAGTACATCAGCGTAGAGGCGAATCCGGTGAAGCTGCATGCCAGATGTCCGCGCATAACAGGGTCATTTGTGAGCGCCTTGTCGCGCAGCATATGCGGTATTTTCTGCCACTGCTCCAGCGTGCCGGCCGGCTGAGCCGCCTCCATGAGATTGTGTAGGCGGTTGGACTTGAATGTGTAGTCGTTCGCGCGCCCGCGGGCGCTCATTATTGTGTCGCCTATGGCAAAACTCATGTCTGGTTGCCAGCCGAACCGGGCAGGGACGGGGACGTGCCGTCCGGTACTTGAGGCATCCGTCATGCACGCCCTAACGTAGTTGGCTAAAAAGGCGTCACAGCCCGCCCCAGACACGGCAAACACGTTGTTGGTAGATAGTACCTTGGTGATGTCCTTCATGCTCCCCACGACGCTTGTGGGCACTCCGAAGGTGGTGGTCTCGCTACCCTTGACCACAACGAACTCGGCCGTGTAGCTGTCCGCGTCCCTAAACATGCGTGTCATGAAGAAGTCGTAGTTCATCAGCATGATGTCCACATCCTCTTCGTCCATTTTCTCCGCCTTCTTGTGGTAGTAGACGCCGCCAGTTTTGCCGTAACTGAAACCCCGGGGCGCAGTTGGGCGGGCCACCTTTATCGGGGGCAACGCGTCCATCTCGGGGGCTAGCTCCACCACGACTTCTTCTGTAGACATCTCGACCTCACGCCCTAGCGCCAGCGGGTTGGTGATCTTGCCCCAGTGCTTGCAGTCGCCACAGATGCCTGGGTTTTCGCTATCGAATTTGGCGCACGGGTAGGGGCCTTTTATCTGCGCCAACTTCTGCAGCATCCGGTCCTCGTCATACGGATGCAGCGAGCTCAGTTTGCGTGCCGCCTTGTCGCCGTCGTCGCACTTCTGTGCAATCGTCAACCACGCGCGCCACATGGGTTCCGTGCCATCCTCCGCTGCGTGCTGCACGTAGTGCTTCAACTGGCCGCAGCCACTGCCTGCACTGGTGCGGGTCGCTATGTTCCTGAACAGCGTAATGGTGTTGCCGCTCATGGCCTTGGCCACAAGGGACATCTCGCCCATGCCGGGACGTGTGCCCGGCAGCATGAGGGTGGCGCTGCGCGCGGCGACGGGCATCGAAGGTGCATACTGTGCGAGTAGCGCGCCGACCGCGCCCAAACTAAAAACCCCACCGCGCTGGCGCAGCAGCACCGGCTTGGGCGGGGCATACTTGTAGTTGAGCGTGCCGGGCATGCGCAGCACGCGCGAGGCGTCGGCAGTGACTGTCTTGTCAAGCGGGAAACCTACGGCCACGGCAGCGCGCTTTAGCGCCTCTGCGACAGGTTTCCAGACATCTATAGGGGCATCAGCGTCCAGTGGGAAGTAGACGTGCACACCACCGCCCGAGTCCACTAGCCACGGCGAGCCCAGCTTGTCGATACCTGTGGTACCAAGAAACTTGTGCAGGCCCTCGCGGGCTGCCCGCTTGGACGGGAATGCCTTTTGTACCTGCACCCCCTCTTTTTCCTCAAACCCGCAATCTAGGTCCATGAACAGGGAACGAACGCTTAGGGCGCTGCTGGCCAGCCTGTCCCCGGACTCATTGAACCCCGCCAGCGCGTAAAAAGAATTCTGCCCGCTGTCGCTGATAGCTGTGCACGTTGCGGACATGTTTTCGAGGGTGTCTACAAAGATGTTTTTGCGCAGCTTGCCCTTCATTGTGAAAACGCAATACTTCCCCGTTGTCGGCACGACCGCCGACAGAAAATCGAGTTCCATGAACGCCCCCCGTCAAAAGAGGTCGAATGGCGTTAGTGGCTGTGGCCTTTTTTGTAGTTCCATGATCTGCTCCTTGCTGCTTGTGCGCAGCTTCTGAATTAGTAGGGTTACTGTGTGCTTGTAGGCGTTGGTCACTGGGTTTCCGGCAAACCAGCTGTACACAGTGGATCGGGATGCCCCAGTGATAAGGGCTGTCTGCACTACAGACAGCCCCTTGGCTACCGCCAGTTTACCCAGCTTCGCGCCCAGATTCTTGGGGCTGCTAACGTTAACTAGAGCGTGTGTTGATTCGTGGTATGCCATGTACGTTCCGGTACGGTACGGTACGGTACGGGGCCGCACCGCGGCCCCGAAACCTAGTTACTCGTCATCCCAGTCAGAGAGGGTCTGTGCGACGCTGGACGCCGCTGTCACACTGGCCGCTGGCTTCGGCGCTGCTGCGCGCACCACAGGCGCATCTTCATCATCTTCGGGAGGCAGCGGTGCGGGGGTGGCCTTGGGCTTAGCCGCACGGGGCTTCGGCGCTGGCGCTGGTGGCTCGTCGTCCTCTTCATCAACCGGTGCGGCTACTTTGGCAGCCTTGGGCTTGACACCCGGCAGTGCCAATGGCGCGGGCACCACACCGTCCTGCTGGCTAACCGTCATTTTTATGGCGCTCATAGCCTCCGGCGACAGGCCCTTTACTTGGCAGGTAGCGAACTCTTCGTCCGACAACCAGCGCATAGGCTTGAAGAACAGCTTGGGCACAGGGGCCTTGGTGTCGAACTTCATGCGGGTCACCAGCATGGTGGGGTCCACGCCCTGCGCGATCAGGAAGCGGGCATGCTCTTGCAGCGGACGGTTTTCGCCATCGGCCTTGCCGAAGATGGAAGTGGCTGCCAACTGCAGGCCCATCACGTCACCATCGATGTCGTTGGCCAGCACAACAGCCAGACGCTGCGAGTACCGGCAAGCGCGCGAGTCGCCTTGGCCAGAGCCCTTGACGTTCTGCGGGCAGGTCGCGCAGTTTACGCCCTGCGGCTTGGTGATGCTTGCGTCAGGCACGTCGCCGCCTTGCGACCAGCAGTCAGGAGCCGATGCTTGCCCTTCCACGTAGGTGCCGGCGTAGAACGTGCGCGACACCTTCGGCGCGGTGTTGACTACAACCACGTCCAGAAAACGCTCTTCGATGGCGGCGACTTCCTTGCCCTCGGCAATCAGGCGGAACACGCCGCCCTTGATGGAGATGCGCTTGCCGCCACCACCGTTGCCGCTGCCAGCTAGGGCCTTGGCCATCGCAGACATCTCGCCCGTACGAGCGAAAGAGGGGAGCTGGGCCGGATTAAAAATAGTTACGTTGCTCATGGGATTCTCTGGTTAAAAATTACTTACGGGGACGGGTTACGCTTACTTCGGTTTCGGACATCGTATTGAGTCCGGGCGGGATACGTCCTGGATTCTGCTCCATAAAATCAGACATATTGGTTTGAGCGATGCGCTTCTCCAACAAGAAGCCTGCATCATTGTCGTGTATGAAACGGTACATGGCATCCCAATCTTGGGCGTAGTACCGAGTCTTCACTTTGAGCATTACCGTTCCATGAGTGGTGCCCGCGGACTTTACGCCCAGCGCTAGCATCTGGTCTTTCATGGCATTGGCAACCCCACTCTGCTGTTCTTTAAGAGCGGCGTCCTTGTCTTCGTACTCGCGCGTCAGTTGCGAGCGCGCATCCCGAATTTTGATATACACCCTTGCGAGGCGGTCCATCGATACCGCCGGGGCGGCGAGGGCTTCTTCGTTCATGTCGTGGTCCTTTTTATGTTGTGGTGAATCATACATCTGTTTGTGCAGAACTGCACATTTATTTTTTTATTGTTTTATCTCCAGTTCCTCGTCGAACATCTGCGTCAGCAGGGCGTGTTCTGACACTTTGGCTTCCATTGCCGCAAACATCTTTTTTTCGATGGGGCTGCTCTGAATGTGTACGACGGTAACTTTGTCGGAGTTCTGCCCCTTGCGGTCCGCCCGCGCGATGGCCTGCGTGTACAGTTCCACGGACATCAGGGGGCCAAAGAATATCACCGTGTCCGCAGCGGTAAGCGTGATGCCGTGCGCAGTAGCCTGGGGCTGCATCACAAGGACTCGCGGGGCTTCGCTGTGCTGGAACGCATTGATAATCTCTCCGCGCTTACCTGCACTGACGCCGCCGTGAATGCTCGCGGTGTCAATCCCGCTCTTGACAAGGAACGCGTGGATGGCTTCGATACTAGATCGGAACAGGGCGAAGATTATTACCTTGCGCGATGTCTCCTCCAGAACCTCTAGCAGCACGTTCATACGTGGCGTGGCGTCAAAGTCTACGACATCACCGTCTTCGTCATACACGCCACCCGCCGATATTTGCAGCAGCTTGCTAACCACCACTGCTTTGTTCACCGCGCTTATTGTCCGTCCCGCGGCCACCACAAGCATGTCATCCTTGATCTTCTTGTAGAACTTGGCCTGCATCGCCGTCATCGGCACCTCCCGCGTCATCTTCACGACAGGTGGCAGGTCGAGGCAGTCAGCTTTGTTAAAGCGTATTGCTGGCTGCAGCGCAGCGAAAACCATGTCTCTAGCGCCCGGCTTGGGGGCCCACTTGAACATCGTTATCTTGTTCATCACCTTGTCGCGCCATGCCGTCATGTAGTTTGGTACTGCCGACGGGTTCACCAGCTTTGCCAGTCCGTACGCGTTTACCGGCGACTGCGCCGCGGGGGTGCCTGTCATCATCCACAGATACGTGTCTGGGCGAAGTATCTTGGCCAGCGCCTTCCAGCGTTTCGTTGTTGGCACCGAGTAGCAGTTCGCCTCATCAGCGATAACCAAATCGAACCGGCCGTCGTTGACGATCTCGTCGGCCACAAGGCTCAGGCCATCGTAGTTGATGATTACAAACTCGTAGTCCGCTTGGATCATCTCGATACGTCGTGTAGCCTGCGCGTGGTGTGCCACGATGGCGCTGCGATGAATTACGCTGCTGGTGATGTCTCCCAGCCACGCGCTGTGCATGATGGACAGTGGGCATATGACCAGCACCCGACGTATCTCTTTGCGTGCCATCAAGTAGTCGGCGGCCCACAGCGTGCTGAGCGTCTTGCCCGTGTTGCCTGATGCAAACACGCACCCGTTACGCCTAAGTACCAGGAAGGTACTGGGCACGCGGAAGCAGTATTTGAAACCGTCCAGTGTCGGCACTACGCCCATCGTCGCCGTCTTATTGTTCTTCAGGGTTATCAGGCCAGACATGCGTAGCTGCCCGCGGGCCGTTACGGTGTAGCAAACACCCGACGTGTACTTAACAGAATGTGCGACGGTTACGCGCGCAGTTACGCCATGCATGTTCCACGCGTATTGCACAAAGTCGGCAGACAGCTTGCTAGTAGAGGTGAAGGTGCTGCCTTTGTTTTCGCCGCGAACACAGCCATCCCAGTAGAGCACCTCATCGGCGACCACGGCTAGCTGCGCCGCACTGCAGGCCCAGAAGCGCGCGTCAAATTCTTTAGCGTGTATGGGCGCGGCGAAGGTAAAAATATGAAAGCCTTGCGCCGTGGCAGTGTTCTGCGCCCGTTCTTTGTACGCAATACCTGCGGCGGTCAACAGCGCACGCATGCGCTCTACTTTACGCGCTTTCTTCAAGCGCACAGTCACCCGCGTTGTTTTGCCCGGCATGTGGGCATCAGCCACGACGGCCACCTGTACGCGCAGCTGCGCATCTGTAAGCTGCATGCCTTCTCCCCCGGCCCCGTTAAAGACCGTCGGTATGGCCATGTGTGCAAAGCCAATCGTTTCAGAACGTGCGCGGCGGGCGTTGGGCCGCCGTACTCCCGCGTGCCAGTCGTCGTGTGCGGCAAGCACGTCTGCAGCTTGCATCACGACCTGTTTTTCTGCGCAGTTTGAGTTGATAAGCATCCGGTGCTCCGGGGACAGCATTTGGTCCAGCCCGTACTTTGTTTTTAAGAACACCATTTCTGCGCATGGCAGCTTGACGAACTCTTCAGGGGCAACAAACTCCATGCTGCCTGTCTCGGGAACGTACTGCCCTACCCGCCCATCTGTGTAGTCGCCTATGCGCCTCCACCCGGTAGGCGACAGGTACTCGGTGTCGGCATCCACGCAGCCAGGGTCGTTGAATACAAAGGCGCGGCGGTGCATCGTTAGGAAGCCCGACGTTGTGCGCTGGTGCGCCATTGGCTTGTACCGCCCCGGCCAGTTGTACTTGCGCTCGATAGGGGACGGTACGTTCTTGAACCCCATGTTCTTCAGTACCCGCACCTCGTCGAGCCCCCAGTAAACCATCACCTCGAAGCCGCCTGGGACAGCAGTAGCGGTGTGCTTGGGGATGATCTTGAACTTGTCGGGGTTCCTGACGCGAAACTTCAGCGCGGTGTTGTTAACTATTTCCATTTTTGTCCATGCCAAATACCCGCGTATGCGGGTTTTGTTTTCACAACCTGTGCCGCACCTCGGGTGCGGCGAAGGGCTCTACTTCTTGTCAGTCCCTACTTTATATCCTTTTTGGCCTTTGCGCCAGCTGCGGTTTGCTTTCTGGCTCTCCACCTTCAGGTTGCTCGGTGCGGTCTTGCCTCCGTTGTCCAGCGCTACGATGTGCGCCACGTCCTTGCCGTCCCCCTTGGTCACAGTGCCGGCCTTCAGCGCTGCATACCGCGCTCTGTTGCTATCCTCGCGGCGGTTGACCATCTCGGGCTTGGCGTTGTACGCCTTTTGGTAAGCCAATTTGGCGGGGGTTGACTTAGGCATTACGCTCTCCTTCCGTTGTACTCGCAGCCCAGGCATGGGCAATATTTCTTGCACAGCCCTGACGATTTGGCGTACCAAGAATTGTGCTCGATTGAAGCGTCTAGTTTAGCGACTCTCTCCTTCCAGCGCCACCACAGAATGGCCTCTTGTTCCCTGCTGACACGGTACTTGACAGTTGTGTTCTTCAGGACAAACAACAGCCCGCCGGACACCTGCCGAATGTGGGGAAATATTTTGAAGATCATCAGCGCCATCAACATCAACTGCGCTGTGTCGGGGTACTTGTCACCGCCGGATTTGTAGTCAAATACGCGGGCCGTCAGGTTGTCATCATCTACGATCACCAAGTCCGCGATGCCGCGCACCCAGTAGTCCGGGGACTTGAAGTCGCAGGGAACCAGCGCGTCCGTCAGCGCCATCTCCAGTTCGCAGAACTTGCGCCCCGGCATGGCCACCAGCGCGTCCAACATCGGCTGCATGAACGCAAAGTCCGGGTGCAGCGGCGTGCCATCCCGGATGAACAGCTCCGCCTGCTCGTGCAGGCGGGTACCGTACAGTGTGGCCTGCGTGTCTTCCCTCGGGTACAGTTTTAAAATCTTTGTCTCGTTGTACTGGCGCGGGCACGTCTCATACGCTTTGATGCCTGAGTAGCTATGTTGGGCCATCGTGTTCCTTAAATTTTGCAGTTGTGATTACTTGATTGAGTCTCTTGCTGAACTCCGTAACAAACTTCTCGTCGGCCCACAGCGGGTGTTTCATGTCGTGCAACACGGCGTGTGTCACCTCGTGCCAGAACGTCTCCGATACCGGCACGACTACGCGCGGCCCCCGTGCTATCCACATCTTTTTGAGTATTGTGCACATCAGCCCCAGCCTGCCGCCTTTCAGACTACCGATCTCGAACACTCGGTAGACTTTATTCCCTAGGGTGAACGATGTCGGCACCTTAAAATCATGTAGCTTGCTCATGTCATTCCTTTGTTGTTAACTTTTTGCCAGCCCATATCGTTTGTTGTATCCGACATCCGCATTGAGCGGTATCCCCGGCATCCACTTAGGCACCGCAACCATCTGTGCCTTCACCCATGCTGCCTCATCCCTGGCGTTTGCTTCTGGCAGCAGCACGAGTTGTTCATCATGGACAGTCCCCACCACGGGCAGGCGTTTGGCGGTACGCAGCATGCCGTCTGTCATGATGATCCGCGCCAGCCCCTGCGTGCAGTTGTGGACTATGAAAGCCCCTCCAACGCCTTGCACCACAAAGCGGCTACGGGGTCCGCAGTTCAGGATGTCATATACCTGTTTCTGTTGTCGAACGAAGGCGGCTGTTCCAGCGCTGCTACGGGCCACCCGTGTTTCAATCGGTAGTAAATCGTGGTGCGTTTTAGCCCCATCTTCACCGCCCGCGTAGCCTCCGCTCCGTCCTTCACGCACTGCTTTCCGCATGCGCATAGGAAGCGCCACTTCCACGCCCCCTTGATGCTCTCCTCCGGGTGCATGGCCGTGAGCATGCC
>Ga0335396_10004763_pt1 | contig 14479 bp, 15 predicted proteins | sample FRY02_FD_205743 | JGI IMG/M metagenome (GOLD analysis project Ga0335396, IMG submission 205743) | Freshwater microbial communities from Lake Fryxell liftoff mats and glacier meltwater in Antarctica - FRY-02 (spades assembly) (version 2) | ecosystem: Environmental > Aquatic > Freshwater > Ice >... | reverse complement strand
ACCGCTCGCACAAAAAAACTGGTTGCCGCCTTCAAAATTTCTATTGTTCGTTGCTGATCGGTCACCTCCTTGCGCAAGGCCTTTATCACAGCAATCGGCTCCGTTGTTGGCGCCTAAATCAAACCCCAATCGATGCGCGCCTGGATCACCCAATGCCGCACCGATTCCGGTGTCGCGATTCCCAACGACCGGGCAACCTCAGTCACCGACCGATCCCGATCCAACACCTCCTCAACAGCTCGACGCCGCAACTCCGATGTGTACTTCGATGGACGTGCCATAACAGCAGTCTCCCTTCCTGTGGCCCTCCAGACACATTATGGACACTGCATCAAACATGGGGTGACTCAGTCTACTTCTGTGATCCACGCAGTCCATGGCAACATGGAAGCAACGAAAACACCATGGGCTACTGAGACAATATTTCCCAAAGGGCACCGATCTTTCATCCGACAGTCAAGAACGCCTCGACCAAGTCGCACGCCAACTCAATACCGGACCCCACAAAACTCTCGGCTTCCAAACGCCATCCGCCATCCTCCAATAAGCTATCGCATCAATTGGTTAAACTCATCCCCCTGGAACCTGACATGACTGTTCTGAAGGTTTACTTCACCGACCCACCCAATAGATGGAATTACGCAAGCAACCAAAATTCCACCGGCTACCACATGCACAACTCTCCGCACAGGCGACCCCATCGCCGACTACAGCCAATCACGCTTCAACCACATCCCACTCAAACTTGATACCAGACCCCAGCTACTACACTTCGAGAAGGTGTTGCACCGACCGGTTGACTTCACCGTCCACTATCCTCGAGGAACCTCAGAGATGCAAATGAAATCACTCCTAAAACAACTCATACCCCCGTTACTGTTCAAAGTAATTAAACGGACAATCCCCCACCCGCGGATATTTAAGACTTACGGAGAAGCTGTGGCAGCTTGCCAAGATAATGGTTATCAAAATGCCGATTTGGTAAAAGTTGTTATTGATAAGAATATAAACTTCAAAAAATATATTGAATCAAATGCCGTATTTGACTTAGGAACACTTCGCACATTGATTGCGTTAGGTTTGTCAAAAGAGAGCACGTCACTAAATGTTATTGATTTTGGCGGCGGCGGCGGATACCACTACACAATCGCCCAACAAGCTTTGGGCAAAGGCACAACCCTTAAATGGAATGTTGTAGAAACAACGGCAATGGCAAACGAAGCACAGCGCATTGCCAATAATAACTTAAAGTTTTTTGACAGCATAACTGAAGCTGAAAAAGACTTGGGCTCGGTAGATTTAATTTTTACAAGCGGCGCACTTCAATATTGCCCAAACCCGCTTGCTTTTTTGAAGCAACTAACTGAAACAAATGCTAAATACTTATTCATAACAAGAACAGCATTTAGTGAAACTGATAACGATATTTTTTCAATACAAGTCTCAAAACTGTCAAGCAATGGTCCCGGTCCGTTACCAACTGGATATACAGACAAAAAAATGACTTATCCAATCACATGCGCAAGTAAGTCGGCAGCAGAAAGTATTTTAAGAGAAAAATACGATATTCAGTTTGTAATACTTGAGGATAAGGCTGGTTATATAGTTGCTGACAAAGAAATAGATATGTTTGGCTATTTTTGCGTCCGCAAAAGTTTAACCCGCCAACTATGAAAAGTTTAGAAAGCAGTAAATTTTTGAGGATTGCCAGATTTGTTCGTGGCGTACTCAGAACGAACACTGTATTTTTGATTACGGCTGACGGAATGCCTTTAACCTCTTGAAGAATGAGGTTCCCCAAGGATAGTGAACGGTGAATTCAACCGATCGGTACAACAACTTTGTGAAGTGCAGCAGCCAGGGTGCTGTAGTCGAGAGTCTTGCGGGTCTGGTATTGAGTTTGAGTGCGATCCGATCAAGATCTACTTGGCTGTAGTCGGCCATTCTGAGGCCTTTGAGAAAGTATTGCGGCTGTAGCACGTTGGTGTTTTCGTTACCCCCGCGTTGTCAGGGACAGCGCGGGTCAGCGAAGTAGACCTTGGCATCGGTTTCCAGGGTGAATGTCTTATGGTTGGCCAGTTCCATGCCGAGATCCCAAGTTAGAGAGGCCATCAGCTGATCCGGGAGACGGTGAACCTCGCGGATCAACGCGGCGACGACACCGTCAGTGGCTTTCCCATCCACTTTCACAAGTTTCAAATACCTAGAGTGCCGTTCAACCAGGGTTGCGATGTAAGTGCTGTTGGAGCCATAGATTAAGTCGCCTCACCGCACAAAAAACAGGTTGCCGCCTTCAAAATTTCTATTGATCAGATTCTTGTACGGCCACCTCCTTCTGCAACCCCTTAATCACCGCAATCTCCTCCGTTGTTGGTCCCGAAACAAGACGCCGATCGATGCGTGCCTCGATCACCCAACGCCGCAACTCCATTGTGTACTTCGAGGGACGTGCCATAACAGCAGCCTCCCTCCCTGCAGTCTTCCAGCCACATTATGGATACTTCCTCAGACCCGGGACACGTCATCCAAGCGTTGTACGAGCTGCGGTTAAAAATTGAAAATAATTTTATAGTAGCGAGTTAATCGCGTTGTGGAAATCTTATACGCTTGAAAATTGTATGTGAGTTGGGCAATTGCAAGCCAATTCAAAAAAGCGTCTGGAACTTCATCTTGGTTACAACCCCAATCATCAAACAAGAAAAAAATCGGTTCTATACGATTTTTAAGATAGGGTTCAATCACTTTCAAAGCTTCAGTAGTCGAAGATCCTAAGTCAGCATCAAAATGTATTAACGCAATACTATTTGTTTCTTTGCATAAGCTATCAGACACTGATTTGTCATTAAACCACCCTTTGATTAACGTGAACGAATCTCTATTTGAAGACTTGGTTGATATGTTTTGGTGAGTAAAGTTCAATGACGTGTTTGCAAAAGCGCCCTTTTTCCAAATAGTTGAAGATTCTGGTAATCCTTCAAAAGAGTCAATACCAATTAATCTTCTATCATGCTTACCAAAGCAGAGATTTATAATTAGTAACCCAAGTCCTCTCCACGTGCCAAATTCCACAATGTCACCTTCTATATCTTCTCTCTTTATCTCATTAATTATGTCTTTCATATTCAAGTATCTTCCAACTTGATGCTCTAATTCAACTATGTGGATATTGGACTGATAAAAATTAGCATCAACATTGGGCAGATTTTTAAGAATATATTCTTGGTCTCCCCATAATTGATTTAATTGACCCTGATACATGGATATTTTTTTCAGATTCAATTTTTTAATTATTATCTTTGGGCTGGTTATTGCCGATAAACTTATTCTTATAATGCCTCAAAAAATCTTTGATATAAACTGAATTCTAGAAATTGATAACTCGGCACGAATTATGCTCACTCTTTCTCTCTCTTTGTGTATGTTTGTCATTGCCAATCTCCTTAGTTCAAATGGTTAGTATCTCCGCAGTGTTAGCTGAAATAGCTTTTCTCTAGAACAGAATGTTTGCTGCTGAAGTAGCACTTGGAAAGTAGAACATATTGCACACTATCGAACTGAATGCATATAGAGTCTGACTGACGCAAAGATTGACGCTCTCCAACCCTGTTACAAACGCAATAAAAGAGTCTGACAAATGTCGCACAAGGGGTTTTCGATGTGCCAAACGCTGCATCGATGCTGGACTTCTAACCAAGGATCCATTGAGTGAATCGGCCTGCATTTTGCATCAGGTCTTGGTTGGTGCGGAGACTTGTGGTTGGCGTCGGTGGTTGAACCATTCGATGTAGACCAGGGTAGCTAGTTCGACGTGGTCGGCGTTGCGCCATGTCCCCTGAGGTTTGATTAGTTCGTTTTTGTAGAGCCCGTTGAACTACTCGGCAAGTCCATAATCGTAACTGTCGCCGATCGTGCCTATTGGCGGTCGGATATCGATATCAGCGAATTGGTGGGTGTAGCTGATACTGGGTTGAGAACCGTCATCTGAGTGTTTGATCACATCTGTGAGCAGTATCTGGCGTGACCACACAGCTTGTTCCAACGTGTCGGGCACGAACTTGGTGGTCATCGAAGTTGATACTCTCCAACCGATGACCATCCTGTTGTAAACATCAATGATGAATGCGACGTGAATTCATCAATACGGACGAATCCGGATCTTGTCGGTACATATGTGAAATCTGAGACCTATAAAACATTCGGACGGGAAGCGGTGAACTGGCGTTTGACGATGTCTGGTGGTTGCGGGTTGGTCTTGCCTGGTTTGGTGGTGAAAATTGTCTTGCCAAGTCCCATTCTGGATATTTCCAGTTCGGGCTTCAACCGCGCAACACGGACCTGACCGACGGTCAGGCCGTGCTCGCGTCGTATTGCCACTTTGATTTTGCGGCTCTCGTAAACCTATTAGTCGCGGTCAAACAGCTACCAAATTTTCAGTTTCAATGATTCGTCAAATTTATCATGTGCCGAGACCAGCCAGGAGAGCCGAGAGCGTACCGCACTTGGGGCGATTTGCAAAACACGCCAAGATCGTAGAGTGCGAAACAATCGCGATAAGTGACCACCAACGCGGTCACATCTTCGATTGGCGGTCGACCCTAGCCCCTAGACAACTTGCTGCCTTCTTCAAAATTTCACTCGCTCGGAAGAGCTCTCGATTCTCCCTTTTTAGGTATCGCGACTTGCACCCCCGTTTCATGTATCGAACCTGGCTACGTCGCACGAGCTGGCCCTTAACCTGCGACCGGGGCGGCGGCTTTCACACATTTGTAGAGAGTTACCACATTCAGGTTCACCTTGGACGATAGTTGTCAGCAAACTTCCTTACACGACTCGGTTGGTTCGATTGACTCGAACATAAACCGAACGGCCTGATCTCTGAACTCTCAGATTACTGCAATATTCTTGGCATCTTGTAATCCTCCAAGGATCTTTGGGGACCTGGTGCAAATTGCGGGCCGATTCACTCCGAGAAGTCCAGCAGCCGACACACCACAACAACTAGGAACTGGTCCGGATGCCCGTCGATGAAGGCAGCCGTCACTTCCGCAGCGGTTCGTCCTCTCGTACAATAAAACTGGTTGTCGTTTTCAAACTCTCTAACGTTCGTTCCTGATCGGCCACCTCGTTACTTAACGCTCTATTCGCAGCATTCTCCTTAGTAGTTGGTCCCGAGACCAAACCCCAATTGATGCGCGCCTGGATCATCCAACGTCGGAAAGACTCCGGTGTCGCGATTACCTACGACCGAGAAATCTCAGTCACCGACAGATGGCAATCCAACACCACCTCAACGGCTCGACACTGCAACTCCGATGTTTACTTTGTTCGACGTGCTACAACGGCAATCTTCTCCCTGTAGCCATCCAGCCACATTATGGATGCTGTATCAAACCCGAGACACTTCAATAGTGACGCCGAAGGCACCGCGCGAGTTTTTCTTTACGAGACAATTACATTTCTATCTAGCTTTGACCTTTTCGAGTATTTTACACAGCGCGACGGGATTCAAAAAGTTCACTCTCATATTGAGTAAAATAGAATATTCAACTGTGTCAATCTTTTGTTTGTCAGCTCAGACTCTGAAATTGACCTGTCAAGAACTATTTGACAAGATAAATCGTGGGCCTTATCTTTTCGGCATGTGGAATGAAAATCTTTCTACCAAATAGAAAAGCTTTCTTAATATCGAATCCTCACTTCTTTGTAATCTGATGATGTATGAGGCAAAACTCGTGAGACCCGTACCCTGATTTAGTGATTTCTGTTCATCGCCCCGATCTGGATATAGGCCCCGACTAATCAGGCTCGGGCCAGCATGATCGTTGTCGATACAAGCAAACAATTCAAACTTTGGGACTCCGACTACAAGTGGCAACCAGTGAAAATCAACGGATGATTTTTCGAAATCAAATGGGGTGTACCGGGAATGGCGACGCAAACGGGGATCATTAATTAATATGATTCTTTGGAATAAACTTAGAGACAAAATAGATACCGCTGAAATAATGTACGGCGGTCGCAATTCTCGACTCTTGAACCACCCTTGGTGAGTACGACATTGGTCGTACGAGTAGTTGACTATTCGCATAACCTCCGAATCTTCATAAATCAATTCATCGGTACTTTGAACTGACGTCGCTGTTACAAACCAGGAGTACTTCAAATAATCTACCTTCCTAGAATGCATCTCATCGACGAATTGATTGAGAATTTCACAACTGACAACATTGATATGATCCTCTATCCAGAACAAAACGTATGGAGATGTGAGATCTCCAATCATTTGTCGAGAGTCATGGAACCATCCTTTACGTGATTCGTGATGGGATATCACAAATGGATCCTTAATTTTTGCTTCAAGGAATTCACGAGCCAACCATTTGCATTCTCCGCGTATATTGAGTACCCATTTTTCAATATTGGCGGCAGAGAAAGACTCATAAGAATCTTTCATCCGTTGAAGGCGCTCCAAAGAGTCAATCCTAAAGTTTGCGAATATCGTTAGCTTCCCGTTCACGAACAGCGATCACTCCAAAAATTCTGTCAATGGGTTTACATTTTCCAATATCTGTCGCTTAATTTCATTGTTGTATACGCCAGCTCTTAAAATTACAATAGGGTCAACTTCGTTACGGAGAATTGCTGGACTTTTGATAATAAAGTCCGTACCGTAGAGCCTGCGACCTTGCTTTTTAATATCATTATCTAATATGCTATCGACAAGAGAGATATCAAGGCCAAAAGTAATTAGGAATTGCGAGAAGACGTGGGCACCAAATAGAAATATTTTTCTTGTTTCGCCAGTCATCATGTAATTAAGTTTGCTGATTAGGTCATTGTGGGTGCGAACCAAACTCTCGTAAACGTTTTTATTCCGTGCATATAATCCTGGGGGCAATTGAGTTTTTTTCGTTTGAAAAACTTTTTCCACGGCATAGAAACAACTGTGGTCAATCTTAAAATATGCCTTCTTTAAGATTTGGAAATTAGACAAATTCAACAAATAATCAACATATGGTTCAGTCAAATATATTGAATGTTCGAAATTTATCGCATTTGTGTAACCCTTTTCTAGCATCTTCTCTAGATTTGGAACCGAAAATATAACTCGGCTTCCATTGAGCAACTGCTGCTCAAGTTGCGACCAAAACGCAACTGGATCGTAAATATGTTCCAGAACATGTGAATGTATAACAGTGTCGGTATTGAGCGGAATTCTTGTCGAATCGCCAAAATATCCTTTTACAAAACATGCAGCATTTTCATTTATGGGCGCTGGATTCGGCTCTAAAATGGTCCAAGGGACTGTTCTGATTTTCGAATACTCGTGCGCCAAAATCCCGTGTGCTCCACCAATTTCAAAGACCACGTCGGGTTTATATGCATCTATGAAATGAGCAAATTCTCTGTGATGCTCTATCCACAATTCTCCAACTACCCCAGAACTATGCTGTTCTGAATACAGAACATCTAATGGAATCAGATTCGCGAGTTGGATTAATCCAGAGCTTCTACTAATGTTCCAACTCATATCCGCAAACAAATCCTGCTCTTTTGGATGATCAACGCACCCCATAAAAACTGGAAACTTTGGAATTGTATGGAGGTGTTCCAAGTCAGCCAGACCGGTAATTGCACATCTAAGTCTTGGGATAGTCTCAACTGTTTTCGTTTCAAATTCTGACATTTTCTGCTTCTTTCACTGGCTATATTCTGAAACCACAATTATTACGAGGTTATTTGAGACGTTGTATCAGTCGATGACATAATGATGGGTCTGCCGCTTAACACATCGTGAAGCATCCGTTTCCCAAGTGCAAAAAGAAATTCCGAGTATGGGCTATGGTGCAGTGGCGCGATATTCAAGAATATCATTGCTGTTAGCACTTGCACCTTTGTAACATCATATTGTTCGTTTTCTAACCACGTCAAATACAATTCCTCACATTGCAACAGTTCCGTTTTACGATTGATCCACATCAATTTGCGATCATGGTCAGATTTGATAGAGAATTGCAAATTCGTGACCGCTTGATGCGAAACAATGATCCCATGGAGGATCTTTGCCAGGTCATAGTACCGATCACCGACTTCGATACCACCACCGAAATTCTGACGCCAATCAATAAACACAAAATTATTATCCGACGTGAGGATTACATTTTCAAAGTGAAAATCTCCATGAAAATTTGATTGTGTTCCTGATGATATCCAGTCCCAGTCAATCAATTGGATTAGTTCGCTTACCCTCGGGACAAATACGCCATTAATAATTTCGTCCTTGTCGGCAATTCCTTTGTTGTGTAGATATTGCTGTACCCGGTCATTTGTTTTGTCGTGATAGAACTTAAGGCAGATTGATTTGAACTCCGCAGAGGTTATCTCGGCCTTTACTGGCTCATTCCAAAATTGTGTCGCTCGGCCTAAGAATCTTTGGAAAACTATTGGACTAACGACCCGAGAAAGAGTAACTCCGTCAACGAATTTATAAGAGTACATATTTGCAGTTGCACCATTTATTTCTGGAATATATGGTGCTAAAACGCTGGCGCGTCGCAGTCGATCTCGAATAAAATCCTGATCAGAAGAATATTTGATGACTAAGTTGCCCGAAAACCACAAAGCTTCGTTTTCTTTTTCGAGAATATGCGGACTGTTCGGACTCTTGAAATATTCCTTAGCAATTTTCAGAGACGGAAGGTTCCCAGTATCAAACCAATCAAATTGATAGGCCGTGATACCCGACGCAATCAAGGCTTTTAGCCCGTATGTCTCTCCTATAGCAATCATTTCCGTCGCACCAACTGACATCGTTTCCCAGAAGGTTTCGAAATCATGAATTCCGGCGAGACCGATATATGAGTACGTTAAATCTCCTAATAAGGAGTTTTGCTCTAATATTTGGGTCACACACTGATCTTCTACTACCAACTGTCTATAAGTGCCTTCATTAACTTTTGCGGAATAGCCCATCCAGTTGCTTGTCGGTGGAGGAATCTCATCTATTACAACCGTGTCACACGAAATGAATACAAATGGCTCAAGTAGGTACTGTTTACAGCACATTAAGGTGTGGCCAAGTCCAGACCCGACACCTTCGTATGGGTCAATATTTACGATCTGTATCCGTGTGTTCGAGTACGCCAGTTCAAGAAATTGTCGAACAAGGTCAGCCTTGTAGCCTACCGCTATCACGAATTCGGTATCACTTGGAAATTTATCAATTATCAGGGATAAAATAGTCCGACTCTCAATAGCGACTAACGACTTGTTTAACGACTTTGTTAAGTGATTAAGTCTGGAACCTACACCAGCAGTAGGAATAAAAACTTTATACGGCACGTTGGCTATCGTTTGTAATCATCGCTAAGACGAACAACATCGTCTAATTCTGGGGTACTCGCTTCAAGATATTCACTTGCTTCAAGTGCCTCCATTCGGTGTATCACCCCAGGTTTAATGACTAGCGAGTCGCCAGCAGAGAGTATGAGGTTTTCGATGGACTCCTGGCTCGTGCCTGTCGATACCTGCAACTGTCCCACTAAGACATATATCGTTTCGTGTTTAACTCTATGGTATTGCAGGCTGCATCGATGCCCTTTATTCATCTGTAATTTTTTCAACACGTAATTCCCGTTGACTTCAATTAATTCTTCCGATCCCCATGGTTTTACGATCAATTCAAACGATTCACTCATATTTTATGACCTTTCAATTCTGGGAAATTTTCGAAAAACCGATCGTAAAACAGCTTTGCGTAGAAAGTCATCTGCCAATGACTATTGAATCCGTACTTTGATCTCATCCAAGCTTTCCCTTCCAGGATATATAGTCCCAAATTTTCGCTGAAGCCTTCGGTCTTAATCAGATCGGCTTTAGTCAAAAGATATGATTCATTTTCGTTGGCTAAAACCTGTGAAGTAATAGCGGCAGCCCAATCATTTGAATACGCTTTAGCTATTATCTCGCTCTCCATTCCATAACCACGAAAATTTGAACCGTCAAAAACAAAATTATTCTCCTGTGAGGCTTCGATATTAATTATTGCTTCTAGAAACTCGCGTCGGAAGAGATATGCATTGTTGTGAATGAACCAAAAATATCTAGTAACTTCGGTATTGAGAAGCATTCTTTCACCCCAGTTTTCTCCACATGGCGAAAGCAACCCGACTCTTGGATGGGCTCGTAGAACTTCAATCAAACCACTTACTGGTTTTTCGGAAATAAATTCCGTATCATTTGTTAGAAGCAAAAATGCCTCATACCTATCAAACTTTTTAGTTTCCCATAGTTTCCTTAAGCCAAAGTTCATTCCACGCGCATACCTCATACCGTGCGCGACTACGTCAGGACTATTCACACGCCAAGTTGTATGAGCGGAAAGTTTGTCGTCGTCACTTCCTGCGTCAACAACAAATATATCTGTCAATTGACCATCCTGAGCTTCAATATAATTAAACAGGCGGTCTGTGACTTCTGGTAAGTTGCGATTTAGTATTATGGTTGCAATTGGCTTCATACCGTTGTAATAATTCTAAAACAGACTAGGTAACGCATAATCGCTCGCTCAACTGCATTTCTAAGAACATTATCTAGATTAATTCCTAGGCGTGCTAGATCTTCCGTCGCTAATGCTATAAGCCTCGATCCTTCGACGGTTGAAAAACAATAATGGCCGGCAATCATTGCCTTTTCCCGGTTACTAGCGTCGCTGTTTGGAAGCATCCACTTCAACCACTTGTTCGAGTCGACAACGATTCTAACAAACTCATCAGATAGATGATTTAGGCGATTTCTTTCTAAGCAATCGATTAAGGCCATAGATTCGGCTGCTCCAAACTCAGGTGCCACATTCGCTGAATGAATACCGAGTCTAGGGTGCCAGCTCAAGGCTTCGTCGGACAGGTAATCCGTATTGTGCTCTTTCATAAACACACCATATTTTTTACAAATATCGATCATCAAAGGGATTTGAATCGCTACTGGTAACTCTCCAGAAACACGAATTGGTGAGTCAAACGAACCTACATTTCGCAATTCCATCACTCTCGTACCCGATTGAATCACAACAAAGTGAGGCATCGGCAACTTATTCGACATTGTGAATCTCTTCATCATTTCGAGCACATATTCAAGCTCAGCCGGAGTATTTGTACCACCACTCTGTTCCTCTGTTCCGATTTCAAATGCGATCTGCTTACCTGTCCTCTGCGCATATGCCCAGCAGTGCTCATATAGGTCGTAAATGCGATCAAGGATTTCATTAACGTTCAGCGACTTCGACGGATCGACACTTGGATCGATATGAAGAATTGATAGGCCGCTGTCAATATCGTTTTCATACGACCTTTTGCAAGATTCCATCGACTTAGCCAGGGTCATCTTTTCGCTGATTTCAAGCAAGTTTTGCCACGGACCGCCGTGATCCCGTGCAAGAACAACGTTCGCTTTTTGGTCTCGACTCTCTACGAAATTTGCAAATTCGCTGGTTGTCCAGTTATTGACATAGCCTCCGCCAAAACTTGGACTGTCAATTTGCCGGCGGCTCGCAATTAGCATTATCGGAACATCGTATTTGTTTGCGATATCAACGGATACTTCTACGCACGTCCGACTCATTGGTCCAATACCAAGAATTGTACAGCGTCGGCTTGCCGCAAACTTCAGAAGTTTTTCTACACTCACTTGGAGCTTCGCAAATTATTGCTATCTAATGTCCCATTACGGTCACTGTTAAAAAATTTCTCCGATATATGGAGGCAGGCCTCGCTGACTGCGCGATCCCCGCCAGCCCGTTCAGTTACATAATCGGCAGTCAACTTAGCTAGAGCGTCGCCATTTTGGGGCGCAATCGCGTACAACACCTTCTCCATTACTAGATGATCAAAAATACCATCTCCCATATACACAACTTCCTCAAGTCGAAATTTTGCACCTATCCATTCAGATCTTTCAAAAGTATCAACTAGATCTAATTGGAATCCCATGTCTCGAACGATTCTTGCCCTGGAAATCTTGAACCCTCTTTTATCACTACTGACAAAGCGAACCTCAAGATGGCGACGAAGAAGTGAAAGCGCTTCACTATCGTCTGGACCAAAAATTTTAAAGGCTTTACCACGGGACGAATATAAAAATTGACCTGTAGTCATTACTCCATCAACATCGACTATAAAAACACGTGGACTGCTCATTCCTATAAACTACTTGAGGTTCTCAATTTTTACTATCGGTTACGGTAAATTTGGTTAAGTCCACCAAGAGCGTCAAGAAATCCGTCAACTCTCTTGGAATATCGGTGATCTGGAACCTCGCGTTTGTCATTAGTGCTTGGGTCAAGGAGTAAGTCGTTTACAAGACCCATAATTTGTGCTGTTGGCTCGATGGAAATCATTAGAGAACTGAGAATTTCGGTCGTTTCGCCGACACGGTGAGCTAACACTGGTCTTCCTGCCTGCGCATATGCCAAAAGCTTGGAGCTACAGCGACTTCTGTTGAGAGCAGTATCCCTCATCGGCATTAATAGGAGCCGCGCTTCCATCAGATGTTTTAACATTTCGCGGTCATCTAGCCGCCCAAGAAATTTAATGTTGTTTAAGTTGTTGTCCAAACAAAACTTCTGCCAATAGGACATCTCACTCCCGCTCCCAATTATATGAATGGGAGGGGTGAGCCCACGTTCTTTGATCTCAAGGGCACCAGAAAAGACCAGGTCATGATCCCATGGCTTTTGCAGGTTTCCCATGTACGCGGCATAGTCCCCAATTTCAATATTTTCAACTGGTAGATCATTGAGGTAGTAGCCGTGCGGAATGTATGCGAAATCCTTTTGCGTCTCCTGAAAGTATCTCGAGCACGACACCTTAATCGTTGATTTTCGAAGGAACCACCAGTGAAGATACCTGGCCATCATGAGACCGATTCTTGAATTATCTCTGAGAATTGGTGGTTCGTCCCACTCGCCAATTAAATTGACACGCATACCAATTAGTGTCACAAAGGCTTTTAGATTTGGATTTAGTTGCACAACATACGAATTCGATGAAGAAATTCTTCTCAAAACTCCTCGGCGACGATATGTGCCAAGCAAGTGGGGTCGCCTGGTTACGAAGTGTGTATATGTGTTTTCAGGTTGCCATGATTCTATAAGCGCCAAATTCTGCGGCGTTCGATCAACTATGTAATCGACTTTAAACCCCCGTCGCGCAAGTTCCATCCCCATATATTTGGCGCGGTTATAAGCCGCTGAACCAACATCGCCATAGGTCAAGAACACGAACGCTGGGGAGTGGGAGTCAAGATCAACTGTCAAAATAGTAACGCCTCGCCTTATCCGAAATAATTGAACTAGAGCACCGAGACTTGAGTATATGTCTATTGGAAATCGCTGCTTGGTCTACCTTAATATCATTCAACGCGGCGATGCTGATAGCGGTGCTCAAAATGTCGACATCAGCAAGCGAAACAATGGATATAGATTCTTCTGATGAAATCCATTCATCTGCGCACGATGTATCCGTTTGAATGGGGAATGCCCCACATGACATCGCCTCGAGCATAGACGTACTTATCGCATCAGATTCAGAGATGCCGATATACACTCGCGACCGCGCAAAGAGTTCGAGCATCTCGACGTGGGAAAGTTCATGTCTTCTATAAGTCGTGAATTTCAAACCTGTTCGTTTTGAGACCCCACGGGAGATGCGGCGACTCTTCATATCTGACGAGAAAATCTCGATTTCAAAACCGTTGAGATGGTCTGCGGCAAGTTCGATGGCCCGTAAAGCAATGTCAGCGCGACCAACGAAGCCGGTATATCCCTTAATTGCGATGACTTTGCGTGTTGATGGCCGTGGAAATAGTGCGGCCTGCTTTAGGTGCTGATCGCTAAAACCACCAGCGTTAGGCACAACTGGCAAGTGCAGACCGACGAATCCATGTTGCTTGGCAAGCTCGTGATCACGTTGACACTCTGCAGAATAGGCATTAGCGAGTGCAAGGACCCTTTCAATTTTTTTCCTGTGTCGAGGAAACCTCTGAAACCAATAGATGTCACTACCCCAATTGGTCGCAATAAAATATGGCCTGATTGCCAATTTGTCGAACCCATGAATAACCAAATACGCTCCATGCTGAAACTCCATCGCGTGCAAGATGTCGGGTTTCTCTCGACGAATTAGTTGTCTAAGCAAAACTCCGCGGAGCCGGTTATCAATGAACCGATCAATCGCCCACATTGGTAGGGCGAAACGCCGAAGTAAGCCGTAAAGCCGAAGGTTGGCGCCGTCATCACTTGTCAGCATTTCCCTAATTCTCGGATGGATGCGCCTGTGCGGAGACGAGGGGAAAAGAATGAACTGGACCGGCTCGCCTCTAAATTGCTCCAACCAACGGGCGGTGTGAATGGAGTCGGCCATCGCTACGAGCAATACTTTTTTCATGATGCATCAACACAATCGGTGATCATGTCGGTGGATTG
>Ga0335396_10004756_pt1 | contig 14486 bp, 6 predicted proteins | sample FRY02_FD_205743 | JGI IMG/M metagenome (GOLD analysis project Ga0335396, IMG submission 205743) | Freshwater microbial communities from Lake Fryxell liftoff mats and glacier meltwater in Antarctica - FRY-02 (spades assembly) (version 2) | ecosystem: Environmental > Aquatic > Freshwater > Ice >... | reverse complement strand
ATTGGTTAAATATGTTTTAGTAGCAATATCTAATTGCGTATTTATTTTTTCGGTTTTATAAAAGGCTATAGGAGGACAACTTTTTGCGCCACAGTTTAGTGAAAAGTGAATTCGATTGTCTAATTCATTAACCCTGAATTTTTTTTCGAATGATGAAGGAAATAACTTTTGTAAATATCCAAAACTCCACTTGTTTTTTGATCTTCTTAATATGCCGTGTTCAATATCGTCTAAACTTAATTTTACACCTGCAATGGCTATCACTTTGCTGCCAAAGAAAGCATTTCTTTTTTTATATTTTTCTGGATCTTTTGTAAGTAAAATTTGTGTGTACGCATTATAAATATTGATCCAAAAAGTTTTTTTAGTTGAATCGTTATAAAGTTCATTTTGTAAAGTATCGGGATCTAGATTAATAAAATATTGAATTTGGGTTTCAACCGATTTATTGGTTTTAGCAGCCAATAAAATTTCTTGTGATGCTTTAATGCATTTGTCAGTATTATTTAAATGTTCTTGCATTGGCAGTATACAATAAAATAGAAAAAATAAAAGTTGCATTGCTTTGATCAATAATTCATGAATATATAAGTTACTTAAATTGAACCACCGTCTACTAGTGTAGCATCTAAAGTTAATTCTTCTACAACTATTGCACCAGATATACAAGCCAACATTTGAGTAAATGCCAATTTCCCTAATTTATAACCACTTGTTTCAATATATGTAATGGTAGGGTAGTATAGCTTCGGAATAAATCCATTACTAATACTTATTACACTAATTTCTTCAGGAATTTTTAGTTGTTTGTTTTGAATTGCCTTCATAGCTCCTATTAATAATTCGTCGCTCATACAAAAAATGATTGTCGACTTTTTGTGGTTTGATAACTGATTTACTATTTGTTTTTCAGCATCATGTGAATTAATTGCATGCAACATTTTAATTATTATCGTACTATTGTTTTTGTGAATAGTAGCTTGAAATGCTTTTAACCTTTTTTGAGTAATGGTTAATCTAGCATCTCCAAATAGCGCAATGATCTGCTTTTTTTTACTTTTTAATATTGCTTCTGCTGCAATATTTGCTGCAAGTTCATCTGCTATACAACTTTTATATATTCCTGTTTGATCGGGAACATTATCAAAAAAGACAACTGGAATATTTAATTCTTTTAATTTGATTAGCTGTTCTATATTATTTGAATCTGGTAACGTACAAACAAATAAGCCCGAAACCCTGTTCTGCCTAAAAAGTTTGATGTTGGCTAATTCAATTAAAGGGTCATTGGCGCTTTGCAGTATCATAAGTGTGTAACCATTCTTTCTACTTTCTTCTTCAACAGCGGTAATGAAACTCTCATAAAAATAATTGGCAATTACTGGTACCATTAAGCCAATAACCATGCTATTCTTTGTTCTTAAGTGAACGGCAAATGCATTGGGTTCATACTCTAAAGTATTAGCAAGTTCCAAAACTTTTTCACGGGTTTTAACTGATATATCAGGATGGTATTTTAATGCTCTTGAAACAGTAGAAATGCTGCAACCAAGCGTGTCGGCTATTTTTTTGAGCGTGGTATTTGTCATATCAATATTTGGTACAAGATAAAACTTTTAACATCAAATGTTATCGCAAACCTTTGCGGGCCAATCGTCGTAAAATTTTTGAGATTATATATATGTAAAAGCATTTTTATGTGTTAATTTGACTCTTCAAGTATTTTATTTTTATTTTAACAAAAAAAGCAACGTTTTAAAGGTTACAACGGTCAACTCTTTGAACAAATCGGTCAATAAGCATTTTTAGATCGATTTTTCGAGTCAAATTAAAAAAAGATTAAAAAATAAGTTTTTTTTGTTAAAATTAATAATATGTGTACTTTGTACACGCTTAATAACCAGTAAACTGCCAATTATGAATCTAAGATTGCTCGTCAAGCCCATACTTCTGGGCTGTATCGCTTGCCTGCTAACGATTTCCTCGCAGGCTCAAACAAAAACTGTCACTGGAAAAGTGACTGACTCAAAAGACGGATCACCAATGATTGGTGCATCTGTTATTGCAAAAGGTACCAACATAGGAACTCAAACGGGTTCTGATGGTACTTACAAACTAACTATATCATCTTCTATTACTAAACTGGTGATTTCATCAGTTGGTTTTGGATCTGTTGATGTAGATATTGCTAATAGATCATCTGCAGATGTTAAATTAACATCATCCGCAGATAATTTAAGTGATGTAGTAGTAGTAGGTTATGGTACTCGTAAAGTTAAAGACGTTACGGGTTCGGTAGCTAGAGTTACAGAAAAAGATTTTAACAAAGGTCAGATTGCTACTCCTGATCAATTATTACAAGGTAGAACACCGGGTGTATTGGTTACTCCTTCAAGTGGTGAACCAGGTGCAGCGGCTACAATCAACATTAGAGGTACAGGTTCTATAAGTGGAGCTCAAGAGCCTTTATATGTAATTGATGGAGTGCCAATTATTCAAGGTGGTACTGGTAGTTCTTCTAGTGGTGTTGAAGGAGGCTCAACTCCTAGAAATCCATTGATGTTCTTGAACCCTGCTGATATAGAAAGCATGACTGTATTGAAAGATGCATCTGCTGCAGCTATTTATGGTTCAAGAGGAGCAAATGGAGTAATCTTAATTACTACTAAACAAGGTAAAGGCGGCAAAAAAGGCGTTTTTAACTTTGGCGCAAATACAAGCTTATCACAAACTGCTCGTCGTTATGACTTAATGAAAGGATCTGATTTCTTAGCGGCTGCTAAAAAAGCCAATATAGATGGAGGTGCCGACCCAATTGCTGCAGGTGATGCCGTTAAATTAATTGATTTGAATGCTAACACAGACTGGCAAGATCAAATATTTAGACAAGCGGTATCTCAAAATTATAATTTAAGCTGGAGCTATAGTAATAAGGGAACAACTGCACGTTTAAGTGGTTCTTATGACGACCAACAAGGTATTGTAAAAACAAGCGGCTTGCAGCGTTTAACCGCGCGTGCTAATTTAGGTCAGAAATTATTGAATGATAAGTTGAAGTTAGAAGCGAATTTGACCTATTCTACTACCAAAGGGTCATATGCACCCATTTCAAACAACGCTGGTTTCGCTGGAAGTTTATTAGGTGCTGCTTTGCAGTTTAACCCAACTGCTCCAGTCTATAATCCAGACGGATCTTTCTTCCAGCCAGGTGATCAAAGAAACCCTGTTCAAATGTTGAACTATTTTACAGATGGCGATACGTACAATCGTTTCTTAATGAATTTATCTGCTAGTTATCAAATCACCAAAGACTTATCTTTCAAAACAGTATTTGCTTCTGATAACGGTAAGAATGAAAGAACTGGATACAGTGATCCTCGTTTAGGCAGTAATGGTTACGGTATAGGAGATATTAATATCTTCGGTTATCAATATCCAAATAGCTCTAATGCAGGTAGAGGTAGAGCAACAAGAGTTAATTTAGATGTTAATTCAACTTTGTTTGAAAGCTATTTAACCTACGACAAAATATTCAATAACGTTCATGCTTTAAACGTTGTTGCAGGTTATTCTTACCAGAGTTTTGAAACAAAAGGAAGATCTAGAGTAGGTTGGGATACCAAAACAGCTATAACAACTCCTGGTCAACTCTTCCCGAAAGATTTCAATAATTTCAAATTTTATACTGATGGTGTTCCTGGATTCAATCAAAACGAATTACAATCAGTATTTGGTCGTTTGAACTATACTTATAAAGATAAATACTTCTTTACCGTAACAGTTAGATCTGATGGATCTTCTAAATTCGGTAGGAATAATAGGTATGGTACATTCCCTGCATATGCTTTCAAATGGAGAGTAATGGAAGAATCATGGGCTAAAAATTCATTGGGTAAATTATTTAGTGAATTCAATGTTAGAGCAAACTATGGCACTTTAGGTAGCCAAGATAATATAGGCTCTTATGATGCATTAAATCTACAATTCACTTATGCTTCACCCGCTGGAACACCTGCACGTACTGCGTTCGTTCAACAAGGTAACCCCGATTTGAAATGGGAGGAAGTAACAACTACAGGTATAGGTGTTGATTTCACATCTAAGAATAATAGACTAAATGTTACTGTAGATTATTATGATAACACTAGAAGGAACATGTTGTTCTTCGCTCCAACCCCGGGTGGTTTCTCTCCACAGAGTAACTGGTGGATAAATTTACCAGGAAAAGTAACGAACAAAGGATGGGAGTTTAGTTTAAATTACAAAATTATCCAAGGAAGAAAGTTTACTTGGGATGCAAACATCAACATGACTACTGTTAAAAACAATATAGAGGGTTTGCCAAGCCAAATTAATACAGGTGGAGTAAGTGGTCAAGGTTTAACAGGTGCATTTGCACAAACTTTAACCAATGGATCTCCAATTTTCACATGGTCAATGCCTGTTTTCGAAGGATTTGATGGTAATGGAAATGCAAGATATGCAGCAGGTGCAGCTAACCAATTAGTTGGAACTGCTTTGCCTAATTTCTTTGGTGGATTAACCAATAATTTCTCTTATGGAAGATGGAATTTGAGTGTTTTTGTAAATGCCGTAACTGGTTTCTATGTTTACAACAATACTGCGAATGCCCTTTTCTTGAAAGGAAGTTTGAGAAATGCACGTAACGTTACTAATGCAGTAGGCAATGGTCCTGAAAATCCATTCAACCCAGGTTCTGTTTCAACAAGATTCTTAGAGAAAGGAGATTTCATTCGCTTATCTAATGTGAACTTAAGCTATGCGTTCGTAATGAAAAGCAAAACATTCAAAACATTGTCTGTTTTTGCTTCAGGTCAAAACCTTGCTTTATGGACCAGATACTCCGGTATAGATCCTGAAGTGAATGTTGATAAGAACATTAATGGCGTTCCTTCAAGAGGATTTGATTATACCAATTTCCCAAGACCTATGGTTGTAACTCTTGGAGTAAACGTTGGCTTTTAATTATAGAATTCAATAACCGAAAAAATAAACAAAATGAAAAAATACTTTTTAACTTTCGCAACAGGGATAGGCATCTTAGCGCTATCATCTTGCACAAAACTGGATCCAAAATTAGAAGGACCAATTTCAATTGCACCCGTTACTGTAGGCGGTGCACCTGTTCCTCCCTCTATTTCAACCGTATATGAGCAGTTGAACCAATTAACCGGTGGCCAGGGTAACTGGTTTGGATTGCAGGAGCATTCTACCGATGAAATAATGGGACCAACACGTGGTACCGACTGGGATGATTTTGGTACATGGCGTAGATTACACCTGCATACTTGGGCGGGCGACCATAACCAAATTAATGATACTTGGAATGGCTTAAATGGTGCTTTATTCCAAACCACATTAATTGCTGAAACTGCAACGGATCCTCGTACCAAAGCAGAAGGACAGTTCTTACGTAGTTTCTTTAGATTTTTAGTTTGCGATATATACGGACAAGTGCAATCTCGTCCTGCAACAGCAGCCGCGGCTGCTATTCCTAGTGTATTAACTAGATCTCAAGCTATAGATGCAATTATTACAGAATTAGAAAGTGCTGTAGCTAATTTGCCTGCTTACAACAGAACAAATAGATCTTTGGCTACTAAAGAAGCAGCGTGGGCATTATTGGCTACATGTTATTTAAATAAAGCTGTTTATAAGTCTGATCCATCAAAGCCTGAAGGTCCTTATACATTTGCAGCAGCAGATATGAACAAGGTTATTGAAAATTGTAACCTCGTTCAAACAAATACCTTATTGCAAGTTGATACCTATTATTGGGACAACTTTAAATGGGATAATGGTGCCATGTCAACAGAAAATATCTTTATCAGACATAACAACACTGGTGATGCAAGAGCGGGTGGTGGTACAGGCTTAAGATGGCAAACATCTCAAAGCTGGCATTATAACCAAACTCCTTCTAGCTGGAATGGTTTTGTTACATTGTCTGATTTCTATGACAGTTTTGAACCTAATGATGTTAGAAGAACTGATACTTTAGCTGGTTTCACCAACAGAACTGGTGCAACAGCAGGTTTATTGGTTGGTCAAGCTCGTGGTCCTAGAAATGGTAATATTGGCGACCCAATTATTGATCTAAAAGATCGTAGTGGTAATGCTTTAGTATTTACTCGTAACGCATCTATCTTCTTCAATGGTGAAGCAAGTGGTATTCGTGTAAATAAGTTTCCATTAGATCCATCAACCCTTAATGACGGTGGTTGGGGTAGCTCAAATGAGTTTCCTTTATTACGTTTTTCAGATGTTCGTTTAATGGAAGCTGAAGCTGTATTAAGAGGTGGAACAAGTTCTGAAACTCCAGTTGCTATTGTAAATGAAGTTCGTTCGAGAAGAAGAGCATCTGCAAGAACAGCTATTACATTAACAGATTTATTGGCAGAAAGAGCTAGAGAATTGTATTTAGAAGGACATAGAAGAACTGATATGGTTCGTTTTGGTGTATTTAATGCTCCTGTTCAAGAAAGAGCAACTAGGTCAGAAGGTTTTAAATGTGTATACCCAATCCCTACAATTTCTTTATCTTCAAATCCTAACTTGAAGCAAAATTTCGGATATTAATTTAGTTGTATAATTATTTAGGAAAGTCTCCCGACAAGTCGGGGGACTTTTTTTATGTGTAATTACTTATTTTTAAGGCATGATCTTGCAAAAAAATCATTTCATCGTTGCTTGCTTATTTTTTTTCATCTCTTGTAAGCAAAAAAATGTTGCAACACTTTTTACAGAAGTTGATAATAGTAATATCAACTTTGTAAACTCCATTACAGAATCGAAAGAATTCAATGTTTTTAAATACAGAAACTTCTATAATGGTGGAGGAGTGGCTACTGGTGATTTAAATAATGATGGCTTACCTGAAGTATTTTTTACTGCAAATCAAGGTGCAAACAAGTTGTACTTAAATAAAGGCAATTTACAATTTGAAGATATTTCTATCAAAGCAGGATTCGGAGAAAAAAAACAATGGAGCACAGGCGTTGTAATGGTAGATATTAATGCCGACGGATGGTTAGATATTTATGTTTGTAATGCTGGTAATATGATGGAAAAATCATTACGCAAAAACCAACTTTTTATCAATAACCATGATCTAACTTTTACTGATCGCGCTGCTGAATATGGCTTAGATAATGACGGCTATTCAACTCAAGCATCTTTTTTTGATTATGATTTGGATGGTGACTTAGATTGTTTTTTGGTAAATAATAGCCCAATTCCTGTGAATACGCTTAATTATACCAATATGCGAAATGTGCCAGATGCACAATCGCCGTTTGCAGAATTTTTAAAGGGAGGTGGTGATCATTTATTTAGAAATGATAATGGTCATTATAAAGAAGTAAGTAAAGAAGCAGGAATTTATGGAAGCATTATTAGTTTTGGACTAGGTGTTACAGTAGGAGATATTAATGAAGATGGCTATCCAGATGTTTATGTTTCCAATGATTTCTTTGAAAAAGATTATCTCTATATCAATCAAAAAAATGGAACTTTTATTGGTGAAATGGAAAAACGAATGCAACATATCAGTTTCTCATCAATGGGTGCCGATATGCAAGACATTAATAACGATGGTAAGCCAGACATATTCACTACAGACATGTTACCCGGAGACGACTATCGTTTAAAAACCAATACTTCTTTTGAAGGCTATGATGTTTTTAAATTAAAACAAAATCAAGGATTTTATAATCAATTTACACAAAATTCTTTGCAAGTAAATATCGGAAATGGGCAATTTGTTGAATCCGCATTTTATAGTGGAGTAGCTGCAAGTGATTGGAGTTGGGGCGCATTAATGTTTGATGCAGACAATGATGGACTTGCAGATATTTTTGTTTGTAATGGAATTTTTAGAGATGTTACCGACCAAGATTTTATAGATTTTTTTGCTGACGATATAGTAAAACAAATGGTGCTTACCGGTAAGAAAGAAGAAATTGGAACGGTAATTAATAAAATGCCATCAGTGCCAATTCCCAATAAAGTATTTAAAAATAAAGGCAATTTACAGTTTTCAGATCAAGGAATAAATTGGGGTTTCGATAAACCTACTTTCTCCAACGGCGCGTCTTATGCCGATTTAGATAATGATGGAGATGTAGATTTAGTAATTAATAATGTTAACCAGAAAGCATTGGTATATAGAAATAATAGCCGCGAACAAAACAAAGCAAACTTTATATCAGTTTTATTGAACTACAAAGTCCCTAACAATTTTGGAATAGGAAGCACTATTAAAATTTATCAAGGCAATCAAATTATATCAAGAGAATTAATTCCTAGTAAGGGATTTCAATCTTCTGTAGAATACAAGCAAACAATAGGTTTAGGCAATAAACAAATAGATTCAATGAAGATTATTTGGCCCGATCAAAGTATTAGTGCAATTACAAATCCTGTAATAAATCAATTTAATAAAATAGATTATTCAACATCAACTCCAAAAGCACTTTTTAAAAGCAATCAGCCAATAGCTTCGGCATACCTTGAAACAGTTAAATCAATTTTTGAAAAACATACCGAAGATGATTATGTAGATTTTTATACAGAAAGAAATATTCCATTCATGTTGTCTAAACAAGGACCTAAGTCGGCCGTTGCAGATGTAAATGGAGATGGACTAGATGATATTTATATTGGTGGTGCTGTTCAGCAAGGTGGACAATTATATTTACAAACCAAAAATGGGTTCGTTAAAAAAGAAGTAAAGGATTTTACTCTGTTTAAATTTTATGATGCAACTGCAACTTTTTTTGCAGATCTTGATCAAGATGGTGATATGGATTTGTTTACTGGAGGTGGGGGAAATATTTTACCTGCATCAGCGGATATATACCAGAACAATATTTTTCTGAATGATGGAAAGGGTAATTTTAGTTTAAAAGCTGGCGCATTATCTATTAGTCATACCAATTGTGGAACAGCTATTCCTATTGATTATGACGGTGATGGTAAGATAGATATTTTTATAGGGAGTAGAAGCGAACCTCAAAACTATGGCGTTGCACCAAAAAGTTTTCTATACCGTAATATAGGGAATGGAAATTTTGAAGATGTTACTGTTCAACTAGCTCCATTTCTAAACAACTTAGGGATGATTACTGCCGCTTCATGGTCTGATATTAATGGAGATAATAAAAAAGAGCTAATCATAATTGGCGAATGGATGTATCCTCATATATATAGTTATAACGGAGGTAAATTTGTTGAGATGAAAACTGGGCTAGAAAATTATTCAGGATGGTGGCAACAAATTTCATTGGCTGATATGGATAATGATGGTGATACTGATATAGTTTTAGGGAATTTAGGCGAAAATTTTTATTTAAAAGCTGATAAAGCTCATCCTGTAAAAGTATGGATCAAAGATTTTGATCAAAATGGAATATTGGATAAAATATTTAGTCACACTATCAATGAAAAAGATGTTCCTGTTTTTTTAAAGAAAGATATTACCGAACAAATCCCCTCTTTAAAAAAATCAAACCTAAAACATCGAGATTTTGCTAAAAAATCGATTCCAGATTTATTCGGTAAGGATATTGAAAATGCTAAAGTGTTAACCGTTAACTGTGCTTTTTCTGGTGTTGCATACAACGACGGTAAAGGTAATTTTACTTTTAAGCCATTTCCAGTAGAATTACAACTTTCATCAATTAACGCAATTGCTATTAAAGATATTAATGAAGATGGTTGGAACGACATTTTAGTTGCTGGCAACTTCTTCGATCTGCTTCCGCAATTTTGTAGAATCGACGGCTCTTATGGAAACATTTTGATCAACAATAAGAAAGGTAATTTCTTGCAAACATCGGTTGCCCAGTCTGGTTTGAATGTAAACGGACAAGTAAAAGAAATAACATCAATTAAAATAAAAAGTAATCAAGGATTTTTGTTTCTGCAAAATAATAATTACCCTATATTATTTCAACAACGAAAAGGTTCGGGAAAGATTAAATAATTAGTATAGTCTATTGTAAAGTATTTGAATATGAAGAAATGTAGAATATTGGAATCTACAATTACTGTTAGTATAGTTTGCTGTATTCTATTTGGATGCAACAATAAGAATACATCAGTTTCAATTTTCAAAGTATTGGATCAGCAAACAACTGGATTGCATTTTACTAATCAACTTAAGCCTTCTCCCGATTTCAACCTATTTTCTTACATGTACTATTATAATGGAGCTGGCATTGGTTCTGGAGATTTTAACAATGATGGGTTAATTGATTTATTTTTTACCGCAAATCAAAGTAGCAATGCATTATTCTTAAATAAAGGAGCAATGCATTTTGAAGATGTTTCAATTAAATCTGGCATACCACAAGACAGTGCATGGAGTACTGGTGTGTCGGTGGTTGATATAAACAACGACGGGTTACTCGATATTTACATTTGTAGAGTTGGCCATTATAAAATATTAAATGGGAAAAATCAATTATTAATTTGTACAGGTATTGATTCTAAAGGTATTCCTCATTATGCTGATAAAGCTCAAGAGTATGGCGTAGATTTTATTGGGTTTAGTACGCAAGCATCATTTTTAGACTATGATGGAGATGGAGACCTTGATATGTTTCTGTTAAATCATTCTGTTAACCACGATGGAAATTATGCGCCTAGAAGTTATTTTGAAAACACTTTCGATTCAATGGCTGGGCAAAAATTGTATCGAAATGACGGAATGCATTTTGAGGAAATAACTAAAAGTGCTGGAATTAACGGAAGTAAAATTGGTTATGGATTGGGAGTGGCTGTTGCAGATATTAATTTAGATGGCTGGCCTGATATATATGTGGGAAACGACTTTCACGAAAATGATTATTTATACATTAATCAGCAAAATGGAAAATTTAAAGAGGAGAATACACAACGATTAATGCATACCAGTCAGTTTAGTATGGGCGTTGATATTGCTGATATTAATAATGACGCATATCCCGAAATTATATCAATGGACATGTTGCCTTATGAACCTTATATGTTGAGGCGTTCATTGTCGGAAGATGACTACAATATTTTTCAGAATAAAATTAACTATGGATACACTTATCAGTATTCTAGAAATAATTTGCAGTACAATCGAAAAAACGGAAAATTTAGTGAAGTTGGTCAGTATGCAGGAATTCATGCTACCGATTGGAGCTGGGCATCTTTGTGGATGGATTTTAATAATGACGGAAACAAAGATTTATTTATATCCAATGGAATTCCAAAGCGCATGAACGATATTGATTATATCAATTTTGTTTCTGGTGATGAGTTACAACAAAAACTAAAATCGAATAGTATACAAGATAAAGATCTTTCGTTGTTGAGTAAATTTCCTGAAATTAAAATACCCAATCAATTTTTTTTGAATGAAGGAAACTTTCGGTTTAAAAATTTAACTGATAGCATAAAAGATAATCCACTTACTTTTTCTAATGGTGCAGTATATGCCGATTTAGACAATGATGGTGATTTGGATATTGTTGTAAATAATATCAATGACCCAGTAATGGTCTATGAAAACAATACCAATTCTACAAAAACTAAATCTGATTTTGCTTCTATTAAATTAGTTGGTCCAAAATTAAATAACAATGCCATCGGTGCTAAAATATGGATGTTCCAAAAAGAGAAGGTAAGTACTTATGAAATGCAAACAGTGCATGGTTTTCAATCGAGCATGCTAGCTCCTATTCATATTGGGATGGCCAATATTCAAACAGATTCCGTTGTTTTGATCTGGCCTGATAATAGCTATCAAAAAATAAATTTAGTAGTCGGTAAGCAGCAAATAGTAAACTATGAAAAAGGGCTGCCTAAATTTAATTATATTGGTTTCGCTCAAAAACAAAGTAATGCTTTAAGTGCCAAATTAGAAGATATTACTAAGGAAAGTGGTTTGCAATTTAAGCATCAAGAAAACTTATTTAATGAATTTGATCGAGAGTCTTTAATGCCTCATATGGTTTCAACAGAAGGGCCAGCGCTGGCAGTGGCAGATATTAATCATGATGGGTTAGATGATATTTTTATTGGAGCAGCTAAAACTTTTCATAATGGCGTGTTCTTACAGAATCAATCTGGTAAATTTACTCAACTAAAACAACCAGCATTATTACTAGATTCAATGTGGGAAAACGTAGATGCAATATGGGTTGATGTGGATAATGACACCCATAAAGATTTAGTAATTTCTAGTGGTGGAAATGAATATTATGGCGAAGATGCTCATTTGAATCCACTATTATACATTAACGATGGCAAAGGAAACCTTACAAAAAAAGAGAATGCATTTAAGTCAGTTTACACTACTCAAAGTAAAGTAATTGCGAATGATTTTAATGGAGATGGCTTCATCGATTTATTTATTGCCGGGAGAGCTATTCCTTGGCAATATGGAAAGCCACCAAGATCTTACTTATTACAAAATGATGGGAAAGGTAATTTTGTAGACGTTACTGCATCAATAGCTAAAGAATTACTTGAACCCGGAATGGTAACTGATGCAAAGTGGATCGATATCAATGGTGATCAGCAAAAAGACCTGTTATTGTGTTATGAATGGGGTGGTGCAGATGCGTTTTTAAAAACCGGAAAAACTTTCACCAAAAAAATAATGACCAATAAAAAAGGATGGTGGCAATTTATGCTTCCAGTAGATATTGATAATGATGGCGATTTTGATTTGGTACTGGGCAATTATGGTTTAAATAGCCGACTAAAAGCTTCGCCTGAGCAGCCTGTTACATTGTATATAAATGATTTTGATGATAATGGAAGTATAGAACAAGTAATGACTTATTATGTTGGAAACAAGGAAATTCCATTTGCCAGTAAAATTCAATTGGAGAAAAGAATGCCTTTTCTTAAAAAGAAGTTTCTATATGCAGCCGATTTTGCTAAGGCTAATATGGTTGATTTATTTGGACAAAAAAAGCTGAATCAATCGCTAAAATTACAAGTAGATTGTTTTGAGAATTTGGTATTAATCAATGATGGGAAAATGAATTTTAATTTAATGCCATTGCCATTCGAAGCTCAGTTAAGCACTTTTAGAACTGCCACAATTATTCAATCTAATAAAAATACTTTGCCCAATTTATTCATTGCAGGAAATTTTTATGCAAATAATATTGAATTAGGAAGGCAGGATGCAGATTTTGGTCTGCTCTTAGAAAATAAAGGCAAGGGTAGTTTTAAACCATCATTAGTTAATGGCAAACCAATAACTGGCCAAATAAGAAATATTCAACCAATTCGTATTAAAAATAAAAATGCTTTTTTGCTTGCTAAAAATAATGATTCTATCCAGCTTATTACTATTCAATAATTATTTAAAAATCGGATAGTTAATAGTAGTTACCCATTTGGTACTATCTTTTTCGGTAAGTCTATTAGTTATTAAACGTTGAAATGAAATGGCAGGAGATGATTTTTGATAATCTTCAACGTAGTATTTCATTGCTTGCTGACATTGTTCGATCGTTGTATTTCCACCTTTAACTTCTGCTACTAAAATATTCCCTAGCATCATGTTTTTCAAGAAAAATTTGTTGTTTGAAGCAAGATTTTGATCAGTTGCAATTGCCACCATTAAATCGAATTCTTTATTATTATCGGTATGGATATTTAATATAGGAAAATTTACAGCCCTGCTTTTTTGTTGGAGAATATATTGATTAACTTCATCAATTAAACTATAAATTTCATCAACCGTTGGAAAGTGTTGGTACGATTGTTTTGTAGAGATATAAGATGAATTTGGAACTTTTTGTTTTTCAATTTTAAAACCATACAATTTTTCAATCGAATTAAAATGCTCTTTTAGCGAATTCATAAATTCAACATAATCTTCTTTTTCCTTATTGTAGGATAAATATTGAATAGCCTTTTTAAAAGGGTTTTTGGAAAATTCGAATACGGAATTTAAAGTAAATTGGGCGGATGAATTACCTATTGAAGAAAATTGAAAATCCAGAGTGGTAATTATATCATTGCTTATAGTAGTTGCTTTAAATCCATTTAATAAAACAATACTTATTTGTATTTTTTTCTTTTTGTATACGAAATTGCTATCGTTTATCTTTTCACCTGGCCACCATTTGATCCAATTTGCCGAATTTGCAATATTCCTGGTTACTGCATTATTCGGACATTCAACTTCCAGTGTTTGGGTATGTGCTTTTTTAGATGGAAGTAAAAAAATGACGATGATTAATAAAGCTGTAATTCCTAAAACTGATAGCAAAATTTGTTTCATTGTACCGTGTATTTTTTAACTGATTTAATTATTTAATTAATTGATTGTACAATAATCCAACTTGATTTCCTTGTTCCTTTCCTTTATCAATTGCAGATCTATAATGAATTCCTCCGTATAATCTGCTTATCCCTGCTTCATCAGAAGCTGCTTCAATTGATTTAAAAGAACGTTTCATGCCGAGGTA
>Ga0335396_10004748_pt1 | contig 14499 bp, 10 predicted proteins | sample FRY02_FD_205743 | JGI IMG/M metagenome (GOLD analysis project Ga0335396, IMG submission 205743) | Freshwater microbial communities from Lake Fryxell liftoff mats and glacier meltwater in Antarctica - FRY-02 (spades assembly) (version 2) | ecosystem: Environmental > Aquatic > Freshwater > Ice >... | reverse complement strand
CCGAGATAACCCAGTAATCCGGGCCATAAGAACGCAAGCAGGCCAGTCGTCAGCATGGCTCGCAGTGTTGGAAGATAGGACGTGATGTTGCTGCGAGCTGCCTGCTCCCCGAGTTGTTTCATCGTGGCCCGCAAAGCACGCTGGCTCAGAATCAGGATTAAAAACATTAACGCAGTGATTGATGTCAGCAACGGATGATTGACGACGTCGGTCCACAATGCCGTTCGCGTTTCCTGCCAGCCGACTGGGTTCATCAGCCACAGCAAAGACGTCCAGAGCTGATGCACATCGGATGGATCGAGCACCGTAGCGCTGCGAATCCACAGAATACGTTCATCGCAGTATGCTGCGTATTCATTTGATTCGGAAATCAGCTGCCGCTCGCGAACATCAAGTTCCACCAGCTTGTCGAGCAGGCTGTTGGTGTCGGTAATCAATGAGTCGTACACATCGCGCTGCGACTCCAGAACACGACGGACTTCTTCTTCCAGATAACTGCGTTCGAAATCAGTGGGCGCCGTGAAATCGATATCCTGGACAACTTTCCTGGCACGCTGGTCGAGTGTCGCCAGCTCATTTCGCTTTTCTTCGTAGTCGATCAATTCCAGGTACGTGTTGGAAATCTCTGTGGACCGTTGTTTGATTTTGCGCTGGTGCAACCACACTTCTGGCAGATCGTCGCGTTGTTTGCGGAGCAGCAATCCAATCGCTTCAGTGGCTCCCGCGGTGTCGTATCGTTTGGAAATGCTTTTGAATTGTTCGTCGATCGTGGCCACCTGAGCGTCGATCTGTTCCAACTCCCGTGCCGTACTTTCAATGCGGCCGGCGAGCAATTGTCGCTGCGTTGCAAGTTCTGCATTGACTTCTGCAATCTTGCGGACGGCTGGGTCAGCCTGAGCGGACGTTTTACGAGCCTCCTGGGCCTGCTGCTCCGCTTCCTGCCTTCGTCGTTCATTTACCATCACTCGCAACGCTTTGACCAGACCATCGGCCTCGGCCACTCGACGCGCGGCCATGTCGCGTTGAGCGGAGAGCAATTCCCCAGTTGCCTCAAACAGCTGTAGTTCCGCCTGGCTGGCCGTGGTTTCTGCCGAGATGGCCTTCTTTCGCGATTCCAGCAGCATGCGTGATGCAGTGGTGACCTCGGTGGGTTCCTCCTGAGCTGGTTTTGAAACCAGCAATTTGTCGATTTCCTGCAGCTGCAACTTTGCAGCATCCGCCAGCTTGGGAATTTCCAGCCGGCGATCAGCCCTCCGTTTCGGTTCGTCCTGGAGACTTTTCAGCGACGTGTCCGCGCCGGTCAGATTCATTTCAGCAACGGAGAGCAGTTGTTGAACCTGAGGCAGAGTCGCGTCGACGGGGGCTGCCTGAGTTTGCTCTGCGATTGGCCTGGCCAAATCGGCCTTGAGTGTTATCAACGCGTCAGGGGATTCTCGAGTGAGTTTCCCCAACTGCTGACTGCGCATGTTCGCTTCATTGGACGCTTTGAGTTGTTCAAGTGTCCGTGTATACGTTTCAAGGATCTTCGTCTTGATCGCTGGATCCAAATCCGTGTTATCTTCGATCTTCTTTTGCCGCGACAGGACGCTTTCGATCGTCAGTTCGTCCGGCGCTGCAAGTGGAGGTGTCTCCTTTAAGGAAGACTCTTCCTGCTGGCCCAATGCCTCGCTCGCTGTACCGACGATCAGCACCATGAGGCAGATGTAGAGATATGTTTTGAAGTGTGGTTGCATTCTGCTTCTGTGGATTCAGTGAACCCTTCCTTAGAGTGGCCGTTGACAAAGTTGTCTGGAACTTTGAAGACACTTACAAGGACACGAGTTTTTGACGTGCCGGAGAGTTCTGCCGTGCTGGAAAGTGCCAGGCACCTTTGCAACACGCTGTTAGAGAGGCCGCGTCACAGGTTGAAGCTCTGTCGCCTTGATGAAAATTGTGCAAGTAGAACAACCCCTTTCTGCTTTTCAATGGCCTGCTGGAGGCATCAGCGGATGCCGGAAGGATCTTGAACTGAAGGACGTTTATACTGTGTGTTCCTCACCATCCTCCTGGTACACAACCTTGTACAGATCACGGCGACGGTCATTCCAGTTCTGGACACTGCCCGTCTGTCGATGACGCCGCAGTAGTTCGACGTCCACATCGTGGATGATCATGGTCTCAATGTTGGCGCTGCATTCCGCCGCGACGGCATCCCGTGCGAACTCCGCGTCGGCCGGTGTGAAGATCGCAGATTGAGCGTAATGAATGTCGGAGTTTTCGACAAACGGAAGATTTCCCGTACAGCCCGCGACTGCAACGTAGATATGGTTTTCGACGCACCTTGCCAGCGCGCAATGACGGACTCGCAGATAGCCGTGGCGCGTGTCCGTGTTGAACGGTACAAAGATGATCCCCGCACCCTTTTGAGCCACGATGCGGACAAGTTCTGGAAACTCAATATCGTAACAAATCAAGATCGAGATCGGTCCGCAGTCGGTATCAAAAACGCTGACGCTGCGTCCCGGTGTGACGCCCCACCATTTTCGTTCACTGGGAGTGATATGGATTTTTTCCTGACGCTCAAGTGTTCCGTCGCGACGAAACAGGTAGGAGACGTTGTACAGACACTCATCTTCAATCACGAACAATGACCCGCCAATGATGTTGACGTCATATTTGACCGCCATTTCGGTGTAAAAATCGAGATACTGGGGCGTAAATTCTGCCAACTTGCGGGCGGCCTGGCCCGGACGATCCTTCGGCAGGAACGAAAGCAGTTGCGTGGTGTGCAGCTCCGGGAACAACACGAAATCACTCTTGTACTCACTCGCTGTGTCTATGAAGAACTCGTTCTGCTGGGCGAATTCACTGAAGTCCTTGATCGTGCGCATATGGTACTGGACGACGGCGATGCGAACTGTTTCCGCTGAGGTCCAGTAACGTCGTCGGGCGCCTTTGCGATAGTCCAGGTTGTTCCATTCCAGGAATGAGGCGTATCCGCGACTTGCCGTGTCGGATGGCAGATAATCCTGGATTAATCCTTTGAGTGCGAAGCCATTCGCCACTTGAGCGGTCAGGACCTGGTCATAAAACGTCTTATCCATCACATTTTCAACGTACTCTCGCGCGCTCATCTGGTCGGCGACTTTTTCGTAGCCTGGAATGCGGCCAGCAATCATGATCCGTGCCAGATTTCGTTCGCGACAGATTTCCTTTCTGGCTTCGTAGAGCCGGCGTGAAAGCTTCATCCCGCGAAAATCAGAATGAACCATGATCTCGATACCATAGAGCGTGTCGCCATTGTAGGTGTGATTCCGGATGTAACCGCCGTCCGCAACTTTCTTCCAGTCGTGCCAGGCCATGTTGGGGTCGAATTCAAGGATCAGACTGGAAGACGATGCCGCCAGCTTGCCATCAATTTCCACGACCAGTTGCCCTTCGGGAAATACGCTAAGCTGACTCTGAATCTGATCTCGGCCCCACGGCTTCATACCAGGAAAACAGAGCAACTGCATTTCGACGAGCGCGTCATAATCGTCCATCGTCAACTGACGAATGTGTGTTTTCCATTCGAACGACTTGAGATCAAGAGGTTCCATACGTAGCTCCTTGAGCGGTTTCTGAATGAGGTTAGTTTTGTATCCGGGCTGAGTTCATTTAACGCCAGCCAGCTGGGAAGACGTTTCGCGGATCGCTCTGGGCAACCGGGACCAATTGAGGGAGCACTCAGTGACTTCTGATGTCAAAATCATCACTTGGCACTTTGCCATTCACGAGCCACTTTTGGCGCGACAAGCCCCTGAAAAAAGGCGAGGACGTTCTTGCCCAGTGTCCGGGTGCGGTAGCCACCTTCCTGGATGACAACGGTGGGCCGACCCAGTGAATTCAACATGCGTCCGTTCTCTTCGAAGTCCTTCGCTCCCAGTGACCAGGTACCGGTCGGGTCTCCTTTGGCTGGGTCCAGTCCCAGAGCCACGATGAGAAATGCCGGAGAGAACTGTTGAACGTGCCGCATCGCCGTCGCCAGGGCGATGCGGTACTGCGATCCGTCCTGAATCTCCGGCAGGGGGATATTAATGTTGAAGCCCGTCCCGGGGCCAGTTCCAATTTCATCAGCGAATCCCGTGAAGTACGGATAAGCAAAATCCGGATCGCCGTGAACAGAAACTGTCAGCACGTCCGATCGATGGTAAAAGATATCCTGTTGACCGTTTCCGTGATGGTAGTCAATGTCCAGAATGGCGACGGTCCCGAACCGACTCAAATATTGTGCTGTCACCGCCGCGTTGTTGAAGTAACAAAATCCTCCAAACGAAGAACGCTCGGCATGATGCCCCGGCGGTCGCACGAGTGCGTAGGCCATTCGACGTCCGCGGAGGATTTCATCGGCAGCCGTAAGCGCGCAATCGACGGCTCGGATCGCCGCAGGAAACGCATGGATGTTGATGGGTGTAAACGTATCGATGCAGTAGTAGCCGGCGCGGATGGACAATTCCTTGGGTGGTCGAGCCCTGTTGCGGATCGGAAAGACATAAGGGTAAACCGACTTGCCTACTGGAGTGCTCGCACAAGCCTTCTTCAGAAACTCGACCAGATCCGGGTCGTGAGTCGCCTGAATATGCTTGATGGGATATTCCTTCGGCGGCACAGTTTCGAACAGACCGCTGGTGCTCAATTCGGACATGATCACGGAAATCCTGACCGGAGATTCCACATACCCCCGTTCCTTAATGTGATGAATGCCATGGCGGTCATGCACGATCAACGCAATGGGTTCGGGAGCATTTGGCTGGGCCTGCGGACGCTCAACCGGCTGCTTGTTGTAGCGCACGGGGCGAAGTTGGATCGGATTCTGATGGATCGACTCGACAACTTTGGCGATGTACTCCGGCGGACAAATTGTTCCGTATTTTCTTTCCAGCACAGCCTGAACAACGTCCCTGAGAAACTTGGCCTTCAGCGTTTTCTCGCGATCGAGTCCGTCAAACACCAAATGTGGAATGTTATCGCCCGAGCCACCCGGAACTGGAGTCTCGTACGCTGTACCCATAATGGGTCGCGCATCGTAGCGTTCATAGAATCTCAAGCGAGATGCGTTCTGCTTCCGCAGTGTGGCGTCACGACATTTGTCGGCGTCGTCAGGAAGGCATTCGAAGAAGAGTCTTTTTGCCCCCTGAGCGACGGCTTCGTCACGAACATATTCATACATTGCCGCACCCACGCCGCGTCCCACGGTGCCGCCGGATACGGCAAGGTAGTCCAGGTAGCAGAAGTTCAGATTGGGTTCCTGTAATACCATGGCGAATCCGGTGACGTGGGCTTTCGAATTTTCAGCCACATACAGGGTCATGCGGAACCTGAGCATGAATGGATTCCGAAGTTTCTCTTCCAGGCCCTCCATGTCCGCACTCGGAGCACCACTAAATTGCTCCGCAAAAATCACTCTGACTTCAGCAATTGCTTGCCTGTTGACTGGAAGAACATCGTCGTAAATTCTTCGAATTCGAAACATTCAGTTTCGGCTTTCTCTCATCCAATGATTCGTGTGAAACCTTCGAACAGCGGGCCATCCGTGGCGCATTTCACCATCGCACACAAAATTTTAGCCTGTTTGAGGAAACATTCACGCGTTGTCGTGTTGCACGGCGAGCGACTGCTCACCAGTTCACCTGCAATTGCGTCTGCTACAATGGCGTCCGACTGTTGGCGGTCGGATTTAGGCGTTGAGGCTTTTCCACAGCGAGTGCTCGTTGAGAATCGCAAGATCGCAAGAAAGCCCAGACGTTTTAGCAGCAACTTCTGGGGCGGAGTCAATTGTGAAAATTGCTTCGTTTTATTCATCAACTTCGGGCCTGTGAAAACATCAGGGTGCGGGTGAGAATTACTCCGTCGCCACAAACGAGAATGCTCGCGAGTCACAACAGACCCCGGTCTGTCACTTTAGGGGGAACTCTTTGGCGTCGCGTGGGCAGTTGTTATTATTAACGCTTGGGAAACCCTGGAATTGCTCCCGTGTCTTTCAGAAAATGCTTAGAAACTTATGCAAGGAAGGTGCCGGTTTCACTTTTATATTAGAGCCTCTGAAGCAAATGTTGGACCAAAGGCTACGCTGCAACGCCAAAAGTTACCGACTGATTGCCCAATTCCGAAATCAAACGAACCCAGGTTCACAGGAAAGACGAATCGCACGACGCATTCCACGGCAAATGGAGGCCGTTGGCTGGCTGAAACATGCTAACTCCCGGGCGACCATGAGTTTTTGGTGAACAGTTGGCGTGAGGCTTGCCGGATGCCGCAGCGTTTGCCAGCATCCGGCGGCTCACCTGGCCACGCGAGTGTTGAGTTAGTTACAACCTGAGCCGCGAGGCGCTAGATGCGGATGTTTTCGTTGTGTTTTCAGACACTCACCCGCAGCTAGCGCTTTGCGGCTCACTCGATCAACAACCCGCGTCTGGCCGCTCCCGCCCTCATTTAACCCTCGGAAATCTGACAATGAGTTTTGTGAAATTCTCACATGCCATCGCCTGCCTGTTCGTGTTCTCAGCCACTGTTGTACTAAATCCGCTGGCTGTGGCTGCTCAGGATGCTGCGAAGCAGATGGCAACCGGGGTGGTCTATCTGGATGCGACGTGGTCGAAGATCTGGTCGGCGTGAAGGCGGCGTTCGGAGTGACTCTGGGCGATATCCTGTTTGACGATCTGAGTCTGTTCGACAGCTTCAATCGGACGCTTGGGAAAATCGGAGTGCCCTGGTACAACGTCATCGGAAATCATGACATCAACTTTGCGTCTGAAAACGACGAACAGAGTGACGAAACCTATGAACGAGTTTACGGCCCGGCGTATTACTCGTTCGACTACGGGGCCGTCCATTTTCTGGTGGTCGACAACATTCACTGGATGAAGGACGGTGAGAAAAAAGTTTATCGTTCGGGGCTGAGCGAGAAGCAGCTGACGTTCATCGAAAACGATCTGAAACTTGTGCCGCAGGATCATCTTGTCGTAGCGATGATGCACATCCCGCTGGTCAAGTCAACGCCCTGGATTGCACCGCACCGTGAAAAGCTGCTGCAGTTGCTGGAAAGCCGCGAACACTGTATTTCTCTGGCCGGACACACGCATCATCACGAGCATGTGTTGATGACGAATGCGGACGGCTGGAATGGCCAGAAGCCGCATCACCACATTATCAACGTCACGGTTTGCGGGGCGTGGTGGTCGGGGAAGCCGGATGAACACGGGGTTCCTCACACAATGTGCGCCGATGGAACTCCGAATGGTTACACGGTGATGCATTTTGATGGCACAAATTATCTGCTCGAATATCGTGCGGCACGACGAAGTGCGGACGAGCAGCTTCGAATCACCGCGCCGGAAGTTGTGGCCTCTGCGGATTCCGGGGCTACGGAATTTCGAGCCAATATTTTCAACGTCATCCCGGGCGCTAACATCGAGTGGCGATTGGCAGATGGTGACTGGCGACCGATGACAAAAACGGAGAAGGAAACGGACCCGTTGTTCCCGTCTCTTTTTGACGAAGAACAAACCTTTCTCCCGGGCAAGCCGGCATGGCGGCCTCTTGCGAAGCCAATGGTTTGCCCTCACCTGTGGAAAGCGAGCCTGACGGAAACGCTGGAGGCCGGGACATATCTGATTCAGGTGCGAGCGACGAATCCAAATGGTCAGGTCTTGAAAGGTGAGCGGATTATCCGTGTGCAGTAAGTTGGAAATCTGATAAAACCGGGCTTCGGCGGCTTGAGCATTTTCCGTTTACCTTTCGAGGTCCCCAACAAAACCAGGGCAGACATTTTCTCACAGCTTTCAGCCTGAGCATCGTCTGCTTTGTATCAAGAGCAAGTCTCGGTTTTGTCAGGTGGCCTTCAATTCTGCAAGGCAGAACGTACTGTGGCAAAAATTGTGGCGTTTGGCGAAATCATGGCTCGGATGGCGCCATCGGGAGTTCTGCGGCTGCGGCAGGTGTTGCCCGGTTCATTGGACGTCACCTTTGCCGGGGCCGAGGCCAATGTGGCGGCGTCGCTGGCGATGCTGGGCGCGGACGTTGAGTTTGTGACGGCGCTTCCCGAAAGTCCGCTTACGGATGGCTGTCTTGCCAGCCTGCGAAGTGTGGGAGTTGGGCTGAACCATTTGCAGATTTCCGATCGCGGGCGTTTTGGAATTTACTTTGTGGAAATGGGAGCCAATCAGCGGCCCAGTCGTGTCTACTACGATCGTGAGCATTCGTCGATCAGTCTGGCAAAGCCCGGCGATTTTGACTGGTCGACAATTTTGCAAAACGCATCATGGTTGCATCTGACGGGAATTACTCCGGCGTTGTCCCGATCGGCTGCAGAAGCCACATTGGAAGCCGCTCAAACCGCCCGTCGAATGGGCGTTCGGGTGTCATGTGATATCAATTTTCGTTCGAAGCTTTGGCGTTGGGATGCGACTCGTTCGCCCCAAGCTCTGGCTGGCGAAACCATGCTGCAGCTAATGCCGCTGGTCAATCTGCTGATGGCAAACGAAGAAGACGGCCGGCTGATGGGAATCACGCTGCCACCGGCTCCGACCGGGACCGTGATGGATGCGTGCTATCACATTGAACGCACGGTGACTCTGGCGAAGGAAATGCACCGGCGGTTTCCGAACATCGAACTCGTCTCAACGACCTTTCGAGAACAACTCTCGGCATCACACAACAACTGGGGGGCGATGCTGTTTGATACGCAGACCCTGACGACAACGCTCTCACCGGTTCGCGACGGTGAGTATCGTCCGTATGAGATTCGAAATATCGTTGATCGAGTCGGCAGTGGCGATGCGTTTGACGCCGGGTTGCTGTTTGGCCTGACTCATCCGAATTTTGATCAGCAGTCAACACTCGATTTCGCCACTGCCGCCGCCTGTCTGGCTCATTCCATCGTTGGCGACTGTAATTTTGCAACAGGGCAGGAGATTGAAGAACTGATGCATGGATCCGGCAGCGGGCGTGTGGTTCGTTAACGGTCGGGGACTTCATCCAGACTCCGCTGGTCCATGGGGCAATGGCGTGGACATAAGCCGTAGCGGAAGTCGCCAGGACTTTAGGCACCCCGGTTTTTGAAGGGAAAACCGAAACTCGTGGCGAGTTCCGATACAAGAAAAACGTTTTAGTCCACGCCATTTGGTCCATGGGGCGTTTTGGGGATTCGATCACGCTGGATCCTGGTCACGGATTTCGCTGGAACAGCGTTGATGGGCAGGACAGATCTCTCCCGAGCGGCGCGGGAGTCCGCTACAATTTCTGCATGTCTGACGATCCCTTGCCATCCGCTCTTGCTAACGTGACGCTTGTTCGCGAGCAGCGTTCGCGCGTGCGCGATCTGAACGGGTTTAAGAAGAGCCATCAGGTTCCGACAGAAGTGACGGAGCATACCAACAGCTTTGTGGCGCGGATTGCAACGGACGATCTTTCGGCCGATCTGGAAGCTCGATTCGCCGATTTTCGCAAGCTGCTGAAATTCAAGCGCGTTGATCTGCAGGTGTCCGATCCGGAAGGCGGCGTTGGTTTGATCACGACGCCCTGGTTCGATTATCACGTCATCGCAACGATTGCTCCTGATGATGCTTCAGAAGTTTTGTGGCGACGGCAGGTCGCTGAATTTCGCTCACCGCCGAACTTGTTCTCATCTGCCTTTTCGTCCGTGTTCGGGAACATGTTTGACACGGTTGAACTGCTGCCTCCCGCAGCGATTGATCTGGCCGACTTCATCGATCAGATTGAGGACCGCGGTCTGGAGACGATCACCCTGGATTACGATCGCAATGTGACCTGGTGCCATGTGAATCTCAAGGGAGTCCTCGGCCAACTGCAGCTGACGGCCGATCGAGTGTCGCTGGTGGTTTCCCAGCCTCAATCGCCGACGCGACTTCTTGAGGCCTTTTTCCATGTGCGTTCCCAGTTTGCCGGGATCAATTTTTTTTAAGCTTTGTGGGCAGAGTAAGCAGAACGGGTGATGAAAAACCACGGCCCGCGAATGATCGTCCGGCCCCATGGCGTCTCAGAGTCCTGTTGGGCAAACTCTGCGGGATGGAGCAAAAACGCTTAGTCGGGCAGGAAATTTGAACCTCCAGTGAAGTCTGAAACTCGCCTGTCGCCGTTCAAAATCGGGAGCGGGAGTTGTTCGGTTTGTCGGGTGATAACGCTCGATCCGTTCGTGGCAACTGTGCAGTGACACGTCTGTTTTTGGAAGACAGCCGATGGCTCGGTCCGATACCTACGCCACCAGCAACGAAGGAATAGTCTTCCGGGTCAACCAGAAGCCTTTCATTCTTCTAATCAGAAAAGTCACCGATCACACTTTGCAAGGGCCTGTCGTGCATGTGTCAGCAAGTCGCAGCACCTCGGTTACCAGAAACGCCTGCGGAGGTAAAATCTCTGGACCATCTGAGACATTTTGTACACATCACATTGTGTCGAAAAGAGAACCTGCTCGAAAATCATTTTCAGATGAGTGAACTGGAACTGCAGCAAAACGGTCGCCGCTGTGGATATCAGTTCGTGCTGCATGGGCCAAGGTCAGTCAAACTGGCGGCCGTGTGGGCGGAGATTTCCAACGAGATCCTTCTCTACGATGCAACAGGAAAACGCTACGGACGAATCCGGCTGCCGCACAAGGTGGCCTGAACGTCTGGTATTGGTTCGGGTTGGGAGTTAGTTGGCTGCCTTTCAGCATTCAGTCGCCCCCTGAGTGCTGCCTTTGCGGAGGATCCCCGCAAAGGACGAAGACATATGCAGCATGATCAGGACTCCCAACCCGTCGGCAGCAGTGCAATCATCATTGCGATTGTGCAATGTTTCTCATCGCCGCCACAGCTGCCCCGAGCTTTAACCGAAGACTACGACCGCAGTCATCCGACATGCCCACTTCGCCATAGGCTTTGTTACCGAGTGGCCAGCACCTTTTGAATGGCAGGTGTGAGATTAAAGTTCTCCGGCATCGCGTTCCGAATCTCTTCCGTGGCATAAATGCGCACCTTTTTGACGCAGTCGTCAAACTGAGTCCTCGCCATGGAATCGACGATCGGTGACACCTCCCGCAGCGAACGATAGCGCCGCTCAGAGGCCGAGTAGATATCCACGCGAAATTCCACTTCTCTGTGCTGTGGCGGCGCGTCGATCAGAATGTCCAGACGACCGATCTTCAGTCCGGTCGCCGACGCCAGTTCGATGGCCAGCAGGGAAGAGCACTCCGCCAGCTGCGAATACGTCTTCTGGCGCAGTGCTCGATAAAGATGCTCCTCATGAAAAATACTGAACTCGGCCAGTCGTTTATGCAAACGACGGCGCGGGCCGAACAGACCGTCCGTCAACGGTTGCACATCCGAATTTACCGCCGTCAGCTGTAACGTGCGAATCAGATCCGGCTCCGGCAACCTGAACAGTGTTTCAATAGTCAGCTTCGGCATCAATTCATAGAAGGCCCGGGCAAACATGGTCGTCGCACTTCGAACCGCGTGATGCCAATAAACTTCTGTGAACATCACATAGCGTGCAAACACCATCATCTCCGCGGCGGTTTTGCCCTTCGATGTGATGGCAAGACCGTCACCGGCTTCATTCACGACCAGCGAATTGATCAGACGATTTCGATCGAAGTGACGACCGTACGGAACACCGCAATGCTGACTGTCGCGGACAAGATAGTCCATCTTGTCGATGTCGATCGGCCCGGACAATATTGAACGCCTCAGCCGACTGCTTGGCGAATCGACGCGAGCCACCAGCACATCCAGCACTTCTTCCGGTTCGATGTTCCAAACGCTTTTCAAAATCCCGCCCAGTTCCGTGCCCTCGCCAATGAACTCGCGAGCAAAGCTTTCGTGCGGCGGCATCTGAGGCAATGCCATATCTTCAATCGGATGGCAGAACGGCCAGTGGCCGATATCGTGAAGCAGAGCGGCGACAATCAGGATTTCTGCATCCCGCACGCTGACGGTCTGAACAAACCGCGGATCACGTCCCAGCTGCCACAAATAGCGGAGCGAATTGTGATACACACCCAGAGCATGTTCGAAGCGAGTGTGGGTGGCTCCTGGATAAACCCGTGACGCGAGAGCCAGTTGAGTCACATGGGACAGTCGCTGGAACTCGGCCGAATCCACAATCGCCCGCACCCGTGGCGTGAAGGGCACATCCTGCTCCACAGGAATACGAATGACTCCGAAGGAATCTCCGGTCTGGGCAAGTTCAGGGATTTCAGAATAGGCGTGGCTCATGCGGGCATTCTGAGAAGCAGTCATCATCTCTACAAGCGCTGCAGTCTCCTTCGTCTGGCTTTCCATCGTGACGAAGCGGAAATCTCACCACACAGTCCGGAGTGGCCCTGTTGCAATAACACGAGTCGCTCATCCTGAGTTGATCGACTTCCTTTAACGGCTCAAGATGCGTACGATCAACTGCTTGAAGTTGGCTTCCCTCTATTTTTTGCAGAATCATTCATGAACGCGGTTTCGGAAGTCCTGACGCTGGGTCGGAACATCACCCTGTTTCCTGTCATCCACGGAAGCGGCGATTTTGCCGTTGAAGTGCGGCGATTGATGCTTGCGCATCGTTTTGAATGCCTGGCCGTTCCTCTGCCGCCGTCGTTTCAGGAAGATGTTGAGTCCGCAGTGGAGAGGCTGCCGTGTGTTTCTGTGGTTCTGCAGCGTGAACCGCTCACGCAGTTCTCGGGGAGTCGCACAGATTTTGAAACAGGCGGCGAAGAAGAACAGGCAGACAACGAACTGCCGGGCGCCAGTTATGTGCCCATCGATCCGTGTCAGCCCGTCATTGCCGCGCTTCGGATCGCTCGCCAGGAACGCATGGTCCGCGCGTTCATCGACATCGAGACCGACCGTTACATTCCTCGCGAGGCTTCTCTTCCGGATCCGTATGCGTTGAAGCGAGTCCGGCCCGAACAGTTTGCCGCCGCCGTGCTTCCCGCTCTGCCCGCTCCCGAGGACGAAGAACAGCTGCGACGCATTCACTGGATGGCAAACGAACTGCATCGCCTGTCGACCAAACATGCGTCGGTGCTTTGCCTGTGCAATATTATGGACTGGCCCTGGCTGCGCGATGCCTTTAACAGTGCCGTGGAAAAACCACCGGAGCCGTCATGGTCTGAAACTCCCACCGAAACATTGGGTGTTTCCGCCCGCACTTTGACGTTCATGCTGGGCGAACTTCCGTTTATCACGGGCCTTTACGAGCGGGCTCGTTTTGAACTGGACGACGACGAAAACCTGTCGATTGATGGCATTAAATCGTTACTGTTGCATGCTCGTGATCGCTACAAGGAAGAGTTTAAATCGCGTGCTCGCAGGATCACGCCGCAGCTGCTGATGCACCTTCTGAAGTACGTCCGCAATCTGTCACTGATGGAACGTCGGTTTACTCCTGATCTTTACACGCTGGTCGTGGGGGCTCAGCAAACCGGCGGTGATCAGTTCGCCATTCACGTCGCCGAGACGGCACGCGATTATCCGTTTGCCCCGAGCGCCGATCTGCCTGAAATCCGCTTCGGTGTGGATCGTACAATTTTACCTGACGGTTCCGAGCTGCGCCCCGTGTGTCGTTTGCCCGGTCATCCGGTTGTTTGGCGAAGCTGCCGCCTGAATGCTCGGCCCGATCGCCGGACCAAAGTGGAATGGCAGAAGTCGTGGAATCCTTTTGGACAATGCAGCTGGCCGCCCGAAGACATTGCTATCGAACGCTTTCGGACTCATGTGAAGGACGTCGCTCTGGATCTGATCGGCAACGATCTGGCTCGCACGGAAAAGTTTTCAGCCAGCCTGAAAGACGGTCTGGATATTCGTGAGACTTTGCGCAACTGGCATCTGGGCGAACTGCACGTCAAGGTTTTCCCACCGGCTCGAGGAAAGATCGACTGCGTGGTGATGCTGTTTGATTCGCCCGCTGATCCTCGCGAGTACCCGTGGCGAATCACATGGCACGCGGAGAATCATGATGAATCCACGTTGTCTCTGTTTGCAACGAACTTCGTGGAGGAAATGGTGGGGCCGGGCATCGCGCTGGCTCGATACGGCGGGTGCATGTTCCTGTTTCCACCGCGGCCGATTCAGGATATCTGGCGTGATCCACAGTTTGATTTTGTCGATACGCTGGAAGAACGATTGGTTGCAGCCGGGCTGCATTATTCCAATGAGCGGCATATAGCGCTCATGAGCTACTCGCCGCCCGGTGCAGGCTGGCGTCGTCTGGCGAGTCGCTACAAGAAGAAGATCGTTCACGTTCCGATGAATCGATTCGGTGCTGCGACTATTGAAAAGCTACGAATGTTTCATGTACTCAACGGTCACCATGTACGAACGTTTGCCGAGCATTTTATTCGAAAGCCGTAGCAAATCCGAAATGCCAGCCAATCGCCACCGAACTGACCGGCGGTGAAATAAATGCCGTTGTAGAACGGTAGCGTACTTGAGCAAGACCTTTGACGGCTCCCTTTGTCGTGTGTCGTTGGCGAGCGGCAGATGAGACCTTAAC
>Ga0335396_10004739_pt1 | contig 14519 bp, 7 predicted proteins | sample FRY02_FD_205743 | JGI IMG/M metagenome (GOLD analysis project Ga0335396, IMG submission 205743) | Freshwater microbial communities from Lake Fryxell liftoff mats and glacier meltwater in Antarctica - FRY-02 (spades assembly) (version 2) | ecosystem: Environmental > Aquatic > Freshwater > Ice >... | reverse complement strand
TGATAGGGCTTTGACTCCAGCAGAGCAAGATAAAGCTATGGAGGGTCGAGGAAGATCGGGTGCTATAGAAACGGATGATAGAGCCTTGACCCCCGCTCAGCAAAATCAAGCTAAATTAGATGATGCGGATAAAATAAATACTAGAGACATTGCAGATAATTCTGCAATAAGTAAACTTATGGATAAACCTGATATACCTGGATTACCTAGCGGCACCCCAGCTCAGAAATCTGCGGTGAGCGCAGGGCCAAAAGCAACGTCAGTAGAAAGAACTGATACTGTCCGTCAGGCAGAATCAGTACAAAAACATGGTGTTAGTAAAGACGATCCAGTAAAAAAAGATGACTCAGATGCGTAACATTTATATAGTAATATTGTTACAATTATATTTATCCTTATTAGGATCATGGGCATTTGCTAATTATGGCGAGTCATGTTCTGCCACATTACCAATTGTTCTTTCTGATAGTGATTTACAAAATAATACTGCTTATGGTCATTTAATCAAAAATATAGATATTAAATCACTTGATTTAGGGTGTAAAAAGGATGATACAGGGTTAAATTTCTGTATAAGGAAGCCAAAGGTCCCAAATCCCAAGAATGAACCCCCAGACTGTACAAATATTGTTATGAAAGTTGGTGAAACTAAGACCCTTTTTCAGCTTGATCCAACCAATTCAATATTAGGAGGGGTGACACAATTACAAAATATTGCTTTAACAGTTTCTATATTTAATAATTTTGTATGTTTAATGATGCCCACTTCTCGTGGTACAACTCCTTTAGTGTGTAAAGATTCTGCTGTTATCACCCCCGTCGTCGATCCTGAATCAAATATATGTAAAAATATTGGTAATTCCTGTTATAGTGGTAAGTCAAAAAGCCAATCTCTATTTAATTTTTCAGGCCAAGCGATTCATTGTGTAAAAGAGACTCTTGATAAAGTTTTTTTTGAAGGTCCTAAGTGCAATGACAAAAGTCACGTAAGTATTGATTCATTAAATCCATTTCCTATTTTCCAAGAATCTTTAAGAGTAGCAATTAGAGCTGCTTTTGTTCTATATGTAATACTTTATGGTTTTAATGTTATACTGAAAAAGGAATATTTATATCCAGATAAAGCATCAATGTTTGTGATAAAGCTGGTAATAGTTGGCTATTTTTCTGCTGGGCTTGGACCGTTATATTTTAATGAGGCTGGTAAAAAAACCACTAGAAACGGTATGTTGGAGTTAGGCTTACCATTGTTACTGCAGACGACATCAGATTTTGCTCAGATAGTTTTTTCTGCTGGAGGCGCAAAAGGTTTATGCGAATTTGACTTGAGTAAATATGAATCAGGTTATGAATTCTATGCGGTTTGGGATTCGATTGATTGTAGAATTGGGTATTATCTTGGTATGGATATTATGAGTAATGCTGCAACCTTTATGAAGAGTGCTGCAACAGGTATTGGTAACATGGCCAATAAAGCTGCAGCAGATGTAAGTCAGGCAGGTGAACTAGTAGGTAAAGCACTTGAAACACGTGATCTTGGTAAGCCAATTGATATTACAGACTCCGGTAACGAGACTTTAGATAGTTTAAAAACCGGCGGTGGATTACCATTCTTTGTCGTATTATTCGCTTTTCTGATTGCTGGGAATATTTTAATTGTTGTTTCTGGTATGGTATTTGTAATTATTTTTATATCCATAAATTTATATTTTATAACTAGCTATCTAGTATGTATGATAACTTTATATGTTATGGTTTATATTTCTCCAATATTCATTCCTATGGCCTTATTTACAAGAACAAAATCTTATTTTGATTCTTGGCTTAGGATTATACTTTCTTGTGCTTTACAGCCTGCGATGATTGCAGGTTTTATTGCTCTACTTCTTACGATGTATGACGATGCCATATATGGAAACTGTCAGTTTATGAGGCATAATTATGATATATTTGGCAGTAATTTTAGTACATTTGAATTACGTATACCAACCTCATCTGAATCTATAAAAACGAGTGATTGTACAGAGAGTTTTGGGTATAAAATGCTTCAATATTATGCTGGATATGGATGGGAAAAATGGAATCTAATATTATTCTCGATTTATTCAGTTGTGGATTTTGGAAAGGTAATATATAAATTTCTCTATGTTTTTCTATTTTCGGTTGTTTTTTATTTTTTCTCTAAATCTATTAGCGAATTTGCCTCTGAAATTACCAATGGACCTCTTATGTCTTCAGTTGTTGCAAGTCCAACTAAAGTTATGGAATTAGCTTATAAAGCATATGAAATGATGCGGGATGCAAAGAAAGGAAAGGCTAATGATGGAGCTCCAGGTAAAGGTGATGATAAGAAGTCTAGAAAAGATGGAGAAAAAGGAAAAGATGCTGAAGGAGGTAAGGATGGTGAAGGAGGTAAGGATGGTGAAGGTGCAAAAGATTCTCTTTCTGCCGATGGTGGAGATAAGTCTGGAGCTGGTGGTGGATTGCAAAGTGTAGCGGGTAAGTAAAAGATAATATTATATGAAAGAAGCTTTTTTAAAATTTTTATTTATTATTGCGATATTAGTAGTAATTATTAGCCTTATAATGGCAATGTTAGCTGCTATAGGAGCTGTTAAATCCACAGAAGGATGTTTATATAGATATAATTTATCTGATGATGGAGCTTTGATAAATGGTGATAGCGCAACTAATATAGTAAGCTTAATGGCGCATGCTAACTATACTACTATTTCTTCTGATACTATCGTTGAAACTGACAATTCTGTCAAAATTACACTTGACCCAAATCGTTATGGAGAATGGGTTAATACGAATATGGCTGTTGACAAGGGTCAAATAATGCAATTTTCAGTAAGAGGGGATATTAGCCTTTGTAAATCTTACTTACCTAAAAATAATGTACAAAATCTTTTAAATGTAAATAGTAAGGATGGAAAGAGAATAGCAATTCCACGAATTGAAGATACTGCTATGGATAATAATACCACTAAAGACCCGCTATCTCTCACATTTGATGCGACAATAGATGAATGGCGTAATATTGCGGAATTATATTATAATGATCATATTGTAATTTCAGTATCCCCTGACCAAAAATTGATAAAAAGTGATAAAGGTGCAGTAACAAGAAATTCTGTAGGCGTTAAGTTTTATGATAGTTTTACTAAAACTACAACCACTACTGATTGTAGTGAAGGGCAAAGTCAATATAGTCCAGTTTGCGGAAGATATTCTGTATATAATGATACTCAATATGTGAGTGGTTGTGAGTTTAAAGATAATGGATGTATGTGTAATGTGAAGAGATGTTTTCGTGATAATATTATATGGGATAATGGTAGTGAAGTAGGTGATAGTAATTGTGACTATTGGCCTGCAAATATGATTCATAGTTATCGTTGGGTAGCTAGATCTTGCTGGTGTTGGGCTAATGTTATGCTCCCAGCTCCTAAAACATATAAGGATGATGGGTCAGTAAATTTTGAGGGGTTTACAGCAAAAATTGCTTATAAAGATAAAGATATTAATAATTTATTTAAGAATTTTAACCCTCAATGTTCTGCGCCGCCGCAAACACCAGTGCCATCACCATATCCTGAAAGTTATGCAAAAGGTGCGGACATAAAGTTGGATAATGGTTCATATGATCTTACTAATCCTAATACAGAATTTTCTTTTAAAGAAGGTAAACAAAAATTCTGGTTTTCAGCTGATATAGTCGATGGTCTTCTTTATAGGTTTGACACTAGCGAAGTGCCAACTAATAACAAAAATATAGGGAATCCAGCCTCTGACATATTGAAGTTTAGTGATAAAGGCTATAGGTTTGCGGGGCTACTATCTGATCAGACTATATATAATCCAGATCCTAAGAATCCTAGATTTCATGTCATATATAATGATATTTATATGGGCGACAACACTGCTTATTTGCAGTATCGTTTTCCCTCTAACGCCACCAACAACAACTTTGCTAATAGGAAGGGTGGAGTTGTTTTAAATATTAAACATACAAAATGTCGTAGATCTAATGGTATTCCTATGGATGATGCAGGAATGAAAGAGAGAGGGAGAATTGATTATATAGTTGTTCCTCCTGGAATAAATCCAAATCCAAAAGCAAGTTCTAAAGCGCTTGCTGACCCTACTGAGGCTAAGGTAAGCTACGCGGTTCAAAGCCTTGTGATGCCAGATGATAAAACAAAAAACGGAGTAATTAATATTCCTGATTCAGATGAGTTTCAGGGATATTTATGGATGAAAATAAATAATAATTATACTGATTATAAAGATAGTTTTGGTAAATATACGGTACAATTTTTTACTTCAAAAGCTGTTGATAGTTTTAATATAAAGATTTTAAATGTGCTAGTTAATCAGTTTAAAGATAGGGTGCGGTCTGCTGCTGAGCAAATTTTTAAAAACATGACATGTTATGAGGGTGACCCAAATAAAGGTGTATATGCTGTGACATCTTGTACGAATTTTTTCTCCTATATTAAAGCAATGCTAACATTGTATGTAATGGCCTATGCTGCAATGTTTTTACTTGGTATGGTTCAGATTAGCCAAGTGGATTTAGTTATTAGAGTGGTCAAGATTGGTATTGTTGGTGGCTTGATGAGCCATAAAACTTTTGATTTCTTTAATTATTATGTATTTGACTTTGTTACTAACTTTTCAGACCAAATAGTTTCAAATATGGCTGGTTATAGTATGTTTTCAAATAACCAAACTATTGAGAATCCTTTTATGTTCATGGATTCATTACTGACTAAAATATTCATGACTAAAACTTTTATATCGCAACTTCTTGCTTTGCTTTCCATGGGAGTTACCGGGGTTTTGTATTTTATTATAATATTTATTGCTCTAATTGTAATGCTTATTACAATATTTAGAGCAATGGCTATCTATATTATGGCATTTATGGCAATTGCTGTGCTTATTGGTCTGACACCTCTTTTTCTTACTTTCATGTTGTTTGATTTTACTAAATATCTATTTGATAACTGGGTTAGATTTACTTTCAGATATATGGTAGAGCCTGTTGTTTTAATGGCTGGAATAATAATTATGACTCAGTTATTTACTATCTATTTAGATTTTGCTGTAGGTTATAGTGTTTGCTGGAAATGTGCTCTACCTATCAAACTACCTTTCCCGCAAATTCCAGGCTTTAATCCTGCATTTGCTAATATTGAATTATTTTGTATTAATTGGTTTGCTCCTTGGGGATTTGATAATCGTTCTGGTATGATGGGGCTTAATATGCAGCATGTTATAGCTCTAATAATTATAGCATATTGTATTTATGGTTACGCTGATCTATCTAGCAAAATGGTTGCGAAATTAACAAGTACTGGAGGACCTTCCGCTACTTCTATGGGTAATACTATGTCTGGTGCGGCAGAAAATCACATGCTTGAGAAAGTAGGGTTAGATAAGAAATCAAGAGCTGAAATCAAAAAAGGCATTAAGGCGCGTCTGCAAAATAGAAAAGGAATGATCAAAGACGGAAAAGTAGGCGCAACTAAAAAACCAGATGGTAAGAGTAGTGGGAAATCAAAATCTGGATCTGACAGCGATAATGAGGAAGGAAAACCACATGGTGGTAGTGATGAGTAATTCAAGATTTCATTCTTGTAATGATAGCTTCGTAACCTGTATGGTATTATGGGATATATAATGAATGCTATGAAAAAATATTTAATATTAATAATATTAATAGTGCTCCCCCTTAATGCTATTGCTAGTCCACAAAAAAACGAGAGCAGCACTGGGAGTAAGCTTGCATGGATAACAACTTTATTTTTTATTGGTCCAGTATTACAGACTATCCCTTGCGTTGAAGTACCAGCTTTTAGTAGTTTTCATACTGGTTCAAAAGATTTAGATTTATCACAATCAGGAGAATGGAAGCAAACTGGCATTGAGGTATCACAAAATAAATTAATTACATTCGATTGGAGTACAAAGGGAATTACATCAATACCAAGAAAATATTTGGTGTTATATCGTATAGATCCGCGTTTTAAGGTTCCACAATTATTTATCCAAACTTGGGTTAAAGATAAATATACAACAGATTTTAAGAAATCTCAGACGATAGACAAATATAAAACATATTTTGATAATTCTCACAAGGCAATAAAAGTAGAGGCGGGTGATGTAATAAATATTACATTAATAGATTCAAGCGTGTTTCTTAATTCTAATACAACCTTTACTGGGGAAATTGATTCTTCTAAGCTTGATCCCAGTCTGATTTATACGCCTAGCAGTATAGATAATAATATAATTTATACAACAGCTGAGCAATTCTGTGGTGCATCTGCTCTTTCATCTTTATGTAAAAATAGTGGGCAAGATACCAAATATAAAAATGATGATAAATTTGCATTTGTTGGAAAACCAGGTGTTTTAGGGTTTGATTTTACTTCTTTAAAGCCTTGTCCGTTGGGATCTAATGATAAAAATCTTTTTTGTGCTTATGATAAAGGTCGTGGGATGAGAATTATTTTAGGCGATGGGTCAGGAGGATTAAACGGAGATATTATTAAAATGGAAAATGAGTCATTTGTCCATTCGAGTTATACTGCCATCTCTACTAACCCTCCTACCAATGCCGATTTTCTTTATTACAGATCTAAGAAATCAGGTTTTCTAGATTTTACTACAGGTTGGGATATTCTTAGCATGTTCCCGCAACCTTCCGGTAGTTGGCGGGAGTGGATTGAGAATATTATTGACAATTACATTAATATCAAAGATTTCAGTACAAGTTTTATGCATTTTGGTCGCTATGCTATGAAAATTGAAATAGGTAGCGGGGATAACACCATTAGTTTTGATGATCAAGATTCAATTAAAGTTGAGTATATTATAGTAGATAAGAATGCGCCACAAAAATTGAGCCCAAGCATTTCTGGTACTAGCGTCGATCAGAATTACAAAGGAGATGCAAATATATCTGGCTTCTTATGGGTTAGGGTATTGAACCCAAGTACCAGAGTCAATGGTATTATTAGGCTTAATTATGGTTACTATAACGGAAGCACGTTTGTTTCAGATTTGGTATATACTAAGATAGTATCTCCTCTTAGGGTTAGGTTTAATGATATTAGTGAAAAGATGTTTATTAAATTTACTACAGATTCTGTTCTAAAACGAATATCGCAAACGATGTTAACATTATATATATTAATATATGGGTTACTCTTTCTGATTGGTTCTGTAAAAGTAACAGCGCAGGATATAATAATTAGAGTAGTAAAAATAAGTATAGTAGTTGTTTTATTCAGTGAAGATAGTTGGAATTTCTTTAATAACAATCTCTTTAACCTTTTTGTTAATGGTAGTAATTATTTAATGTCTAATATTATAGGGGTAAGTAGTTCCGCGACTAATGTTTTTGGTTTTATCGACCCTATATTTGATAAATATACGGATCCAAAAATTTGGTCATTATTGTTTTTTCAGTTAATCCAAATCCATAATGGTCTTGCATTCTTTGCGGCAATGGTTATTTATTCGATTCTACTATATTTTAGGGCTGTGCTTGAAGTAATTATTGGATATATTCTAGGTTTTATGTGTCTTGCAGTAATGATTTCGTTGGCACCATTCTTTATAACTTTAATACTATTTCAACAAACTAGAAGCCTTTTTGATAATTGGTTATCTACGTTATTTAGTTATATGATACAACCAACTATTTTGTTGATTTTCTTCTTGCTTATTGATCAAGTTATGTCAGAACAGCTTATAAAGGCTGTCGTAAGATCATGTTGGGACGTTTTAATTAATATAAAGATAAATCTAGATCTTAGTCATATAGGGATTCCTCTTAATTTTTCATTTAGTTTACCGTTTTTGCCTGGAATTCCTTTTTTTATACCTGTAGTCGCTGCGATTCAAAATATGAATGATTTAAATAATAATGTTGGTTCAATAATGGTGGTTGCCACTTCATCATTATTATTTTATGCTTATTGTTTGATGTGTCATGGTTTGGTTGAATATGTGACAATTATAGTAGGATCATTGACGAATGTGGCTCCAGCCAAAATGAGTGAAGAAAACAGCGCTAGCAGTAATCCTACTAACTCAATTATGGGCGATATGGAAGCAGCTGCAAAGCCTGTCACAAGCCGTATTAAAGGTGCTGCTAATACAATTTGGGATAAAACTATCAATCAAAATTATAGGAGTAATGCAGGAGGCGGTAGTGAAGATGGGGATAAAAGACCCAATTATAGCAGTAAACTCCAGTCTAAAGACGGCGGAGATGAAGCTAATAATTCTAAGCCGGGGGCTGACACCACCAGCAAAATTAGGCCCTAAAGGTGATGGTTCACAATGATGCAAATATTAAGCTTATTTTCTTATATTAATGATTTTATTAAAAGTTATACAAAAAATAATAAAATCCTTGTTTTACTAGTTCTATCTATAATTTTTTCAGGATGCACGGGTGATAGATGTATAGATGCAGATGATTTTGGTTTTATAAAATTAACAGTTTCTGCGAGATATAATCAAGATGAATTGACAAGTCAACAACACGATAATCAAATAGCTCCTTGGAGAGATAGTGGTTTTGTAGTAAATGGTAGACCACTTACAATTATGGTTAGGTCGTGGAATAAAGCATCCTACGATAATTCAGCAGATGAGTTATCTGCTTGGTGTGCATGGTACGGATCAGCTGATAATAAAGATACATTATCTAGTTTTTGCGAGAAGCTTCAAGAATGTACATTTAACGCGGGCTTGATGTGTACTCCTACCAAGAAGGATGCGCAAATTAATAACGCGCCATGTATTTTTACAAAAGGTGTTGGACTATATGGATTAATAGCAGATAAGAGTGATGCAAACCCTAATCTTTCCTTTGCAACTCAGCAATCGCCAAATGGTATTACGTTTCATATTGGTGAGAAACTAATAGGATATGAACTTTATGATATAGACAAGAACGGAGCTCCTGTTCGTGCTGGAGGAATTGACTATAAATATGATAATGGTGACGATCTCACTTACGCTAATAGCCCATTATATTTTAAAATTTTGGATAAATTTTATGATGATAATAATGGGCAATATAAGTTGGTTATTAAGTCAGGTGTATTAGATAGCAGACCTGATCCCCTTCAATTTTTGGAGAAACTTATTAAAGACCAGTTTTTCGGTACAGATGGGCTAGTATCACAAATATACCTAAAAATAACAACTGAAAATGTTGGATATCGTCTAGCAGTCTCTGCTCTTTTGACATTGTACGTTATGTTTACGGCTTTTTCATTTTTAATAGGTAATTTAAATATTACGCATACAGAACTAATGGTCAGAATATTTAAAATTTCTTTAGTATCTACGCTACTTAGCTCGAGTTATAGCTGGACATTTTTTAATGATTATTTATTCAGTTATTTTGTAGGAGGAGTTGCACAATTAATACAGATGATTAACGCAGCTGCAACTACTGGCACAGGGTCTACAACTATTATCGGTTTAATGATTGCACCTCAAACAATAGCAAAGTTATTCTCTTTACTGTTTGTACAATGGACCGGGATTATATATATTATTTTATTTCTAATAGCTCTTTATTTTGTTTTTATGATGGTTTTTCAGGCTACTATCATATATCTTACCGCACTTATAACTATTGGTACAATTATTATAATGGGTCCAATTTTTATATGTTTTATGCTCTTTAACATAACGCGTTCACTATTTGAAAATTGGTTAAAACAGCTTATCTCATATTCATTACAACCGCTTATATTATTTACCGGACTTGCTTTTACATCTGAAATTATTAGAGATGAAATATATGCTTCTCTTGGTTTTGCAGTTTGTAAACACGATTTTCCTAATTTAGGACCAATGAACACAATCCTAGGTTCATTTGCACAAAAGCTTGACCCTAGCCTTGGCAATTCACTTTTCTACTGGTGGTTTCCGGTTGGTATAACAAAAGGATTCACAATAGACGAAAAGACCAACATGCCTGTAAAGGCAAATATACCTGTACCTTTAGACCATTGGGTAAGTAAGGATAAATTATGTGTAGCATTTGAATGCATGGAAGAAAGATATATTCAATTACCATTTTTGAAGCCAGTAACAGATGATGACAGAGTGCGGAAATTTATGAATGGGAATTTTGTTCAATTTGATGGTCTATGGCTAATCTTTATTGCGGTATATTTACTTAGTAAATTTAATGGACTTTCTATATCAATCGCTAGATTTATATCAAGTACTTCTGGTAATTTAACATCATTACAGAAAGCAGGACAGGCTGCATTTGAACCTATTAAGGCCCAAATGGATAGACCTCTTAATGCTGCATATGATGGTGTTTCTAAGGCTGTTTCTAGCGTTCCTAGAAGGATGAGAGGATGGGCAGATAAAAATCTAACCAAAGGTTCTTTGCTACATACAATTACTCATGTTGCATCTGATCCATTAGGAGCTGCTGGTCAAGGGTATGAACAATTCCAATTTAATCGCTTAAGAAACCAAGCTCTTTCAGATTCAGCAAATCAATCGGTATTAGATGAAGTCCAAAGAACATATGGTATAGATAAAAAAGATGTTAATGTTGACGCTAAAAAGAATTATAAGGAAGGACTTGCTAAAGCTTTAAAAGAGCTAAAGCCGGGCATGAGCGATGATGAGCTTAAGGCACAAGTACAAAAATTTTCTAAGGCTGATAATGATGGATTAAAAGATAATCTTGCTGAAATGCAATATGGAAAAGGCAAAACATTTGACTCATTAAGTAAGGATGAGAAAAGTAAAATTGATGATTCAATGAAAAAATACTCATTAAGAGAATTATCAACTGATGCTAAATTTACCCGTGATTTCCGAAATGCCTATGTTGCATCACATCAAGCCCTTTCAAAAAGAGGAGTAGGGTTGTTTGGTAAGAATATTAAAGGTTTAAGGGAGCTTGAGGAATTAAAACATAATATAGATGAAAAACGACAATTAAAAATGAAAAAGCGTTGGAATAGGGGAGAAAGAATTTACGCTGGTTATGAACAAGCAAAACGTACTGTTCTTACTGCTATAGTTGGTGAAAATTTAAGAGATTCCTTAGAGGGAAGTATGACAGGAGCAGCTTGGCATGATTTTGAACGTTCTGATCCACGTCTTAGAACATATAGTGAAATTTTAGAGGATCAAAAAAGATCATTAGAATATGAAAAGCTTCAAAAGAGAATAAACAGAGAGACTGTTAATAATAGTCATGATGTCTTGTCACCAGAGTATTTGGCTAGATTAGGAATGAATGGTGGAATTGATGATGTTAACTATTATGACGCATTATCAAGAGCAAAATTGTCTCATGAAGTATACGCAAAACTAGCTGATGGTGAAGATCCTGCTATAATGGGTGATAAATTCCTGCGAGAGAAGGCAACAGATTCTCAATCTCAGCATATGATTAATAGAGCATATGAGATTCAAGAAGAAATGATCGCAAATGATAAATATATACGTCGTCAAGACCACTATGAAATTCTTCACGAGAAAGCCATTGAGAATATAAAATTGGTCCATAAAGGTCTTGCTTTATATTATAAGAGAGATGATATCACGGCTGAAGAAATGCCTGATTTACTTGATAAATATTCTAAGCAACCAGATCCTGAAGATTTATTTGGTGGTGCAAGTTTTGGGAATCTGAAAAAATCATTTGAAGAATTTGATTATACTAAGAATGTCTTGGAGAAGATAGATGAAAGGAGAACCAATATTATTGAAGAGGCTGCTGGTCATATAGACGAGATTAATGAACAGAGAGAGGCTTCGGGTATGCATAAATATCAAAAACCAGTAGTTCCTCGAATTAGAAGATTAAGGTCAATGGAAGACCATCTGCCGCGGCCAAGAGATGAATAAGAAGAAATATTACAAATGATGCGTTCAGTTCGGCTCGGCAATGATGGTTGTTACATGAGATTTCACGATTCACTTCTCTGCTCGGCAGTGAACTAATTCCAACCAATTATAAACAGAGCAATGTCATATAAATCTTATATTAAAATATCTAGTAATATAATGGGTTATTTTACTAGTATTTTAGAGGAAGAATATAATAATCTCTCTCTTTGGTATATTGTAAGCTTTATTTCTGGGATAATTTTTTACTTTACCTTGGAATCGGAACCTTCAACACAACTTGTAACTTTAGTATTTTTATCTTCTCTGCCACTGCTTTATCTTAGAAAATATAATCTTCTTTTGCAATTCACACCATCACTTACAGTGGCTTTTGCTATGGGGGTCTTAGTTGGAAAATATCGAGTAGCAAATTTAAACCCTATTTCAATCGAGAAAGCCGTAATATCAAAAATTGATGGGGTGGTAGAGTCAATCAAACCAGCAACAAAAGGAATGCAAATAACATTAAAGAATACTAAAATTCATAAATTACAAAGTGGAATCTTGTATAAAGTAAGAATCTCTGTACAAAAAAAATATTTTAAAGAAATTTTCATCCACGATAAAATTAGATTACTCACAAAACTTTATAAGTCACAGAATGCTATTTTACCTTCAGGCTATAATTTTGGTTTCTACGCTTATATGGCTGAGATAGGAGCAACAGGATATGCTATGTCTGATATTGAAGTTATGTCTAGAAACGAAGATGTAACAAAGGGTTTTGTGTTTAGGATTAGAAAGAAAATATATAATAAATTGATAGATTCATTAGGATCATTTAATGGTAATTTTGCCGCTGCCATATTGCTTGGTGAGACTAAAGGAGTTGATAAGGATTTAATGAAAGATATGAGACAAAGCGGTATATCTCATATACTTTGCGTTTCAGGTTTGCACCTGTCATTAGTAGCTATGATTTTTTTGTATCTGCTAGATTTTTGCTTAATTTATCCAATTTTATGGCTTTTAATTATAATATTAAAAGAATTGCAGCCTTAATATCGTTATTTGGTAGCTATTGTTATCTTGAGGTAAGTAATATGCAGATTGCTGCTACAAGGGCTTTCATCATGACAACAATTTTCATATATTCTATTATTTTAGATAGGTCTGCGTATTTACTTAGGTCAATTGCTATTGCTGGCTTTATCATTTTAGTTTTTAATCCTGAATACATTTTTCACCCAAGTTTTCAATTGTCGTTTGTTGCTGTATTATCATTAATAGCTGGCTATGAATTTTACTTAAAACATCAATTTCTCTTAGGTGATAATAGAGGTATTTTTGGGTCTATTAAATTTTATGTTGTATCAAAATTTATTCTAGTTTTTTAGCAAGCATTGTAACTGCGCCTGTGGTTATAAATCAATTCTATATATTTTCCACTTACTCTATTCTGGTAAATCTTATAGCTGTGCCTATAATGTCGTTTTTTCTTATGCCACTTGCTCTTTTGTCATTGTTTATGATGGTATTTAATTGTGAAAAAATTATTCTCAAAATAGCTGGGTTTTTTATTGAAATAATAAGTAGTGCAGCAAAATTCGCTAATGAGTTACCTGGTTCTGTTTGGTATTTTGGTCAAATAAGTAAAATGAGTATAATTATATTCTTATTAGGATTTTTTTGGATTTGTATATGGCATGGGCGTATACGTCCTTATGGTTTTATTATAATGATGATATCTTTTATATTAATGTTTAATTCCCCAAAACCAGATTTAATTTTTGACTATAATCTAAAGGCTATAGGAATTAAAAATAATCATAATAACCTAGAAATTTATGCAAATGATATGCCCTCTTTCAACAGGACATATTGGGCTAATTGGTTCGGTCAAGAAGATGCAGAGATATTTCCTATGAATAAGAACGAGTTTACTTTTATAACGGAACATGGCAAAAAAATTATTATTAACCCTAAAGAATGTGTTTCATCATCAGTTCAAATTAATACAAATTATAATAATTCTTGCAAGAAAGGTAACATTATTTTAGATAGAGATTTTCTTAAAAAAATTGGTACATTTATCGTATTTTGTAATAAAATAAAATGCTGGATAGAATATGATAATAACACAAGATTTGTTTTTAAGTAGAATAGTCTTCCTGAAGACTATTCTGTATTTCTTTTTATGTTAATCTATTTTATCCAATAAACATATCATACCAAATCACTTACAAAACGATTAGTTATAAAAAATTTCAGATTCGTCGTGCTCAAGTAGTCATCTACGTTCTGCGCGCCTCACTTCATTTTGTATACTACTCCTTTGTAATTGAATTGGTATCACATAATGGCCAGCTCCCCATTTTCTTCTGTAATGCATATTTTGCCACCAGAGGAAATCTTTCCAGAAAGCAAAAGTTTTGCAAGATTATTTTGAATCTCTCTCTGAATCACCCTTTTTAATGGTCGTGCTCCAAAGGCTGGATCATAGCCTTTTTGGCTAAGCAAGTTTAGGGCTGCTTGGTTAATTTCTAGATCTATATTTTGTAAACGCAGAGTCTTTTTTAAATTATCAATTTGAATTCTAACTATATCAT
>Ga0335396_10004737_pt1 | contig 14523 bp, 14 predicted proteins | sample FRY02_FD_205743 | JGI IMG/M metagenome (GOLD analysis project Ga0335396, IMG submission 205743) | Freshwater microbial communities from Lake Fryxell liftoff mats and glacier meltwater in Antarctica - FRY-02 (spades assembly) (version 2) | ecosystem: Environmental > Aquatic > Freshwater > Ice >... | reverse complement strand
ATTCGCAACTGCATTAAAGATAAAATCCCAACCAAGGCAACACCTATTATTACTATGACTACTAAAACAATCCAAGAAACGCTTACTCTTCCTGATTGAATTAAGTTAATAATGGCTTGAATTCCAAGGGGTAATGACAAACTCACTAATCCTGCAAAAATGGCATAAAAGAAAACTTGAGAAATATCTTTTTTATCAAGTTTAAGCAAACTTATTAACCGTTGTAATGGCGATTGTGTCATACTTATTGTTTTAACGTATTTTCTACTAAATTAATATAAAAACTTGTTGGTGAATTATTTTGGTCACAATTGGTAATTGTTTTCAAATGGTTTTTCAAAAAATGTTGATGCAAAGCACCTTCTACAATCGAGGATGCTAAACTTTTTGAAAATTGATAATTTGGGTTTACATTTTGTATCATTTCTACTATTCTATAAATAACTCTTTTATAAATCAAAAAATATCCCTGTTTGTTTTCTTCATCAACCTCTTTATTGTATAGTGTTTTGGTAAATTCTGTAATGATTATTTCGTTTAGAACGGCTTCATTTATGTGCTTTGTTTTGCTGTCGTCTTCTATTTTTTCAGTTACTATTGTGATTCCTTTTTTTAGTTTTTCCAAAGGATTTTCAATGTTGTTTGTTTCAAAAGCTAACCTGTATTCCATCCAACCCCAATACCAAGAGGAAAGATATACTAATAGTTTATGTTTGCTTTCAAAATAGCGGTATATGGAACTCTCATTAGAGCCAATTCGTTCTCCCAATTTCTTGAAAGTAAAATTTTCAAATCCAATTTCATCCATTAATATAATACTTTCTTGAATAATTTTTTTGCCAAGACTTGAAGTCTCAGGATCTTTAACGAATATTTTTTCGTTGACTTGGATTTTTAAAGATAGAAGTAAGTTTTCCATTTGCGTTTTTTTAATCATTAGTTGTTGGATGAAAATTATCCTTTTTTTGATTGCTTACATCAAAATTATAAAGTAGTGCCACATTGAAAAAATCTCGTCCAGTCTCATCGTTAATTTTATAATCAAATTGGTAAATATAACCTATTTGAATTGCTAAGTTTTCTGTAAACTCATAACCACCCCCAACAAAAAGTCGATTTCTTTCAAAAAAAGGTTCTCTATCAGTAAAAAAGATTTCATTCCATGCTGAAAGATAAAAAGTTTTAGGTACGATTTTTTTTCCATTTAATGGAATTACAGTTGAAAATCGATATCTAAAACGGTTTCGATAACCAAAGGTCGTAAATCGTTGTTCTGCTCTATACCGATGTTCAAAAATAATATATTCAAATGGATTTTTTAGATTGATTTGTGCCCAAGTTCGAATTTCTTTGTTTTGCATAGGTTGTTCGAAGTTTCCTCCTTCACTAAAGGTATTATAGGAACCAAAGCCTGCTGTTACTGAAAGATTGGATTTTATTTTATAACTAAAACCTGTTTTGACTTCATAATAATGAAATTCGTCATAAAAAGACAAACTTCTTAGTTGAGATTCAGCAAATACATTCCATTTAGAATCTAATTTCATAGTAACATTAATGCTATTCCAAGAACCTACGCCATTTTGAGCTATAATCAAAAATGGAATAAGAAATAAAAATTGTATAAATCTAAACTTCATTTATAGGTGGTTTTATGGTCTTCATTTGAATAATATCTACTAAAAAAGCAAATGCCATTGAAAAATAAATATAACCTTTGGGGATTTCAAAATTAAATCCTTCTGCAAGTAATGAAACGCCTATCATCATTAAAAAGCACAAAGCTAAGACTTTAAATGATGGATGTTTAGAAATAAATCCGCTAATTGGTTTTGCAGCAACAAGCATAATTAACACGGTTACAATAACTGCTGTGTACATAATCCAAAGTTCGTCAACCATACCCACCGCAGTAATAATAGAATCGATTGAAAAAACTAAATCAAGAATGATTACTTCTAATAATAATTTGCCAAAAGTTCCTTTTTTTGGAATAACAGGTTTGTCAGAATTGGCAACTTCGGTTTTGTGATATATTTCTTTGGTGCTTTTATAAATTAGAAATAATCCTCCTATGATTAATATTATGCCTTTCCCAGAAAACGCTACATCAAAAGCTGTAAACAATGTTTTGTCTAATTTCAAAATCCAAGAAATTAATGCTAACAGGCAAAGTCGCATTAGCATAGCTAATCCAATTCCCCAATATCGCAGTTTGTTTCGTTGACTTTCAGGGAGTTTGTCTGCTAAAATTGAAATGAATATTATATTGTCAATTCCTAAAATTACTTCTAACGCAATTAAAGAGAGTAAAGGTATTAGTGCATCAATCATAAGGAGTTAAAAATTTATTTTAATTCCAAAATTCAAATTTTTCATATCTTGAAGTTCGGATTTAATGTTATTGTTCTCTAGGTCTAAATATTGTAAATGATACAATCCTTCTAATTTTTTTGGCACATCTTTTAATTTGTTTTTATTTAGAAAGAGTGATTCTAAATTTTGAAGTTTGAAAATTTCATCAGGCAAACTCTTTAAATTATCGTTTTCTAGATGTAAAGATTTTAATTTTGGAAGTTTGCTCAATAAATTTAATGTTTTCGGAAAGTCCATATTCTTTTCGTCATTAAGAATTAGTTCTTCAAGATTTACTAATTTGTTAAAATCTTTTGGAAGTACTTCAAAATCATTCCCGCTTAAATCTAATATTTTTAGATTTTTTAGGTTAGAAATTTCATTAGGAATGTGTTTTAAATGATCATTCTTTAAACTTAAATACTCTAAGTTAATAAATTTATCCCAAGTCGAAGAGGGAATAACCCTTTTTTGATTACTTAAATTTAGTCGATAAACTTTCTCAGGATTTTTTAAAGCATCTTCTATAGAAGTGTATTCTTTTTTTATAACTATAGAATCATTTGCTGTTTGACTTATTGCAGTTGTTGTAGAAATTAGACCTAATGCTATTAAAATTTTTAATAATAGTTTCATGTTTGTTTTATTTTAAGGGTTGTTTCTTAGTAAGGTCAAAATTCAGAATTGTATTGATGATGAATCCGTTATTGTTTTGAAAAACATTGCTTCCATTAACTTCTCTCCCTAGTTGTAGGGTCTGATTTAAATAACCGCCTTCTACTCTAAAACTAGAATTAAATTTATAGCCAAGTAAAAGACCAAATCTATTTTGATCAAAAATATTTTCATTTACGTTGGTTCCAAAACCAATAAATACTTCGTCGTATAATGCAATATAAGGAGTTTTATCATCAATACTTTTTCCTTTTAAAGGCATTTGAATTCGGAACATATAACGCAATCGGTTTAAAAATAAATAATCATCTTCAGTTTCTAAATTAGCGGAGGTATATCTGCCTACAAATCGTTGTTCGAGCATAAACCGATGCGAAATTTCTAATTTTGAAATTTTATCAGTTAATGTAGCCATCTGAAATAGTCGATGCTCTGTAAAATCTTTACCCATTCCATTTATAGGATAATCTCCATAAGGATAGGTTTCTATCCAAGCATAACCCAAACGAATTTGTAACTTTGGATTGGCTTGATAATTTAAACCAACTCGCAATAGTCCTTGTTGTTTGTCTTCTATGTAATTATCTCTACGCCATTGATATTCAGTATGCATACTAAATTGTTTTGCAATTTTAAATGTTCCAAAATAATTGTACCAACCAATTTGATTGGGGTCATTTATTCTTGTATTTTGAGCATTTAAGTTTGCAAATCCTGCTAGATAAAAAACGGTAAATAGTATAAATATTCTCATAAAAACAAATTTAAAACAAAAAGGGCTGAACTTATTATTCAGCCCTTCTTTTTTTTATTTTGGGGAAAAGGGTAATGACGATTTATGAACAATAATCCTCAATTTCCCATCCTTTCCTTTTCTGAAAACCCAAGTTTTATCTACCATTATTTCTTTGCCGTTTTTATCGGTAACCCAAACATTGCCCATTGTAATTGCAACTGAACCATATATTTGAATTCCTTCATTTTTATCGCCGGCATTATCGTATCTGGCTTTTAACCATGGTGTTATTGCAAAACCTTTGTCGTTAGGGTAATTAACATCTCCACCAACAAAATAAGCTAAAGCTCCTTTTTTATCGTTTCTAAACGTTTGGTCGCCATACGCTAAAGTTGGTTTAAAAAACACTTTGCCATAATCATAATTATAAGCTTCTGATAAAACTTGCTCGGCGAATGCTTTGTAATCGCCACCTTCTTCTTTAATTTTTCCAATTTTAACTAAGGCATCACACCAAGCTTGCTGGGCAGCATTTACTTCATCATAAGTAATAATGTCTTGTGCACCTTCTTCGACATATACTAATCCTAATTCGTCAATTACTTTTTGAACTTTTTCATTTTTTTGGGAAGTCGTTACTGGTCTTTCTTCACTTTTTTTGTTTTGGTTGCATGCACTCATTAATAATGCAAAACCAATCAATCCTAGAAATACTTTTTTTTTATGTTTATTGTTTTAAGTTGTTACACATTTATATTCAATACAAATATAAACAAAAATGATAGTAATGCTATTAATAATGAAATATTAACTTTTATTTATGTTATTTATTTAAATGTAAATATGAGAAATGTCATATTTTTTTGGATATTTGTGTGTAACTTTATTCAAAAATTAGTCGATATGAGTAAATATGTAACCGCTCAAGAAGCAGTAAAAATTGTAAAATCAGGCGATAGAGTATATCTTCAAGCTGCTGCTGCCGCACCTACTTTATTGACAAATGCATTAACAGAAAGAGCCTCTGAATTAAGAAACGTCGAAATCTGCCATTTGCATGTAGAAGGCGAAGCACGTTACGCCAATCCAGAATTTGCCGAAAGTTTTCATGTGAACTCTTTTTTTATTGGTCCAAACGTAAGGCATACTCTTTTTTCGGGAAATGGTTCTTACACGCCTGTTTTTTTAAGCGAATTGCCTCGTCTATTTAGAAAAAAAGTATTGGTTATCGATGTGGTTTTTATTCATGTATCACCGCCGGATACTCATGGATATTGCTCTCTTGGAGTTTCAGTCGAAGCTACTTTGGCGGCCATTGAAAGTGCCAAAACAGTAATTGCTCAAGTAAATCCACAAATGCCACGAACTTTTGGAGATGGCATTCTTCATATTTCCGAAATTGATTTTTTGGTCGAGGTTGATTCGCCAATTTACAGTCACGAAACGGAGAAAATTTCTCCATTGGAAGATAAAATAGGGAATTATATTGCTTCCCTGATTGAGGACGAAAGCACATTGCAAATGGGAATTGGTTCTATTCCAAATGCTGCTCTATCCAAGTTGTCCAATCACAAAAACTTGGGATTGCACACCGAAATGTTTTCGGACGGCGTAATTGATTTAATTGAAAGTAATGTTATTAATGGTAATTTTAAAGGCGTTGGTAGAGGCAGGGCTTTGGCAACTTTTTTAATTGGCTCTCAGCGATTGTATGATTTTGTAAGCGACAACCCTTTTATCGAAATGAAGGAATCGTCGTACGTAAACGATACTGCCAGAATCCGAAAAAACCCAAAAATGGTCGCCATCAATTCCGCCATAGAAGTGGATGTTACGGGTCAGGTTTGCGCAGATTCCATTGGAGCAAGAATGTATTCCGGCGTTGGTGGACAAATGGATTTTATCCGTGGAGCATCTTTAAGCGACGGTGGAAAGGCAATTATTGCGCTGCCTTCAATAACCAAAAATGGCGACAGCAGGATTGTTCCTTTTTTAAAGCAAGGTGCAGGTGTTGTTTCGACCCGTTCCCATGTTCAATATATTATTACCGAAAACGGAATTGCTGATTTATATGGCAAAACCCTGCGGCAACGAGCAGCCCAATTGGTTAATATTGCCCATCCAAACCACCAAGAATGGATTGAAAGGGAATATTATAATTTGACAAATTGCAAATAAAAAAGAGTTCCGCAATTTGCGGGACTCTTTAATAAATAAGTAATTATATAAGTGAATGTCTTGTCATTACTGCGGGTTTTTCGACTCCCATCAGTTCCAAAATTGTTGGAGCTAAATCCCCAAGAACACCATCGTTTATAGTTTTTAACTCTTTGTCAACCAAAATAATGGGAACTGGATTTGTAGTGTGAGCCGTATTTGGACTTCCGTCAGGATTAATCATCGTTTCACAGTTTCCGTGATCTGCTATGATTAATGTTGTATAATCATTGGCCAAAGCCGCTGTAATTACTTTTTCCACACATGTATCAACCGCTTCACAAGCTTTTATTGCTGCACTCATAACTCCGGTATGTCCCACCATATCGCCATTGGCAAAATTGAGACAAACAAAATCTACCTCTCCTTTTTCAAGTTCTGGAACCAACGCATTTGCTAGTTCATAAGCACTCATTTCGGGTTGTAAATCGTAAGTTGCCACTTTTGGCGAGTTTTTCAAGATGCGGCTTTCGCCAATAAAAGGCAATTCTCTACCACCCGAAAAGAAGAATGTCACGTGAGGATATTTCTCGGTTTCCGCAATTCGGATTTGTTTTTTGTTTGCTTTTTCCAATACTTCGCCAAGGGTTTCCGTAACGTTGTCTTTGTTGTAAACCACTTTTACATTTTGGTATGTCTCGTCATAATTAGTTAGCGTAACATAATACAAATTGAGTTTGTGCATGTTTTGTTCGTGAAAATCTTGTTGAGACAAAACTTCTGTAAGTTCACGACCTCTATCGGTTCTGAAATTGAAGAAAATCACAACGTCATTATCTTTAATCGTGGCCAATGGTTGGTCAGTTTCATCAACGACAATAATTGGGTCAATAAATTCGTCCGTTACGTTTTTTTCGTAGTTTTCTTCGATACTTTTTACTGCGTTTCTCGAAGGAGTTCCTATTCCGTTTACCAATAAATCGTAGGCGATTTTTACTCTTTCCCAACGTTTATCCCGATCCATTGCGTAATATCTTCCCACTATTGAAGCAATTTTCACGGAAGTGTTTGCAATATAATTTTCTAAATCCTGAATGTAATTTTTTCCAGATTTTGGATCCACGTCACGTCCATCTGTAAAAGCGTGAACGAAAACTTTTCGCAAACCAAAATTTTGTGTAGCATCAATCAGCCCGCGCAAATGCGAAGTGTGAGAATGTACGCCACCATCAGAAACCAATCCTAGAAAATGAACGTTTACGTTATTGTCTTTGGCATATTGAAATGCATCTACAAGTACGGGTTCGTTGTTCAGCGTTTTGTTTTCTACGGCAAGATTTATTTTGGCCAAATCTTGGTAAATAATTCTACCCGCACCAAGATTCATATGTCCCACTTCGGAATTTCCCATTTGTCCTTCTGGCAAACCAACGTTTAAACCATCGGTTCTAAGCTGTGCGCTTGGGTATTTTGTATATAAACTGTTTATGAAAGGAATGTTTGCATTGTCAATTGCTGAAACTTTCGGGTCTGGAGATTTACCCCAACCGTCCAGAATCATAAGGATTACTTTTTTGTTCATTGTGTTGTGTTTTTATGCAAAGATAAAGCATTTCTAAAAATGTATTAGATGATAAAAATCACTATTATGTATTTTTAAGATAACTATTAAAAATAATACCAATTGTATTGAAGAAGCGGGTTTTTGTTAAAATTAATGCATTTTTAACGCTTGCTTTTCAAGGAATTGTAGTCGATAAAATAGCGCAAACTGATCGAAAAAATATTGGTCATATTGCCTCCAAAAAGATTATTTATGTTTTCTTGCGAGTTTTTTTCGACAATATTTGTGCTTTCTAAAGCATAATTTCGATACAAAATGGCAAGCTCACTGGCTGGAGCAAACCACCAAGAATAAGAGAAATCCAAATTCCAGGAATTGAAATTTCTATTTTTATTATGAGAATAACTGGTGTTAGGGTTTAAATAACCGTCGTCTTGGAGTGTGAAAAACTCGTGAACTTCAGAATAAGACCAGTAATAACGTGCAATAAGATTAAAAGTCATCTTGTTTGAAATGGAATATTTACCCGTAAAATAATGCTGTGTTATTTCACGATTTCGTTCGCCAAAAATAATGTCGTCATTGTCAAAACCAACCCAACCCCTGTCGTTAACCATACGCGTATATTCCAAGTTGTAAGACAATGAAAATTTGTCGTTGAATATGTATTTTATCCCTCCATTTATTCTGTAAATATTTCTATTTTCTTCATCAAATTTCTCGGTTGAAAGTTCCAATTCATAATGAAAAGGTCTGGTTTCGTCAGAATAAAATTGACCATAGCCTATTACACTTTTAGGTTTGTAAACATAACTTCCATAAGAACGGGGTTCATAAAAATCAAATCGATTGAAGGGATTAATTTGAAAAAGAAATTCAAGATAATGGTTTTTTAAAGTTGTAGCATTGGCTATGATTTTGTACCAACCTTCTTGGAGCTTACCAGTTGTGTTTTGTTTATCAATATTTATGTTTTGGTTTAGTTTAAATGTATTGAAAACCTTGGTTGGATTTACTATTCGATAGGTCATTTCACCGTAAGCAGCGTGATAATTGTTAACAAAAAGAATTCCCAAATCATTTATATCGTAATTCGCGGACAAGTATTTTGCTGAAAACATATATCTGTACTTTCCGCTCGTTTTGGCAAAATTCAAGGCTGTTTTAAAGCCGTCATAATCTTCCACATCATTGATATTGCTGTATTTAAAATCACCATATAAATTGTAAGTATTTGCCTTTGTATTTAAATCAAACAATAAAGCCGAGGCATTGGCATCACGAAAACTTCCATTTCGAGTGGTGTTTGTGTTCACGAAAGAAACCGAAGAGTTTTGATTAAAACGTTGGTCAAAAACTAAAACATTATAATTCACTATAGGTTCTATAACTTCTTTCCGTGACAAGTTTGTTATAGTGTCATAAATGGTTGCATACGTTTTTTCGGTGATGGCATTCAAAAAACCAACTCCTAGTCCTTTTTCTGTTCGGCCCGAAACTTTTACGGCATTAATTAAATTGACTGTGCTTGGATAATTTGTGATAATTTGATTTGCGGGTAATTCTCTTTCAAAGTTGTAGCTTTTTATAAGTGGTTCACCGCCAATTCTTCTGGAATAAAACATACCGCCTTTTGAAAATAAGTCGGTTGCCTCGGTAAAAAAAGGCCTGTTTTCATTAAACATTTGTTCAAATGGTTCGAGATTTAAAATGGCGTTATCAAACTTTGTTTGTCCAAAATCAGGCACTAATATCGCGTCTAGTGTAAAGGCATCGTTTATTCCGTATTTAATGTCAAGTCCCGCTTTAAAAATTTTATCGGAAGCAAAATCATCTTGCTGGTAATAGGCAGAAGTATAGGGAATAAAGAAAAGCCTTGTGGGTGTTTTTATGTTTTCAATTCCTTCAAGAATTCCTTCTTGAGTAATTATGGCGCCAATTTTTGTATCCACACGATTCCAAGTATATTTTTGGAAATCACGTTTTATTTCGCGCATAAAATTGATGCCCCAAGTTTGTTTTTGGACTTTCGAAAATCGCAGCGCAGCATAAGGAATTCGCATTTCAACAACCCATCCAAATTCGGTTAATGTTACTTCGCTGTTCCAAATGGCGTCCCAAGAGTAATCTTCACTGTCTTCTAAAGCCAAACAATCCATTTGTACTCCAGCAGCGCTAACATAAAATCTAAAATTTTGTTGTCCATCATTATAACCATTAATCGAAACTGAAAAATGGTCAGAAATTCCAAAAACATCCCTATTAGTTAATTCTTTTGAAATTTTATTGGGCTCGTCATCGTGTAATAGTGCCAATATGTATATGGCGTTATTATCATAAAGGACTTTTACTTCCGTATTTTTATTTTCACTAATTGGTTTTCCATTATCCGGTTCAAACATAATGAAGTCAGTAGCAATTGGAGCAGATTTCCAAGCTTCTTCATTACTTTTTCCATCAATGGTAATGTTTTCAACAGTTGATTTTGCCTGAAGTATCTTTTTTTGGCTGTAAGAACTAAAATTAATTAAAATCAAAAAAAGAAGAAATGAAGAGTAATATTTGGGCATTTATTAAGATTTTGGTTAAGCAAAAATAGTAAAATTAACACAAAAAGCAAACAAAATGTGTTTTTTAACGCTTGGCAAACAACACGAAAGGCCGATATAAATCATATTTTTTTCTTAATTTTTCTTGTAAATTATATTTCTATTGTACATTCGCAACCCTAAGTCTAAAATATAACCTAAACACTGTCAATGATTTATAAGATATTCCCTGTTATTTTGTTTTTTTTGTTTTCCCTTTATTCAAATAAAACAATTTTTACTGACTCAGAAAATTCTAAAAAACTTGAAGTGGCCATTGTGGCTAAGCCTTCGTTTGAATCCAATGTAGTAGTGATTTATAAATCACTGAACGCTAATCAATTTGAATTACCTAATCTCGAAAGTTTCAAAGAAGCCTTGAAAGGATATTACTTGCTCAAAGAAAAAGGATTAATTCAAAAGGATATTTTGACCCTAGTCGATTTTAGTTTGTCTTCAAATACTAAAAGACTTTGGGTAATCGATATGGCTACCAATACCGTTTTGTACAATTCTTTGGTCGCTCACGGTAGAAATACCGGAGATGAATTCGCTAATAGTTTTTCGAATGCCAATAGTTCTTTTAAAAGCAGCTTAGGGTTTTATGCTACGGGTGAAATCTACAACGGAAAACACGGAATGTCACTTAGATTAGATGGGCTGGAAAAAGGAGTCAACAGTAATGCAAGAGAGCGAGGTGTCGTAATCCATTCTGCTGATTATGTGTCAAATTCATTTATCAAGAACAATAAAAGATTGGGAAGAAGTCAAGGTTGTCCTGCTATTCCAGCTGAATCGCTAAACGAAATCGTTAACACAATTAAGGATAAATCCTGTTTATTTATTTATCATCCTTCAAGAAATTTCAAGACAATTTCTGCTTTATTTTCCTAATTTTTCACACAAATATGCATCAAGGTTATAGATGTCATCTCGAAAAATCAAGGTGTTTTTTTCACTCCAAGCCGACCAATATAAAATATGGTGGTACACTTCTTTTTTTATAGTGATCTGTTTTGTTTTTTCGCTTTCAAGCGTTTCAGTGATTTTTTCCAAATTCCAATAAGTTGCGGACAAATGCGATATGTATTTTTGGAAAATTCGAGTAAGCAGAATATCGTAGTTTGCTTTTTCTTTAATGGTTAAAACAGCTATTTTTGTTCATATTTTAGTAATTCATTTGAATTGTAATCAGCAGGATTTAGTCCTTCTTTTCCGGAATTAAAGAACTGTTCCAACATAATTTCTCTATTATATTTTGATACTTAAACAATTTTATAGGCAGTAGATTTATAAATTGTATTGAGTATTTCGCTGTCAAAAGGGTTTAATAAAACACTGTCAATTAAAACCTCATTTTCTTTTGGGTTGAATGTCAGGAATTGAAGTAGAACTAAGAGTTACCTTCTTTTTAATTCCTTATTTCACAGCTGAAAATATTGAATAATAATACTAAAATAAAAAATTTATTCATTTTTATTTTTTTTAAACATCACAATATGTTCTCCAACATCGGGAATAGCGAAAGGAGTTCCTTTCTTTTGATATCCCATTTTTTCATAAAATCCAATTGCTTCTATTCTGGCGTTGAACCAAATTAAATCCACTTCTTGATTTTTGCATTCTTCTTCACTATAGATGATGAGCGCTTTGCCAAAATCTTTTTTCCTCTGGTTTTCTAAAACGGCCATTCCTCGGATTTGGTATTGATTTTTTTCCGAGAAAGTGGGATTATTTTTTTTAAATAATGAAATGATGCCCACTAATTCATGATTCAAATAAATCCCATAATGCTGGGTTGTTGATAGATTATCGCCGTCAAATTGGCAACTTTCTATGGATTTTCCCTTTCGAAGCACAGGAAGTCTAACGGAATAGGTCTCCGTGGCGGCTATTTTTTTTATGATTGTCATATTGATATAAAAATAATCATTTTTTAACAATTTAGTTTTAAAACGGTTATAAAATAAAATAGGGTATTTTTATAAAAAGTTTAAAAAAACTTGCAAAGAAGCCAAGTTATTAATTATATTTGCACCGTTGTAATGCGAAAGTAGCTCAGTTGGTAGAGCTCCAGCCTTCCAAGCTGGTTGTCGCGAGTTCGAGCCTCGTCTTTCGCTCTTAAAACCTCATTAGCCTATCTAATGAGGTTTTTTATTTTAAATAACTCAAGTCCGTTCCGCTTTCGATTTCTTCTGGAGTTTTATTGGATCTAAAAAGACGAGCCCGCAAAGCGCCTTTCAAAGTTATTTCACTCCCTTTTACAGCTAGCCAACTTCCTTCTCTCAATCCTAAAACAGGCGTGTTGTTAAACGCATGAAATTCGTTTATTCTAGTTTCTCGGGTTTCTCCCATGTGTTTTGATTGTATATCGGGATCAAGATAATGCGGATTCAAATTAAATGGAACTAATCCCAGTGTTACAAAACTTGGCGGATAAACTATAGGCATATCATTCGTGGTTTGCATTGATAATCCACAAATGTTGCTGCCGGCGCTTGTCCCTAAATATGGAGTTCCACTTTTGATGGTTTCGGCAAGAACGGTCATAAGCTTATTTTTGTACAATTGGGTCACCAATAAAAAAGTGTTGCCTCCACCAGTAAAAATTCCTTCGGCATTAATGATAGCATTTGCTAAATCTTCGAATTCGTGAATTCCTTTTACTTCTTTATTTATTTTGGCAAAAGCCAAAGCGACTTTTGCAGTATATTCCTCGTGGGAAATCCCTCCAGGTCTGGCAAACGGAATGAACAGAATTGTTTTGCAATGCTCGAAATGAAGGCTTAATTCAGGCAATAGATACGCTAAATAATCTCCTCCGTGAACGGTTGAGGTGCTGGCAATTAGTATATTTTTCATTTTATTTTAATAGAATAAGTTTGGGCTAAAGATATGAAATCGGGCTTTTTAATAAAACTTTTTGCCTTTATTAATTAACATATTTTTACCAAGTCATTGTAAAATAATTACGAAGGATAAAGATACTTTTACATTCCAGCAATAAATTGTTTGCCTACTTATGAGGAAATTTTTATTTATCTTGTTTCTTTTTCTATCTCAATTGATTTTTTGTCAAACTGTTAGGGAGAAATTGCTTCACGGAAAAATTGTAGTCGAAACCGGGAATGTTGGTGGCGTTACCATTATCAATTTAGTGAACGAGAAAACGACCATTAGCGATGGCAATGGCGATTTTTTCATTTTGGCGAAAGCCGAAGATTTGTTGGTTTTCTCTTCGGTAAATATGGAATATTACCGCAGGATAATCGAAGTAGAAGATTTAAAACCAGACGTCTTAATTATAAAAATGACTGCAAAAATCATCGAACTCGAAGAAGTAATTATTAACAAACATCCTGAAATTAATGCGGTTTCGTTAGGGATTTCTGCTAAAGGCATAAAGCATTACACACCAGCAGAAAGAAAATTATACACGGCAAATTCAACACCGGTTGACGCACTTTTAAATTTGATGTCTGGACGAACTGCGATGCTCAAAAAAGGAATTGAAGTAGAAAAGAAAATATTTTTGTTGGACAAAATTAATGTTCTTTTTGATGATGATTATTACATAAATACGCTAAAAATTCCCGCTGATTATATCAAGGGATTTCAGTATTACTGCGTGGAAGACGAAAAATTATCCTCTTCATTACGTTCTAAAAACAAAACTATGGTAATGTTTTTGATAGTTCCTTTGGCGATAAAATACAATAAAATAATTGCAGGTGAGAATGAATAAAATCTTGATCCTTTTTTTGTTTTGTCAAGTGACTTTTTGTCAAACTTTTGGCGAGAAATTGCTTCACGGAAAAATAGTGGTCGAATCCGGGAATGTTGGCGGAGTTTCGATTATCAATTTAGTAAATGAAAAAAGCACTGTTAGTGACAACAACGGCGACTTTTATATTTTGGCGAAAGCCGAAGACTTGTTGGTTTGCTCGTCAGTAAATTTGGATTATTACCGGAAGATAATCGAAGTAGAAGATTTAAAACCAGACGTCTTGATTATAAAAATGACTGCAAAAATCATCGAACTCGAAGAAGTAATTATTAACAAACACCCTGAAATTACTGCGGTTTCGCTAGGGATTTCTCCAAAGGGGATTAAAAAATTCACACCAGCGGAAAGAAGATTGGCGACAGCCGCTTCTATGAAAATGAATCCAATGGGTTTAGATCCATTAATTAATCTGCTTTCGGGTAGAACGAAGATGCTTGAAAAAGAGCTTGAAGTAGAAAAAAAAGAACGTTTATTGGCTTACATTAGCGCGCTTTTTGACGATGAATATTACACAAAAACACTAAAAATTCCTGTAAATTACATCAAGGGATTTCAGTATTATTGTATTGAAAAAAAAGATTTTGCAACTTTTTTACGTTCTAAAAACAAAGCGATGATTAAGTTGTTGATTGTTCCATTGGCTAAAGAATATACAGCAATC
>Ga0335396_10004736_pt1 | contig 14524 bp, 16 predicted proteins | sample FRY02_FD_205743 | JGI IMG/M metagenome (GOLD analysis project Ga0335396, IMG submission 205743) | Freshwater microbial communities from Lake Fryxell liftoff mats and glacier meltwater in Antarctica - FRY-02 (spades assembly) (version 2) | ecosystem: Environmental > Aquatic > Freshwater > Ice >... | reverse complement strand
TGATGCCGGCGTCAGGGTTTCAAATACATTCATGTCAATCTCCTAAGGTGATGTTGCCACCTTAGGAAATCCCAATTTTTATGTGAAGTCCAGTTAATTCGTGTTGGAGTGAAAGGGTTGATATAGCAAATGGTATTGAATGATCAAAACATAACAGTTTGCATAATCAATGAGTTCGCATTACTTCTTTTATGTAAACCTTCACATAACAAAAAGAATTGGTTATTCTGTTGGACTGAAATGGGTGCAGAGCACGTGGGCATCGTGCAAAGTTTGTTAGTCACCTGCAGGCTGCACGGCATAGACCCGTACGAATACTTTGTCGACGTGTTGCAACGAGTCAAAGAACAAGCACCCCTGCAAATGGATGAGTTAACGCCTAGGCGTTGGAAAGAGTTATTCGCTCAAAACCCCAAGCGCTCGGTGCTACATCTGATTGATCAGATGAGAAAAAAAGACGCCTAACAAGATAAGGGTAACGGTGTGTGCTTACCGCTTACAGCAATATAAATATGCATGTTAATGAATGAGTATGTTGCTTGACGTTATACCTCAACCTTTCAGTGAAGCGCACGCACCACTCATTTACACAGCTAAAACTAATTTTTTCCTTCCCTCTTTACGTCCGTTTTCACGAGCTGCAGCAGACTTGATGGCGCTACTTTTTTGACCATTTCGAACAACAATTAAGCTTGCAGCCATGTCCATTAGGGACTGACTAGCGGCCAACATGCCTGCAAGAGATATGTGTAGATCGTGTGTGTCTAAACATAAAGCGCTGCCACCAAAACCCAAAGTTAAAGATTGCAGGTCAGTTTTATTTAAAGCGGCCAGTTCAGGGTAGTTGTTGACAGGTAATGCAACAGCACTGCGATTTTCAAAACTGAACAACAATGCCCCAAACTGTGGCGCGAACTGCACAGCTGTGGCACGAACGCCAGTGGCTGTTCGTTTGCGCCCGTTCACAATGGCTTGGTCCAGTGACTCTTGCGTGACCGGTTCGTCAAAACGGGTAGATCTTTTATATTAGTCTTAGCTGAATCTACGTTGGGTTGCTGACCCCTTCCATTACTTCTTGCCGTACGTTGCATCATGATCAAGCTGTATGTTCTTTACGCTTCGCACCATTAGCCTTCGTTGTTTTTAGTTCTGCAAGATTTGTTTCTTGAGGTGTGTTGTTGGCTGCCCAAGCTAGTGCTTTGCCAATGTTTTGCTTTGCAATGGGCTCATGCAACCAACGTTCATTGTCGGGAATAATTGTTGCTGTGCGAATCACCCATACACCAGGCTCTGGCGTTTCAATTAATACTTTACGCCCCGCATGCTCTTTGCCCAGCGAGATTTGCCCGCTGGCACCAATAGACTTAACTACTTGGTAATCTAAAACGGTTACGCCCATATTGTTCCCCTTAAGCATATTTTGCTAGAATTTTATTAGTTTTCATGCGGCATGAATGCATTGTTGCATGATTATCGCTCTTTTGTAAAGGTAAAAATAGTCAGCGCGGTCAGTGTTTGTATATCTCATGCACGAATCACACAACATATCCAGCAAGTTTTTTACCTGCATGATCGCGATGAAGTCGGCCGGCATATTGTTGTAACGTTCCCTTCCAAGTAACAGCCATGGCGAGCACTAGGGTGTCTAGCGGGGGGTGGTCGAAACCTCACCAACCAGCTTGCCGGTTGATAAAAGAAAGCGTGGTGCACCCGGTGGTAAAGCGTTGAGTTCGAGTTTTAATTAGTTAAATTTAGTCTTACTATTACGTAACCAGTAAACTGGCTTTTACTTACCCAACCACACCTATAAATATAACCATGACCCCACTGTAAAAAATGGGAACGAGACCTCAAAAAGATGCACTTGAAGAGATGCTTGAACAGGCGTCGGTTTCAACGCTTTCGGCATTGGTTAAAAGACTAACGATTACGCATGTTGGTCTGGTTGCCGAGTGTTGTGAGTTTTTGCTTGAACATGCAGACTTGTCTGCCAAACAAAGAAGTGGCTTGGCGAGTGAGCAGGTTGCTTCAATTTGGAACGAGCTAAGCGTTCATATTGACGAGCTTGACGAGTATGGGGGTGGTGAAGATTCAATATATGAAAGCGTCTGGGAACTGACTCAACAACTCGTCGAAACAGTTAATAATAACGATGTTGGGTCGACACTAAGGCAACAGATTGTTAAGGAAACCCTGGGCTATATCGAATCTGACAACGCGGGGGTTTCTGATGAGCTTTATGACATTGTGCTGTCGTGTTCTATTTCAGTAGAAGAGAAAATTTCATTAGCCAAATTTTTTGAAAGCTTACCAAGCTCTTCGTATATTTCGCGGGCCTTGAGTATTTATCGTGAGCTCGAATACGTTGAAGATTATCTTCGCTTGCGCCAAAGTTCACTTTGTTATGGGGCCGATTATCTTGACTTGGCGACTTTTTATGACGAAAGAGGGGATAAGGAAAAAGGCCTTTTGCTAACGATTAAACCACATCATATTGGTTGGGAAACCAGCTACGAGCGTCGTTTTGCAAAACAACTTGAAAATCTTTACCCTAAACTTATTTTTGATTATTACATTCGTGCGTTGGGTAAAGTTGAGAAATCAACGCGTAAAACCTATGCGCAACAATCTCGGGTTTGCCAGCATTTCAAGATGAGTTGAGCAAAGCGATGCTAGGTTCCATTAACCTTTCACACCCTAATCGATGAAATATGAGCACTCAAAATACTATTTTAGATCGCGAATTATTCTTACAAGCTTTGCGTCACATGGGCGAAGAAGACTTGCTTTACTTGAATCGCATGGTCATAGAGAGGCTTAATTTACTTGCCCAAGCCAAAAGCACCGTGCAGTTGGCTCAGTTCGCTGAACATGATCGCGTCAGTTTTACGGCCAGTGACGGTTCTGTCAAAAGTGGTGTGATTATTCGCTTAAACAAAAAGACCGTTAGCCTGCGTACCGATGACAACCAGTTATGGAAAGTGTCGCCGAGTTTTTTGCGTAAATAGGAGGGACGGGTTGTCAATTTTGGTCCGTCGTCAACACCGCAGGTTCAGGGTGGGTGCTGACAAGTGCTTAAATGATGGTTCAGTAAATCGAACCCAACACTTATTCACAGTTAAAACTAATTTTGGCCCTCGAAAAACTTCAGCAACCGATCTAACTCAGTTAAAGAAGCCCGCGCTGAATCGAGCACCTCTCTAGCAAAATATTTGCCATAGCCATGACGCTCAGTTAAGTCTATATCTAGCAATTGTTGAATCGTTTTTTTACATGTTGCGCTTTGCATGGCTGGTCGCTTACCAAGTATTGAGAGCAATAGCCCCTCGAAGCAAGGTGTTGATCCAATCATTTCTATCTTGGCTTTGCGAGCCACTTTTTTGAGCTTATCAGTCCAAGGTATGTCTGTGTCAAGAAGGGCGACTTGTACATCGTAGTTGTAAATTTTGGCCTGCCTGACCGTGTGGTCAATAACATTCTCTCGCCCTTTGCCGTGGGCATTTTTAACCGTTGCAGAAACGCCAGCACCTCTTGCGCAGTAAAGGTCGCGCAGGTGTTTAAGAAATGCTACCTCTGAGTCACCTTCACCAACAATCAATATTGTTTTGCGGATGTAATGTTGTTTACGTGCCAAGGCCTCACCCCTCACAGCTTTGGAATGGCGCCGTATGCACCGGCCATATACTTTGCGTAAAGGTTGTCATCGGCACGAACGCCTTTAACTGTGTCTAACCGCCACGCTTCGCTTTCGCAATGATCATCTTTTTCTACCAACACAACTTGTGCTTTATGAAGCAGACTAAGCACTTCGATTGAGTGGCAGGTAAAAATGATTTGAGCTTGATGTGGGTTGGTTTTTTGAGAAAAAAACAAATCTAAAATAGGTGTCAGCATGTGGGGGTGAAGGTCTGCTTCAAGCTCATCGATGACAACCAAACCACCTCGCTCAAGTGCGGGCAATATACGTGACAATAAAATAAAGGCGCCTTGAGTGCCACTAGACTCATGCAAAAACATGAGTGAATGCTCTTTGCCCTCTACTTGGTGAACACCAAAGGGTATGTGAATGTCTTCAGTTTGACCGCTTTCACGTGTGACCGTTCGCTTCTCAACCCGCACATCTGACAAGCCAAAATCCCACTCATGAAGCAGTTTGGCCATTTGAGATTGCATAGTCGCATTTTTGGCATAGAACTCAGAGGCTTGTAAAATTTGATCATGATCAAGGGCCTGCCTGCCTAGGCCATGCACATTGCTCAGCACATTAGCTGACACGAGTTTTAAGGCTAGTTCAACATCGTATTGTGCAGCCGTTGAAATCAATGACGCATTTTCACGAACCTTTTCAGCCTCTTTTTGAAGCATGCCAAATTGCTGTTGCTTGACCGAGTAACCTTTGCGGTCGGGGTGCCACTCACGAACAAAAACATACGAAAAAGTTCGACTTTGTTTGCAGTAAAGTGACTCGTGATAAATGCGTTCTTTTGAAGCCACTAAGCGATAACGCCAAGCGCGTCCGTCAAACTCGAACTCTATTTCAAATGTGCTGGGTTCGGTTGAAGCTGAAAAGTGTGCCTGTAAGGGAATCAAATCATCGGGTTTGGCATGAAATGAATGTTTGACAAACCAATCAAGAAAAACCAAAGATTTAATCAACGTTGTTTTGCCACTTGCGTTAGCACCGATGACAGCGATTGCTTTTGAGAGCCGGGTACCCAAAGCAGACACGCACGATCTACCATCATGAGGGGTGTGCCGACTCAGTTCAAAAGAGACTTGAACAGAATCTTTAAACGATTGAAAGTTTTGCAGGCTAAAAGAATGCAGCATAATTTGACTTTATTTGATATTTCAACAATTTTATGTCGTATATATTATTGAATCAACTAAAAAAATACATTAAATACAAAATATCACAAATTTTTGTTTGTTTTCGCCATGGGTGCAACTGTATCACACAGCGCCGTTGCCAAGACGTCGTGCGTAGTCTACTAGCCGGTCAATTTTCAGTATGTGTCGCTGCATACAGATGCCCTTGGCGGCTTCGGTCGTGCCACGCATACTAAGTCTTGACGTATGTCTAACAGTTATTAGTCTAGATGTTTTAGACATCAGTTAGACATTCTGATGGTTCTGTTAATCGCACGTTCCTCCCGTTCACAAAGCTAAAACCAATTTCGGCCTTCCCCCTTTGAGCCCGTTTTCACGAGCTGCAGCAGACTTGATGGCGATACTTTTTTGACCATTTCGAACGGCTATTAAGCTTGCAGCCATGTCCATTAGGGGCTGACTAGCGGCCAACATGCCGGCAAGAGAGATGTGTAGATCGTGTGTGTCTAAACATAAAGCGCTGCCACCAAAACCCAAAGTTAAAGATTGCAGGTCGGTTTCATTTAAAACGGCCAGTTCAGGGTAGTTGTTGACAGGTAATGCAACAGCACTGCGATTTTCATAGTTGAATCTACGTTGGGTTGCTGACCCCTTCCAAGTAACAAGTTTTAAGTCACAACCTTTTCGGCTAATTGTCTAAAATAGTCTTTAGACCAAATTTCTATTTCAGCCGGGTTGTGTAAAAAACGCTCAACATCGCTGCGAGAGGAGGTTTAAGCGACAAAGCGACTTTAATATGGGTTGTTTCATACCCACCTGAGCGATGTGCTGCAGCAACTGCGGATCAAAGTCGTTTAGGGCTCGCATATCGAAATGTAAATCTTCCTCTAAATAAGTGGTGAGCGAGGCGATGCTGGTTATGCCTAAATTAGCGGTCAACATGAGCTTGTCGCATAGCGCTTTTTCTGGCAAGGCAATTAAATAGTGATGGCCTTGATCGTCTTCAATACTGGTGATGCCGATTGGATAAACAGCGATGCCCAATCGTTCGTAATCAAAGCGCCCGAGGGTTATCGCCAAGCTGTTCGTTTCGTTCATGTTGCTGACAGGCAATACAACAGCGCCGTGATCTTCAAAACTGAATTCTTAATCTTGGAGCTTGAAGCTTTGCTTCAGATCATTCATCCATGATGGCTTGATCAACCCATCATGCTGTAACCGCCCTACCACTATAGCGGGATGCAACCCGATTTTCTGGGCAAAATCGATGACTGCAACCTTGGTTCTGATGCTTGCTAAGTCATTTGTATATTGAGCAGGAATCAGCCAATTACCAGCCCACGAATTGGCTTCATGCTCACGCGGCTCGTCGGTATGCGTAGCATTAGGGTCATCAAGAAAAATAGACTTTTTTTCTTCTTTGTTGTTGGCGTGTAGCAGGATATGGGCTGCTTCATGAAAGAAGCTGAACCAAAATTTGTCGTTAGTCTTTCCGTACAGCGACAGCTGAATCAAGGGTCGTACCGGGTTTAACCAGCGAGCGACACCGCTGACGTGTGCACGGGGAATGGCTGGCACTAGCACGAACAACACACCAGCTTCGTGCAGTAGTGCTCGCATTTTCGGTTCAAACCCCTCGGGCTGTTTGCAAGTTAGCTTTCGAATGGTGCACAAGGCCTTTTCAAAGCGGGTCTTGTCATATCTAGGGCCATTGAGCTTTTCTGCTTGTTGCTCTCCCATGCGCAACCAGGCGGAAATGGCTCCGACATCGCTTTGTTCAATGCGGCTGCGACGGAAAGCCATTTTCATTCCACCGTAATGAGCGCGCCAATCATCGGGTGTTGCAACGCCAAAGAAACGCAAACAGTTCTCAACCACGTATGGCTTGTGCTTGCTATCTAAGCGTTGTTTTGGGATGGCCGCACAAGACATTAATTCCTTAATAGGCAGTTCATCGAGCCACGGCACCCAGTTTGCATGAGATTCAGCGGCTGTTAGTCGAGCTTTGTGCTTTTGGTAGTTTGCTTCGAGCGACAGCCAGAAGTCTATGGAACTACCTAGCACGAGTTCAAGACGCTGAGCGGCGTCAACGGTGAGTGGCACCTTGCCGTTGATTAACTGGCTAATGTGTTTTTCGCTATAGCCTAGACGTAGGGCCAGCTCGACTTGCGTCCAGCCCCGCTCTTCGGTTAAATCGATAATAGACTCGCCAGGTGGCAACACCCAGTCTGGCGCAAAAGGAATATTCAGTTCACTCATGGTAATCACCTATAAATTCAATACTAATGATTGTGATTTGGGACCATTCGATACTGCCATCTGAGTGGGTAGGGCAGGGGTCATTAGCGGGGGCAAACACCAATCGCCCCCCCTCCAGCAAGATCAAGGGCGAACTGCCCGAGCCGGTTTCCTTTGAGAGGATGCGGGTTGCCTGCAACCAGTTCGGTGACGCGTGTGACTGCTTCTAGGGCAAGTAACCGTAACTTCAGCTTGCGAGCTGAGATCGCCCCGAGTTTCTTCTCGGAAACGGCCTGTGTTTCACACAGGGCACGAATTTTGCTGTCCTTGTATCGAATTTCCAATTCAACCTCATTGTATCAATCTTTACCTAATAGGTAAATCATTTTTTAGACTTAGCGTCTCTTGAGTTATTCCACTAGCGGTATTTTGACGAGTTTGATTTTGACAGGAGCACACCAGTAGCTAATATAAACAGTATGTTCGACCGTTCAAGCAAGATTAGTTTTAAATTGCCTTTTTCTGTTGGCTACTTTATTTGTCAGTGCTCTGATTTGGTACCCCATCGACCGATAGCCGACTTGGCGTTTGTTCCGCAACTACCCCACCACCCTGCCATAGACATCTTCGAGTCTAACGATATCGTCTTCACCTAAGTAACTACCTGACTGTATTTCAATCATTTCTAATTCGACCACGCCTGGGTTTTTAAGGCGGTGAACTTCACCCATGGGTATGTAGGTTGATTGGTTTTCACAAAGCAAAAAGGTTTCTTCACCTCGTGTCACCTCTGCAGTGCCTCGCACCACCACCCAGTGTTCAGCACGGTGGTGGTGTTTTTGTAAGCTTAACGAGGCGCCGGGTTTGACGCCAATACGTTTCACCTGAAAACGTTCACCCATGTCGATGCTGTCGTACCAGCCCCAAGGTCGGGCCACTTTGCGATGTGTGACGGCTTGTGTTCTTTTTTGTTGATTAAGCTGAGCCACAACTTCTTTAACCTGCTCAACATGGTCTGGCGTGACGACTAGCAAGGCGTCTGGGGTGTCGATAATTAACAGGTCTTTGGTGCCTAAGGCGACGACGGGTCGGGTGGGGGCGTGAATAAAAGTATTTTGGCTTAAGTGTGCCAAGCCATGCCCTTCGATACGGTTGCCCGAGGCATCAGCTGGGGTGAGTTGCGCGACCGCGTTCCAGCTGCCGACGTCGCTCCATTGGCCTGTGAATTTAACCAGAGAAATGTTGTTGGCATGTTCCATTACGGCATAGTCAATGCTCTCTGACCGACACGCTTTTAAGGCCTCAAGCTGGGGTTGAACCAAGCATTCATTTTGTGCTGTCAAGGTTTCAGTTGCCTGCGCCATGGCTGCTTTGCACTGTTCTAAGATATCAGGCGCATGGGCTTTTAACGCACTTAATAAGGCATTGGGGGTGCATAGAAAAATGCCTGCATTCCAGCAAACATTGCCTTGCAAAATAAGCGCTTGCGCTGCGTCTGCTTGGGGCTTCTCAATAAAGCGTTCAACGGTGTAAACCTGCGACTGTTGGTTCGAATCTTGCGCCGTTTGTATGTACCCATAAGCGGTGCTGGGGTAGGTGGGTACGACCCCAAACGTGACGATATCGCCCGCTAAAGCGGCTTGGGCACCCTGCATAACCGTGTCGTGAAACTGCGTTAAATCTGGAATATGGTGATCGGCTGGGCAAAACAGTAACAACGATGGGTTTTGTGCATCGTGTTGAGTTTTTAGCATCTGCAAAGCGCCCATCGCCATCGCTGCTGCTGTATTGCGAGCAACGGGTTCAAGCATAACTGTGGCATGCTGTCGTGCGGCAGCCAACACATCAAGCATCATGAATCGGTGCTCATTAGAGCCAATTAAAATAGGTGTTTGGCCAAACAGTTCAGTACGCTCAAGAGTCAACTGTAATAAGCTTTTGTCGCCGATAATAGGTACGAATTGTTTGGGGAAGCTTTGACGCGACAGTGGCCACAGCCGTGTGCCCGAGCCGCCACACAAAATAATAGGCGTGATGCTGGGGGCGGTGGCTTGGGTGTTGTTATTGACGTTGTTGGCGTTGTTGGCGGTTTGGGTTGTTTGGGTCATGTCTTAAATGGTTTGTTGAATCGTGTTGATGTCAATTTATGTATTGGGTATGCATCGCAACACAGTACCTCAAGGTTAGTGTTGCACTTCAGTTTTGAACTCAACCAATATAAAGTCTATTCTAAATTGCAAATGATCGTTAAATGGCTATTAAGTAGCCTAATTTTCTTACGCCCGCCACAAGGTGCCGTGTAACGATCACAGTTGGTTGAATATGCCATACCCATTGCACAGATTCCATAGGTCATGCATAATAAATTAATAAAAGCTTGCTCAATCTATAGATTAGGAGAAAACCATGCTGAATATGACACTTGAGCAGTTACGCGCCACAGCCCTTGCGGGTGGCGTTGTGAGCGTTACCTTAAAGGGTGAGGGTAGCGGCTTTTTTATGCAGATTGCCACACGTAGCGGGCAAGATGGTTTTTTGGTAAAGGCCCGTAGCACCGAACCGCGACGTTTTGGTAGCCCAAACTCGGCAATGATTGTATTGCGCGAAATGGGTATTGTTATTGCACAGCTTGACACGACCAACTGGAACCCTGACCAAAAAGAGGTGACACAAAACCGTGACAGCCGAGCCCAAGCCATGCGTCAAGCGCACGAAGCTGCCGCTTACAACCAGTGGTTAGTCAATGAAATACAGGCATCGATTGACGACCCACGACCGAACCTTTCACATGATAAAGTCATGGCCGAAATGAATGTTGAGGTGGCTGCTTCAACAAAGAAAAAGCGTGCATGACAGACAAGATTTTTAGTATTGAATGGCGGCCTATGGCGCTTGAAGACTTGCGTGGCATCATTCGCTATATTGGCAAAGACAGCCCCACGCGTGCCAAGACTTTTGGTCAGGCATTGCGCAACAAGACCAAACTGCTTGCGCAGTACCCCGAGCTTGGCCGCAAGGGTAGACCCGGCTTGCCTGAATGGTTACGAGAATTGGTTGTGCATGAGCATGACATCGTTTTTTATCGCGTGCTGAACGAGACTCATACGATTGAAATTTTGAGGGTCAAGCATGCCGCGCAGCAAACGCCGTGATGGCTAAATGAAATGTAGGTTAATGTTGTAAACCGTTACTTTTACATCGAACAAATTTTCAGGTTAAACACATGATTTTAGTGACTGGCGGGGCGGGTTACATTGGCTCACATACTTGTGTGGCGCTTGCTGCGGCGGGGCACGAATTGATGGTGCTCGATAACTTTAGTAACGCTAAACGGTCTGTCATAGATCGGCTTGAAAAGTTAATCGGTAAGCCTGTTGCGTGTCACGAGGGTGATGTGGCTGACGTTGAGTTGGTGAAGGGTTTACTCAAAGCGCATAAGGTGTCGGCCGTGGTGCACTTTGCCGCTTATAAGGCGGTAGGTGAATCGGTTGAGCAACCGCTTCGTTATTACCAAAACAATGTGTCGGGAACCTTGGCACTGTTGCAAGCTATGCGCGAATCTGGGGTGGGTACGCTGGTTTTTTCATCATCGGCCACGGTTTACGGTAACCCAACGTCAGTGCCTATTTTAGAAAACGCTCCATTATCGGCAACCAACCCGTATGGTTGGACCAAGCTGATGATTGAGCAGGTGTTGTCTGATGTGGTTGCAAGCGAGCCAGACTTTTGGCGTGTGGCGCGTTTGCGATACTTTAACCCCGTAGGGTCTCATGTCAGTGGTCTGATCGGCGAAGACCCACAAGGTATTCCAAATAATTTATTACCTTTTGTGGCGCAGGTTGCCGCGGGGGTTAGGCCTTACTTAAATGTCTGGGGAAATGACTACACCACCTCTGATGGTACAGGCGTGCGCGACTACATTCACGTGATGGATTTAGCCGAAGGCCACGTCACGGCTTTAGATTACTTAAAACAAAATGTAGGGTTGTTGACAGTGAACTTGGGTACAGGCCGCGGCACATCAGTGCTTGAAATGATTCATGCTTTTGAGCAGGCCAGTGCGCAACCCGTGCCTTATCAAATTGCGCCCCGTCGCCCGGGTGACATTGCCGAGTGCTGGGCAGACCCTGCTTTGGCCCAACGTTTACTGGGTTGGCGTGCCACCCGTTCGTTAGACCAAATGTGTGAAGACACATGGCGGTGGCAGCAGTTTGCAAATACGCTTTCTTGATATGCTTCCCCTAAACAGGGAACGTTTCAGCGCATCTTGTTAAAAACTAGCAGGCATTAAACCCCTAAGCGCATTGCTGAGCATGATTTCTTCTGCATTCATTACGTCTGCAACGCTCAAGTTGGCTTCGCGTGCTTGCCATTTTGGGTCATTTAAAATGATCGACCGCATGATGCCCGGCAAGACACCGGCAGTAAGTGGGGGCGTTAGCCATTCTTGCGACCCCTTGGGTTTGATAAACACACTTGATCTGCCGCCTTCGGTGACGAACCCTTGTTCATTCACAAACAGCGCATCAAAGCCACCAAGCGAAACGGCTAATTGCCAAGCTTGGTCGTAAGTTTTGCGGTGACTGACTTTATGTTGCAACAAAGCATTGCCTGAATGCATGCGTGCATCTGTCAGGTGGTTAAACAAATCTGTTGCCCAAAATATTTTGACTGTTGTATTTGTTTTGTTCGTGTTGGGTTTATTAAAAGTGTTGGGTAAGGTTTCGGTTAATGACTCAGTTAAAGCATCTTTTACAACCCAATTCAATGGTTCAAGTTTTGCAAGCGTGAAGCTTAAAGTGCCGTCGCTCGTTAAATCTAAACGTAGCCGATATTCAAGCGCAGGGTCGCATTCAACGCAGGCTTGATTAAGCGTGTGCATGGCATCGTCAACGCACAATGCAATACCCAATGCATGAGCCGATTTTGTTAAACGTTGCAAGTGTTTTGTTAAATGTTGTGCAACTGACTTTTTAACGAGTATGGTTTCAAACAAACCGGTTGCGCTGGGTAATGCTGTTAAAAACTCAGCTTTCAGGTTGCACTCTTGCCATTCCAAATCAATATCAGAGCCATGCGTAATGCCAGCACCTACCCCTAGGGTAAAGGTCGATGTCTGTGAAGCCGGGTTAGTTTGAAGTTCGACCGTACGAATGGGTACACTCAAAGAAAAATCACCATTCGGGTCGAGCCAACCTAAGGCACCACAATAGAAACCACGCTCGCTTGTTTCGAGCTCATGAATGATTTCCATGCTTCTTTTTTTGGGCGCACCGGTCACTGAGCCACACGGAAATACTGCAGTCAACATATCAATCAAGCGAAGACCGGGCTTGGCGGTGGCTTCCACAGTAGACGTCATTTGCAACACATCGCCATGTCTGGCAACTTCAAACAATTGCGGCACCTTCACGCTACCCAATTCTGCCAAACGACTTAAATCATTTCTAAGTAAATCGACAATCATGACGTTTTCTGCTTGATTCTTTGGGTCGCTGGCCAGTTCAGAGGCCGATGCGTGCAGAGCACTTGCGGTGCCTTTCATGGGCATGGCTTTCAATGTATTGCCACGACGTTCAATAAACAGCTCGGGTGAATGCGACAATATGTACTGTGTGCCATGCTGAATAAACGCACCGTAGCGGCTGGGTTGGCGCGCGCATAAACGGCTGTAAAGCGCCAAGGGCTCACCATAAGCTTGGCCGGTCACACGAAACGTGTGATTGATTTGATAGGTGTCACCTTGGCGAATATAGGCTTGAATGGTTTCAATGTCTTGAGCGAACTGCTTTGCGGTGGTCGAGCTTTGAATGTTGGCTACACCTGCCATGCCGGCTTGTTGTGTTGTTTGAACTGGTTGAGTTGCACGCGGTGGGGCAGACGAATAAGTGCCAAAAGGGGTGTCTGAAGAAGTGTCTGAAAAGGTGCCTTGTACGATCGCCACTTTAGCCAACTCGCGCTTCAAAAAAGCATCAACGTCATCTTTAGATAAAGCCTCATACCCCTCAAAAGCCCAAGCCAAAATCAAAGGGTGATTGGGTGCTTGGTCTGAGTTTGGACCTTCGCCTAAATTTGTACTTGAATCTGGGTTTGTGCTATCACCAGCAACAGAGCCTGCACCTGCACCTGCACCAGAATCAGTGCCAGTAAAAGAACCTTGATCTTGAACCTGAGATTTACGCTCAATGTGGTGCAACACATACCCAAGCTCATACGCAAAAGCCGCCACAACATACAGGCCTTGCGACAACGCTGCAGAGATTTCATCAAGGCTATGTTCAACGGCTTGAAGGGTGTCGGTTTGGGTTAATTTAGGGTGAACACACCATGTCTGTTGGGGCGGTTGTGAGTAGAGGCGACTAGTAGGCTTGGTTGCAACACTTTGCACATCGTCAAGCAAGATCATGGCAACTAACCCTTAACCTTTACATTCATCGTTATTCATTTTTTCACCATGCTATCTAAGGGACTGGAATGAGTCAAATGGTAACGCCTTAGTGTGTAATTCGTAGCAATAAATATTGATGCTGTTTGATGACTTTGGGTAAACGAAGGCTAATTCGGTTTCGTTGGTCGGTGATTTATTCAGCTATCGCAGCATCACAAATTTTACATCTCATTTGAGTGGGCGTTGTATGGAATTGACTTTGTCTTTTATATGAAATATCATTAAGATTACGAAGCGACTGACCGGATGAGATTGAGCGCTTCCTAGCAGTGAAAACTGTATTCGTGCAATGCGAATCGTAAGTAGTGTCCGGATCTGTTTTAAAACGAAAAAAAACACCGTTAGGTGTTTTTTTTCGTCTATCTTTTAGTGCTTGTACGCTCATGCCGATAAACTTTACCGCAAAGTAAAACAAATGATATCGCGCCGTTTAATTTGGGTGGCCCGTATGAGGAATCTTCATGATATGCACTCTCAACGACAAGATTCAAATCTTGCGTTTTCTTCTGAATATCAGAGGCACGCCTTATTTCAAAAAATATATGGTACGGGCCCGTTGGGCTATTAATTGTGATCGAGTAGCACCAATTTCGCGCAGCAGCAGTTTCTCTGACTTTCCTTTTTGGATCACCCAAGCTTTGAATCAGCTCAGGTAAATTACGAGAAAGCCTGTAGCGAACACGACAAAATATGCGTTTTTTGTCAGTTTGTGCATTAAAAATTGGTTCACCGGTTACATGTTTTGCGAAGTCATACTTTTCCGTAAAGCAATGGTTGGAATAGGTGACGTGCACTTTCAAGTCTTTTTTAGCAAGTTTGCTACAAACCTTAAAAGTAAATGGTTCTAAATGCGATAAATCAAAAAGTTCACCACCAATTGATAGAGGCAAAAAATAAGCCACTTGTTTCCTTCTAACGATTTCCAGTAAGGGTGAGATTGTGACACTTGTTGAAATTATTAAATACCCTCGCCTCTGTTATTTCATCTACCCCTAAATACTCAACAAC
>Ga0335396_10004726_pt1 | contig 14542 bp, 10 predicted proteins | sample FRY02_FD_205743 | JGI IMG/M metagenome (GOLD analysis project Ga0335396, IMG submission 205743) | Freshwater microbial communities from Lake Fryxell liftoff mats and glacier meltwater in Antarctica - FRY-02 (spades assembly) (version 2) | ecosystem: Environmental > Aquatic > Freshwater > Ice >... | reverse complement strand
TTCGCTCAAAAATGCCGTCATTTGCTGATGCAAACTCGGTTTTGAGCGGGTTTGTACCCACAGATTCTGCGGAAGAGTCGACTTTCTTGGCTGGCGCCTGCTAACGCTATTCTTTCTGATACTGAAAATTCTTTGAGGTTTTGCACGAAGTAGCACACGATCATCGGTTCTAAGTATTCCTGCATGCCAACGAAGACGGTTCGCGCGTTGATCAGATGAAGCACGATTTCGGCGTCACCTTGAATGGAGTAGACGCTTCGCTCGCCAACGCGAATCGCATCCTTATCGTTCGTGGCAGTTTCCAGGATTCGCGGCAAATCAGCGTCTTGGGTCAGGCGTGCGATGTATCCAAACTGACCATCCCCATCGCGTCGCCAGGCACGAACTTTGAACTCATCATCGCCGCGGAACCGCCGTCTTTCGCAGCGATTTTTTGAGCGTCGACTTCCTGAGCAGAAGCGTGTGCTGGCCAAACCGCAGGTTCAAGGACGATCAGCCATGAGCAAACGACCGAAAACAATACGCTTAGGTGAAATTTGGTCATCGGATGATCTCGTCGAAGAAAAGGGAGTTTTTAGGAAGTATTCTGCCAGCGATGATTTGACAAGCGACGCTGTCCAACGGCTATGATGATTCATTCAGTTCGCGGGGGCTGCAAATGCGGCGATGACTTTCTTTTCTATTCTGAGTTTAGCAGGGTAAAAGCGAAACATGTCCCAGGTGCTCTCAGAAACTCACTCGTCGCTCAGTGATGACGATGTTCAAGCGGTCGATCGACTCGGGCAAGTCCATTCAAGACTTTGCGATGAACTGGGTCGTGTGATCGTGGGACAATGTGACACGATTGATCAATTGCTGGTTTGTTTGTTCGCACGTCGGCACGCGTTATTGATGGGCGTTCCTGGTTTGGCGAAGACGCTGCTGGTCAGCAAGCTCGCCGAGACGATGTCGCTGAAGTTCAGCCGCATTCAATTCACGCCTGACCTGATGCCGATGGACATCACCGGCACTGACATCTTGCAAGACAATGGTGACGGACGCCGCACCTTTGAATTCGCTCACGGCCCCCTGTTCGCGAACATCATCTTGGCGGACGAAATCAATCGCGCTCCCCCAAAGACACAAGCCGCGATGCTGGAGGCAATGCAGGAACAACGCATCACCGTCGTTGGCAAAGGCTTTGATCTGCCGCCACCATTCATGGTCTTGGCGACCCAGAATCCGGTCGAACAAGAAGGCACTTATCCGCTGCCCGAAGCACAACTGGATCGCTTCATGTCGTTGATCGAACTCGACTATCCGTCCGAAGCGGAAGAGATTGCGATCGCGAGAACCACGACGGGCGGCGCGCTGCCAACGCTTGAAAAGTTGATGACGGCAACGGACATCATCGCTCATCAAGATCTCGTGCGACGCATTCCTGTGCCCGATCATATCTACACCGACGCGACAAGGCTTGTCCGCAAGACACGACCCCGCGGCGGGACGGCCCCGCAGTGGTTGTTGCCGTTGGTGTCATGGGGCGCAGGTCCTCGCGCGGTGCAAGATTTGATTCTCGGCGCGAAGTCGCGGGCGGCGTTGGAAGGTTCCTACATGGTGCGAAGCGAAGACGTAAGATTTGTCGCGCAGCCCGTTCTCACTCATCGCTTGATCACGACATTCGCCGCTCAAGCCGAAGGCGTTTCCGCTCGCGACATTGTGGGACGATTGCTGCGGGAGGATTGATATGTGGAACGAAAAGGATACGCGTGACTTTTTGGACCCTGTCGTGTTAGCCGGACTCTCCGGTTTACCGCTGGTCGCCCGTCGGCCGATGCGAGGCTCGGTGTCCGGTTTGCACAACAGTCCCAATCGTGGTGCGAGCGTTGAGTTTGCGGAGTATCGCAAGTATGTGCCTGGTGATGACTTGCGCCGGTTGGATTGGCGAGCCCATGGACGCAGCGATCGTTATTACGTCAAAGAGTTTGAGGCCGACACGAATCTGCGGTGCTGTTTGGTGTTAGATACGAGTGGCTCGATGGAGTTCGGCTCCGGCGAATTGACGAAGCTGCAGTACGCGAGACGAATCGCCGCGGCGATCGGTTATTTGGCTGTTCAGCAAGGCGACGCGATTGGGATGTCGTGTTTTAATGCCGGGATCACGCAGCACCTTCCACCTCGCCGCAACGCGTCGCATTTGCGAGTCATCTTTGATGCCTTGGAGCTGACTCGCGGCAAGGGTGAAACGCATCTGGTCGACGTACTTCATGAACTTGCCGAGACGACCCGGCAAGCCGCGATGGTGATCGTGATCTCGGACTTCTTCGTCGATCCGGTGTTACTGCGCAGTTGCTTTGAGCATCTTCGTTTTCGCAAACATGATCTGTCGTTGTTCCATCTGCTCGATCCCCAAGAATTGAACTTCACGTTCACGAGGCCGACACGGTTTCTCGACATGGAGGGCGGCTCATCGGTGTTTGCGGAGCCGAGCGAGATTGTCGATCGATACCAGCAAGCCCTGCAGGATTACTTGCGGGACCTGCAGAAGATCGTGATGGAAACGGGGGTTGATTACCACCGCGTCAGTCTTGATGAGCCTTACCAAGATGTGTTGACTCGTTTCTTGACGCGTCGTGCGACAGCACGGAGAGTGCGATGAGTTTCCTGCAACCATGGATGCTCGCCGCGCTGCCGTTTGCGGCACTTCCCATCATCATTCACTTGATCAATCAGCGTCGTTATCAAACGAAGCAATGGGCAGCGATGATGTTTCTGCTGACCGCCAACCGGATGACGCGAGGTTATGCGAAAGTGCGTCAGTGGGCGATTCTGGCGCTGCGCACGTTGGTGATTGCGGCACTGGTGATAGCCATCGGTCGACCGCTGGCCAGTGGTTCTGTGGGCGGAAGCCTGCTGGGATCAATGACGGGCCGCGGACCGGCGAATACGATCGTGTTGTTGGACCGATCCCCGTCGATGCAACAGCGTGATGGCGATGGCGGGTTATCAAAACTTGAAACCGGTGTCGCACAGTTGTCCGAGACGCTGCGAACGATGGGCACGGGCCGCGTTGTGTTGATCGAAAGCAACAGCGTCGTGCCGCGCGAGCTGGAATCGCCGGACTCGTTGCTTGAGTTACCACAGGTGGGACCCTCCGATGCGTCCGCGGACTTGCCTGCGATGATGCTTGCCTCGCTTGATTACATCCAGGCCAATGAGCTCGGGCAATGCGAAGTTTGGATCTGCTCGGATTTGCGTGAACACGATTGGCGATCCAAAGACGGACGCTGGACGTCGCTTCGCGAAGCGTTCGCGGCACTTGGACGACGAGTACGTTTTTGCTTGCTTGCGTTTCCGGAACTAGCCACCGCAAACCGATCGGTGAGAGTCGACGAAGTGAAACGCGAGGATCGCCAAAACGATTCATTCATTTCGGTCTCTTTAAAAATCGAAGGTGACAAAGAAAATTCAGATGCTGCGTCGCAAGCGATCCCGGTGACGATTGAACTCGACGGTGCTCGATCAACCGTGGATGTAAAGTTCGATGGCGTCGCTGGCGAGGTGAAAGGCCATCGCATCGCGGTGCCAAAAGATCAAACACGCGGCTGGGGCCGTGTTTCAATCCCCACGGACACCAATCCCGCGGATGATATATTTTATTTCACCTTTGATGTCGCACCGCCACGCCGCACCGTGATCGTGACGTCCGATGAACAAGTGGCTCGCGTGCTTCAATTGGCCGCTGAAATCGCATCGGAAGAAGATGTACAAAGCGTGGCTGACGTGGTCGCGCCGCGTGCACTTGCGTCGGTCGCTTGGGAGGAAGTGTCGTTGGTGCTGTGGCACGCTCCGATGTCATCAGCGCGGGAACCCGATGCGAATTTACAGGATAGCGGGATTCAGAAAAAAGCGATTCAGGAAAAAGCGATCGATGAGCGTATGCTGCTGCAATCGTTTGTCGATCGAGGTGGCAGCGTGATTATTTTTCCTCCGGACGTGATCGATGCTGCAACGAAACCGGCAATGATGTTCGGGATGAAATGGGGCTCATGGAACGAACCCCAAGACGCCGTATTGGTCGCTTCGTGGCGAGGCGATGCCGACTTGCTTGCCAACACGCTCGCCGGAGCCTCGTTGCCGGTCGGGGCATTGCGAATCAATCGATTTGTCGACATCAAGGGTGAAGCGACGGCATTGGCAACGTTGGCCACCGGCTCACCGCTGTTGTCTCGCGTCGCGACTCCGCGTGGTGCTGTTTATATTTGCGCAACGACTCCGCGAACGAAGGACTCGTCACTCGCCGCTGACGGAGTGGTGTTATATGTGATGATTCAGAGAGCCCTTCAAGCGGGCACAAAGTCGCTTCAGGGGACAAGGCAACTTGATGCAGGCGAAGCAACGGTTGAAACCGCAGCAGGTTGGAAACCATTAACGGAACGTGAGGGCCGGTTATCGGTCGAGCGTGCATTTACCGCAGGCGTTTACGAGGATGATCGTCGTTGGTTGGCAGTCAATCGAAGTGCGGTCGAGAACAGAAATCTGGTGCTGAGCGAGTTGCAGATCGATCAACTGTTTCGTGGCTTGCTTCTCGATCGCGTTGACCAGAAATCCGGTAGCACGAAGTCGCTTGTCGAAGAGGTATGGCGAGCGTTTTTGATACTGATGTTGATCGCAATGATCGGTGAAGCGTGCTTGTGCTTGCCACGAAAAATGATCGCGACCATGGCGGAAGCGAAAGGCAGGATGGCCGCATGAACGCAACCACATCTCTTTCGTTTGCTTGGACGTCATGGACGATCGCGATTGCGATTTTGGCGGTGTTGGCAACATTGGTTGTTTCTTTCGTCGCCTGCCATCGAACGCAGTGGCGTCGCTCAACCGTGATCCTGGAATCACTGCGTTTGACCATGGTGCTGCTCGCCGCGGCGTTGCTTGGTGGTCCCGAGTTTATTCAGCAATATCGTCCTGATGATAAGCCGATCGTCGCGGTGCTGTGGGACGATTCCGGCAGCATGCAAACGCCAGATGTTTTGCAAAACTTTTCACAAAGCGAGGCACAAAGCGAGGCGAGTATCGCCGCGGATAGTGTTGCGTCAGAAGAAGCTAACGACGCTGATGGAACCAAGGAAACCAAGAGTGACAATCGCGTGGCATCGCGAACGAAGAGTCGTCGTGAAGCGATCGACATACTAACGCGTTCGGCGACATGGGCTTCGCTCGCGAATCGCGCGGAGGTTCGGATTCAATCGTTTTCAGAATCCAATCTTAAATCAAATTTGTCTGCCACGATCAAACCGATCTCAAACTCAGCCGCTGCGCCACCGGCAGCTCGCGAAGCGGGCACTGACCTTGCCAGTCCTCTTCTTGACGTGGCCGGAACCAATGGAAATTTGCTGGGCGTCGTGCTGGTTTCGGACGGTGATTGGAATCAAGGAGAGGCGCCTGTCCAGGCCGCGGGCCGTCTTCGTTCAATGGGCATTCCCGTCTTTGCGTTTCCCGTCGGAAGCAACACACGGTTGCCCGATGTGGAGCTGCTGAGTTTTGATGTGCCGACATTTGCGATCGCTGGTAAACGCGTGCGCATTCCGATAACGATTGAAAGCTCGTTGCCGCGGGATCACGTGGCGACCGTGACGATGAAAACATCCGACGGAAAAGAGGAGACGAAGGAGATCCGCATCGCCGCCATGGGACGAACGAATGAGTCGATCGATTGGCTGCCCACGGATCTTGGCAACGTGACGTTGACGTTGAACATTCCGAAGCACGGAGAAGAGATTCGCGATGACAACAATCGGCTCTCCTCACCAATCTCCATTCGCCAAGAGAAGCTCCGCGTGCTGGTGATCGAATCGATTCCCAGGTGGGAGTATCGCTACCTTCGCAACGCATTGTCGCGTGATCCGGGCGTCGAAGTCTCGTGCCTGTTGTTTCACCCGGGACTCGATAAGCGAGGCGGCGGCAATTCGGATTACATTCGCGAGTTCCCGCAAACGAAAGAAGAGTTGGCGAGATACGACGTCATCTTTCTTGGGGATGTTGGCATCAATGATGGACAATTAACACTCGAACAGTGTGCGTGGATCAAAGGTCTGGTCGGACAACAAGCCAGCGGGTTGGTATTCTTGCCAGGACTGCAGGGACGACAATTCAGTTTGCTTGAGACGGAGTTATCCGATCTGATACCGGTTGTGCTTGACGATATACAGCCCGGTGGTTGGGGATCGCGCACGGCCCAGCATTTTGAACTCACCGAATTGGGACGACGAAGCTTGTTGACCAAACTTGCGGACACGGCCGATGAAAATCTCGCGGTCTGGGGAAACCTACCCGGATTCCAGTGGTACGCGCCGGTGTTGTCCGCGAAGCCAGGTACGGAAACGCTTTGCGTTCATCAGGAAATCAGCAATGATTCCGGGCGTTTACCGCTCCTGGTGACACGCACTTATGGAGCCGGCAAGGTTCTATTCATGGGAACCGATGGCGCGTGGCGATGGCGCAAAGGCGTTGAAGATTTGTATCACTATCGGTTCTGGGGCCAAGTCGTTCGCTGGATGGCTTACCAACGCAACATGGCCCAAGGTGAATCGATGCGTTTGTACTACTCGCCCGAACAACCTCAAGTTCGCCAGACGATCACGTTCAACGCCAATGTGATGGAATCCGGCGGCGAACCGCTGAGCGGTGGTGACGTGACGCTGGGAATCGTGCCGCCTTCGGGCCGGGTTAAAACGGTTCGCTTCGATTCGATGGGCGAAGAGTGGGGTGCGTTTTCAGGACGCTTTACGCCGGACGAACCAGGCGAACATCGCTTGACGCTGTTCTGTAAACAGACGAATGAGTCGCTCGAAACGACGGTCTTCATTCAAGGCGTGGCGCTGGAGCAGATCGGTAAACCGGCGCGGCCCGATGTGTTGGAAGAGATCGCGAGAGTCACACGTGGGCAAGTGCTGGCCATCGATCGCGTGGATGATGTCGTGCAGTTGCTATCGCTCATGCCCGACCCGCCGCCATCAGTGCGCCGGGTTGCGATTTGGAGTCATCCGGCCGTCGCCGGGTTGTTCATTTTTCTACTAGCGTTGTTCTGGGTCGGCCGAAAGGGAGTGGGATTGATATGAATGATCAACAAGTTTCGAAAGACTCGCAAAAACGATACCTGACATCTTTCAATCCACCGGAGGCGACGCTCCACGTACCCGATTCGCTGACAGCGCAATTGCTCGCGTTCCGCAGGCGAGTGTGGACGATCAAGTTTATCGAAGCGGCTGCGGTCATTGCCTTTGGATTGGGCGTCGCGTTCTTAAGCGTCTATGTTGTCGACCGCTGGGGCGGTATGCCGCAAACGCTGCGCGCAACGACGTTTTTCGTCGCGGTGGCGTTGATGGCGATCGTCCCCTGGTTCTTCTATCGTTGGGTCTGGCGACTCCGAGGATTGGAACCGCTTGCGAAGTTGTTGGGTCGGCGATTGCCTGCCGTCGGAGATCAATTGCTGGGCGTGATCGAGTTGTCAAAAAGCGGTTCCGAGCAAGCTCGATCGTTGACCCTTTGTCAAGCCGCAATGAAGCAGGTTGCGGAGGACGCCAGTCGCCGCGACTTCGCACAATCAACTCCGCCGTGTCACCATCGCGTCTGGGCTTCGCTTGCGACGATGGTTGCGATTGTCGTTACCAGCTTAGCGATCGTTTACCCCGCGGCATCGGCGAACGCTTTCTCGCGGCTCGTCATGCCGTGGAAAGATACGCCTCGTTACACATTCACTCGCATTGAAAATTTGCCCGATCGCTTGATCGTTGCTCACGGGGAACCGGTAACGTTTCGCATTCAGTTGCAAGATGACTCGCGTTGGCAACCGATGACCGGAGAGCTTTCCGTCGCCCAGCAGCCTGCGGTGACCGCGGAACTTCGTGATGGCGAGTACGGCTTTGTGCTGCCGCCACAAATCATCGATCAACCGATGACGTTGCGGATCGGTGATGTGAATCAGCAACTGACGTTGGTCCCGACACTGCGGCCTGAATTGTCGTCCGTGACGGCGGAGATGACGTTGCCGGAGTATCTCGGCAAGCCCGAAGTCCAGCGAGTTGATTCGCGAGCGGGCGCGGTTTCGATGGTGCGTGGCAGCGAAGCGGTGTTCACGGCAACAGCGAATCGCGAATTGGCGGCGGGCCAAGTCAACGATGTGCCACGCGAGCCGATCGGTGCGACGCTCGCCAGCGCCACGGTCGGTGTGGAATCGGTCACGATGCTGCAATTCAAATGGCAAGATCACCTTGGACTGGAGGGACGCGAACCGTTTGCGTTATCGGTCAATGCGATCGACGACGAGGCTCCAACCTTGATCTGTGATGGACTGCCCAGGCAAGCCGTTGTCCTGGATTCCGAAGCGTTGAAATTTAGCGTCCGAGCCAGCGATGATTTTGGGATTCGCCGCGTTGGCATGATGTGGCGAGGATTGATGCCAGGTGCTGCGATATCTGGCGGTGGCGAACGGCCTCTCTCGGCCGGAGGTCACGACGCGGGAAACTTGGAGGTGATGGGAACGTTCTCCGCGAAATCGCTCGGCATCGAACCGCAGCCGATCGAGTTGTTTGTCTGGGCGGAAGATTATCTGCCCAATCGACCGCGTGTCTATTCACCGCCGCACGTCCTTTACATCCTGACGCCGGATCAACACGCAATCTGGATGACGGAGCAATTGAGCAAATGGCATCGGCAGGCGCTCGACGCTCGCGATATCGAGCGACAATTATTTGCCAAGAATAAAGAACTTCGCGAGCTATCGGCCGACGAGCTCGACCTTGCCGATAACCGTCGCGAAGTTGAGCGACAAGCATCCGCGGAACGTGCCAATGGACGACGGCTCAGTCGTCTTGGCGAGTTGGGCGATGAATTGGTGCTTGCCGCATCGCGTAATCCCGAAATGGGTGTCGGACATTTGGAACGCTGGGCGGAGATGTTGCAGGTGCTTAAAGATTTATCCGAGAATCGAATGCCCTCCGTCGCCAACTTGCTGGATGAAACCTCGAAGTCGCCAACCAGCGTCGCCGCCGGACCAGCAAGCAAAGGTGGTCCTACTGCAGGACAAACTCGCGACGCGAAATCAGGTGCACCGAGTCCTGCGGAAGAAAGCGACGCGAAGCTGCGATCGGCACCGAAGTTAGCGGACGTAGAGTCATCGATGAATTCCCCCGATGACGAGCCTGCGGCACCGGGAACGCCCAAGAAGCCCAGCAGCCCATCGCTGCGATTGCCTGTCACGACGGTGATGGGAAAGAATGTTCCGCCGGGTGTTGATCCACCTCCCGTGGGACAACAGGAGTTGATGCAGGAGGCGGTTGAGGAACAAGAGGACCTGTTGGCTGAATTCGACAAGCTCGCCGACGAATTGAATACCGTCTTGGCGAACTTGGAAGGCAGCACTTTGGTCAAACGACTCAAGGCGGAGTCGCGTGAACAAAATCTTGTCGCGGGCAAGTTGACCGAACAGTTGCAGCCCGCTTTCGGTGTCGTCTCGGCCCAAATAAACAAGCCGGTTCGAGAAGTCTTGCAGCAGCTTAAAGAAACCGAACAAGCCAGTACGAAAAACGTGTCGTTCATCATGGATGACTTGTCTGCGTTCTTTGAACGTCGACGGTTGATGCAGTTCAAAGCTGTACTGGACGAGATGAAATCGTCCGATGTGATCGGTGGTCTGCGTCAGTTGGCGGAGGAGATTCCGGCACAACAGGGATTGTCCGTGGCGCAGTGCGAGTTTTGGTCCGACACGATGGATCGCTGGGCCGAAAACCTGGTGGATCCCGCTTGCAAAGGCACATGTCCCGGCGGCAAATCGCCGGATAGCTTGCCTCCGTCAATCGTTTTGGAAGTGCTGCAGATCTTGGAAGCGGAGGTGAATCTGCGCGACGAAACGCGGGTCGTCCAGCAAGCGATGACGGCGGTGGAACCGGACCAGCATGTTCAAAGTGCGAAGGCGTTGTCAGAGACTCAGGCAACCATCAACGATCGGATCGTGAAGGTCGTTGCACGCATCAAAGAGCTGCCCGATAGCCAAAAACATTTTGGGAAAGAGCTCGCTATGTTGGCCGAAGTCGATACCGTCATGACCGACGCGACCAACATTCTCCGGCGACCTGAAACCGGTCCTCCCGCGATTGCGGCGGAGACCGAAGCGATCGAGTTGCTGTTGCGATCAAAGCGAATCAATCCCAAAGGCGGTGGCGGCGGTGGCTCATCTCCAGGCGGTGGCGGTGGTGGCAATACGACGGATTCGGCGCTCGCACTTCTGGGTAAAGGCTTAAATCAAAAAGAAGTGCGCGAAGATCGTGGCGTGACGCAGACGACGGGTGAAACCGGAACGGTATTGCCAGAAGAGTTCCGCCGCGGACTGGATCAATACTTCAACCGACTCGGAGGATCTTGAGATGTGGTTACGATGGTTCACGGTCTTCCTAATCGGGTTGCTAGCACCATCGTTTTTATACGCCCAGGAGAAAACGGCGAGAAACGTAAGAAATGCAGTGTTTTTAGCATTGGAGGATGTCCAACAAAAAAACGATGTCCCCGAATTTCTGAAACCGCTGATTAACCTTGAACTGTCGTTCATTAAACGCGTGTGCGACCCAAGCGATGATCAAATGACAGCGATGGTGAAGGAGGCGGAGAATGTGATTGGAGTAATGTCAGACATCGTGGGAGTTCCTGGGCAAGTCCGCATGGGAGGAGACGTCGGGGCTCTATTTCGAGGACCTAATCAAGAGCAGCTAGTTGGCAATCCTTTCCATCGCGTACGAACGGAGATGGCCATTTTTGTTAAGCCAATACTCACCGCAGAGCAGTACGATCGCTACTTCGAAGAGTCAAAGCAACGCGATGAGTTCGAACGCGAGGTGGCGGTTGGTATTGCGGTGGAATTGTTGGACAGCAAATTGGTCTTGACGTCGGAGCAACGGACGCAACTAACCGACAAACTCATGCAGGGCTGGAAGCAGGTCGATTTCCAGTGGTTACAGAGCTACCAAAATAATCCTCAATACTTACCTACAATGCCTAGTGATTTGATTGAACCAATACTTACGTCGACTCAGAAAAAGCTCTGGAATGCCGTGAATCGAACCCGAGTGACACTGCACGTTTACATGGGAAATGCAAATTCGTTTGGTCTCGAGGAGGAGTGGATCAAGTGATGAAGAACACTCTTTGTTGTTTGTCGTTTACGGTGCTGTTGATGACGGTTCCCGTGCAAGCTCAGCAGGTGAACATTGGGATTGAGCAGTTTGAGCGTTGGATCTTTCAAAACGTGAGTAACGCGGAACAAGCGAGGATGACGCTTGCATCAGCGATCGAACTGGAAATCGCTCGAATCGAACAGGTGACTCCGTTGCTGGAGCCACAGAAAGAACGTCTCCGGCTCGCCGGACAGGGCGATATCAAGCGGTTCTATGATCGTGTCGAACGAGCACGCCAAGAGTTTCGCGAGCTAGAAGGAAATGTGGACCAAAATAACATCGGTAAGATTCATGCGATTACGGTCCCACTGAGTCAAGACATTCAAAAAGGTCTCTTCGGCTCGAAATCGCTCTTTAAAAAAGTAGTGCTCACGACCGTGAATGAGCAGCAGGCCGTCACCATGCGTGCAGAGGAGAAGCGCCAACAAAGGGTGCGGATGGAAAACGCGATCAAGGTTTTCATTGCACAAACGGGACGGCAGATGCCTTTGACCGCGATCCAGCGTGAATCGTTACTCAAGCTTGCGATGGATGACTTGGATCACGTCGAAGCCAAAGGGATCTATGCAACCTATCTGATGACATATCGCCTCAGTGAGTTGCCTCGTGAGAAATTTCAAGCCATTTTTGATGAGGCTCAAATGAAAGCATTCGACAAAACGCTGCGACAACCGCGTGCGATGAAGGCAGCCTTGGTGCAACAAGGATTATTGGATGATGAATGATTTGAATCGATGCATCACTCGGTGCTCCGTCATAGGACTTGTTGTCCTGATCGCGATCGTCGTCGCGAATCCGGCACGGGCACAATTTCCGACGGTTCAAATAGGCGAAGCGGTACCCAGAGACATTCGCGAGATCTATGAGAAAGGCCTCCGTTATCTCGCATCATCGCAAGGAGAATCGGGTAATTGGCAGGATGTTACCTCAGGCTATGGCGGCCCCGGTGTTACCGGGATGGCTGTGATGACATTTTTAGCTTCGGGGGAAGACCCCAATTTCGGCATTTACAGTGGAAACATCCGTCGAGGCCTCCGCAGTATTCTTGAGGGCCAGGACCCGTCGACGGGAATCCTTGGCGGTCTTAGAGGAGGACATTCCAGCATGTACAACCACGGGTTTGCCATGCTTGCCCTAGCCGAAGCCTATGGAGCCGTAGACGATTCGACGCTCTGGCAGGGTTCGGTCGCAGCGCAACAACGAACCCTTGGCGAAGGTCTCGAATTGGCCGTTCGCGCGTCGGTCACGTCACAGAAAAAGAATCGTTATGGCGGATGGCGTTATGGTCCCGATGCGAACGATGCCGACACCTCGGTCAGCGGCGCGATGATGGTCGGCTTATTGGCGGCTCGCAACGCAGGCATCGAAGTTCCTGATGAGGCCATCGATCGCGGCGTGGCCTACTTTAAGTCGATGACAAGCCCGGCAGGGCAAGTCGCTTACGCTGGGATTGGTGGGTTCGATGATTCCGTCGCAAGAATCTCAATCGGCACCTTGGTTTACGCCGTCGCTCGCCGCAAAGACATGCCTGAGTTCGAAGCCACCTTATCGTCCCTAACGAATCGACTTGAGCAGACAAGCGGCAACTACTTGCGCTATGCACAGTACTACCAAGCCCAAGCGTTATTCCAAGGTGATGTGGAGGCGTGGGAGAAGTGGAACAAGCAACTTGTCCGCGAACTCAAGGCCGCTCAACAAGACGATGGCAGCTTCAGCGGTCAATATGGAAAAACCGTGGAAACGTCGTTATCGCTTCTCGCCATGGCACTCAACTTTCGCTTTCTGCCGATCTACGAACGATGATTATGCAACCGAACCCATGGACTCGATCGGTATTCTTGATCGTCGCGGTTTGCCGAATCGCACTTTCATTGTCACTCACGATCGCGGCTGAACCCAAGCCACCCATGGGCGTGTTGAGATTCAACAACGGCGATTACATCGAGGGGGAATTGGCGGAATCCAACGATGTCACCCGAATCGCTTGGCAACATCCACAGTTCGCTGCGCCGTTCGCGTTTGCTGTGTCGACCATTTCGAACGCGTCATTTCCGATGACGCAGGAACCAAAACCGACGCAGGGAAGTTTTGGTCTGGAGCTTTGGGGCGGAGATCGTCTGTTTGGATCGATCATTGGAATCGATGACGAATCGATTCAACTGCAAACCGAAAACATCGGTGAGATCCGTGTGTCGCGTAAGCAAGTCCGAAGTCTATTTCGCTGGCAGAACGGTGAGGCGGCTACGTCGGTCAATTGTGGGACTCTCGACGGTTGGCGAACCGAAGGCCAAGCCGACAAATGGATGCACCGGGGAGGCCAGCTTCGATCGGACGAACCCGATGTTTGGCTCTACCGTGATGTCGGTCTGGCCGCTCAGGCTCGCATCGATATTGAAATCAGTTGGGAGAAGAAGCCAAATTTCGTTATCGCGTTAGGCGTCAATCCCATCGACCCGATCGTCTCAGCGGTAACCGCGTTTCGAATCGAGGTTTGGGGAGAGAAATTGGTTGCGATTTGGGAACTCGATGATGTCGCGGATATCGCCGTCGTGGGAAAGATCGACGACATGAAACAAGAGTTGCGGTTGACGATCGAGTTGGATCAGGAAGCCAATCAAGCGATCGTGCTTTCCGAACATGGAGAAGAACTTGCCAAGTTGAAGCTCGATCCGCCAGGCGGTCGCGTAAGGCATCCCGGGTTTTGGCTGAAGAACATCAGCGGAACGGTCACGCTGAATTCCTTGCTCATGATTCCTGGCAATCGATTGCAAGCGACAACCGCGTCCAAAGCGAAGGACATTTTTCATCTCCCGGACCAGCGGATTTTAAAGGGATCATGGTCCGGCGTGGAAGACGATGTTTGGATGATTAAAGACGCAGAGATGACGCATCGCATCAACGCAAGCGAACTGCTGCAAGTGAATTTGGCAAAGATCGACAACGACGTAAAGAGGGATGCGGAGGCCAAGCCGAACGTGCAACTGAAGATGCATGATGGGATGCGTTTGACCGGTGTGATCGAAAAGTTATCCGCGGGTCAAATCAACTTTCGTCCTGTCGCCGCAAGCGAGATAGTCATTGTCTCTTTGGATAACCTCCGCAAGCTAAGTGTGGTGGGTTCTCAGGCCGCAACGTCCACCAGATTCACGGGAAGTAACGCCCGTTTGGAAACCACGGACACGCGGATTCATGGGCGACTTGTCGATGCACCAGCCGGAACCATGCCGACACCGATTCGTTTTGAACCGGCCGGTTCGCAAGCCATTTCGATGCAACCCGGGTTCTCAGGACGACTGGTTTACCAAGATCCTGTGCCCAAACCGAGCGTTCCAGTTAGA
>Ga0335396_10004704_pt1 | contig 14596 bp, 15 predicted proteins | sample FRY02_FD_205743 | JGI IMG/M metagenome (GOLD analysis project Ga0335396, IMG submission 205743) | Freshwater microbial communities from Lake Fryxell liftoff mats and glacier meltwater in Antarctica - FRY-02 (spades assembly) (version 2) | ecosystem: Environmental > Aquatic > Freshwater > Ice >... | reverse complement strand
GCTGACAAACCTGGAGGAATTGACGGGCGTTGTCGTGCGCACAGGCGTGGACCTGCGCACCGCCGCCTATACCGTCGCCATCCAGCGCATTGTGGAAGCGACCAAACTGCGGGGGATTTACCCGTAATGCGGACTGTTAGTCCGCCGAGAGCGGACTAACAGTCCGCATTACAAAGGCCGCAACATTCACCGACAAATTGCGTAGAGTGTGACAGCAGGCCACGGCCCCATCCGATTATTCGCTACGACGCTCCTTTGGAGCAGAAAGAACCAAACCAAATGTCCGCACTCGGCAATCTCATCTGGCTCATCTTTGGCGGGCTGATCGCGGCCCTCGGCTATATCATCGCTGGCTTGCTGCTCTGCCTGACAATCGTCGGCATTCCTTTTGGGATGCAATCGGTGAAAATCGGCGTCGCCACCCTCACCCCCTTTGGCAAGGAAGTCGTCGAAACGAACAACGCCAACAGCACCCTGCGCGTCATTTTCAATATCGTTTGGCTGGTCCTCTTCGGCTGGGAGATCGCCCTGGCCCATCTGATTTCCGCCGTCGTGCTGTTCATCACAATCATCGGCATCCCCTTTGCCAAGCAGCACATCAAACTGATTCCCCTGGCCCTCTTCCCCTTCGGGCGGGAGCTGCGGTAGGGGGATTGGCGACCGGAGAGTTTCGCCGTATGAGGAAGTGAAAAGTGAGCAGTTTTCAGTGGGTCGTATCGGCCACTGAAAACTGCTCACTTTTCACTTAACATCTCCCACTTTCCCACCTGACATTTTCCTCACCCCGGGTAGCGCCGAATCCCATAAAAGCCCCGCAGCCGCTCTGCGCCTCCCTTCCAGTTGAGCAGAGCCAGCCCCAGAAAGATCACCGCCATCCCGGCCACCATCGGCCAAGTGACAATCTCGCCCAGAAAGAGCGCGCCACAGGTGGCAGCCACAATCGGGATGATGTAGGAAGTCTGGGAGGAGACCGTCGCGCCGAAGCGTTGGATGATGCGGAAGCTGATAATAAAGCCGAAGAATGTGGAAAAAGTGGCATAGGCCAGGGCCACATAGCCGCTGTTGACCACCCGGCTCAGGTCGTAGCCGACGGTGAAGATCACAATCAGATTGATCGCGATGGCCGCGGAGAACATCCGCACGCTGGCGACATCAAAGCCATCGGCCTCGCCCAGAAAACGCTTGGCATAGACCCCGCCGACTGCGGAGGAGAGAATCCCCAGCCCTGTCCAGGCATAGCCCCGCCAATCGGCCTGAGCAAAGGAAGCCAGCCCCGTCTCACCGCGCAAGAGCAATAGGCCCGCTCCAAGAAAGGCAATCAACACCCCCACCACTTTCATGCGGGTCAGATTTTCGTCCTGCAGGAAAATCTCGGCCAGCACGACAGTAATCGCCGGGTTCAGCGTCAACAGCAGGGAAGTCACGCCACTGGACTGGTATTGCAGCCCCAAAATAACGCTTGTCATGGGAATCGCCGTCCCGATTATGCCCAGCACCGCCGCGTGTTTCCACAGGTATAGGCTGCGCGGCCAGGCACGCGAGCCGATAAAAAGATAGGCGGCCAGATGCAACCCAGCGGCGATTGCCAGACGCAGGGAAGTGTAAACTCTGGGATCGAACTGGCCCACACTAAAACGGGAGACAACGAGAGACGAGCCAAAGAGCAGGCCGATGAAAAGGACGTACGGAACAGCCGAGTGGCGGAGGTTCAAAGGGGGATTCTCCTGTGGATGGCGGCGGGTCTGCAAGAAGTGACCTACCGATTCTTGGGACTTGTTGTCGAAATACAGTATACTTATCGGGTTTTGACGACATTCGAATGGTAGCGTGCAGTCTGAAATAGTGCAACACAGCCTGACACGTTCTGGATACACTACTGCCCTTTTATGCTGCTTGCCTTTCTCATTGCCCTCTTTATATCCGGCATCCTCCTCTGGCTTGTCCGCCCCCACAACAAACCAATCGTTGGTTGGCTGTCCATCCTGCCGCCGGGCATCATCACCGCCTGGCAAGTCCTGCGCATCCCGGAGATTGCCCACGGCGATTTCTATTCCGAAAGCTGGCGTTGGATGCCCAGCCTGGGATTGGAGATCAGCTTTCGCATTGACGGTCTCGCTCTCTTTTTCGGGCTGATTGTGGCCGGAGTCGGCGCGGCGGTGGCGCTCTACACCCACTATTATCTGGAAAAAGCGCCCCGTCAGGGCTACTTCTACCTGGCCCTTTTCGCCTTTATGGCCTCGATGCTGGGGCTGGTCTGGGCCGACAATCTGCTCACCCTTTTCGTTTTTTGGGAAGGGACGAGCATCACCAGCTATCTGCTCATCGGCTACGATCACGAAAGCGCGCGGGCCAGAGCAGGCGCACGCAACGCGCTGATTGTGACCGGCACTGGCGGACTGGCAATGCTCGTCGGGCTGATTATTTTGGGCCAGAGCGCGGGAACGTACAGCATCTCCCAGATTATCGCCGCGGACGGTCTGCGGGAGAGCGCCTATTACACCGCCGCCGTCGTCCTCATTTTCATCGGCGCATTCACAAAATCGGCCCAGTTTCCCTTCCATTTCTGGCTGCCGGGGGCGATGTCCGCACCCACGCCCGCCAGCGCCTATCTGCACTCCGCCACAATGGTGAAAGCGGGCATTTTCCTGCTGGCCCGCCTGCACCCCGCGTTGAGCGACACCCCTCTCTGGTTTTGGGGGCTGCTCATCTTTGGCGGCATTACAATGCTCATCGGCGCATTCTTTGCCATCGGCAACTACGACATCAAAGCCCTGCTGGCCTATGCCACCATCAGCCAGTTGGGGATTCTGACAATGCTGCTGGCCTTTTCCAGCGAGTATGCGGTGCTGGCGGTGGTAGTGGGCACGCTGGCCCACGCGCTCTACAAAGGGCCGCTCTTTCTGGTGGCGGGCATCGTCGATCACGCCACGGGGACGCGGGATATGCGCCGCCTGGCCGGGCTGTTGCGGGCGATTCCACTGACCGGTATTGTGGCCGTGTTGGGGATCGTCTCGATGGCCGGGTTGCCCCCGACCTTCGGCTTTCTCGCCAAAGAGCTTCTACTGGAAACCGGCTGGAAGGCCATCGGCTATGGAGACACACTGGCCGGGTGGCTGGTCTTCGGTGGCGGGGCCGTGGCCGGCGCACTCTTTGTGGCCTACAGCCTGACGCTGCTTTGGGAGGTCTTCCTGCGCCGGGAAGCGGACGTGGACGACGAGGCCCACGTGCATCACCCGCCCGCCTTCGGCTTTGTGCTGCCGCCGCTTGTGCTGGTGCTGCTGGGAACAGCCGCCCCCTTTCTGCTCGGCCCGTTGGCCCAACTGCTCGACCCCGCGGCCACGGCCATCAGCAACGAAACAATCCACAGCCATCTGGCCCTCTGGCACGGCTTCACGCCGATGTTAATCACCAGTCTGCTTGCGATTGGGACGGGGTTTCTGCTCTTTCTGGGCCGGGGCAACTACCGCCGCTTCTTGGCCCTGCTGCCGCCAAATCTGCGCGGCGTTGTACTCTTCCAGCGCTCGTTGGATGGACTCTATTGGGTGGCGGATCGCACGACCCAACTGGTACAGGGCCACACGCTGGCAGCCCAGGCCGCCGCAGTGCTTCTGGTCGCTGTCGTGCCTGTTCTGGCTGCCCTCTCCTATACCTCTCTGGACGAACTTCTCCCGGATATGGGCAGTCAGCCCATCGGCTGGCCGGAGTTGATCCTCGCTTTTTTGCTGGCCTTGGCCGCATGGGCGACGGTGCGGGCCGAGGACCGGATGAGCGCGATTATCAGTCTGGGCGTTGTCGGTGTCACCGTTACGCTCTTTTACGTCTTCTTCAGTGCGCCGGATTTGGCCCTGACCCAACTGCTCATCGAAGTATTAACCCTTGCGCTGCTGGTGCTGGTCTTCTATAAATTGCCCGAAGAAAAACGCCCGCCAATGGAGCGGCTACGTCAGATTGGGATCGTCTTTGTGGCTCTCTGCGCCGGGGTGATGGGTTTTGTGCTGGTTCTCTTCAACGGCAGCCCGGCAATGGATGCGGGGACGGCCATCAGTTCCTATTTTATAGACAACGCCGTGCCTTTGGGCCACGGGGCTAATATCGTCAATGTCATTCTGGTAGACTTCCGCAGCTTTGACACGCTGGGCGAAATTACAGTAGTGGCCCTGGCTGCGCTGGGGGGATATGCACTGCTGCGCGCCCCCGCCGTGCGCCTGCCGGATCCGCTGCAGCGACAACACACCAGCAAAACAGAAGCCGGAAAAGAGGAGATAGCCAGCGATGCCTGAACTTTATATGCGTATGTTGGATCGTATCCTGACACCGGTGCTGCTGATCCTCACCCTCTTTCTGCTCCTGCGGGGACACAACCTGCCCGGCGGCGGATTCATTGCCGGGTTGATGGCCGCGACGGCCTTTCAGCTCCAAATCCTGAGTCGGGGCGAGGCAGTGGTGCGGCGACAGGTCGGGCGGCTCCTGCATCCGGGCATCGGCGTTGGGCTGCTCACCGCGGTCAGCGCGGGGATTGTCGGCGTGCTGGATACGGGCTTTTTCAAAGGGCTGTGGTTCGATATTCCCCTCGGCCCGCTGGGTAGTCTGGAAATCGGCACGCCAGTCATCTTCGATTTGGGCGTCTTTCTGGTGGTGGTCTGCGTCGTCACCTCCTACCTGCTGGGATTCAACCGGGTGGCGGAAGGAGTTGACGCATGACCCAACTGATTCTCGCTCTGACGGTCGGCATCCTCTTTGCCTGCGGGGCCTATCTGGTCATGCGCCGGGGACAGATAAAACTGATTCTGGGGTTGGGACTGCTCAGCCACGGGGTCAATCTGCTACTCTTTGGCTCTGGCAAGCTGACACGGGGCAGCCCCCCCATCTTTGCTGACAAAGCGAACTTTCTGGCTGAACTGGCCGAGGGAGGGATGGCCGATCCTCTGCCTCAGGCTCTCATCCTCACTGCAATTGTCATCAGCTTTGGTATCACCGCTTTTATGATTGTCCTCATCAACCGCCGCCACACCATCACCAATTCGGATGTGGTCCAGGGCGAACTTGTGCCTCTGCTGCTGGAAGGCGACCCCTTTGCCACCGGACAACGGCAGAACGCAGAGGGTTTCGACTGGCTGGCTTTTGAGGTGGATGAGGTCTACGAGCGAGGACAGATGGGCGAAAGACAGGACGGAATCACACCAGACTCGGACGAGTCTGCGGCCCTGGAAAAGGATGGGTACGACATCCGATGAACCCGAATCTGCTCGCCGTTCCCATTGTTCTGCCTCTCTTTAGTGCTGCCCTGCTGTTGGTCGTCTCCCGCTGGGGTGGACTCCAGCGCATGGCATTGCAGCGCTGGCTGGCCGCAAGTGTGCTTGCAGTGAATTTGACCGTTGCCCTGGCCCTGGCCCATTTCACCCTTTCCGGCCATCGGCTGGTCTTGCAGATGGGCGGCTGGATCGCACCTTTTGGCATCACCCTCATCGCCGACGGGTTAGCCGCGATTCTGCTCACAATGGCAGCGATTGTCTTTCTGGCTGTGTTGCCTTTTGCTATCGGTACGATCGATTTGCATCGGGAGAGAATGGGCTTTTACCCGCTCATATTGCTCTTATTAATGGGGATGAATGGCGCATTTCTGGCCGGTGATCTCTTCAATTTGTATGTCTTCTTTGAAGTTATGCTGATGGCGAGTTTTGTCCTGTTGACGGTAGGCGGCCAACCAGCCCAGACCCACGCCGGCATTCGCTATGTGGTGTTGAATCTTATCGCTTCTCTTATCTTTCTGGCTGCGGCGGGGATCGCCTATGGCACATTGGGCACACTCAATATGGCCCAAATTGCCGAACGTTTGGAACTGGCCCATCCCGCAGTCAGAACCCTATTGGCCGGTATGCTATTCGTCAGTTTCGGGAGTAAGGCGGCGGTCTTTCCTCTCTTTTTTTGGCTACCCAGCAGCTACCACACCCCGCCCCCTGCGGTAATGGCTCTTTTCGGCGGATTAATGACAAAAGTTGGGGTCTATGCCCTCTTTCGCAGTTTTACGCTCTTCTTCCCTGCTTTTCTGGTTACGTGGCAGCCCCTTATCTTGAGTGTCGCTGGAGCCACAATGCTCGTCGGCGTGTTGGGGGCGATGTCTCAGCCGACCATTCGCCGGACACTGAGTTTCCATATTATCAGCCAGGTAGGGTATATGATAATGGGTTTGGGTGTAGCAGTAGATGGGCAAAAGCTGGTCAGCGGGTTTGGCTTGGCGGCAGGCATTCTCTACCTCATCCATCACATCATTGTAAAAAGTGCGTTGATTATGGCAGGTGGTGCCGTAGAGGTCGAAATGGGGGGTGACAGGGTAGCCAGCATTGGCGGCATCACAGCCAAACGACCACTCCTTTCCCTTCTCTTCTTCCTGGCGGCTATCTCATTGGCCGGGGTACCACCCTTTAGCGGCTTCATCAGCAAACTGAGCTTGCTGCAAATAACGCTGGACAGCCGCCATTGGCTAGTCGCCGGTGTCAGTGTTGTGGTCAGCCTTTTGACTCTGATGAGCGTGACAAAGCTCTGGCTGGATTCTTTTGGGGGAAAGTATCGCTATCCGGGGCGATTAGCGCCCCGGCTACTCGATAGACCCATACTGCGCTGGCTGGTGCTTGGCCCAGTGGCTGGGCTATTATTCCTCAGTTTAGGCTTGGGACTCAACGGCGAACGCTTCTTTCAGATAGCCACTACCGCGGCCCAGCAAGCCCTGGACCGGGCAGGCTATATCGCCGCGGTACATCCTGTGTCGCCGGAGAGCGTGGCCGGACCCGCCGAAAAGGGAGGCTACGACTGATGACCCGTCTTCTGGTGATCAATCTCTTTATCTCCCTGCTCTGGCCTACCCTTAACGGGGAATACAGTATCGGCGCGCTTTTCACTGGCTTTCTGCTCGGCTTTGTCGTCCTGACAATCGTCAAGCGCAGCTATGGCAAACTCGTTTTCTACGCGGCCAGCTTTCTGCTGTACGTGCTATACACGATTTTGCAGAGCAATCTCAAATTGGCTGGTCTGGTGCTGGGCGAAGTCTTCAGCCGCAACCGCGCTCTGCGCCCCGGCATTGTGGCCGTGCCGTTGACCATCACCGACCCCTTCGAGCGGATGCTGCTGGCTTCGGTCATCACCCTGACACCGGGAACGCTGACTGTGGATTTGGGCCAGCGGGACGGGCAGGACGTTCTCTTTGTGCATACGGTCGATCTGGTGGACCCGGTCGCCTTTCGCCGTGAGATCAAAGAGAGCTTTGAGGATCGCATTCTGCACCTGCACAGTTTACAGGCTGATCTGAACAGCAACGGCGACCCGGCAGAAATGACCGAAGCAGCCAACGAGGAGGCCGATCAGTGAACGAATTAGTTTTCGACCTCTGGTTGAATGGGCTGATGACCCTGCTGGCGATCTCTCTGCTCATCTGTTTCATTCGCTTACTGCGCGGGCCGGACGTGCCCAACCGCACGGTCGCTTTCGATCTGATCGCAGTCCACGCGGTGGGTATCTTTGCGCTCTTTGCTGTGCAACGAAACTCGGAGGTGCTGCTGGAAGGCGCAATCATCACCGCTGTTCTCGGCTTTCTGGGCACGGTGATGCTGGGGCGTTTTCTGGAGCGGGGCGGGCCGAATCAATGAACCCGATTCTATCTGACTATCTCGTCCTGGGCCTTGCTACAGTAGGCGTTGTCTTTATATTTATCAGTGCGCTGGGCATTCTGCGCCTGCCCGATGTTTTTACACGGATGCACGCGGCAGGCAAAGCAGCCACCCTCGGCGTAAGTTGCTTACTCCTGGCCGCGGGCATCTTCTTTGGCACGCTGGGTGATATTTCCGAATTCTGGCGAATGGTGGCACTGATTGCGCTCTTCTTTGTCACAGCGCCCATCGCCACCACCACAATGGCCCGCGCCGCCTATCGCACGGCCAAGCCTGGGGATTTCCGACTGGATGTGGATGAGATGGGGGATACGTCTCTTGCGGGGAAAGACAGCTAAAGGCAGGGACGAATCTGGATGGACGATCTTCTGTGCGTATGCAATAGCTGGAAATGAGGACGGTTAGGGGTCACGTTCGTCAGAGAGCATAAATTGGGCTTCAAACGCGGGGTCGGGGATGTATTCCGGCGCAAGCTGGCCGAAGTGGTGAAGTGTCATGGCCGCGGCGGATTGGGCGGCTTCCTGTTTGCTGCGCCCCCGCCCTACCCCATAGGGCACTTTGTCGGCGGTGACCTGCACAGCGAAGAAGCGGGCGTGGTCCGGCCCTTCGGTCAGGACTGTCTTGTAACGGGGGGTGACGCCCAACTCGCTCTGAATCCACTCCTGTAAACGGCTCTTGGGGTCCTTCGCCAGCGCGCTGGGGGCCACCCGCTCCACCTCCGCGGTCAGCCGATCTTCCAGAAAGTCCCGCACCCGGTCCAGACCAGAGTCCAGATAGATGGCTCCCACTACCGCCTCGAAGGTGGCGCAGAGGGTGGCGGGTCGCGTACGTCCGCCGCTCTCCTCCTCGCCGTGGCCCAACAACAGAAACTCACCCAAATTCAATTCCTCGGCAAAGCGGGCCAGCGTCTCCCGGCGCACAAGTGCTGCGCGCAGGTTCGTCAATTCCCCTTCCAGCCGTTTGGGATAGCGACGAAAAAGCAGCTCACTGGCGACAAAGCCCAGCACCGCATCGCCCAAAAACTCCAGCCGCTCGTTGTCAGGGATGTCAAAATCGTCGCCTGCTTCATTCAAATAGCTGCGGTGGACAAAGGCGCGCTGAAGCAGGGACGCGTCGGCGAATATAAAATCAAGACTGGCCTGGAATTCGGCCAGGGATCGCAGGGCTTCCGTCATACCACATCCTGTAAATCGGGCAGCTTCTTCAGGCCAAGACCGGTCAAGTTGGCGACAACGGTTTGGCCGGGCTGCACATGGGATCGCAGTTTGCGCAGGGCAGCGGCCACAGTAGCACTCGTCGGCTCCACAAAGATGCCTCGCTCGGCCAGACGCGTGCGGGCAGCGGCAATCTCCCGATCATTCACAGTGAGAGCCATTCCCCCCGACCGATGAATCGCCGACAGTATCGAACGGCTGCGCACCGGATTCTCCACTGCAATGCCGTCCGCCAACATTTTAGAAAAAAGCTGGCGGCGGGGGCGGACATCATCCCACTTATTGAGAAATGCGTCACAAATGGGCGTAATCGGCTCAGCCTGCACAGCCACCATTCCGGGCAATTTGTCGATGATGCCGCAGGCGTATAGATGCTCGAAACCTCGCCAGGAGCCAAGAAAAAGCCCCCCATAGCCGCAGGGGGTGACAATCCAGTCGGGCACGCGGCGGCCCAGTTGCTCCCAAATTTCCCAAGCGTTGGTCATAAATCCAAAGAGACAGGCCGGATGCCAGGCGTGGGAGGCGTAGACTGCATCGGGCGATTGGGCGGCTTCCGCGGCGGCGGTGGCCGCAGAGCGCGGGCCGCTGACCTCCACCAGTTCCGCGCCATAGACGGCAATCTGGGCTTTCTTCGGTTCGGGCGCGGTGGATGGGACGAAAATGCGAGCCTCCAACCCCGCCCTGGCCGCATAGCAGGCCAGACTGGCCCCCGCGTTGCCGCTGGAATCGTCCATCACCGTCTGTACGCCCTGACCGATCAGAAAGTTGAGCAATACACTGATGCCCCGGTCTTTGTAAGATCCGCTGGGCATCAGCCCTTCGTTCTTCCAGTAAAGGGGCAGTCCATCCCACTCGTCGTCGATCAGCGGGGTCCAGCCTTCGCCCAGTGTGAGCCGTTTTTGGCCGGGGGCGACGACGGGCAGCATGGCCGCATAGCGCCAGTGGCCGGGCTGGTCGGGGTCGATCAGGGCCGGGTCAAAGGGTGGGATGTCCCGGTACTCGAGAGGTTCTCCGGTAATGGGACAGCGGAGCGGGCTTTCCTCGGCTGGTGCAGTAAAACGGCTGCGTGGACAATAAGCGATCAAAGCGATTTCTCCAGGGGGAGCGAAGGAGCAAAGGCGAAAAAGTCACAACAGGCCCATCATAGCAGTTTTCGCTTGAAAAATAAAGCATGAAACGTGAGAAAGTTCACCCCTGCTCACGTTTCGGATTTGCAGACCCGCGGTCCCGCTATTTCAGACTTGTGACAAATGCGTACAAATTAGCTATCCCGGAAGGACTAATCGCAGTAGCCCCCCATAGATGCTCATTGCCCAGAACGCCATTGTCGCCCGTGCGCAAAACATCTTCAAATTTCCGAAAATCTAAGGTGGTCCCAACCAGTGCCTTGCCCTTATCGGCTACGCCCTGACCCTGCGCGCCGTGACAATCGCCACACTTTTTGTTAGTGTACACGAACTCACCCCGGCTGATGCTGGCATCGGCGGTTGGCGTGATCAATGTCTCCACTTTGGGCGATGCATTCTGATTTTGGGTGGCGGATTGTTCGGCAACGGCAGTGAATTGAGCAGGCGGCATTGTCGCCACCGGTTGGGATGTCGCGGCTGGGGCCGCGTCTTTGGATCCACCACAGGCAGCGATAACGAGGATTATCATCCCGAAAAAGGTGAGTAGTGTGCCAAGTCGTGATAGGCCAAACCGTGATTGATTGTTCATGCGATGTGTCCTTATCAATTCGATTCCAGTTGCAAGGTCTGCTCGTGCAGAGGGCGACACTATCGATCAGCGGGTCAGTTTCGGGTCCAGTGCATCGCGCAGGCCGTCGCCCACAAAGGAAAAGCCAAGCATTGCCAGAGCAATCGCCAGGGTGGGGAACAGCGCCATGTGCCAGGAAACCCGCACATACGCCCCGGAAATGCCTACCATTTTGCCCCAGCTAGCGATGGGATCGTTGATGCCGATGCCCAGAAAACTCAGCCCAGCCTCGCCGAAGATGGCGGCGGGGATGCCAAAGCTGACCGCCACCAACAGGGGAGACAAGGAATTGGGGATGAGATGGCGAAAGATGATCCCCCGTTGGGTAACACCCAGACAGCGGGCCGCCTCGATGTATTCCTTTTCACGCAGAGAGAGTATCTGGGCGCGGGTGAGGCGGGCAATACCGATCCAACTGGTGATGCTGAGGGCAAAGATCACCTTCCACATGCCCCCGCCAAAGAGGGAGATGACGAGAATGGCAAAGATCAGACCGGGAAAGGCCGTCATAATGTCGATTAAGCGACTGACTGCAAAATCAACTTTGCCGCCCATATAACCAGCCAGTCCGCCCAACGGTACACCGATCAATAGAGCGAAAAACTGGATGGTGATACCGACGGTCATTGAGGTACGTGCGCCGTAGATCAGGCGGCTCAGATAGTCCCGTCCGATCTCGTCTGTGCCCAAGGGATAGGCCGGGTTGACCATCGGCAACACGCGCACCGCGGTAAAGTCTGCTTTGTCGTAGGGGAAGGGGGCCAGAATATCGGCAAAGATGGCAAGGGAAAGAAAGAATACAACGATTATCAGACCCAAAACTGCCAGGCGATTTTGAAAAAATCGACGAACAGCGTCCTGCAAGAGTGTTCGCTGCTTGCGCAGTGTTACTGGGGTCACAGGTTCCGGGCCAGAGATGCCCTTCTCTCCAGTGTTTGTAGCTACACTCATTATTGGCCCTCCTGGGCGCCCAGCCGCACACGGGGATCGAGGCGTGTGTAGATGACATCCGTCGCCAAATAGACCAATCCCCAGAGCAAGGCGATGAGGAGAACAGTCGCCATTACCATTGGGTAGTCCCGGTTGAAAGTGCTGGTGACAAAGTATTTGCCCAGACCGGGGATGCGGAAGATGGATTCGATAAAGATGCTGCCCGTCATCAGGTCAGGAATGATGGGACCCATCACAGTAACCATTGGGATCAGCGCATTGCGCAGGACATGGCGCACCATCACAGTACGTTCCCCCAGCCCTTTGGCCCGTGCTGTGCGCACAAAGTCGGAGTTGAGGTAGTCGATCACACTGGAACGAGTATAGCGGGCGATGATTGCCAGAGGAGCCAGCGCGTAGGCAACAACCGGCATAATCCAATCCGCGCAAAAATAGCGGTCGATCAGACAGCCGGTGTCACCCCAGCCGCCTAAAGGCAGCCAGCCCAAATAGACGCCAAAGAGCAGGATCGCCAGCGTGCCCAGCACAAAACTGGGCATAATAAAACCCAACATAGACATAAACGTAACGATTGTATCGATCCAGGAGTTTTGATTGTAGGCAGCAATAATGCCCAACGGGATACCCAATCCAAAGGCCAGGAGGATCGTCACCAGCCCTACCTGGGCAGTGATACCCCACGTGTCTTTGATCAACTCGGCGACGGTTGATGTAGGCCGTTGGTAGGGAATGCCAAAGTCAAAGCGAGCCGCATTGGACATATACAATACGTATTGCTTCCAGACAGGTTGGTCAAGGCCATATTTGCGCATGATATTGGCTTTGGCCGCGGGTGGCAGGGGTTGCTTGTCTTCGTCAAAGGGGCCACCCGGCACAGCATGCATCATGCTGAAGGTGACCATCGAGACGGCGATAATCACAAAGAACAACGAGACCACTCGCCCGAGAATGTATCGGGTCATAGGGTACAGCCCTTCCTTTTGCAGGTTGTCCGACGCAGACGGAAATGGGTACGAAGGCTGGGGTTACAAGAAGCAGACTATTACACCGAAGACTGGATGGCCGGAACCGGGGTCCCGGCCATCCAGTTTACAAACTTACAGACGAATCTTAGTGCTGGGCAATGTACATCGTGCCAATCACCCAATCGTTGCCCCAGTGGGGAGCAGCGATGCCGTTGGAGTCCGGTACACGGAAACCATCACCCATGACATAGGCTTGGTAGAGCGTGCCCTGCCAGCGGTGATTGATGAAAATACTGCCCACGTCGTCGACAAGAATCTTCTCGGCGTCGCGGAACATCTGGTCGCGCTTGGCCGGGTCACTTACCAGCGGTGTTGCTTCGCTGATCAGCGTGTCAAACTCGTCGTTCTTCCAGGAATGGCGCCCGCCGAACTTGAAGATACCCAACATATTCGTCGGGTCCAGGTAGTCCATGCCATAGGAGACAGCGCCGAAGGTCAGTTCTGTCGGCTTGGCATTCATGGCGGCGTTGTAGACCTTGCCATCTTTGTTGGAGACTTCGATCTGCACATTCAGACATTCGGAAATGGAGGCAGCCGTCGCCTGGAAGACAGCGGACATGGCCGCTCCCTCGTTGCGCAGCCAGAGTTCCAAGGGTTCGAAACCTTCGCCGCCGGGGAAGCCAGCATCGGTCAGGTACTGATTAGCCATCTCACAGTCGTACATCTGATACTCATGCAGATCGCCCTTCACATCCGAGGAGGGGAAACCGGGCATGAGCAAGGAGTAGGCGGGCGATCCCTTGACTTCGCCCATGACATTCTTCACAATGCTCTCTCGATCGACAGCGTGGGCAAAGGCTTTGCGCACGTTGAGATCGTTGAAGGGAGGATTGAAGGTGTCAAAGAGCAGGTAGTCGGTACGGAAATCGCCGAAGTGACGGAAGTAGTTGGCGCTCAACACAGGATCAGCCATCACCAAGTCGAGGTCCGCGGGTGTCAGGGACTCGTAGCCAACCGAGCCGATTTCGCCATTCTGGAAAGCGGGGAAGAAGGTGTCGGGAGCCATGTAGATGAACTCAAGCCGCTTCAGAAAAGGCGGATTGGGGCCTGTGTAGGTAGGATTGGCATCCATGACAATCTTCTTGCCGGGTTCCAGCGAAACCAGAACGAAGCGGCCAAACGAAACGGAAGTGGCCGGATCGCTGTTGTAATACGGTCCAACTTCTTCCAGCGCTTTGGCTTGCAGCGGCCAGGCAAAGTGCATCATACCAGGCAGGGGCGGGAAAGGAGAGTAGGTGCTGACCTGCAACGTCAGATCGTCCACGGCAACCACACCCAACTCTTCCAGGGGTACTTCGCCAGCGATCGCCTCGTCCCAGTTCTTGATGACACCAGCGTAGAACCAGGAGAAGTCCCAGGCGTGCTCCGGGTCAGCAGCGTAACGATAGGTCTGCACCCAGTCGTTGGCTGTGACAGGCGTGCCATCGGACCAGACCATGCCAGAACGCAGGTGGAAGGTCCAGGTCAGGCCATCGGCCGAGGCTTCCCAGCTTTCGGCGGCCATGGGGATGACATTGAAGTCTTTGTCCAGGTCAACCAACGCCAGGGAGAAGGCGCTGTCACCGGCGCAGAAGCGCTGGTAGACGGCCACCATAAAGTCAAATGTCGTCTGATTGGCCGTATTGGAACAAGCGCCAACCAGAACCTGCTCGTCGTAGGGAAGAGCATCGGCAGGCAATTGAACGCCGAACGCCGTCATCATCGGATCAGCTTCGGCAACCGGAGCTTCCGTTGGGGCCGCTGCCGGTGCTTCGGCGGCGACGGGTGCTGCCTCGGCTTTGGGGGCTTCGGTCGCCGCGGGTGCAGCTTCTTGGGCCGGCGCGGCTGGGCTGGCAGAGGTGCAGGCCGACAGCAACATCGACATTACCAACACCAGATACAATACAACTCGAAATGACGAAACACGTCGGTGTTTCAATGATACTTCCACTTTTCGCTCCTTTTTCTACGTTGAATGGGCCGACTGAGGAAAAACACTCATCCTGGGGAA
>Ga0335396_10004702_pt1 | contig 14601 bp, 16 predicted proteins | sample FRY02_FD_205743 | JGI IMG/M metagenome (GOLD analysis project Ga0335396, IMG submission 205743) | Freshwater microbial communities from Lake Fryxell liftoff mats and glacier meltwater in Antarctica - FRY-02 (spades assembly) (version 2) | ecosystem: Environmental > Aquatic > Freshwater > Ice >... | reverse complement strand
AGTATGATCCTAAGTATGCTCCTAGGAAAGCCAAAATATTAGGTAATACTAAAGCAGGTGATGGCGCAAAGTACAAAGGTCGCGGATACATTCAAATCACCGGCAGATACAACTACGGTATTGCCGGTAAAGCAGTGGGTGTTGATCTAGTTAGTAACCCCAAGCTGGCAGCAAGCCATGAAATTGCTGCCAAGATTGCAGTATGGTACTGGAAACTTAGAGTACAACCGAATGTTGATGACTTTAGTAATGTTAGAGATGTTACTAAGCCTATTAATCCGGGCTTGCGCGGTCTAGAAGATCGTGAAAGTAACTTTGACGATTATAAAACAATTGTAGCAAGTTTATGAAAATACATGAAATTTTAGACGAATCGCCGACTGCGTTATCGCAATGGAAAAATGATGAACCAGTTGACTATGTAAAACATCTTACAAAGTTCTTTGGAAAGCCAAGTAAATTTCCAGATTACTATACACAGGTAGGTCGTACACAAGTTAAAGAAAGCAAAGAAGAATTAGCTGAAGAAGATATATTTGAAATCAGCATGCGGCCCAGCATGTTGCGTCAAGCAGCATCCAACATCAACGCTCGAGCAGGCATGGAATTTGAAATGATTGTGCCCAATGCAAAAACCGATGAAGATGATTTTGGAGAACCAGACTACGATGAAGATCAACGTAGCCGTAGCTGGGGTACGATTGAAGAATTCTTTTTAGCTGGTGGTGGTTCTAACGGCCGCAGTGATGTACAACGTGCGCTTGAAATACTACAGGAAGAATTCTTCGAATGGGCAGACGAAAAAGCTCGGGAAAATTTCGACAATGAAGCTAGTGACGTAGTTACTCAATGGGTAAGAAATAATGTGTCAGATGAAGATATTTTAGACTACGGCAACTATGATGACGAGGATCGTGAAAAGTTTGCAGAAGATTCTGAATTCCGCGACAAAGTAATCAAGGATTACGTAGATAACGCTATCGAAAAACAAACCGGCGACTACGACAGTGCCCAAGAAGAATACATGGACGACATGCGCGGCGACTATGATGAGAGTGGCTGGTTACAAAGCAACTATCCCTACATGAGCGATGTTGAAAGTGGGTTCTCCTTAAATTGGCCCTACTACTCACAAGGTAATAATGGTGAGACTGATGTTGACACAGTGGCTGCTGATTTTACACTTGCTATTGATAAACCAGTCAACGCTAGTAGCAGTTATCACAGTGCCGAGCGCAATGACACTGACTATATTGTAGAACCTGACAGCAGTTTAAAAGCCGACGACGGCGATGCTGGCTTAGAATTTATCAGCCCACCAATGCCGGTAGATGAAATGTTCAGTGACATGGACAAGATTGTCAAGTGGGCCGTTCGTTATGGTTGTTATACAAACAATTCGACTGGTTTGCACATGAACATCAGCGTACCCGGCATGTCAACTGCCAAGTTAGATTTTGTTAAACTTGCGCTATTGATGGGCGACGAATATGTGTTGGAAAAATTTGGACGTGAGTACAACACTTACGCCAAGAGCGCAATGAAGATTGTGCGTGATCGTGTTAGCACACGCCCAGAAGATGCCGAAGCAATGTTGGATCAGATGAAAGAACATTTAAGCGCTCTTGCTACTAAAATTATTCACTCAGGTGAAACCAGCAAGTACACCAGCATCAACACCAAGGACGGTTATGTTGAATTCCGTTCACCAGGCGGCGACTGGTTAGCGTCTTACAACCAAGACAAAGGCAATATTGAAAATACAATGTTGCGTTTTGTTGTGGCATTAGATGCTGCAATGGATCCTGCCAAGTATCGTAAAGAATACTTAACAAAGTTATACAAGTTGCTGGCACCAAAAGGCGGGACAAATACACTGGTATATTTTGCCAAGTTTGCTGCTGGTGAACTGCCACAGAGCGCACTAAAGAGTTTTGTTCGTCAAGCACAATTAGAACGCAACGTTAAAAAAGGTGTTGCGCCCGCTGCATCAACAGTAAATGAACCACGCCCGGCAGGCGATGCAGTCAGTGTACAGTATGAAATGTTCAATAGAGAGTCAGGCGAAATAATGCGTAGATATTGGGCAGCTAATGATGACATGGCTTTAGAGATAGGCAAGCGATACCGTGAACAGGCAATGACAGAGCTTGTCTTAACACGTAGTAGTATTGGCTTGCGTGCTGTTCCAACTAATCAGCAATCAGCACCTGTTCCTGGAAGTACACTGGATAGTCAACAGCAACGTGTCGCACAAGCACAGCAACAATCACCATTGGGTGAGTTCTCTGGCACATGGGTAGTTAAAGATGCCAACGATAGAGAAATATATAGATTTAGTGGCGTAGGAAATCGACAAGATGATGCTAATCGTATAGCAATGGCATGGCTAAGACAGAATCCCGGCAGGGCTAAAAAGAAATGAAAATATCAGATATCGTAAATGAAACAACAACAGCAGGCGCTACAAGTGCAGGTGCTATAGCAACAGTTGCTAACCCTCCTGCCGCACGTCAGAAGATTAAAACTGGTAAAAATGGTACTCCAGAAGCTCCACAAAAGAAAAATGCAGACGGTACTGCTAAAAATGCACTTGAGCTATCAAACAATTTAATGGGTGGCTCGACCATCAAACGATAAATATACATAATAAGTATTCTGGAGATTACAATGATAAAACAAGTTAAAGAAGCTGATAAGACTATGAGCCGTGCTGCTAAGGGCCATGAGAAGTATGGCAAAGAAGGCATGCAAGCACTAGCTAAAACTGAAGGTTCATTTGGTAGTGGATTCAACGGTCCGTTCACCGCAGTGGTCAACACTGGAGAGCGTCCTAACTCAAGAACCAAAACTAAAAAATTCCGTCGTGAGGATGATGCCATACTCTGGAGCGAAGACTGGTTAGAAGACTTTCCGCAGTATGTGTATGCCACTATTGAAGTCAAAGACTCAACCGATAATGTAGTTTGGCAAAGCAATGACGAGCAAGGTGTAGTGGGGGGCAGAAATACAAATAACCCAGTTGATGACATGGTAGAAGATTATTTAGATTGGCTTGATGCAAGGCACATGCTTACAAAAAGCCGAGAAGAAGAAAAAGCGCAAATTATGTCTGATTTAAAAAGCGGAATTTTACATCCCGACGAAATAGACTATGCAATGTCTGGTGGGCAAGGTGTAGCGGAGGGTGACCAAAGCGACTCAGCTCGCAATCGCCGTGCAAAAGAAGCACACGAACAGAACCTTGATGCAGCTCACAAGGAATTAAGACAGCGTGATGCTGAAGGTGAGGACATGAGTCAACATCGTGTCAATCCCCGCACATACAAGATCGAGAAGAAGGCAGTTGCTGACAAGAAAAAGAAAACAGTTAAAGAAGGCCTAGGCGATTTAGCAAGTGCAGCAGAGCGTGATCACGAAGTGCAAATGGCTCGTGCTGATCTATATAAACTAGCAAAGTACGCTATTAAATTACACGATATGCTTAAAACAGTATCTGAAGCAGAAGGCATCGAAGGATGGCAGCAGGCAAAGATTACTAAAGCAGCAGACTATATCAGTAGTGTATATCATGCACTAGATTATGATATGAAGTTTGCAGAATCAAACTCAACAGCAAACGTTCTAACTAGAGCAAAAGATGTGGTTGAATCAAACTACACAGCAAAACTTGCAGAACGTGTTTACAAAACTTTAAAAAAAAAACTGATGTAACATGTAGCACGCTAGACGAAGAAAAACAAAAAGGTGTTGACGGCAAGGTATGCTGGAAGGGCTACAAGCGTATGGGCACTAAACAAAAGGACGGCAAGACTGTAGACAACTGCGTTAAGATGTAGTATGGAAGACAGTGCCGAAGATTTTGTTTGGCAGACTATTGACCCAGATTTAATTTGGGTAATGGACAAACTAATTGTAAGTAGAAAAATGCGATATAACTGTGGACCAGTGGGTCTTGATGTTCCGCATCCGGGCTTTTATATCGTGCGCCCTTGTGTTAATATGCTGGGACTAGGCCTGGGTGCAGAAAAAATGTGGCTTGAGAAAGACACTTGCAATTTGCCCTACGGTTACTTCTGGTGTGAGTGGTTTGAAGGTAGACATCTCAGCATAGACTACTTTTACGGTACACAAGAATTATGTGTAGAAGGTCGAAAGAGTGATGATACATTTACTCATTGGGACGAATGGGTTCGAACAGATGACATAGTAGAGTTTCCTAAAATGCTACACAATATATCATATCCGCACAAATGGATCAACTGTGAATTTATAGGCGGCAAACTAATCGAAGTGCATCTTAGACGCAACGAAGACTTCGACGAACACACTGAACATTTTATTCCAGTCTGGAAGGGCGAAGACACAACACCGCCCGACGGATACACATATCGTGAATATCCAGATGTCCACGGCAGAATTGGCGCTTTTATAAAATAAACACTTGACAACGCCTAAATAATCCTGTATACTTAACAAGTAATAACATTTATTTAGGAGTAATCTATGAGTGATCGTACCTATGGTGCAGAAGAAAAAGCAAAACTTGAGCGTCTTGTTCAAGAAGGCGTAACAGTGCTACAAGAAATTGAAGACTTACAAGAAGGTCTTAAAGATACTGTTAAAGCAGTAGCAGAAGAACTAAACATCAAACCAGCATTAATTAATAAAGCAATTAAAGTTGCACAGAAACGTGACTGGGAAAAGCATGCAGACTATTTTGAAGACCTTGAAACACTTGTTGCTACAGTCGGTGTTGACAAATAATGCAACAAATAAAAGAATTTTGGGTAGCTAGTTATACCAGTGACAAAACTGCGTTCTATTTTGAACTTGTAAGTTTTATCTTTACTGTAGGTGCAAGTTTAACTCTTGCAGTTAATGCTAAAGATCCTAATATGATGATGGTATACCCAGGATTCTTTGTTGGTAGTATTACTCAATGCTATGCAGCAGTACGTAGAGGTGCAGCGTGGGTGATGCTACTAACAGGGTACTTTGCAATAATTAACGTATTTGGATATGGAGTAGCAGCAACATGGTGGTAAAACCATACCAGTGGCTGGCTTGGGTAAGCACTGTAATCGTATTGATTGCAGCTTGTCTTGCCAGTTTTGTACCTGAACTATATCTACATCATTACTTCTTTATTGTAGGTAATGCATTATGGATCGTAGTCGGGTACTTATGGAAAGAGAATTCACTCCTATGGTTTAATATAGGCTTAACCGCTATATATGTTATAGGCTTAATATTATAAGAGTCGTTCACTTTAAGAACAGGTTTAAGGTTAGTTGGCCACAAACAACAGGAGGCATTTAATTGAGTTATGTAGACGCATTTTTCGACCGTGATCACGATATGATCAAGATAGTTGAACGAAAAGACGGAGCTAGAATATTCCGTGAACAACCTGTAAAATATACATTTTACTATAAGGATCAAAAGGGTAAGTACAAAAGTGTGTACGGTGATCCGTTGAGTCGTATTGTATCTAAGAATACTAAAGACTTCCGCAAGGAAATTGCAATCAATCGAGACAAAACGCTGTTTGAAAGCGACATTAATCCAATCTTTCAGTGTCTAAGTGAAAACTACCTTAACCAAGACGCACCTAAACTAAACATTGCATTTTTCGACATTGAGACAGACTTTGACCCAGAGCGCGGCTTTGCAGATCCTAGCGATCCGTTTATGGGCATTACGTCTATCTCCGTTTATTTGCAGTGGCTAGAAACAATGGTGTGTTTAGCAGTGCCTCCTAAAACACTTACAATGGAAGCTGCGACTGAGTTGCTTAAAGATATTCCTAACGTAATGCTGTTTGCTAAAGAAAAGGACATGTTAGACACGTTCTTAACAATTATTGAAGACAGCGACGTAATAAGTGGTTGGAACAGCGAAGGCTATGATATTCCCTACACTGTCAATCGTGTAGCTCGTGTATTAAGTAAAGATGACACAAGACGGTTTTGCTTGTGGGGTCAGCTGCCTAAGAAGCGTATTTACGAAAAGTTTGGTAAAGAAAGTGAAACATATGACTTGATTGGTCGTGTACACTTGGACAGTTTAAACTTGTATCGTAAGTATACCTATGAAGAACGCCACAGCTATCGACTAGATGCTATTGGTGAAATTGAAGTAGGTGAAAACAAAACAGCATACGAAGGTACACTGGATCAACTTTATAACAATGACTTTAAAAAGTTTATTGAATATAACATTCAAGATACTGCGCTGCTGGACAAACTGGATAGGAAACTGCGCTTTATTGAATTAAGTAATACTATTGCACACGAGAATACAGTTCTTATTCAGACTACTATGGGCGCTGTTGCTGTTACTGAACAAGGCATTATTAACGAGGCGCACAATCGTGGACTTCAAGTTCCTAATCGTAAGAATATAGATGACGAAGAAAACACACAGGCCGCTGGCGCATATGTTGCGTTCCCTAAAAAGGGCTTGCACAAGTGGATTGGGTCAATGGACTTGAACTCACTGTACCCTTCAGTGATTCGTGCGTTAAATATGGCTCCAGAAACTCTTGTAGGACAAATTCGTCCAGACATATCAGAAGCTCGTGTAGCAGAAGACATGGGTCTTAAGAAACAGAGCTTCGCCGGTAGTTGGGAAGGTCGCTTTGCAACAGAAGAATACGATGCTGTTATGGCCAAACGTAAAGATGTTGCACTTACTATTGAGTTTGAAAACGGCCAGTCTGAAGTAATGAGCGGAGCAGAGATTTACAAACTAGTATTTGACAGTAATAATCCATGGATGCTTAGTAGCAATGGTACAATCTTTACACAAGAGTTTGAAGGTGTTATTCCAGGTATTCTAAAGCGTTGGTATGCTGAACGTAAAGACCTGCAGAAGATGCTGAAGAAGGCAAAGGAAGCAGGTAACAAGGCAGAGATTGAATACTGGGATAAACGTCAGCTAGTTAAGAAGATTTTGCTTAACAGTTTGTATGGTGCTATTCTTAACCCTGGTTGCCGCTTCTTTGATAAGCGTATTGGACAGTCAACTACACTTACTGGTCGTACTATTGTTAAGCATATGAGTGCAGAAGTTAATAAAGTTATTACTGGAGTTTACGATCACGTTGGTGATGCTGTTATCTATGGTGATAGCGTTACCGGTGATTCGATGATTAACACATCAAATGGCATGATTGCAATTGAAGATTTGTTTGATGCAGTTGAGGATAAAGTATTACATCCTAGTGGAAAGGAATATGCAATGTTTAACGACTCGGACATTACAACACTTGGATTCCATGCATTAAATGATAAAATTACTATTTCTAAAATGAACTATGTTATGCGTCATAAAACTTCTAAGCAATTATACAAGGTAACAATGGAAGACGGAACGTCGGTTACAGTAACAGAAGATCACAGTTTAATGATAGACCGAGATGGGTTCTTACTGGAAATAAAGGCAACAGATTTACAAGAAAATGATTTAGTTATTACTCTTGCTAAGTAGGGTTTTTTGACTATGATGTTAAATAAGTATAGCAAGCATACAACGATAGGAGTATCACCATAGTCATGCCAAAATGTATAGAGTGCGGCACAGTCGCAAAAAGATTACAGTGGACACATTTTTTTTATAAATGTACTGGAAAGTTTAAGAACGGTAAAGAATACAAAATCGCATATCCCCATGCTAAACTAGTAGACGATGAGTTTGCTAAGTCAACAGCCTGCACACTAGTTAATATGCAAAAGAAATACGGAACAGTGCAGGGTCAAGCTGCATGGGATGATTATAAAAGAAAACAAGCGTATTCTAATACGCTGCAATACAAACAAGAGAAACATGGATGGACCGAAGCCGACTTTGATGAATATAATAAATCAAGAGCTGTTACATTAAAAAACTTAATAGAACGGCACGGTGAAGTGACAGGTGCTATTAAATGGCAATCATATTGCGATAGACAGGCATACACAAACACAAAGGAATATTTCATAGAAAAGTTTGGTACTACAACTGGTACAGACATGTACAATGAAGTGTGTAGAATAAAGTCACACTCACTAGATGTAGTAATGGAAAGAAACAACTGTGATGAAGCAGTAGCACTAGATATAATTGCTAATTATAAACAGTCAGAAAAATATTCAAGTAATTTAGAAAAGCAGTTTGCTGATGAAATAATGTCTGCACTGGAAGAAGAATTGCGCTATTATTACAAAACGAAACAATATTGCATTTGGGCAAATGACAAGCCGAACTTTTATGACATTGTACACAATGACAAAGCAATAGAATTTAATGGCGACTACTGGCATTGCAATCCTAACAAATACGCTGAAAACTGGTATCATCCACAATCTGAGTTATTAGCAAGACACGTATGGGAAAAAGATGCAAAGAAGATTCAAGCATTAAAAGATAAGCGTAACATAGACACACTAATCATATGGGAGTCAGAGTATTTGGCTGATCCTAAAACAATAATTCAAAGGTGCATAACATGGCTGAAGTAATAAGACAACGAGTAGCAAGCGTAGAAAAGATACCAAACACAGGCGACCAGTACGTATATGATATAAGCATTGCCGAAGACGATCCGTTTTTCTTTGCAAATGGACATTTGGTTCATAACACAGATTCGGTCTACTTTAGTGCTTGGCCTACTTTACAAAATGAAATTAAGGCAGGCAATATTCCTTGGACTAAAGAGAATGTTATTACACTTTACGATCAAGTATCAGAAGCAGCTAATATAACCTTCCCAGATATGATGGCAAAATCATTCCATTGCCCAAAGAGTCGAAGTGTTGTTATTGCAGCAGGTCGTGAAATTGTTGCAGAAAGCGGATTGTTTATTACTAAGAAGCGTTATGCAGCTCTAGTAATTGATACAGAAGGTTTCCGCAGTGACGTAGACGGTAAAGCTGGTAAAGTAAAAGCCATGGGCTTAGACTTACGTAGAAGTGATACTCCTGTGTTTATGCAAGAGTTTTTAAGCGAGCTGTTGCTTATGGTACTTACAGATAAGCCGCAAACTGATGTGCTAGAACGTATTACTCAATTTCGTTTAGCATTTAGTGAACGGCCAGGTTGGGAGAAAGGTAGTCCGAAACGTGCAAACAAAGTTGGACATTATCGTCGCTTAGAAGAAAAAGCCGGCAAGGCTAATATGCCTGGACACGTTAGGGCAAGTATTAACTGGAATACACTCAAGCGTATGAATGGTGACAAATACTCGCAGGAGATTGTTGATGGTATGAAAGTTATTGTTTGTAAGCTCAAGCAGAATCCATTAGGGTACACTAGTGTTGCTTATCCGACAGACGAGCTGCGTATGCCTGAATGGTTTAAAGAACTTCCGTTTGATGATGCAGCAATGGCAGAAACAATTATTGATAATAAGTTAGATAATTTGATCGGTGTGCTTAACTATCCATTAGAGGATACTAAGCGTCATAACACGTTCAATAGTTTGTTTGACTTTGGAGACTAAAATGAAAATAAAATTAGAAATAGAAATTGATACCGAGAGCGATCAGGACCTAAATACTATTGAAGAGCTAATCAAAATGTTAAAAGGACTAGTGGAGCAGATGCAATGAAGGTAGGTTTCACCGCATCAACTTTTGATTTACTTCACGCCGGGCATGTACAAATGTTACGTGAAGCAAAAGAACAGTGCGATTATTTGATCTGCGGATTACAAGTGGATCCTAGCGTTGATCGTCTAGATAAAAATTCCCCTATACAGACTATTGTCGAGCGCTATACGCAACTTAAAGCAGTAGGATATGTAAATGAAATTATTCCTTATGGCACCGAACAAGACCTAGAAGATATCTTGACAATGTATCATATTCATGTTAGAATATTAGGAGAGGAGTATAGAGATAAAGATTTTACTGGTAAAGACATTTGCCGTAAAAGAGATATTGAATTATACTTTAATAAACGAGATCATCGTTTTAGTTCAAGTGATTTAAGAAAGAGAGTAGCTGATCGTGGGTAATAAGTTTATATTTGATGTTGACGGAACATTAACGCCAAGTCGCAGTGGTATGAATAGTGAGTTTCAAGGATACTTTATAGACTTTTGTTATGCAAACGAAGTTTATCTAGTTACAGGTAGCGACTATGCTAAAACATTAGAACAGGTTGGTCCTGATGTTTGTGATGCTGTGATGAGGATTTATAACTGTAACGGCAATGATGTTTGGGAGAAAGGTGTGAATATTCATACTAATGATTGGACACTTCCCGAAGATGCACACGAATGGTTATCTAATAAGCTAACCGAAAGTACCTATTGTACTCGTACAGGATTACACTTCGAACATCGCCCAGGGCTTGTTAACTTTAGCATAGTTGGACGTAGCGCTGACAAAGAACAACGAGCAGATTACGTTATATATGATGTTCTATTCGACGAACGTAATATTATTGCTCAAGAGTTTAATGGATTATTTCCTACACTACAAGCAACGGTAGGAGGCGAAACTGGTATTGATATTGCTCCACTAGGTGCGGACAAAGCACAAATTGTTGAGGACTTTGAAGTTGAAGATAAACTTTACTTCTTTGGTGATAGAATGGATCCTGCTGGTAATGATTATCTGCTGTCGTTAGAAGTAGACGTAGCAAAGCCTGTAAAACGCTGGCAAGAAACATTTGAACTGTTACAATATTTTCAAGAAGCAAAGGTAGCAGCGAAATGAAAATTTTGCTAACGGGTCACAGGGGCTTTATAGGTACTGCATTACTTGCACGATTAACAAATAACAATGATGTAGAAGTTATACACTGTATAGACTTGCAAGCAGGTACCAACTTGCTTACTTGTGACTTTCCGAATCATGTCGATCTTGTAATACATCTAGCAGGAAAAAGCGGTGTTCGTGAAAGCCTGAATGACCCGGGTGCTTATTGGTTAAACAATGTAGAAGCAAGCCGTAGACTGTTTGAACGCTATAGTAACACTCGCATATTGTATGCAAGCTCAAGCAGTGCGTACGAGCCCGATTTGAACCCTTATGCGGCATCTAAGTACATACTGGAAAAATTAGCAACACGGTATACTGATACTTTAGGTATGCGATTCCACACTGTGTATTCCGACTTACCTAGAAAGAACATGTTCTTTGATAAACTATTTAATGGTACATTAGAATACGTAACTCAACACCACAGAGATTTTGTACACATTAACGATATTTGCGATGCAATTGAAATACTGATTAAAAAGACGCACGTTAATGGTATAATAGATATTGGTTCAGGTGATCCAATTAGAGTTCAGGACTTGGCTCCTGGCTTGCCTATCCGCCTAAATACTCCACATGAAAGAACATTTACATGTGCAAATTTAGAAAAAATGAAAGCCTTAGGATATAAACCTAAATATATGATAAAAGAGTTCTTGACAAACAAAGAATTAGGCACTATAATAAAACTTAACACAGGAGAAATCGCATGAAAGATATTTTACAAGACGTAGTAGCACATACACACGCACTAGGGTTTTTATCATTAGTTAAAGTAACTGCTGATACTACTAGCACAGTCGTTGAAAGTATGGCAGATGATCGTTCAGTTATTATGACTGCAACGGCACATACACCAGTAACAGAATTTGATGGTATATTTGGTATGCCCAATTTGGACAAACTTGCACTACACTTAAAAAATCCCGAGTATCAAAAAGATGCAAAGATTGAAGTAGTCAAAGCAGTACGCAATGGCGAAACTATTCCTACACATATTCACTTTGAAAACTCAACTGGTGACTTTGAAAATGATTATCGCTTTATGAACCGAGCAATCATTGACGAAAAACTTAAGACGGTTACATTTAAAGGTGCAACATGGCAAGTTGAATTTCAGCCTAGCGTAGCAGCAATTGGACGTATGAAGTTACAGAGTGCTGCTCATAGTGAGGAACCTACATTTAATGTTAAGACTACTGCAACAGGCAGTGCAACTGACTTGGTGTTTAGCTTTGGCGATGCAAGCACACACTCAGGTGAGTTTGTATTTCAAAATGCAATAAAAGGTAAACTGTCGCACACTTGGAGTTGGCCAGTTGCCGCTGTTCAAAGTATTTTAAATCTAAGCGGTACTACTACTATGAGCATTAGTGATCAGGGTGCTATGATGATTAGTGTTGATTCAGGTATGGCAAAATACAACTACATCCTTCCAGCGCAGAGCAAATAATGCTAGAACTTTTAATAATTGTAACATTTTTAGCTATAACGCTTACAACTTATCACCGTGTAGGTTGGAAAAATATTAAAGAATGTTACAGTTACTGGTTTAAACCAGGATACTGGTCAAGTTACAATATTGTTGAAGCAGTATCCTGGTTAGCAAAAACATTAGTGATTATTCCGAGTCTAGTGTTCAATTTAGAGATATGGCAGTTACATTTTGTAACACTACTAACATCAGTAATGTTGATTTGGGCTAGCGAAAGAAAACTATTGCCAACGCTAGTTGCATTCAATACCCTATGGATTGCTATAAGTTCCATAGTAATAATAAGGAACATTGTTTAAAAATGAATAAAGACTTAACTGCAACACAAAACGATTACGCACATTTCTTACCTGCACTTAGTGGCTTCTATGCGACTTACGTGGGCAAACAGCGTCATCTAGATCCTGTTAAAGGTCCTTACATTGAAGATGCTCGTATTCCTGCTAACTTTCAGAATGGTGTAGAAAGTCTTAACTATCTAAATGCACAAGAAGGAGCGTTCACATACAAGTGGACGCTTTACTCTGCAGGACACGCCGATTTAGATACAACTAAGTTTGTGCCTAAAGAAGACATGGTTAGGAATAGAGATAGGCAGAACACTTGGTTGCTTGGCGACTCAGGTGGATTCCAGATTGGTAAGGGCGTTTGGGAAGGTGATTGGAAAGATCCTAATTGTCCTAAAGCTCAAAAGAAACGAGACGGTGTATTGCGTTGGATGGACGCTTACATGGACTATGGCATGGTACTTGATATCCCGGCTTGGGTTGCTCGTAGCCCTGAAGGTGCAAAAGCTACTGGCATTAGCACATACAACGAAGCAGTTAAAGCAACACGTATTAATAACGACTACTGGATGAAACACCGCACTGGTGCTTGTAAGTTCTTAAACGTACTACAAGGTGAGAATCATGCAGATGCAGATGACTGGTACGAGCAAATGAAAGACTATTGCGATCCAGCCAAGTATCCGGACAATCACTTTAATGGGTGGTCGATGGGCGGTCAAAACATGTGTGACGTACACTTGGTTCTTAAACGCATTGTTTCTATGCACTTTGATGGCTTGTTACAAAGCGGTATACACGATGTAATGCACTTTCTAGGCACAAGCAAGCTAGAGTGGGCATGTTTGCTTACGGACGTACAGCGGGCTATACGCAAGTACTATAACCCCACTATGATGCTTACATTTGACTGTGCAAGTCCTTTCTTAGCAACTGCTAATGGACAGATTTACATTCAGAATGAAACTCCTGATAGAGGTAAGTGGACTTACCGAATGGTGCCTAGCATTGATGATAAGAAGTATTCAATCGATACTAGAACTTTTAAACAAGCAGTATTGCAAGATGGCATCTTTAAAAACTTTGAAGATAGTCCTATTACAGCAGAAATGAAAGTCAGTGATGTATGCATTTACAAGCCGGGCGACTTAAATAAGATTGGCAAAGAAGGAAGAACATCTTGGGATAGTTTTTCATATGCCATTCAAATGGGTCATAATGTTTGGAGTCACATCAATGCAGTTCAAGAAGCCAATAGACAATACGATGCTGGAGTTGTACCGAGAATGCTTGTACAAGAGCAATTTGACAGGGTCTTTTTTAGAGACGTTGTTGAAACAATATTTGCAGCAACTACAAGAGAAGAAGCAAACGCCTTAATTGACAATAACTCTAAGTTTTGGATGTCAATTCCGGGCACTCGCGGAGCCATTGGTAAAAAGACTGTAAACTCTAGTACTTACTTTGGAGCATTGTTTGATGTTGTTGAACCAGAAGTAGAAGAACTAGAAGATGGTTGTTTTACTGAAGATCAAACACACTTGTTAGAGGACTTGGAAAATGGACAATTATGAAAATGACGAAGATAGACTCAAGCAGCATTACGAAGAACTAAAAATTAGGCATAGAGAACTTGACAACGAAATAGAAGCAAGTTATACTGATGTTACAAAACAAGACGAAATTCGTAGAATGAAAACTATGAAACTTTGGCTTAAAGATGAAATGTATCGTATTAATGCATATCTAATACAAAAGGATTTAGAATGATGATAAAAGTAATATCACTTAATAGTGCAATAAACCCTGGAACAGTTATTCCAATGAAACAGTATAATGGTAATATTGGAAGATGGATTGAAAACGATCTTGAAGATAAAGGTTACAAAGTTAATCGAGGAAAAGGTATAGATCTTCCCGAGTATGGACTAGAAATTAAAAGCCGTTTGAGAAGTAGCACAAGCGGTCATACAGTAGGTGCTATGCTACCTGTAGATATTATAAATACTCCTTGGGAATATAGTAATATTAGAAATAAGATTCAACGGCAATACCGTGTTGAATATGA
>Ga0335396_10004700_pt1 | contig 14608 bp, 14 predicted proteins | sample FRY02_FD_205743 | JGI IMG/M metagenome (GOLD analysis project Ga0335396, IMG submission 205743) | Freshwater microbial communities from Lake Fryxell liftoff mats and glacier meltwater in Antarctica - FRY-02 (spades assembly) (version 2) | ecosystem: Environmental > Aquatic > Freshwater > Ice >... | reverse complement strand
TCAAAAGGGGCGAGTACGTACGTGTTACGACCGGGAACCATACGCGGTGGTACTACTACTAATTTGGACTAAACACCATCTTGAGAATCTCGCGCGACCCTTTGTGAACCGGCGTGACGCGGTGGAGTAGGTCTTCGGGTTTAACCAACACCAACGTACCTTCGCGTGGAACGACTTTCTTAACAAGAGGTCCTTGCATGTACTCGAACACCGAATCGGAGTCGTTATGTACCGTGAGTACGCCTTCGAAATAGTCCGTGTTCAACGACAGGCGCTGGTCGCGGTGCCAGTCCATTCCGGTCGAGCCGGTGTAGTACAGACGATACTCGACGGGAACATCGCGTCTCACGTGGTACCCTGGTAACAGTGTGTCCAAACGTGCGTACAACTCTTTGTTTGAAGTCAAAGTAATCGACTTGCGTCCGCTTTGACCGACGTGTATGTCCGTGGGTTGTGAACGTAAACGTGTTGATAAAGGCGCAATCAAATGTTGAATATCTTGCATGTCACAGATATCGGTGTGATAAATGAACGAAGAACCCGGAGAACCCGGAGGTCGTTTCCAAAAGACAAGCAACAGAAAGACAAGCAACAGAAAGACAAGCAACAGAAAGACAAGCAACAGAAAGACAAGCAGTTTTCTCATTTGTTTTTATTCACGTTTTTTTTTCAACGCCATTTTGCAATGCATGTTTCCCGACAAGCATTAAGATTACGGACGTTCGGGTCGTTACACGCATCGTTCGTGTCGATAAACTCGCAGTATTTGGTCATCCGGTCGTTCGAAGGGATATCCGGGTTTTTTTCTATGAATTTCCCGTACGTAAATTCGTCCGAACAGTTGGTCCCTTCGCACGCCATGGATTCACGATCGTTGGGTACTTTACACACGTGCAAGGTAAGATCGGCTGGATTGACCCCGTAACTGCTGACGTTCATATCTTCGGTGTACTCGACCTGATTGCGGAAACTTTTTCCAGGCCCACATTTAGTGTTACACAATTCGTAAACGTTTGTGTAAAAGCACATTTTTTTATTATTAACGTCTGGTGCGGACTCTACGACTTGTGGTTTCACGACTACTTCTTGTTCTTTTTCTTCTTCCTTTTCTTCTTCTTTTTCTTCTTCTTTTTCTTTTTCTTTTTCTTTGTCCTTTTCTTCTTCTTTTCCTTCGTTAGACCCGCCTCTCAAAAAAAGGAAATAAACACCTGTCATGACGATCACCGCCAATGAAAAAAGTAGTATGGAAATCTGAAATGAGTCCATTGTGTGTATATATACTTTCTTAAGGAAATTTTTTCAAGTTCGTTCGCGGGTTCGCGGGTTCGCGGGTTCGCCGAAATTTAAAAAGGGTATTTAAGACGGTCGGGTCGGTTCCCATTTTCACAAAGAGACACAGAGACACACAATGAGACCCACTATGTTTATGTGCATGGTCGTTGCCCGCGACACAATGGACTTGCGCGCGTTATACGACATGTTGCGCGAGACATACGACGACGTGACTGCCAAAAGTCCCGGTTCTTTGGGACAAACGGTACAAGACACGAACATGTGGCAGATCGGGTCGTTGTCTCTGAAGATAAACACGTACAGTGTGTTTGTGTTCAAGACCAAAGTGAAAATATCCGGCGGGAGTAAAGACTATGTAGAAGAACACGGAGCCATGGACTACGACGAGTGGTTGGACGAGCATGTCGTGTCGCCAGTGATGCGCGCGCTTCGCACGGAGAGTACGAGTTGGAAACTGTGTCTTCTCAACGGCTCACATCGACTGGAAGACGTCAACGCGAAGAACTACATGCATTTGTGTAGAGAAATTACAACAACGCACCTATTCTCGCAAGTAATTCCACCGACCATGTTTACCGCGCCAGAGAGGCGTGGGCGCGTATGTAGTATATGTATCAAATGCGCGCAAGGCGGGTCCATTCGGTTTGATCATAGTGGGAAAGCCCAAATGTTTGCGTTCAAATCGTTGCGCGATATGGATGCATCTGTAAAACATTTAATTGAAATTATTTTCATTTTGGTGTAATTTCACTTAAAGAACAGGACCCTCTTTTTTTTCTTATGGAGCAATGGACTACTACGACCCAGCCAATACGTTTAAACAAAGCGCCCTTCAGTTCGCGATTCAAGAAATTGACCAAGACGAGCGTTTATTTGAACTTTTGCCAAACGCTCGTGACTTTATTCACATGACCGATATGTTCCACTTGTCGCCGCTCCATTATGCGGTACAATACGATCGCGTACACTTGACTCGCTGGTTGTTGCGTCACGGGGCCAACGTACGTCAAAAAGATATTTACGGGAACAAACCGATTCAATACGCGTGTAGATATTATTCGCAAAATCCGTACCATAACGATATCGTACGGATTTTGTGTTTATACGAAAGAATCCAACAAATCAAATGCAAGATTCGTTGTATCGGTGCTCTGGTGTGCGCGTACCGTCGGTCGGTACATAACGTGTGGAAACCGCTTGGTGTGGGTTATTTTATAGCGCGTAATGATTTTGAAAAACATTCGTATTAAATTAAAATGAACGTTGACCAGTTGGCAGAATCGATATTCGTAAAAAACCGGTACAACATGGAGATGTCGCTCGATCTCAATCAATGTATGTCTGAAAAACAACTCGCACACATGTTGTACTCTTTGTTCATGAAAGGGTTGGTATTACTGTTCGGTCACGATCAAAAATTAACGTTAAATGAAGTCACTGAAGAACAATTAGAGGTTGTGTCCATGAAATTACGACTCGCACATGTTAAAACGAATGTCCAAATCATCGACAAGGACACGGCGGTGATGCTAGACTATCTCCCAGAAAATACCCACGGGATTCCTTTAGAACTTTATGTCATAAACGCCAACCGGAAAGAGAATTTCACAAAGTCGGTCACTGACATACGAGACTGTGTATTTCAATTGTACATGAATAGACGTTTAATACGTTTATCCTTTGATATCCTCAGATAAAAATAGTACCTTAAACAGTTCACCTTTGATTGCCTCGTCCGTGAGTTGTTTCAGAATTCGTTTGAAAAGAATCGTCGACTTATCACAGTCGACTTTTTTTGTTTTGACATGATCGTTAATGATAACGTCGAAAAGCTCCGAATCGATGTTCAAACTATTAATGGTATTGTACATGGATTCGGCGTCCTTTTGTTCGAGTTTACGAACGGAACGGTCCCATTCTCTCACGGTACGTACAAACATCACCACGTCGTCCTCTTCAGACAACGGGACCTCGTTGACGTTGAACAAGTCCTTGACGGTTTCGACCATACCTATCGTTTTCTCTTTGGACTCTGTTTCTAAATACTGGTAGAGTCGTGTTTCCACTTCATTGAGTTCTACTTCTTCTTCTTCTTCTTCTTCTTCTTCCACAACTTCCAACAACGGCGGCGGCGGTAGCGGGCATTTCTTGTACCAGGCGAACAACGCACAGACAACGGCGATCGCGACAACCACGGCGGACAGATACTTTAGATTCATTTTTATTTAACACATTACTTTTTTTTACCCATTGAAACTCACTTTCAGTTTAAAAACTCACTTCGTCAGCATCAAGGCGTCCACTTTGGCGGTAAGCTCCTGCAAGGCAAGGGTGAGAATAGAGACAACCTTGGGGTAGTCCACGGATTTGATCCCAGTGTTGGGATTGGTCTGTACGAGACTGGGGAAGTTCTCTTCGACCTCCTGTGCGATGAAACCGTACTCCATCAACTGGGACTTGTTCGTGTCCTTCCAATAATAGTTCACGGAGCGAAGCTTTGAAACCAAACCGATCCCATCTTCCATAGACACGATGTTCCTCTTCAGGGTTCGATCGGACTCGGCGGTGATAGTGTTCGCGGTGATGTTCGTGGTGTAAATGTTGGCGTTCGTACCTCGGCGCTCAAACACGGTGTTGTTGATAATCACTTTGGTTTCGTCACCGAAAGAGTTGATGTAACTGTCAACGTTGGCGAGGTTAAAGTCGACGTTCCCGTTAATCTGGAGAGACAGACTTTCGCCGTTGGACAGACCGTCCGCACCGTAACCGGTCTCGTACCTAAGGAGTTCGGCGTTCACCATAATTTGCTTCTCGTCGGTCGCGTCGAACTTCATCGCGAGACCACCTTTTTTAAAGGTGGCGTTGGTGTTGGCGAGGAGCTCTTTCGTCGTGCCCTGTTCGTTCACAAAAGCCAACTCGAAGTCGATGTTGTTGAACTCGATCCACTCCAGCTGCATGATATCACCGGTGATTCCTTCAATCGTCAAACCGCGGACGTCGTCGGGGGGGCCCGCGAGGACACCGAGCTTGATGGGATCGCTGGAGGTTACCACAAACCCGTAGTTCGCGCGGGTGGAACCACTCTTCACGTAGGTGTACGCACCGTTGAGTACTTCGGCGCTCTCGTTCATGTCGAACGCGCGCTTCATGGTCAAGGTTTTCCAATTAGCGACGCCGGCAGAGTCCACGAAAGACTCGATTTCCCAGATACCGTTCAGACCCTTGAAATCGGTCGCATCGTGGGCGAGCTTGTCGGTGAACTCGGCACCGGTGTAATAGGACGCTGAGGCATTGATGGAGGTTTCGTCCAAGTGCATAATCAGCACGCGCTTCTTGGGGATCGCGGGACCCGTAGCCTCGGTACCGGACGCGGCGATGGTCGCTAGTTCGGTCGCGTTTAACGCAACACCGTCGAACATAATCTGTTTATCACCGACCGTATCTTCCAAGTGAAACTTTAACTCACACATGTCGTTGCCGTCGGCGTCGGGATCGTTCTTCACAAACTCAATGGCGTAACTGGTGAACGTACCAAAAGCGTTGTCAACAGACTTGTCAAAGTCGCTTGGTGCACCGCCTTCCATACCACCCGAAAGACTGTAGTCGGTCGCTTTACGGGGCTTGAGACCCTGGACGTTCTCCTGGACAGCTTCGTTGACGTATTTTTTGTTGGCCGCGTCAAAGTCGTTGATGGGCGTCGCGACATTGGTGATGCGGATAGCGTTGGTCGTGGAAGCGCTGGAAAGGTCCAAAGTGGTGCCTTTGAGGGTGACCGCGCCGCTAGCAGTTTTTGCCTGAATAGTATCGGTAAACACGTTCGTCACGGTGAGGTCGTCCCCGTTGAACTCGGTGTTCTCCACACTCACTTTCAACGCCCCGTCGTACTTACTGATCTGTGCCGTCTTGACCGTGCTGTCGTTAAACTCGGTGTCTTCAACCTTGACGGTACCACCCACGGTCGCGTTCTTCAGCACGTTCGACGCCATGTTCATCGCACCGATGTTGATCTGTGCGGTACCGACCATCTCGAGAGTACCCGCGGCGCCGAAATCGATGGTACCAGTGCTCATGTTGAGCGTACCCCCGGTGGTCATGGTCTGGGTCAGAACGTCGGACACAACGCCGTCGCTCAGGCTCATGGTACCGCCCGTGGTAAAAGTCAGATTGGTCAGTTCGGTCATCGATTTTTCCTGGACGCGCACCCCTTCGAGCGTGATATAACCGCCGTTGTTGTGCTGAATTGTTGCGGTCGGACCAAGAAGATCCACGGTACCCACAGTCAGAGTGTCCGTCATCGCCAGATTTTTGAGATCCAGCATGTCGCTCTGGTTCATGTTGAGGGTACCGGCCGCGGTCATGTTGAGCGTAGCGAGATTGCTGAACGTACCATTGTTGAGGTCGATCGTTCCAGCCGCGTTGAAGGACAGGTTGGTTACGAGGCTCATGTCCTTGTTGTTGAACAGAATACCCTCAAGGTCCACGGAACCACCGGTAGGGTTCTGAATCGTCGGCGCACTGACTTCGTTGGTTGAGTTATCCTTGTTAATCACGAGCGTCGTCCCGAGCTTGAGGTTCTCCACGTTTCGAACGTCACCGTCCTGCATGTCGATCACACCGCTACCGTCCACCTTCATGTTGAGGACATTTACGTCGTTAATCGTACCCTCGCTCATGTTGAGTGTGGAAGCGCCTCCGATGGTGAAGGTTGCAGTGGAGATCTTATCCATCGTATGTTGGCTGAAAAGGATCTGTTCGATGTCCACGGAACCACCGCTAGGGTTGTGAATCATGGGCGCGTCACCGTCACCACCAGCATCCTGAATCTTCAGCGTAAGACTGGCGTCAGTGGCGCCGAACGTCATGTTTTCCACGTGTTTCACGTCACCGTCCTTCATGTCGAAAATACCGCTACCGTCCGCCTTCATATTGAGGACGTCCACGTCGTTAATCGTACCGTCGCTCATGTTGAGTGTGGAAGCGCCTCCGACGGTGAAGGTTGCAGCGGAGATGTTACCCATCGTCTGTTGGCTGAAAAGGATCTTTTCGATGTCCACGGAACCACCGCTAGGGTTCTGAATCATGGGCGCGTCACCGTCACCACCGGCATCCTTAATCACCAGCGTAAGACTGGCTTCGTTGGCGCCGAACGTCATGTTTTCCACGTGTTTGACGTCGCCGTGCTTCGTGTCGAGGATACCGCTACCGTCGGTCTTCATGTTCAGGTTGGCGATGTGGATCATAGAACCGTCAGCCATATCAAGGACGCTGGTTTGGTCGACAAAAGTGGCCTTCTTAATCAAGGTGATATCTTGGTCCTTGAAGTCGACGCCTTCCAGAACAAGACTGTTACCCATGTCGTTGTTAATCTCGTTGGTGTTGTGGAGACGAATGTCGCCCACTAATAGATCGGTGACGTTAATGATAGCACCGTTCGCCATGTCGATGTTACCGCCGCCCATAAGAAGGGTACCTCCGTTGAGATCGATGGTACCGGTATCCTGCGTAAGGGTCATGGTCTGTAGGTTCACCACGTTACCGTCCGCAAAATCGGACACGCTGAAAGGAGCCATAGTGATGTTCTGAATATTAACAATATTACCTTGGGTCATGTCGAGCACACCGGCGGACTCGCCGAATACGATCGAATCGTTGGTAACATTGAGCATGGCCGTAGCGCCGCTCTCGTAAAACTGCATGGAAGAAACCTGGGTAATGCTACCCTGACTCATGTCAATCGTACCTGCGCCGGCCTCGGCCATCACCAAACTGGTCACTTTGGACACCGTGTCCGTTTCGATGTTGGAAACGAACAGCTGACGGGCGTGGATATCAGCGAGGTCTTCCGGGGTGTACGATAATGTGGTGACGTCCGCTTCGTTGGTGCTGGTGACGGTTCGTTTCGTAAACATAAACCCCGCCTTATCAGCGCCGTTGTCGGGACGAGCAACCAGCGATAAGAAGAGCGAGTCGGCTTCGCCAATATATTTTTCAAACTCCATGAGTTCTGGACGCAATACACATGTATCTGTGGACGACATTTTGTTATACATTCCTATAAACAAAAAAAATTTAAAAGAAAAAAGCCACGAGATTTTTTAAAACCTAAAGCGGGGGTTCTTTTACCAAAGCACAATTTTTTACAATTTCCTTTAAAAAAAACGCCCCCCCCGAAAACCATTTAAAGAATTTTTTGGATAATATAGTATATACAAGAATGGACGATTGTGTGTTGGTGATTCAAACCGTACAGAGTAGTGTTATCAAAACGCTTTGTGATGTTCTCAAAGAGACTTTAAACGATGTCAATTTTATCTTTGACGAGGACGGGATGCGTCTAATGGCGATGGACGGCGCGCACGTCGCGTTGGTTCATTTGAAGTTGCACGGGGATCGGTTCGAAACGTACACGTGTGAGGAAAAAATACAGGTGGGTTTGAACATGAACAACTTGTTCAAACTTACGAAAACCATCACGAACATGGACATCATCACCTTTTTCATCAGGCGTGATAATCGTAACGAGTTTGGTGTGCGGATCGAGAACTCGGACAAAAACACAAACACCACTTTCTTCTTGAAAATGCTCGACATTGACGAGGACGAGCTCCGTATTCCGAACGTACAATTGGACTCGGTGATCACGATGCAATCGAACGATTTTCAACGTATGTGTCGCGACATGATGAATATCGCGGACATCATCGAGATTACGAGTCACGAGAACAAACTCAAGTTGTCGTGCAACGGCGACTTTGCGTCCCAAGAAACCATCATCGGTGAAGCGAATCACGGGATGAAGAACGACAGCAGCAGTACGGAACCCGTCAGCGGGCGATATTCGTTAAAGTATATCAATTTGTTCACCAAGAGCACGAATCTAAGCAACATGCTCGAAATATATTTAAAGCCTAAATTTCCTTTGATGCTAAAGTACAACGTCGCCAATCTGGGGGATATTATGTTTTGTTTGGCACCGACAGTAAACTAATGAAGAAAATGTTGGAATGTTCGATTTGTTTGGACCCCGTTGTTTTGAATACTTGTTCCCGACGAAACAATAAAGTAAACAAAGGAAATGAGGTGAACCCGGAAGCGGGTACGCGTTTGTGTTGTGGACACGTCTTTCATAAACGTTGCATCAAGAAGTGGTATCGAGAACAGTTGGATGGAAACACTTGTCCGTGTTGCCGAGGTCCGATACGGTTTCCGCGAGTGTCGTATTTATACAACATACTCATCTTACGTTTCTGGTACTATCGCGGGTTTGAAGGCGACGACCCTTTCGAAATCTACAACAATTACATTTATTACGATAACGCGGGTATAATTCAGTACATTAACGACATCAAGAGATACGCAATGCACTTTGGTGTACCATGTTTGAATCAATTAAGAAATAAACCGACTTGATTAATTAATAAAATGCAGGTTATCAAAAGAGACGGTCGTAGCCAGCCCGTGGATTTCAACAAGATTACGGATCGGATCAAACACTTATCTCGAGAGATTTCCGACACGATCGATCCGATCAAAGTGGCGCAGAAAGTGTGTAATTCGTTGTATGACGGAGTGTCCACACGAGAGCTCGACGAGCTTTCTTCGGAGATTGCCGTTTCGTTGTGCACGGAGCATCCGGATTATGGGGTGCTCGCGGCTTATTTGTGCGCAAACAATCTGCACAAGAGCATCAACATGTCTTTTCTGGACGTCGTCCAATTCCTTCACGCACGCGGAATAGTCTCTGACGAACTCAAACGAATTACGGAAACGCATTATAAAACGATTTCAGAAATGATGGACTACGACCGGGACTACTTGTTCGATTACTTTGGACTCAAGACGTTGATGAAATCGTACCTGTTAAAGACGGACGACGTGGTTCGTGAGCGTCCTCAAGACATGTGGATGCGCGTGTCAATCGGAATTCACGGGGAGGACATGGACCGAGTGAGGGAAATGTACACGCACATGTCGCAGTTGTTTTTTACCCACGCGACCCCCACACTGTTCAACGCGGGCACGCCGTATCCGCAACTGAGTAGCTGTTACCTCGTGGAAATGCAAGACGACTCAATCTCGGGTATCTTTTCTACACTGGAGGACTGCGCGCAAATTTCAAAGTGGGCGGGAGGGATCGGGTTACATATCCACAAGTTGCGCGCGACGGGATCGGACATTCGGAACACGAAAGGCGGGTGCACCGGGATCATTCCGTCTTTGCGCGTGTTCAACGCGACGTCTCGATACGTGAACCAAGGGGGAAAACGACCCGGCTCCATCGCCATTTATTTGTCTGTGGACCATCCGGATATTTTCAAGCTCCTCGACATGCGCAAGAACCACGGCGACGAAGAGGAGCGGTGCCGTGACCTCTTTTCGGGTGTGTGGGTGTCCGATTTGTTTATGGAGCGCGTTCGCGACGACAAGATGTGGTCGATGTTCTGTCCGAGCACGCTTCCCGAAAAACTGGAGAACGTGTACGGTGACGAGTACCGGGCGTTGTACGAGCGTTATGAGTCGCAAGAAGGGTTGTGGGTTATGAGTCGCAAGAAGGTGCCCGCACAAAAGTTGTGGATCGCCATATGCAACTCGCAAATCGAAACGGGCAATCCGTATCTTCTTTATAAAGACGCGGTGAACCGGAAGTCGAACCAACAAAACGTGGGTGTGATCAAGTCCAGTAACCTGTGCACGGAGATTGTCGAGTACACCGCCCCAGACGAGATTGCGGTGTGTAACTTGGCGTCGATCGCGCTTCCGAAGTTTGTCCTCAAAAACAAAACGTTCGACCACGAACATCTCCACAGAGTCGTGAAGATCGTCACTCGGAATTTGAACCGGGTGATCGACGTGAACTTTTACCCGGTGGACAAAGCGCGCAAATCAAACATGCGACATCGCCCCATCGGTATTGGCGTACAAGGGCTAGCGGACGTGTATATGATGCACAAAGTGTCGTTCGATTCACCCGAAGCGGCCCAACTGAACCACGACATTTTCGAGACGATTTATCACGCCGCGATGGAACAGTCTATGGAACTGGCGAAAGAGGAAGGCCCGTACGAAACGTTCACGGGGTCTCCGGTGAGCCGAGGCGTGTTCCAGTTCGACATGTGGGAGACGCAGAGTACGTTTGAAAAGCGGTACGACTGGGACGCGCTCAAATTTAAAGTCAAGGTGCACGGAGTGCGAAACAGTCTGTTGGTCGCACCGATGCCGACGGCGTCCACTTCACAGATTCTCGGAAACAACGAGTGTATCGAACCGTACACGAGTAATTTGTACGCCCGTCGAACGCTCGCCGGGGAGTTTGTGGTGCTCAACAAGCATCTCGTCAAGGACTTGTTGGATCTCGGGAAGTGGACCACGGATCTGAAGAACAAAATTATTTTCCACAACGGTTCGATCCAAAACATCCCCGAGATTCCACAATCGATGAAGGATATTTACAAGACCGCGTGGGAAATCAAGCAACGCCACCTGATTGATCAAGCGACCGAGCGCGGGCGCTACGTTTGTCAAAGCCAGAGTTTGAATTTGTTTATGGCGAAACCGTCCATCAAAGCGTTGTCTTCGATGCACTTTTACGCGTGGGCGCAGGGGCTCAAAACCGGTATTTACTACCTGCGTACCCAACCCGCGGCCAATCCGGTACAGTTCACGCTGAACCCGTGCGAATCCTGTTCGAGTTAACTCTTGTTTTACTTTAAGGACTTAAAAATAGTTACAAATTATTAACAATGAACCGACTAACTGCTTTCCTCACAACCATGTGGGTGATTCACTCGGCGTCTTTTGTCCTCGAGATGGTGTATCAAGAGTTCTGCTACCCGATCTCTTGGTCGGGGTATATCTCGTCCGTATTCACACATTCGAGTCGTTTGTGTACCAATATTCGGCGCGTGTCCTATAGTATGGACGAAATACTATTTAAAAATATTATCCATTAAAAATAAAAAAATGGACGTCCAGTTTCTGAAAGAGAATGCAGACAAACATTCGAGCGTCTTTTACGTGGACTCCGCAAAGAGAGACCGTACTTTTTTCCCCACACCGTCGAGGTACGAGGTCAATTTCAACGAACCTTTCCGTAACGTGTTTTCGGTTCAAGTGCTCGACGCGAGTATACCGCGCACGCATTATAACATCGACTCACACAATAACGAGTTTTGTTTCGTTATCGAAAACACAGAAACAACAATCACATTAGCCATTGGAAACTACACCGATGTCGATATCATCGACGAAACGAATCGGTTATTGAACGGGCGTATCGTGATGGCATTTTTGTCTTCACCGTCGGATCGACGTAAGCAGTTCATTTTCAGATCGATCGAACCGTTCCAGATCAAGACGTTCAAGACCACGCTTCGTAGTCTACTCGGTTTCGATCAAGGGAACGCCACGGTGATTGACAGTCAAGACGACCCGGAACATTTCATCCGGCACGAGCTCGACAACACAACAAACTCTAGCACGGGTGGGGTCAACGTACCCGTTAGGCAGTCGGATATTGTGCTGTATCAACACTTTGTAGCGAAAGCGACGGGGTTTGTAGACTCCCTTCGGTTACAGATAAGCCTCAATGATATTGATATTATAAAGGTAAATGAGTTTATATTGAATGCACGCGTGATGCGCGGAACGACCCTTGTCGCCAAAGGGTCGACGACCGCCCTCCGATTACAGACGTCGGTCGTTCTGTCGGACTGGGAGTCGTACGAATCACTCCAACAAGGAAACGCGTATTATTTTGTCTTGAACAATAGCGACGTGATGTACGCGAATTACGACATCACCGTGGACGTCGTGTCTAGCGAAACACAACAATTGTACTTTATGAAAGGCGTTCAAATGGGGAGTGCTGAAGAGCTGTTCGTGCCCGAAAACAAAATTAACCGGTACGTACTCCCCAATGGTAATATCGACATTGAAGGAAGCTATTTCGGTATCACCTCCAACGATTTAGACATCACAATGAGCCTCGCGTTCAATCTTACCATTTCGGAACACATGTACTCCGTAGTTCCACCGGGTATTTACAATTTATTAGGAGATCGATACATCGTGCTCCGTTGTCCGGAAATAGAAAATCATACCATGTCGAGTATCCGGTCGTTCAACACCGTGGACCCGGACACGGACCAAACGGAGATTCGTCAGTACGAAACGGGTATCGCGAAGTTCAAGATGAGTGTCGTTGGGTTTCGCGAAGAGCGTTTTGATTTTAACACGTTACCCCCGCAAGAGTTTCACCCGATCGGAAAGCTGACGTCGTTGACGTTTGTGTTTGAAAATCAAGACGGTAGACTATACGACTTTAAAGGCGTGAATCACACATTGTCATTGTCCGTGAATTATTATAAATTACAAATTAAATCTTTTTTTAATAATATCAATGCAATCCAACAAGAAACCCGCGAAGAATTTAATGAAGAACAAGGCGGCGAACGAACGTATTATGACCAAAATGACCAAAATTGGCAACCGCTCCCAAATTAAAACAAGACCACCAAAAACAAACTTTTCCAACAAAAAAGTTCCCATTAAGAACAAATTGCGCGACAGCAAGTCTTACCACAACGAGCTCATAAGGAACATGAAAAAATACCAAGCGACTCTGGTTAATAACAACGAATGGTTCGTCAACCAGCTGAAGCGTAACGTGTGGGCTCTCAAGAACAACAAGGCGGTCGTGAGCCCCGTGAAGAACATGACACGTTGTCCTCCCCGTATTACCACAACCGCACGATCGCCAACAATTACCGCACGATCGCCAACAATTACCGCACGCAAATCATCGCCAACAATTACCGCACGATCGCCAACAATTACCGCACGCAAATCATCGCCAATTACCGCACGATCGCCAACAATTACCGCACGCAAATCATCGCCAACAATTACCGCACGATCGCCAAAGAAGCCCGCCGCTAAGAAGAAGATGACCAACAAGGAACTGAGCGAACAACTCAAAGCGATGACCGCGAAACTCAGGGCGGCGAATAAGTAAAATGAGAATTCAAAAAATCATCACCGACCCGAATTGTACCGGGTACCATCCGGGGTGTACGGTGGTCTTGCGGTACATGTAAAGGTCCGCCCCGGAACGCCGCAGGTCGCCCTCTTCACCCGGCGTGTCCGCCGTGAGCTCGTGTCGTTTCAGAAAAGTGTCCCGGATATTCAACGTGTCATGGACTTCCACACGTTTGTTTTTAAAATCACCACCAAGTAAAGGTTCGTCCGTATCGTTGTTCGCGATACACAAACGATTGCTACGTGTCTCGTGTAACCCGGCCCCGTTTCCCACAAACACGTTCGACAAGTCGTCGATGCGATTGCTCGTGTCGATCAACGGGGGTTTCGCTGGAAAGCGTAGGTCAATCTCGTACAAACCTTTCCCATGTAGTTCACTAATCAACTCATTTCGAGACAAGCCCACACTGCTTATGCCGAGATGCAAACATTCTTTACGCAAACGGTCGCTACGTATGCGTTCGATAATAACGCAACTCATTTGATGTTTCTTTTTAATTTATATTATTCTTAAAACAAACTTAAGGAAAAAAATCGACTTTTAAGAAAATGCAACGTCACATCATTAACAACGCGGGCGATCTTCGTGTGGTGACTGTCGGTGGATTTATGGGAAACCGTCAGCTCGCCTCGTCTGTGCGTACACTGGACCACGGTAACTTCGAGACGGTATACAAAGACGCGAATGCACTGGACTATCTTCTCGAGAATGTGAGTCTTTTTCCACTAGACAATGTCGAGGAGATGTATATGAGCACAAAAGGGTCGTTGTTGGATTTTAGATACACCTTGACGGACGATCTAGGCATTCCTCCTAAACGAGCACGACCAAGCGATTCCGGATTTAATTTATCGTTGATCGGTATTCGACAACACGTTGGTAAAGTTGTTTTGTACGGAACGGGTGTGTCTGTCCAACCTCCTTCCGGTTACTATTTCGACCTCGTTCCGCAAAGCAATATGATCACGACGGGGTATATGCTCGCGAACAATGTGGGTATCATAGACCAATCTTACACAGGTGAGATTATGGTACCCCTTATCAAAATCGACCCCGACGCACCGGACATCGAGTTACCCGGCACAAAGATTGTGCAGCTGATACCTCGACGTTGGTTCGGGTTTCGTCCCGTTTGCGCGGAAATGTAGCTGCAAATCAGTCAATTAACTTCCCTTTACCTTTATTTTTTTTACCTTTATTGTTTGTCAAATTTATAAAATCCACTTTAGAAGTAGAAGCTTTAGAAGTAGAAGCTTTAGAAGTAGAAGCTTTAGAAGT
>Ga0335396_10004688_pt1 | contig 14626 bp, 11 predicted proteins | sample FRY02_FD_205743 | JGI IMG/M metagenome (GOLD analysis project Ga0335396, IMG submission 205743) | Freshwater microbial communities from Lake Fryxell liftoff mats and glacier meltwater in Antarctica - FRY-02 (spades assembly) (version 2) | ecosystem: Environmental > Aquatic > Freshwater > Ice >... | reverse complement strand
ATATCAGCCATATTTACCAACTTCAGCAACTGTTCCATTTTCTGATCAATGGTATCGACAGGACTTTCTGGTGTATGTGGTGGGAGTTCAAGCGGTTTTGGTTTTTCTACAGGAGTTGCGACAACTTTCTTTTTAGGAGTTGGAGAAGTCTCTTTTTCGATAACCACTTCAGGCTGATCTTCATTAGTTTTTTCTTCAGTAGTTGAGATAACTTCTTTTTCAGTAGTCGGAGCAGTATTTATTTTTTGTAGTTGTTCAAGATTAATTTTCCATCTCTTAGTCTTCTCAACAAAATTTTTATTTACTATAGAGGTATCAGGATCAATAAGATCTATGCTCTTTCTAATATTAAATGGAATTTGTAGTTCTTTTATTCCAAGATTTTGTATTGTTTGTATTTGTCATGGATGAAATGTAGTTATCCATCAGTCATTTTTTTTGGTAATATGTCCCAAGACAACTTCATCTGGGGTTGTTATTCGTCGAGTATTTTTATCAACACCTACAGGAAGTATTTTGATGCTATTTCTATCTTTATCATGTTTTGAGCATGATCATTTTTCTGCCATATCAATACGCACGTCTGTATTATTTTGCACAATGTCTTGCGAGAATAGTTTAGCCTCGGGTTGTTTGAGTGATATAAATGATGGAGCTATCGTAGCTGGTTCGTTGATTTGATTGATAGTCTCTTTTATATTTGTGATAACATCTATCTGAGCAGAAATTTTTTTAATATGGTTTTTAGCTTTTTGTACATCAATTCAATTGACACTATCTTTATTGCTTTGACTGTGAGTTTTGATTGATTTATTCATACGATCCCTACTATCAATAAGTCATTTCTCAAGTTTTATAATTTGCTTCTTGTCACTTGCTCTAACCGTAGGTTCTTTAAAAAGATCAAAAATATCTTTCTGTATAGAAACAACAGCTTTTTGCATTCATTTTTGCACTTCTAGACTATTGATATTGTCATGGAGTGACTGGACTTTGTTTTGATTAAGAGCCATGAAATAGGGCAAAATAAGTAAATAGTATCCTTAGTATAGCCTAGAAGACAACAATATGCCAAAAAACACTATCAGTTATGGTTCAATAGGTTGACAAAATATTGTTTATATATAAAGATATGTTATATTTTCTATCATCCTTCGTATTATTTTTTGCAATTGTCTAAGAAATCACTACAAGAATAGCAGATTTATTCATTGATTATGGTATCCATGCATCTCAAGAACGAACTCGAACAACGTTGATTTCTCTATCAGGTTACTGACGAGAAAGTGTTTGATCTGTTTGAAAAATGATGACAAGCATTTTATTTTGGCTGTGATCCAACTGCGAATAGTCTCCATCTAGGAAATTTTGTCGTCTTTATGCAGGCGGTCAATTATATGAAAAAAGGGAATAAGCTCTATTTGATCATCGGAGGAGCGACAGGTATGATCGGTGATCCAGGAGGAAAAGAGAGTGAAAGATCGTTTCTGGATGAAGATGCACTCAAATATAATGTTGACAGTATCACGACACAAGTGACCACTGTCCTCAAAAATCTTAAAGAGCTATCAGGATATGATTTTGATTTTGAAGTAGTTAATAATGACCAGTTTTACACTGATATGTCATATACAAGATTTTTGCGTGATGTTGGAAAATATATAACCGTCAATAGTATGATGAACAAAGAAACTGTCAAAAAAAGAATCCAAGACCCAGATCAGTCGATTTCTTATACGGAGTTTAGTTATATGTTGATGCAGGCATATGATTACTTGAAACTTTATGAAGATCATAACGTATCTCTCCAAATATCAGGTTCAGATCAACGATGAAATATAGTCACCGGAGTAGAACTTATCCGTAAGAAGCTAGATAAGCAAGTCTATGGAGCAACAGGACCACTGGTGCTAGATTCAACAGGAAAGAAATTTGGAAAATCTGAAGGTAATGCTATATGGCTAGATCCAAACAAATCCACACCATTTTCTGTCTACCAATATTTTATGAATACCTCAGATGAAGATGTTGAGAGGTATTTGAAATTATTTACTTTGCTAGATTTCGATGCAATAGAAGGTATTGTAGTCAAACATTCTCAAGATCCAGCTGCAAGGTACGGACAGCAAGATTTGGCAAAATATGTTGTGACTACAATATTCGGTACGCAAGCGGCTGAGCAAGCAGTTACAATCACACAGTTATTGTTTGATGCTGATGATAAACTTGTAGCCATACAACACTTAGACAAAGCAACGATTACTGCATTAGTATCTGCAACAGAAGGCGTTGTTGTATCCGGAGAACAAAGAATACTTGACTTATGTACTCAATCATGATTGACACAATCCAACGGTGAAGCAAAAAAACAAATCCAAGCATGAGCAATATATTGTAACGAACAGAAGATAGATGATCTACAAAAAATCATCACTCCACAAGACGCTATCAATGGACTTCTGCTTCTAAGAAAAGGAAAAAAAGTATACAAAGCTATAAAAATTTCCTAGTCTATAAATTTGACAAAATCGGTGATCTCTCGTATACTTATACTCGACCGCCAATGGATTTTGTTTCAAAATCTATGGATGCGAGAGCCTGCTTGCCGTTAGGCAGGGTATATAACTACTCGGTCTGAGGAAACATAACGTTCAAACACAATGAAAAAGTTTATGATTTCCAAAGCGGTTCAGTATAGGTATTTATATACCAAATAAATATGCGTATCGCCAGATATTTATCTATCATTACCCTAAGCAGCTTCGCAGTTGCGCAAGCATTTGTACTACAAGTTTTGGATATAGAAACTATTGATCCTATACATATTTCTGAAGTACATTTTTTTGCTGCTGGCAATAATTTTGGTGGTGCTGTTATTCGATTGACGCCTATAGCATTGGATATTCCACAGGAGATAGCTGCTAATGGACAGTTAGTTTCATGCCAGCAGCAATTGAGATGATTATATTATAACAACCAAAGAGGACAAAGGTTATATCCATTAGATTTCCAGACATCACAGTATTTAGAAACGATAGACAATAGTTATGAAGATTTGGATATAGTCGGATGATTATATTCTCAATGTACTTGAACAGGCGTGGATACTGAAAGTATCATCGGACAGATTGTCTATGATTATAATGGAATACAGACAGAGATTTTTGCATGACTAGAGTATATATATAACACCAATAGCCGACAATATCCACTACGCAATAGTTTACAGTATTTTGATAGTTCTCCATTATGATATATATATGATAGCGCCGGAGGGATTGGATTTATCGGTGGACTGTTCGATGAGCATGAAGCAGTGCTGTGATTTATACAAGACGATCAATCAATCCAAACAATATTCACCCAAAGTGGTGATATTATCTATGGATATAATTCTCCAGTGATTGTTGCTGACAATACAACAACAGGATGAACAACCTGATGACAGATCGCAATACAAGGGATCATTGCAGCAACGACAAGTATTGCTGCATCGCAGACAGACACACTCATAGAGGAATATAGTTCTATGGTTGTCTCTACAAAAACATTTACCGCAGCAGATATTATCAATAAAAAAAGAAAACTCATGTATCAACAATGCCAGTGACATAGTCAAGCTCTAAGTATAGATGAAGATAATCTAATAATATGTGTAACATATCCAGAACATAGTTCAACGCAGCAATTCTCAATCAATCTAAATACATCATCCTACGCAGATAAAACTATTTTTGTTAAAAATGCTAATATACATCTGTACGGAACCATGGACAATATGAGTGATCCACTCAATATATTTATTGATAATGGCAATATAGTTTGGCATACGGATGGTGTTTCTGTTGTTGATTTTGATAATAAAGGAAACCCCATAGCAGAGCCAGGGGTTTCTCAATGATTGTTTTTGAAATGAAATTTCTTTGTGGATGGATTATTTGTTTCTCCGACAGGATCATTTACTCATAAGACGTATATACATGGTAAGGTAGTATCCCTCCACACGCCCGATACACCTACCCCAGCAAAACAAAATCATATTGCCACCAAATTTTGACCAGGCTTTGAAACATCTATTTCTTTACAAGATGTCTTTGCTTGGCGTTGTAATTCAGGTACAAATACAGCTTCTGATGGCACTACATGTTCTTCTGTAGCCGATCCCTACGCACTTGCGCCATTGGTATTCATTGATCGTTATTTTCCTTCAGTAGTATTGCAGTAGTATTTATTCTGCGGTGAGCGTAATATTTTGTTCTGAGGTATTACCATAAAAGTCGACTGCTTGTATGACAAATTCACCTAAGGTGGCAGTCTTAAAGCTGACAATGCTATTTTTTATAGAATACACTACTGTGCCATTTTTCTTAATAGTACCAGACGTGACATATGATTCATCATCAACAATAAACAATCTTACTTCATAGCTACCATCATCTTGGGTTATAACTCTTTGACTTTCGATGCGAGGAGGTTTTGTGTCTTGATTGATAAGCTTCATTGTCTGTGATGCGTTATTGGAAAATCAAACAATATCTGCAGCAACTACTTTGATAACAACATCTCATGCAGCAACACTACTTGGTATGGTAATAGTCGTAGCATCAACAATATTATTTTTTGCTGGGCTATATCTATTTCTTCCAACCACTTCATCATTGACAAAAATAGTAACTTCCCTAATCATCTTTGGAGAGCTGATATTATAGGTCACGGATGATGTACGAGCGATATTCGCCGCAGATTTTGGCAATACTATCTCTACAGCAATACGTTGATCTTCTTTTGGTATTCTATCAGCACACGCTTCTGTTGGAGTGAAGACAAAGATATTATTGAAATTATATTTTGTAGCTAATGCACGAGCTCTTTGGCTTTGAGGAATCTCCTCTATCCATCCAGTTCCTACTTGTGTTGACCTGCTCCATCGATCTTTGATTTCATCCAAATCCATATTGTTTGGCATAAAGCTGTATGGCTGGATAATATATCCATTACGAATGTCTTGTAGAGGAGTATATGGACTAGTAAGACCATTACACATAGCATCAAACTCAAAAGCAGTAGCTCACATATCGCTTGTTCCTGGTTGATTGTTTGTTGATCATCTTGTACTTACAACAAACTCGCTTGGTGTAGCATCACTGATTGGCAATCCAGTAAGTTTAGATACTTGCATATCGATTGTCTCTACTGGAGTGAGAGATTCGTTGATGATAAGATTATTACTCAATAACCATCCATAAAATGATCTCATATTAGATCATAATATAGTTCCTCAAAAAGCATTTCTATTCATTGGAGCTCCATCAGTATTTCCTACCCAGAAGATAGCAACCTTTGATGGTGTATAGGTAGCAAGCCATCCATCTCTTGGACGAGTTCAATTTGGTGTTTTGACATCAGATGTTCAACTCTTAGCAGCCAACTTTAGACCACGAATAGAAAACATACTTACCCAACTACTTGGCATATTTGCAGTGTTTGATAATATTTCTCGTATTAGGGAGGCTGCTCCAGGAGTAATAACAGATACTTCAGTCACAACTTCTTTTTCATACAAGATCGATCCGTCGCTTGATCTTATTTCCAAGATCGGATTCGTGGCTACTCTTTCTCCTTGTCTACTAAGCTGTGTGTAGGCATCTGCTAATTCTAACATCGTCACTTCACCTGCTCCTAGAGCCATAGGATACCCATATTCAACAGTGTCAGATAGTGATGATAACCCAATTTTTTGTAACCAAGGTTTAGCAACTTCTTCTCCTCATAGAGCAAAAAACATCTTAATCGCAGGAATATTCCTACTAAATGCTAATGCTTGTCTCAATGGCAACATTCAGAAGAAATCTCCATCAGCATTGCTTGGTTCATCTCATCATACATTGAAAGGAATATCGAATATTGGAGTGTCAAGAGTAATAGGGAGTGTTTGAAATCATAACGCATAAATCAAGGGTTTTATTGATGAACCTATTTGTCTTTTTCTTCTAATGATATCATTTTTTCCTTCAATCTCTTCATTGAAATAGTCAGTAGATCAGACATATGCAAGCACATCGCCATTGGTCGAGTCAAGATATATCATTGCTTTATTGTTTGCTCCATGGGAAGTAAGTTCTCCTTGTGTTTCTCTAAATGTCTTTTCTATCTGTTGTTGAATATCTCGATCGAGTGATGTCTTTACAACTAAACCTCATTCTTGTATGAGTTCTTTGTCATATTCTTTTTCAAGTAATTCAGTAACCCAGTGAACAAAATGTGGAGCATTGATAGCAAAGGCACTAGATTGAAACACATAGTCCAATCCATCAATAAGAGCTTTTTTTAGTTCAATATCAGAAATATAGTCATCTTCAAGCATTCTAGTAAGAGCAAGATCTTTTCTTCCACTAACATACTGCACATCAAAATTTCTTCCTTCGTATGAAAGAGAAAATGAAGTAGTATTTTCTAAAGATTTAAGAACATCATTGCTGCTTACATTACTACTTATCTTTATGCCATTAATAGCATTAGCGACACGAGAGTATGCTTCTGTTTGCATACCTGTTGATACTTCTATGATATTTCATTGAGGATCGCTAATACGGATCTGTCACATAAGGCGAGATCTGTTTCTGTATGGTTCGTAGATACTTGGTCACTTAGGGATAGATGCAATGATTGCAGATTCCAATACCCCAAGATTATTAGCAGAAGTTCCAAAATACGTATGTGACGCTGCTTCTATTCAGTATGCATTATTTCCTAGGAATATATAATTTAAGTATAATTCAAGTGTTGTTTCCTTCATTTTTCTACGTAGTTCAGTATTGTTTAATCATTTGTTTTCTTTACGGATTTGTGACTCAAGAGTTCTGTCTAATCTCTTGGTAAGTACCATTTCTTTCAGTTTTCTGACGACTTTTTCAGAGAATGTTTTTCCTCTATACAACAAAAGATTCATTACGAGCTGTTGTGGTATCGTAGATGCTCCTTGTGTACTTCCACCCAGTGTTTTAATCCCAGCTCTCAATATTCCCACAGCATCTAATCAGCTATGTTCTCGATAACGTTGATCTTCCATTGCTACAATAGCATCGATCATTGTTGGAGATATCGCTTGGTACGGAACATATTGTCTATTTTGTTCAAACAGTTTATAGAGTTCAATTCCATTTCTATCAGTGATAACTGTCGCTTGAGAGAAAATCATATCCTTGACTGTAGATACATCAGGTAAGTCTTTATAGACAGTAGACCATATCCAAGACATGAATATAGCTAAGAACACAATTAATCCTCATCCTCATCGTTTTATGATGTTTTGTTTATCCCAAGAACGAGGAAATGATGGTAAAGAAAAATTTGATCACACAGATGTTCTTCATGATCTTTGGTTAAATCAACTATTTGGATTGATAGGTTTCATCATCGGAGAATAATAACAAAATAAGGGCATAAAACGAGAAGAAGACTACAAGAATTTCAAGCATAAGCCAGTAATTGGATTGTTGCATGAAGGGTCTATGTAGTCTTCTTATATATTTTTATACAGTATATGCAAATCACTTCATTTATGGGTAGATATATCATATAATACCATCACGATCAATATCTTCTCGACGTTTGGTAACAATAAACTTACCTGCGTAATTCATATCTTCAACAATCATTTTGCCATCATCTTTATGTACTTCTCTTACAACTGCAACGTGTCCAGCACTAGATCTTAATCTGCTATAAACAACAACCGCTCATACTCTTGGCGATTGTCACACAGAGTATCAAGCAGCCTTAGCATTAGCATACCATTGGTTCCCGTTTCCTCCAAATTTTCTCTCTTGCTTTCCATCAACAACTGCACCGAATATACCTGGGCTTATAATAGCAGCATACCATGTACATTGTCAAGCATAGAAGCTATTTGATATTTTTTGATTATACGTCCATTTGGATATAATACCATCTTTCCCATTAGATGAACTAGATGAATTTCCTCATGAAGCGCGAGATGTGCTAGGGTTAGATGCTGTCGTAGCTCTCACTGATCTGTTTGTCGATGATCTTGTAATTGTAGGTTTTTTCGCAACGACTGGTCTAGGTACATAAATAGGATCAGGTTCCTGGAGTCATTTGTTTTTAGCGTCCCTATCTGATATATTGATAAATATTTCTTGTCATTCTTGAAGAATCTCCGTATCGTCTTGTATGTAGTTCAATGTCATAAGATCTTCAAGATTCAGATCGTACAACTCAGCAAAAACACGGATAGTTGTTTTATTTTTCATTCCATAGACAAATCCTTCTTGCTCATCAGTAACGATCAATTTTTGACCAGGACGGATAGAAGCACTTCCTATGTTGTTTATTTTTTTCAAATGAGATATCGTTGTACCAAACTTTGTAGCAATACCTCAAAGGTTATCACCAGCTTGTACAACATATTGTAAAACTCATACTTCATTACCCTCAACCGCAACGATTTCAACTGTACGTAAGTCGATGGTTGCCAAATCGCTAACATTTTCCTGTGTAAACAATGGATTGATAATTGCGACGGGTTCTTCTGTCACAAACTTATCAGCATATACCATCATATATGCAAACAAAACAATAACTATAAGCGAAAGAATAAACTTTGCTCCATTAAGTCCTTTGTGAATCGGCATATAATAATAAGATGTATAAATGGCGGAGAGAGAGGGATTCGAACCCACGGTACCGTTGCCGGTACAACTGCTTTCAAGGCAGTCGCATTCAACCGCTCTGCCATCTCTCCGTGCATATATGCAATACGAAAAATCGCATTACTTCGATAAATAATAGTCTTTTTCTATTGCATTGCAAGTTCTAAATCGTAGTATGGATTGTAGCTGTATTTACCTATACTATAACCGTATATGACGAAGTTTTTAAAGCAAAATTATCCTCTACAACTATGAGCAAACAACCCTATCTTGAGAGTGTCCGCAGATAATATTCAAGACATTACTCCAGAGATACGTACCTTTGCTTATGACTTATTGGAGTTGATGCGATTATACGAATGAGTATGACTCGCAGCACCACAAGTAGGAAAATCTCGAAAAATCATCGCGACAACACAGCGAAAAAGTGGAAAAAGATGAGAAAAAAATACGGGAGAAATTGTGATGATCAACCCTGAAATTACTGAAAAATCAACGCAGATGATTCTATCAGAAGAAGCATGTTTATCCTTACCTGGAGAACAGGGAGCAGTAAGAAGATATAGAAGTATTTCCGTATCATATCTTGATCCAGAATGAAGAAAACATACGAGGAAGTTTGAAGATTTCAACGCTGCAATTATCCAACACGAGATAGATCATGTCAATGGAGTGCTTTTTATCGACAAATTGGTCGAACCCAAAAAACTCTAATCATAGATTGCAAAAATATTGTTTTTCTCTATAGTCTTGATTACGTCCACTTATTATGATCCGCTTTGTGGGTTAGAGTGGTCTAATAGACGACCCGCACAGCGGGTTTGGTTCGCGGGTTTATCGTTTCCCCCATCCATGTATTATGTCTATATACTTCAAGGACTTAGGTATTACGTTGGGTATACAAGCAATCTTATGCTAAGATTTTCCCAACATGTATCGTGAAAAACTATATCTACCTCTAAGTATGGAGAATTAAAAATTGTATGATATTTCGCTTGTGAAACAAAAGAAGAAGCGATGAGATTAGAGAGGATTATTAAGAAAAGTAAAAACATTAAAAAACGAATAGGCGTAGAATGATTTATATGGCACCCTGCTAGAGTGGTCTAATAGACGGGTCTGCAAAACCTTGGTTCGCGGGTTCAAATCCCGCGGGTGCCTTAGTCTCTAGCTTAGAACCAAGAGAAAAAACAACTCTGTTCCGTCGAAAATTAGACCCTAAAAAAGGGTCTTTTTTTATTATAACAAAGAAAAGGATTGCTAGAATGATCTAATAGACGACCCGCAGAGCGGGTTTGGTTCGCGGGTTCAAATCCCGCGGGTGCCTTAGTCTCTAGCTTAGAACCAAGAGAAAAAAACTCTGTTCCGTCAACGGACCTCATCTGAGGTCTTTTTTTATTGTTGAAGAGATTTTCTCACTCTATTCATAATAGCATATCATAGACCGTTACTTTCAGGAAGCGCTTCCACATAAAGATCTTGTATTCCATCCATATCTGCCTGATGATAGAGTTGATAGAGCCTTTGCGCACATTCCAAGAGATTATCATGAGATCACCAACGATATATGCGATAAATGTATTTTTCTGTAGCACATTGATGCTGAGAGATCCACTCATCAGTAACGATAAAACCAGTTTTTAAAGAATTTTTGGGAAGTGGCGATCCTGGTTCAATAATATGAATACGAGCTTTTGGTGCATAATGTTTGTATTTTATCCCTGGCGAAATATTTGATTGTGTGTTGCTATACTGGACAATGATATCTGGTCATACAACCGACGATATGTCCTCAGGAGTAATAAATCCAGGTCTGTGTATGAGTATAGTGTTGTCTACTACTTGGATTACCGTTGATTCGATACCTACAGTACAAGCTCATCCATCAACAATAGGCACAGCATTGCCAAAATTTCTCTCTACCATTGCAGCGGTAGTTGGACTAGGAGTTCAAGACATATTTGCACTAGGCGCAGCGAGAGCAAGTCATGACTCTTGGAGGATAGCACGTGTGATGGTGTGATCTGGTATTCTTATCGCAACAAGATCACTACCAGCCGTCGTTTCACTAGGAATAATATCTTTTTTTAGCAGCAAAATAGTAAGTGGTCATGGCATGAGCTTGTCTATCAGGAGTTGTTCTATAGGAGAATCAATGATTGCGTACTTCTGGATATCTTCTTTGTATCATACATGGACGATGAGAGGATTATCCTGCGGTCTATTCTTGATTCTAAAAATTTTTTGTATAGCAGCTGGATTGGTTGCGTCAGCAGCCAATCCATACACAGTTTCAGTCGGAATAGCAACAACATTACCTTGTTTTAATTCCTTGATTGCTTGCTGTATTTGCATATACTACAAAACAGTTATAAATAACATAACTATAACGATTTACCTACAAAAGTATAGATATTTCATGATTCAAACACAAGCAACAGTCGTCGATATAGAATATTCACCAAACAAGGAAGTAGCTTTCATCTATTTTAAGCCAGAAGAAACCTTTGCTTTTCAGGAAGGACAATTTATCTTTTTAGAAAGATTGTGATTTGTTTATCCTGATGGAAAAATGATGAAAAATGCCTACAGTATAGGTACAACGAACGCATTATTCCAAGAGAAATGAATTATTGGAACGATTGTTAAAAAGTCATCAACAGGAGGAATGTCAGAATACTTAACACAAGATGTCGCTATTGGGGATAGTATAAAAATCACTGGTCCACTATGACATTTCGTTGATAAGAAGTTATCTCGTAATTATGTTTTTGTGTCTATAGGAAGTGGGATTACGCCAGTATATTCTTTATATAATGCACTAATCCAGACGAAAGATTTTGATAATATTATCAATGTATTTGGAGAAAGACATAAAGAGAATATTATTCCTGTAGTCATGCAGTCATATACAAGTAGTAATCCTCGCATACAGCATATGTTATATTTATCACAAGAAAAAGATCTGCCAACAGGATGGCAGGCATGATATGTCCAACAGGCATTGGAATATATATTTGAGGCATTTTTAGATCAAAAATTTCAAATTTTTCTCTGTGGAAAACCAGTTATGGTTGATGATGTCGTCGCAATACTCCTTGATAGAGGGATAGAAAAGGAATATATCCACTTTGAAAAATATTAGTTTGTTTCCTCTTGGCCTATAACTTGAATTCTTACAACGGCGGATTGTGTTGGCCTTCCTCATTGGATAGTGATTTCTTTCATATTTTCTCGATTTTTTTGTCTTATTTTAAGGATGTTTGTTTTGACTATCTCTTGTTGAAATGATATGCTTGTACGTTCTTGCATAGCCTGTCTAAGGAAATATCCACGCGTTGAAGATAAACTTACAAAATACAAATAAACAAACGCGAAAAAAACCAATAGAACAACAAGTCCACCTACCTTTATCAAATCCCACATTTGATCGTTATGTTTGATTTGTCTAAGAATGTATGCGTATTGTTTCTCAAATTTTTCTTTAGGATTGAACGCAAATGTATTCATAGATACAATACTAGTAAATTTTCTCAATAATCCTCAAAACCGCACTTCTCGAGGCTCTATTTTTTTGCACTTCTTGTCGAGACGGTTTGATTGCTTTCTTGTGTATAGCAATATATTGTCCAGATTCTACTCTATTTTTAAATGATTGCTTGACGATTCTATCTTCAATGCTATGGTAGCTCATAATAGCACATCTTCATCAGGTATTAAGTATAGCATCAAAGTTCTCGAGAAAATCTTCCAACTGTTTGAGTTCTTGGTTGACGGCTATTCTGATAGCTTGAAAAATAACAATAGAGGCACTTTTTCCCAGTCCACACGATCCCAAAATATCTCTGAAATCTCCCGTAGTTTGGATTGGTTTTTCTTTTCTCGTTTTAGCAATTACCATACCAAGTTCATCGGCCTTCATTGGTGTAAAGTCTGCATAACGCTGAAAAGTATCACTTAGCGATTGTATTGTTTCTGTATTGATAAATATTTGTGCAGTCATTTCCTGCATCGTATCAAATCTCATGTCCAATACAGCATCTTCATGCACCGAAAATCCACGCGACCCATCTTTAAAATGGTCCATATTGACTCCAATATCCAAGAGTATATAGTCGACTCATGCTATATTATTTTCTTTACATAGCGATACAATATTTGCATAATTTCCATGGAGAATATCGATGTTACTATGCAGTCACAATCTCTCTTTTGCTTTTGTGATCATAGCCATATCTCTATCTATCCCAAAAATTTTTGCATCAGGAAACTGAGTAGCGATTGCCATACTGTGTCATCCGTGCCCAAATGTTCCATCGATAACCACTTGTGCATTTGCTGGTATAGAGTCTAATACCTCTTTAAGAAGGACAGGTTGGTGATACATATATTTTTAGTAGATAAATATCTTTTGTAGAATAGTCATTTGTTATTATAATACAAAGAAATCATACGTATATATGCAATGTAAGTTTATATCAGTAAAAGATTGTTGATTTTTATCACGGTATATGTACTATCAATCCAATGACTTTACTTGTATTTAGATATCGCAAATGCAATACAAAAAACTTATGCTCAAGCTCTCGGGTGAAGCACTCAAAAACTGATCTGATGATCTCTTTGATTACAATTTTATGCGTACACTTGCGGGGAAGATACAAACATTGATCACCAATGGACATCATATAGCTATTGTTCTTGGCGCAGGAAATATCTACAGAGGAGCTAGACAAGAAGATATTGATCGTGTACAGGGTGATTATGTTGGTATGATGGCTACAGTTATCAATGCAACAGTTTTTGCTCAGGTGTTGGAACAATCAGGAATTAAAACAAAAGTATTCTCATCATTGTCGGTGCCAAAGATAGCAGATGATTTTGTTGCCAAAAAAGCCCAACAAGCACTAGCTGATGGCTATGTGGTATTTTGCGCAGGAGGAATAGGACATCCGTTCTTTAGTACCGATACAGCGGCAGCGCAGAAAGCGTTGGAATTGGGCTGTGATGTTGTCGTTAAAGCGACCAAAGTCGATGGAGTCTATGATAAAGATCCTATGAAATATGCTGATGCAGTCAAGTTTGACACAATAACGCTCCAAGACGCACAAGCTCGTGGCCTACAAGTCATGGATCAGACAGCCTTTGCTATTGCCCTGGAAAATAAGCTCCCGATGATAGTTTGCAAGATGGAAGATATAGAAAAAATAGGGACTGAGGCACTTTCACATAGCTACATAAGTGTTTAGTTTTTCATAATTTTATAAATATCAGGGATGTCGGCAGAAGTATTTTCCTCAAACATAGATATCGCTATGTCTTTGATGGCCTGATTCACTGCAATCAGTCAAAAGCGTATAACAAGTCCATTAAATGATTCAATTAATCCTTCTTCTTCAATTTTTTTGATAAACTTATCATAAAAAGTATCCTCTCGGAGTCTATAAACATCTATTTGTATTTCTTCTTCTCATTCTAAGACAAACGATCCTGTTGTCTGTTGGTGCACAATCATCTTCCATCAGGTTTTTGCAGCAGCATTTGCGATTTTATAAAATACTTCTAGTCACTTTCTATTTCCTCAATTTTCTGTATATTCATTAAATATCTCATGGAGATCTTGATAGTCATTAAACGTTATGATAAGTTCTGCATTGGTTCAATCTTTACATAGAATGCGAGATGTTCATTCTGGAAGAATAAAATTCCCTATTTGGGGATCTACGATTTCTCATACAAATGTATCGATTTTTCCAGTAATTCATTCCTTTTTTGCGACAACAATCTGGATTCATTCTCCGACAATCGGTTTTGACATCAAGTTTTCTGTATGTAGATAAAATTCACACAACATATGCTACAAAATCATCATGATATTACAATATTAATTTAAGCAGAGTTTATTTGGGTCATAGACAGATCTTTGTTCTAGTCCTTTGGGTCAGAAATCAATA
>Ga0335396_10004684_pt1 | contig 14633 bp, 12 predicted proteins | sample FRY02_FD_205743 | JGI IMG/M metagenome (GOLD analysis project Ga0335396, IMG submission 205743) | Freshwater microbial communities from Lake Fryxell liftoff mats and glacier meltwater in Antarctica - FRY-02 (spades assembly) (version 2) | ecosystem: Environmental > Aquatic > Freshwater > Ice >... | reverse complement strand
CCTTCGGACGTACTCGCATCGCCAATGGTTCCAAACGCTACTTCGTTTCCCTTGTTCGTGAATTGAGTTTGTGAATGAAGCGCCTTGTTTTCTCGATATACTTTGGAAGCGTGAGCTAATCCCAACAAACGCGGAATTTGACCTGCGGTAGGAGAGAGGTCGGATGCGCTGTTTTTCTGCTCCATCAGGTTTTTCCAAGAACCATCTTCATTGATGGAACGCGTAGAGAAGTGTGCGTTCATAGAACGCCCTGCCGATGACGGGTCAGCTTCCAAGCTTGGATGCGCATAAAGCTGTGCGAAGAATTCCTGAACGGTTAGGAGTCCTGCTGCCATCATGAAGGTCTGGTCACGGTAATAACCTGAGCGGAAATCACCGTTCTGGAAAACCTTGGCCATTGCTATCTGTGCAATTTCCTTTCCGTCTCCAAATATTCCAAATTTGGCTTTACCCGTTAGCACCTCTTTTCGTCCAATCAAACTAGCCTGGCGGCTTTCATTAGCAAGTCTGAAATCATTCAATACTTCTTGCTTGAATTGGTCTTTGCTTAATGCCTTTTTTGAACTTGATATTGCGTTTCCCTCTGTCATATTCTACAGCCTTTTTCCAATTTGCGAATATACGGAAAAGGCTGCTGTGAACATGTGGAGCGGCCTTACATTGAACCTAAGAACGATTAAAAAGGAGAAAGGAAAATTCTTGACTCAAAGTTACCTTTGAGCTGCACCACCCCCCCCCTTTTCCTTGCGAACTGGTCAAGAAAATGTTTTGTCATAGCCAAATCACCTTCACCGTATGCCTTGTCCAAATCGGCTTGAGACTTAATAAACTTTCTCTGCCAGTTCCTTACACTCCCAACAACCATGCTTTTTGTACCCCCTCCACCAATACCTGACCGCTGCTCTTTTTTTGCCGACATCCAAACTCCATTTTCCGAGTAAATAATAAAACCGATCACTTACCATTCCCTTTTTCTCGGACTGGTCAAGAAAATATCTAGTCTTAATCATATCGCCCTCATTGTAAGCAACATAAGCCTTGTCCAAGTCGATGGAAGACTTCTTCATGTTAGCCTCGGTAATCGCTGGGTCAGGGCTTCTGTGAAACCAGAATTGAGCTTTCGTCTGACTGAAGCAGCATACAAGAAAGAGGCATAATGGGAGAACATTCGGTTTCATCTTAGCTGTTTTTATTCGTGATTTTACACAAAGACATGTAGGAATAACATAGTTTAGGCGAGCCGTTTTGCTTTTACACTGTAGGTAGATTCAACCACCTAGTACAAAAGTGGATTAGGGGTTAAAATTACTCATTAGGACTTCAAGTGGGAATCCTTTCTGAAAGAAAAGACCGTGAACCCGGAAACAGGCAAAGGCCACTACACTCATAAACGGTTACGAAGTGCTCATAGAAGCCTGAGAACGAATATGAAATGGCTCTTTACGTGGTACGACCACATTGAATTGAACATACCCAACACGACCAACGCGATAGATGGCCATTTTTCAGATCTGAAGAACAAATTGAGAAATCACAACGGGCTGTCCATTGAAAGAAAAAAGAAATTTATTGATGGGTTTTTTAAGGCATGAGGGCTTCTGAAAATATCAAAGGAGCCACCAAAGTAGCCCCTTTGACCCGACATTTTCCTCAGCCACCAATGATGTCCCTCAGTAGGTTGCTCCCCAGCAGAGCCCACCTCCGTTCAACTCGGCAGATCAAAGATATATTCAACTCCAAAATATTGGGAAAACACAGTCGAAAAAACAGACTCCTTTTTGTCCACTTGAAAGAAATCACTCAAAAACAGACTCCTTTTTGTCTATTACACCAATTTTGAAGAACAATCCAAGTACGCTGGTTTTGTCTTTTGGATGCGTTGGCTCCTGATTACAGCGGCCTTGCTTTGTACCTGCCTGAACCACAGTTTGTAGAACGTTTTGGTGGTCAATTATATAAAACGGAGAGGGCCGCCAATAGGCAGCCCTCTCCAAACCAAATGAAAACGATTATCCTGGGTAAGAAATGCTTACCGTTCTACTTATTGTAGGACTTAATCTGTAGGTCGCGTTTATCACTCTTTTTAGCAGAATTTCTTTCGGATGAATTGAAGCTTCTTCTGTTTCTTCAAACTCTTGTTTTTCTAACTCATCTTCAATTTTTTCCAATTTGCGTTTGCGCTCTTCCATTTCCTCCTCTAAGCGTTGCTGCTTTTTTTCAAGTTCCCGCTGTTTCATTTTTGCGTCTGAATCTATTTTTGCGTTTCCATCAATCCTTCGGCTTCTGATAAAGGTTTTGGGATTGTCAAGGTTTTTACAATCAATACAAGTAAGCCCCTCCGGAGTCATTATCCATTTACGATTGACCATGTACCGATCTTTCGTTCCAGTCACATTATCTATATCATAGATGATTTGCATCATTTCATCAGATAGATAAATGGTATAGCCAACAGGAATAAGCAACTCTAAATCAACTTCCTGGGTTCTCCATAACTCGTTCTCAGGAATTTCAAAATATCCGTTTAATAGAATTGCCGTGTCATTCGCAGCAAAGCCATAATCTATTTTACTTGATCTCTCAACGGCATCTTGCTTCTTCTTAGCACGAGCAGTTCGCGTAATTAGCAGTTTCGGACCGCCAGTTTTTGCCATGTTTATACTAAGTTCAGGCTTGCCATACAGCTTGCTGGAATTACCAGGGGTGAGCAAATTCAGGTTGAAAATTTCTGTTTCAAACGTGGGCTCGTCATCTCCTAATTCATGGTTTAAGGCTAGATTGATAACCTGATTTTGGTCTGAATTTAATTGCAGCTCAACAGTTTCAGTATTACTTCCTTCGCTAGAAAAATCGCTTGCAACAATCATGCTTATGGCAAATGACATGAATAGGCCAACAATCCATAGGCCAAGAAAAGAGAGTCCAATTCCTCTGTTATGAGAACGGAATTTGAATAGTAATTTGATTCCAAAAAAGGCTAACGCGGCCATCGGAATTCCCCAAACAAGTATTCCCGTTATCATAATCCAGGTAATCATTCCAGTACCGCCCACAAGGTTGTGGAAGATGGCCTGTACATCAACCGCACTCATTGCTCCTTCGCTTCCTAGACTGATAATCGTTGGTAAACCAAACGGTACACCTATTACCGAGAGTAGACCAATAACTCCAGCCACCACAAATGCAAAACCTATAATCTTACCAATGAATTTGATTAAAAGAAGGATTACATTGCCTGTAAGAGTAATGATGCGGTGAAATAGGTTGCCAATTTTTCGTCCTGCACCAGAATTTCCATGAAGATCATTCCATTTGTTCTTGACCGTTCCCAACTCCTCATTTACTCGTTTTTCAATATTGGAAACGGTCACGTTCTCCCCCCGCATTTGCAATTTATCTGCAGTTGTTTTTGCTTCTGGAATAATAATCCACAGAATCAGGTATAGAAGGAAACCGGTTCCAAAGAAGAAGAAAGAGACGACTAATGCCAATCTCAACCAAATAGCATCACCAAGTCCTAAGTAATTACTAACTCCGGCACAGACCCCGCCAATTACCTTATTATCAGGGTCTCTAAATAGTCGCTTAGACTCTGAATCCCGAGGTTGGCTCTTCTGTTCTGTCCAACCAGCGCTTTCCGGGTCATCATCAATAAAAGCTTCTGGCTGCCCCATTATAATAATGACCTGATTTACATCTTCCAATGAAACCACTTGTTTCATATCTCCAATTTTTTCGTGGAGCATTTCGGCCAATCTAGCCTCGATGTCGGCTATGATTTCGTCTTTTCCTTGCGAATCTTTGAAGTAGCTTCTAATCGTATTTAGGTATGCATCAAGCTTGTCGAAAGCGTTTTCGTCAATATGGAAAACGTAGCCTGCAATATTGCTAGTTATCGTCTTATTCATTGGTTCTTGGTTTTAGAGGTGGTATGGTTTACTGATGTCACCAGTTCTTGCCAGGTAACATCCATTTCTTGTAGGAATTTTTGACCCATTTCAGTCAGTCCGTAGTATTTTCTCGGAGGTCCGCTGGTACTTTCTTCCCATCGGTAATTCAGCAGCCCGTCATTTTTGAGCCGCGTTAGAAGAGGGTAGAGCGTGCCTTCCACCACAATCAGCTTTGCATCCTTTAGCGTCTGCAAAATGTCTGAGGCATACACCTCGTCCTTACTGATAATGGAGAGAATGCAGTACTCGAGAACACCCTTTCTCATCTGCGATTTAACTCTCTCTATATTCATTTTCTCTCTCTTTAATTCGTTTCAATGCTTCTCGAATCGGAATTCGTAGTAGTAAACCACGTCATCCGTTTTGTTGTCGATGGTAATCAGTGCCAACCTATCAGCCAACAAGTTCTTCAACTCTTCGTGTGAATAGTCAGCTTCCAGAATCTGAAGTTTTCCATTCTCGTCTACTTTCAGGCTTACTCGAACCAATCCATTCTGGTTGACCTCCAGTGGAAGGTTGCGTTCAATTGCTGAAAGCGAGTGTTCAATTTTCTGTTTCACTTCGCTTTTCGAAGTTGGTGGCTCCCCATGAAAAAGTGTCGATAAAGCCAACGCTGCAGTAATGATTAATGTATTCATGTTATTCGTTTTATTTCTTTAAGATACCTTGTATTGCAAAGTACTGGGACAAATATATGTGATTAATATGGTACTATGCAAAACCAAGTACCATATTATTTTGCAAGTAGTTGATAATCAGAGAGAATAATTTTCGTTGGGCGCTACCCCGATGAAAAATCGGGGTCGGGTCGTCCGCTATATCTTTTTTTCGTACCTCAAAAAAGGATGCCGCTACCACCCCTAGCGCGGTGCGGCCTAATGGCTTCAGAGTTACACCACATGCCGAGCAGATTTCTACCAATCTCATTCGATAAACGATAAATTCGCCTTATAGACCACAACAAGAAAGAAATCATCGCGCAGCTAGAAGCGCAGTCAAAAGCGCTACAGAGTTGGTTTCTCGACCAACCGATTGAGAAGATGGAATTTGCACCCGAAGGTGCTTGGACGGCAGGGCAGCATCTACTTCATCTCATCAAAAGCACCAAACCATTGGGAACAGGAATGGGCTATCCGCGATTGGTGCTACGATTGAAATTCGGTAAGGTCAAAAATCCAAGCCGTTCTTATGAAGGAACTGTCGCTTTCTATCAGGAAGCATTGGCCAAAGGCGGTCGCGCCATGGGGCAATACATTCCGCGCGAAGTGAAAAAAGAAGCGCGCGAAGAGATGGTGAATCGGTTCTATACTGAAATGAGCATACTCATCAACCACGTACAAAAATGGTCTGAAAAGAACCTAGACCAAACCGCTGTTCCACATCCACTTTTAGGAAACCTGACCATGCGCGAAATGCTCTATTTTACCATTTATCACACCGGACATCATTTAAAAGTATTGAAAGAACGATATTCGTAGCGTGAGATTGCGCTCCATCCTTTTCCTTTTATGTGCTGTGGTATTTTCAGGCTGTGCGTTAATGCGAGGAGTCTTTCTCGGTTATCCAGATCACAAAGACTTACACCGGTTTCCATCTTCCCAAATTGCCGCTGGTGAAGACTGTTTTCAGTTTCATCAAGAGGCAAACGCTCGTGTGAGAAATCTGAAAGTGACCGATTGGAGCAGTGGAAGTCCATATTTCGTAACGCTCCATAATTTGAACGGATCACGAACGGTTCGCAGTATGCTCATTATCCGAAACGACACACTACTGTACGATTTCTACGGACAGAACGCTTCGGCAACAGATGTAAATGCGTCTTATTCCGTAGCTAAATCATTCACCTCGGCATTAATCGGCATTGCCATCTCAGAAGGCAAAATCAAAAGTGTACATGATAAGGTTGTCGATTACATTCCTGAATTGAAGGGAGTTCCCATGTCGGAGAAATTGGAAATTGAGCATTTGCTAAACATGACTTCTGGTTTCAAATTGAAGCTTATTACCGATGCGGAATTGTATTACGGAAATGATGTGATTCGCGTACTTAAAAGTGTAGAGTTTGAACACGAACCAGGAACGTATCAGGAATACATCAACTTGGATGTGCAAATTCTTGGATTGATTCTGCATCGTGCAACTGGCAAGAAACCATCAGAATATCTCAGCGATAAAATCTGGAAACCGATTGGAATGTGCTCGGACGCTATTTGGAGCACCGACAAGAAAGGGGAGGACAAAACCTTTTGCTGCATGGGTGCCACCGCGCTGGATTACGCCAAATTCGGACGGCTTTATCTCAACAATGGAAATTGGAATGGAAAGCAGATTGTCCCAAAGGATTGGGTAGAGAAATCTGTAAGTCGCGATACAACCAATGGAAGCAGCTTTGGCTACAACTATAACTGGCATATTGGCGAAAAGGCTTATGGAGATTACATGGCGGATGGCATGTACAAACAGCACATCTATGTTCATCCCGAAAAGAAGATTGTCATTGTGCTAATGTGCAATAAGGACAATGCACTTGCCGCTGAACGCGTGCGATGGCGGCATGTTTTTAGACAAATTGTAGATCAGCTCTAAAACTTCCTAAAAAACAAGAAGCCGCTCCACCTGTGACGGGCTTCTGCGGCTTCTCAAGCTTGTCCGCAGTTCACCATAAACCGAAGACGGTGTAAAGGTAGGACTTTGAGTGAGTAACTGGTTAGGGGATTAGCTGATTAGGACGGATTCATCCCGTTTTCGGGATGCTCCTTGATACACATGGGCTGTACCCAAGAGCGATGGGCGATGCCCCATGCTAGTATATAACGCCCTTTCAGAGTTGTCCGTAAGCAGCCCCAACGAGGCATTAGCTTCTAACACGGGGTGTAAGCCCTGTGTTTCTGAGCCTAGCACAGAACCAAGCCCTGAAAGGGCGCAATACATAAGAAGAATATTGTTCTTTATTTCATGCCAAGGTGCAAAGGGACGGATTTTTCGGAATGGCACGCAGATGACACGGATAGCGCAGATAAACGCGGTGGAAAAAGGATTGATAATAGACAATTGGCGATATGCAATTTGATGGACGCTACGTTATGTTGCCCGGGATTGTTTAAAGATTAGTTGCACTTGTGCGCATGTGGCGTAAACTAATGGTGTTCTATTGCTCACAAGTGACGCTACGCTTAACACTTGCTTTAGCGAGGGGGAAGAACACTACAGTGTTTAAAACTAAAACCTGTTGTTAATTAATCGCCCCTTACCGATCATTTAACTCATTGATATTCAATGATTACTGTTGATGAAAAGACGTTTTAGAGCCACGTAAATTGCAAGGTTTTGGTTAAATTGTAATCAAAACCTTGCAATAAATGATAGGCAAATCTGAGAATCAAAATCAGCCTGAATTTTGTCCATTACACCTCATTCCTAAAAATGGCTAGCCGTATGAAACGACTTAAATCAAAAAGGCCGCCAGTAGAAAACACTACTTGGCGGCTCTCAATGACCTCGATTTAATGTTGAAGATGTTATTCGCTGATAACCAGTTTTTTATTTACGGAGTTACCGTTAACATTTATGTCGAGAAGATAAATGCCTGCAGTCATCCCAACTTGCTCAGATTCGAATGTCCTATCGAAAATTCCAGCACCGCTGTTACCGTTGTAGAGATTAATAACCTGCCTACCTAAAAGGTCTCTTACGCTGATTTGTAAGTCTGCTTTTTCTAGCAGGTTAAATGTGAGTGAGAATTGACCATTGGTTGGATTAGGGAACAATCGTAACCCTTCTAATGCGGCAATTTCATTGACTCCAGTTAACGCTGAACCCTCAACATATTGAACACCCAGAACCATCATTTCGTCAGCCGAAGTTAATCCCCAAAGAACAGGGTCTGGGCCTTCTGTATTGGTAAATCCAGCTTCATGCACTATTCCTATCCTTGGGTCAATTTCAAATAGTTCATTATCCGGAAAATACCTGAACGTAACCTCTGGACCGGTTCGGTAATAACCAACATCAAATCCCAATTCATAGCTATAATCACCGTTGTAAATCATTTCACCTTTAGATCCGTCTGGATTGCGAACAAATGCATTGTAAGAGGATCCGTATTTGTGTGTGTGGGTATACAGATTCCAAATTTTCCATGTTTTGGTTGCATTTGGCTTATTTGCAATTTCGGTAAACAAGATTTCATCGGTGCTCTGCGGAATGGAAATATCCAATACAGGAAAGAGTGCAATTTGCATGTACTGATTAGTTGTTCCAGCATCTTGAGTGTATACATTCATGTAAAGGTCTGTAGATAGGATAGAATCCGGACTGGAGTTCTTGATGTGCAGGTTCATATCAAAGACCGTGTGCGCTGGCCAATAGTAGGCTGTTCCCTGTGGCAATAGGTAATTCCAAAGTCCGGGTCCGGTTGCAATTGGGTTCTTGATGTCTGCATGAGAATCTTGCGCTCCAAGCTCGTAGGCGTTTCTTAGCCCATCGTTGTAAGCCGTTTCTGCTCCTGGATTGAAGGAATAGATTACAAAATGATGTGTCTCTGAAGCTAGATAGGTTTCAATTTCGGTCACTTCAATCCCAGTTTCAATCTCTGGATCGAATTTCATGTAGTATTCATACTCGGTCAATGGTGGAACAAAAATGCGCCCCATGTACATCTGAAAGCCATCTTCTGGAGCTGGGGGTTCGTGATTAGCGTACGTATCGTCAATTCCTCCATCGCGGTAATAGGTATTCACCAAGGCTGTGTCAACTACGTTGCCTGTTTCGGGTGCCCCAAAAATGATCCATTGTCTAAAAAGTTCGATTTCGTTATCGTTCAAAACAGCACCACCTGAGGGCATGTGCGATCCTTCGTTTGGTTGCTGCAAGGCTAATACATCGCTTAACCCGTGGGCTATTTTTCTCAGAAGGAAACTTCGTGTTGGATAACCGGGTTTTATCAATTTATCGCCTTTACTAAGTGCCGTTGGATTGATAGGGTTCACGTTTACGAGTTCATTAAATACGTCAGACTCACTTCCAGTGACATCGAAGGTTGCCGTTGTACCATTGTGGCAGCCGTTTCCTCCACAACGGGTTTGAAGGATATTGTACACCATGGTAAAGCTTTCTTGAGCAGAAACAGTTCCTGCAAAACCGATTAGAAATAGTGTGGATAAAAGTTTGGACATGCGTTTTATTTTAGTTGTACGTTGGTAAATTTCTGTCACGAAAGTACGATGCACGCATTGTAAAGTCAATTTTTTCTTTCATTTGTATCGAGAAATCTAAATTTATAGGTTACTCAAAAATTTAATGTATTCCTCAGATTCATTTCTAACTCAAAAAAAAAACAGATGAAACAAATTTTACTCGCAGCGTTGTTCTTAATTGCAAATGCCACTGGTTATTCTCAAACAGACACTGTATCTAACGGTGGTTTCGAAGACTGGGGTACAAATCCTTTCTATGATGAAGCTGATGACTGGACCACTCTTAACCCGCTGGCACAAATTTTTGGCGTTCAATTGGCTTTTCGCGCCACGGCATCGGATGAGTATCATTCTGGAGCAGCCGCCATGAAACTAGTAACATCTGACTTAACTGGTGTGGGCATTACGCCATCCGTACTGACCACTGGTTTGGTAAACACCGCTACTCAAAACATTGATGGTGGTAGCCCAATCGCTTCAAGACCAAGTAGTTTCGGTGGCTGGTTTCGATACGACCCTATCAATGGCGACACCGCTACTATCGGCCTCAGTTTAACAAGATGGGATGCGGTTAACGGAATAAGAGAGGTGGTTGCAAACGGTGGAGATAATCTGTTGACTACAAATGGTGTCTTTGTTGAATTGGATTTCCAAATGTACTACGATTCCAATTCAATACCTGATACTGCGCTTATCGTCATTGTTTCTGGTTCCAATTCCTCTCCACAGGAAGGTTCAACACTTTTTGTAGATGATTTGGTCTATAACTATCCAGCAGCAATTGAAAGTCCAGAATCGGTTGGTTTGAATATTTATCCGAATCCGGCAACAGACAGACTGATGATTTCATCTACTAATGGCTTCACTTTCAATACTGGAAGAATAATTGGTTTGGATGGAAGAATCATTCAGGAAATTACCTTGAATGCAGGTAATGCTACCGTAGATGTTGCCAAACTCAAGGCTGGTAGTTACATCGTTGAGCTTCGAGATACGGAAGGAACCATCGTCAGACAATCCTTTCTGAAGAACTAGGTCTCTGATTTGGAGATGCTAAAAGGCGCGGAAATTAAATTCTGCGCCTTTTTTGTTTTTTAAGCATAAAGCTCTTCCTGCTGCTCGGCCACGCGCTTATCAGAAATGTACTGGTCGTAGGTCATTAGCTTGTCTAAGTAGCCGTTTGGTCCAATCTCGATAATGCGGTTGGCAACGGTTTCTACAAACGTATGGTCATGCGATGTGAACAGCACTGTACCGTTGTAATCAACCAAACTGTTGTTAAATGCCTGAATGGATTCGAGATCAAGGTGGTTAGTCGGTTCGTCAATAATGAGTAGGTTAGCCTCGTTCAGCATCATCCGGCTAAGCATGCAACGCACCTTTTCGCCTCCAGAAAGCACACTTGCTGACTTGAAAACCTCTTCGCCCGTGAACAGCATTTTACCAAGGAATCCACGGATATAGATCTCGCTCTTGTCTTCAGAGAATTCTCTCAACCAATCAATAAGGTTCTCTTTGGTGTTGAAATAATGTCCGTTCTCGGTTGGTACGTAAGCAGTGGTGATGGTTTGTCCGTATTCAAAACTCCCCGCATCCGCTTCCATCTCACCCATTAGAATTTGAAAGAGGGTAGTGGTGGCCAAACCGCTCTTACTAATGAAGGCAATCTTATCCCCACGGTTTACTTCAAACGTAAGATTAGAGAACAACGATTTTCCGTTCAGGCTTTTGCTGATGGTATTCACACTCAGAATCTGATTTCCTGCATCGCGCGCTTGCTTGAAGATGATACCAGGATACTTACGTGATGATGCTTGAATCTCATCCACATTAATCTTCTCCAGCAACTTCTTACGGCTGGTTGCTTGCTTGCTTTTAGAGGCATTGGCACTAAAACGCTGTACAAATTCCTGCAACTCCTTCTTTCTGTCTTCGGCTTTCTTGTTGGTGCTCAGTTTCTGACGCAATGCCAATTGGCTCGATTCGTACCAGAACGAATAGTTACCCGTGTACACCTTAATCTTCTTAAAGTCGATATCGGCAATAGAAGTGCACACGGTATCCAAGAAGTGTCTATCGTGAGAAACAACGATAACCGTGTTTTCAAAATCCATCAGGAAATTCTCCAACCATTGCACCGTTTTAAGGTCAAGGTCGTTGGTTGGCTCATCCAAAATAAGCACATCTGGGTGTCCAAATAGTGCCTGCGCCAAAAGGATACGCACCTTCAAAGATCCTGGCATATCTTTCATCAGAGTACTCAGCTGATCTTCAGAAATACCAAGTCCGCTTAAAAGGGAAGAAGCATCCGATTCGGCATTCCAACCATTCATTCCAGCAAATTCTTCTTCCAATTCGGAAGCTTTGATGCCGTCTGCTTCCGAAAAATCGGGCTTGGCGTAGATATCGTTGCGTTGCTGAATGTTCTTCCAAAGCACGCTATGTCCCATCATCACCGTGTCAAGCACAGAAATCTCATTGTATTCCGAGTGATCCTGCTTCAAAACGGCCATTCGCTTTCCTGGCTCCAAGTGTACGGAACCAGAGTTTGCGCTTATCTCACCAGAAAGAATTTTCAGAAAGGTTGATTTACCAGCACCATTGGCACCGATAACGCCATAACAGTTGCCCTGTGTGAATTTAATGTTCACGTCATCAAAAAGCACACGTTTACCGTATTGAAGCGAAATATTTGAAGTTGAAAGCATAGATTTTGTTTTTCGGGGCGCGAAGGTAGAGATTAGTTGTAAGCTGATGGAAATAGCTTAGACCACAGTCCATCGTCCATAGACCATGGTCTGTGGTCAACCTATTTTAGGGACGGACAATTGTGTTCTTTCTCCTTTTTGGCACGGCTGTTGGAAAAGATTCTCCGAACCTGAAAAAAAAGAAAGATTATGAAAAAGCTACTATTAGTACTCGCAATGTCAATCTGTGGAGCAACTGTTTTTGCTCAGGATGCAAAAATGGAAGAACCTAAAGTTGAAAACAAGCCCATAGCTACTAAAGGCAAACTGATTCATAAATTACAGATTGTTGCCGTGCGGCCAGATAATCAAACGTCTACTAATGATAAACAAAAATTGGAAGATAAAAAAGTGACCGTTGCAAATGATGCGCTTATGAAAAGTGCGGTAGAGCAAAAGGCGACAATAAAATCAGAAGATAAGTAAAACCTACGATTGGTTAGAAAAGAAGCGATTCCTGAGTGTTCAGGAATCGCTTCTTTTTATTTAGGCGACATTGAAATTTTATCTCAGAATCACTCCTTCGTCAATCGTATGGCTGCAACTCGCTTACCATCCGCAGTTGCGTTGAGTAGGTATTGCCCGCTTGCCAACGAACTCAAATCCATAGACAATCTCATGTTTTCAAGTTCAACTGTCCTTGCAGGAATTACCAAACGGCCACTCAAATCGGAGACCGAAAATTCAACTCGTCCTGTTGCTGAACCTTTGTTTTCAATCAAAATATTTCCCGAAGTCGGATTTGGATGAACAATCAGACCTTCCAAAAGAGATGCCTCAGAAATTCCTGTGCAAAAATCAACTGCAATAGGCACTAAAGCTGTTGCCGGACATTCAACCACTTCGTAGTAGGTGTATTCGATAATGTGTTCACCAACTCCTGCCGTGGCTGGGTTAAACACCGCTCCTGTCATTCCCGGGCCGCTAAAAGTTCCTCCCGATGGGTCGCCAGTCAATGTAATGACGCCAGCATTATTACACAACAGATTTGAGGGTGTGGCAGCGGTTACTACTGGGGTGAAATAGACACTCACCATAATGTCATCCGTATCAGAACATCCTCCTGTATTAGTTCCTGTAACGGTGTAAATAGTTGTTGAACTTGGGCTGAATGTGATTGTTCCTCCAGCAGCGGTTCCTCCAGAACCATCAATCCAAGAATAAGTTGAAGCTCCACCTGCTGTCAAAGTCACAGATTCTCCTTTGCAGATGTTCACATCATCACCTGCAAAAACAGTTATTGAACCTGCTTCCAGCACTCGTGTTAACGTGGCCTGACAACCTTGCTGATCGGTGGCGGTAACTGTATAAGACCCAGCAGCCAAATTGGAGGCAGTGGTTCCATTCTGAACTGGAGTTGAATTCCAAGAATAACTCACAGATCCAATATTTCCTGATGCAGCTACGGTAATCGAGCCTTCCTGTACGCCTCCGCAAACGCCCTGTATGTCGGTCACGTTAAGCAACAACTCACATGGAATGGCAGAACACGAAGGAACAGCGCTCAGACCGCTTATTTCAATTACACCTCCGTCACTATCGCTTACTCTTAATGGCCATGTGCCTGTGGGTGTTGCTGTGCTTCCAGTTGTAAAATCTGCCCATCCTGTTACCATAACCGAACAGCCTGGAGGAAAAGTACACGGAGGTATTGGAAAAATAACCTGACACGCACTGCAATCCTCTACCTGAGCTTGCTCGCTCCAAGTGTATGGCCCTGTTCCGCCAGTTACCGTCAGGTTTCCATTAATTTCTGAGCACACCGAAAGCGTGGCGCACGCACTTACGTTTACCGTAAGGGTGGTGCTATATCCGCAAATTAAAGTGTACGTTATGGTATGACTGCCTGCACCTGCAACAGCAGGACTGAAGGTGCCTGCGCTGGCATTGGTTATGCCCGCACCAGACCAAGTTCCTGTACTACTATTTGAACAGGTTGAGCCCACTCCGCCAACAGCGGTAAGGGTAAAAGGTGCATCAGTAACGCACTTAGTAGATACAGGATTCAAATCGGCAAAGCAACAGGCAGATGAAGCCACAATGCTCACATCATCTATAAAATAGTAGGCGTAAGGATTGGTAAATGTGCCGCCCGGATTGCTCACTATGGTGGTGTTGGCGTTATTAAAGAAGTTGCCAATCATAAAATACTGCTCTCCTCCAGTGGCCACGTAATTCCACTGTAAGCGTACCCAGTTCATGGTGTCGGTAATGGCGCTACAGCTGTAATTTAGCTGAGGAGTTACGTAGATGGCTGAATTGGTTTGGCCTGGGCACGGATTTCGTTGATACGGTGTGCTACCGAAATAAACACCAATGTTGTTAGATGCAAACAAAACCGAATTTCCAAGGCTAACATACATGCTTACGCAGTAGCTCTGACCCTGAATAAGTGGTGCTGAAGTGCGGCCTTGAATGTATTCGCGGTACTCATCCAACGACTCGTGGGTAATGATGCCCGCATGGCGTGTGCCTGTTCGTGAATACTGATAACCTAATACGGAATTAGGCATATTTACGGGGCTAGGGTTTCCGAAAATTATATTGCATGCCGAAAAAAGGTCTGGCGAAGAACAACTATCTCCTCCTGGATTGTTGCTTGCATTATCCCAGCTTCCGTTTAACCCGAAAAATTCATGATTGACAGTTCAAATTTGGGTGCAAAGTGCTATCTTTAAGCGAGTTAAACAAAAAAGAAGAACACTTTAGCACACCCAAAAATGAGCATTGAAGATACGGTA
>Ga0335396_10004675_pt1 | contig 14657 bp, 8 predicted proteins | sample FRY02_FD_205743 | JGI IMG/M metagenome (GOLD analysis project Ga0335396, IMG submission 205743) | Freshwater microbial communities from Lake Fryxell liftoff mats and glacier meltwater in Antarctica - FRY-02 (spades assembly) (version 2) | ecosystem: Environmental > Aquatic > Freshwater > Ice >... | reverse complement strand
AGTATGGTGGCCAATCGATCGCGTCGATTGGAAATCAGCCGCGCAGACATGATGGCAGGAAGTGCGCATGCGTGCGATGAGAGCAGCGGCATGAAGGCCTGGCCCGGCAGCCCAAAGCGGCGCATGGTGCGATCAACAGCGAACGCCGCTCGCGCGAGATAACCAGAATCTTCCAGCAGCGCCAGCAGAAAGAACAGCAGTGCGATCTGCGGCACAAAGACGACGGTCGCAGAAATGCCGCCGACAATTCCATTGACGAGCAAGTCGCGCAATGTTCCAGCGGCGATCGTTGATTCGAGCGCGCCGCCAAGGGAGCCAAAGATTGCGTCGACTGCGTCCATCGGAAATTGCGCGAGCCAATAGATCGATGCGAACAACAACGACATCACCAGCACAAAGACCACAATTCCCAGCAGAGGATGGGTGAATGCAATGTCGAGCCGATCATGAATCGTCATGCGATCGCCTTCGCCCTGCGGCGGATGCGCCGCAATTTGATCGAATGTTTCCGCAGCCCAGATCGCGCTTCGAGTCGAGCCTGGCTCGGCGAGTGGATATGGTTGTTGAGGATTGGGCCGTTCACCTCGTTGGGCAGTGATGGCAAGTTGTTCGCGCAAGCGTTCAACTCCCTCGCCCGTTCGCGCGGAAACTGCGATGACCGGCACGCCAAGAACCTTGGATGCCATGCCTTCATCGATGATCAATCCGCGTCGCGATGCGAGGTCGACCATGTTGATCGCGATGACGCTCGGCAGTCCGCGTCGCAGCGCGCTCGCAGCGAATTGCAGATTGCGCGAAAGATTGTTCGCGTCCAAGACAAGCAGCGCCGCATCAGGCCGACCGTCGCCGATGCGACCATCCAAACAATCTGCGCACACTCTGCTCTCTGGCATCTCAAGCATGAGGCTGTAAACACCGGGCAAATCGATCAGATCAAGCTCGTGGCCAGATTTCGTGACACATCGACCGACTTGATGTTCGACTGTGCTGCCAGGGAAATTCGCGGTCTTCGTGCGAAGTCCGCAGAGACGATTGAAGAGCGTGCTCTTACCGGTGTTCGGATTTCCAAGTAGGGCGATGCGAGCGGTCATCGCACTATCGGCTCGATCAGCGTCACCATGATTTTTTCTGCAATATCTTTGGTGAGTCCCAAGCGTGTGCGATCAATTTGGATGATGCATGGTCCACCCGATCGACACATCCGCAACTCGCACTGTTCGCCCAAGCCCATTGCAGCCAAGAGGCATCGGTGCTCGCTCGGCAGCGCATCGAGCGCTGAACATTGCACCGTCGCACGCTGTCCGCGCGCGAGTTGGCTCAGTGGGATTGTTAGTGGTGCCGATTTCATTGAATGATGGTATTGAGACTTAGTCTCAATATCAAATCCCGAGCGCTCGTCGCCGCAGAACACGCATTTTACGGCTTCGCCTTGCGATATTCCGCGCGCCGAGCAGCATATTCGGCGGGGGATTCGTTGAGCGATGTGGGCTGTCCAGCCTGCCACTGGTCATGCAACCGCTTGAGAAATGGAACGCACCAGTGGCAACCGGTCCCCGCCCCAAAGCACTCGGAGAGTTGGCTGGCAACTTGTGGTTGTTCGCAGTCGAGATAGGTGTTGAGTTTGCGCAGACTCACTCGAAAACAGAGGCAAACATGGTCGTCAGGGTTCATCACATTTCGCCTAGCGATGGCTCGAATGGCGCATCGATTGGCGTGGCGGAATCGACTGGCGTGGCGGAATCGACTGGCTGCTCGATGGATGGTTGGGTTCGTGGGGTCAGCCGTTGTCCTTCAACGATCCAGTTCGAGACGCAATATGGGCCCACGAATGTTCCAGTTCGGTGCCATGTGTCATCTTTGGCGTGTTCGCCTGAGAAACTAATTTTTGGATCAATCACTCCAGCAAGTTGAAAGAGCGTTCCGTTGGGATTCGATCGCACGATGTGATCTGTGGTCGATCGATCAATCTCGACTTGGAATTCGTTGCCGACAACATTCTGGTTGCCGTCCACGGCCTGACAAACAAGAACGAGTTGCTCAGAGCCGCGCTTGGATGCGCCAGTTCGCACAACGCGCACGGTCCAATCGATCGGTTGAGACAGAATGCGATTCTGGCTCGTGGACCAGCGGCTCATACTGAGTGAGAAGTCGTCGAAGTCGAATGTACTGATTGGCTGAGGGGAAGCGGCCGATCCGAATCGCTCTGCATATCGGCGGCTGAGTTCGGCACGAAATGCCGCTGGACTAGAAAACGGATCTTCCACAGCACCTGTCACAACCACAACCTGTGTCGCAGTCTCGTTACTCCGCGTCGGGTGTTCAGCCCACGCAACAACGGGTTGAGTTTGCACTGGTGAAGGATCGTCACTCGTCGGCATCGCGGTGCGATCTTGTGCATTGCCTTGCGCTGATTTTTTGGCCGACGCATCGGGTTGCCGTGGTTGCTCTGCCTGAGCAGCTCTAGCCGCTGCAAGTTCTTCACCTTGCTTGGTCGTGGTCGCTTGAAGTTTGTTCACTCGATCTATAAGAATGCGAACCTGCTCCTGGAGTTGTTCCAACGATCCTGCGGGGGTCGGCTGCGGGGTCGCATCCTCTTGCTGAGTTTGCACTGGTTCATCATTTGGTGAAGTGGGCTCAGCTTGCACTGGATCTGCGGATTCCGGCGTAGCAGATGGATCGGTCGCATCGCTCTGCTGTTGAGTCGCGGTCGGCGCATCTACCGGTGCATCAGCGGGCGCATCAGCGGGCGCATCAGCGGGCGCATCTGTCGGTGCAAGTGGATCCACATCCGAGGCTGGCGCAGTTGCGGGCTTCTCGCTCTGCTTGGTTTTGGCGGTCTTCAATGCGTTTGATTGCAATTCCAAAAGTCTGGCCTGCTCCTTAAGGTCGGCCACGATCTGTGCAAAGGTTCGCTTCTGCTGCGCAGTCTTTGCATCGCCATCGGCTGGCTTACTTGGCGGCGTCGCCGCCGTCGCGGGCGTCGAAGGCGTCCCAGGCGCCTGAGCGAATGCATCGAGCGACAAAAGGCATGCACCACTGACGCAAAGAAGTCCAACAAATCGTATGGCGGAGGTAAGCATTCGGTATATCCTAAACGAAGGAGTACACCATACCACCGATGAGCAACATTACACCGATATTGAAGCTGGTCGCTCGCACGCGTCGCCGCATCATCTTGGGTGCGTTTCTGCGGGCGATTGCCAAGTGCATGCTGTGGGCTGGGGCGGCGCTGCTGGTTGTTTCCGTGGGCGCAAAGGTGGCCGCACGGTGGTGGCCCGCAATGGGCGAGCGTGGAATGTGGTTTGCGTTGCTTGCCGCGGTCGTGTTGGTTGGCTTGGCCGTGTGGGCATACTTCGCTCGACCACGCAGTGATGGAGATGTCGCAGTCGCGTCATTGATTGATGTGCGCTTGAAGTTGCATGATCGGCTGTCCACTGCTGTGGCAGTCGCGGATCGAACCGATCCATTCGCGCAAGCGGCGGTGGAAGATGGTCTCAAGATCGCCAACGATCGCCGGCTCATTGAATCACTCGATCGATCATTGCCAATTGAAACTCCTCGCAGTGCCTGGGCTGGTCCAGTTCTTGTCGCGATCGCATGCGCTGTCTGGTGGTTTGTTCCAGGGCTTGCAGTTGGGAACGCGCAAGCAATGGATGAAACGAATAGTGCGGAATTGTCGGCCGCCCGCGATGCCGCCAAGGTTGAGATTGAAACATTGCAGGCGAAAATTCAGGCGAATCCAGAACTCAATAAGGCACTTGCTCAACCAGGCAATGAGTCAAAGCTTGCCGCCAACTTGGCCGATGAAAAGTTGCAGAGTCCCGAAGAGGTTCGGCGCGAGACAACGCGCAAGGTCAACGACTTGTCGAAGCGGCTTGATGATTTGCTTAGCGGAGAAAAGGCGCAGCAGCTTGAAGTGATGAAGGATGCGCTCAGTCGCCTTGAGCCGTCGAAGTCTGGTGCACTGATGAAACTTTCGGAAGCACTCAAGCGCGGTGATCCAGCCGCGGCAAAGTCCGCAATCGCGGAGTTGCAAAAGCAGATCAACGATGGCCAGATGGATGAGAAGACCCGCCAAGAGCTCGCCAAGAAACTCAACGACTTGGCTGAGCAGTTGAAGGATGCGGCCAAGGCCAACGATTCGCTGAAGAAGGCGCTGGAAAATGCGGGGCTTGATGGCGACCTTGCCAAGAATCCAGATGCGGCTAAATCTGCGATTGACGCGGCGAAGAACTTGACGGAGTCGCAGAAGAAGGCGTTGAAAGAAGCGTTAGCGGCGCAGTCTCAGGCTGGAAAAAAGATTGAGAAGTTGGCGCAGGCGTGTCAGTCGATGAGCAATCAATGCAACAATCCTGGAAAGAGTGGCAAGAGCGGCGCTGGCACGGCCTCTTCAGGCGAGCAGTCATCCGATGAGCAAGGCGCAGAGTCCGCATCGCAAATGCTCAGTGACATGGAGGCTCTCAATGAAATGATGAAAGATGCCGAGGCCGCTCGTTCGCAGTGCAACAACGGCGGAACTGGTGCCAGTGACAAGGAGTCCGGCTCCTCGGGTATGAATGTCAGCCGAGGGCGGGGCACTGGCGGAGAGCGCACGCAGGAGAAGACTGCAACTGACCGCAAGGTTCGCAAGGAACGAGTCGCATCGACTGGCGGTGAGGTGATCGCGCGGCAACTTGTTGAGGCGCCGCCTGTCGTTGGCGAGAGCCGCGCCACACTCGAACAACTATCGGGCGAGATCGGCCGTGGTTATGAAGAGGGAACGGAGGAGGATCCTGTGCCAGCGAATTTGCGCGATCTACACAAGCATTACTTTGGAGATCTGAAGAAAAAGATCGATGCCAAGAGTGGTCAGCCCGCTGCGCCGCAGCCTGCGACTGTGCCCGTTGGTGTCGCGCCTGAGCCAGCGCCAGCCGTTCCCGCAGCGCCCAAGTAGCGGCGCGGCGGATCGATCGAGCGAACAAGCGAACAAGCGAACAAGCGAACAAGCGAACAAGCGAGTCATGCCAACGAAGGAATTGATTGTGTCGATGCTTGCGCGATTGGCGCCGCCCGTCGTGGTCTTCTGCGCTGTCGTTGCGTCGAGTGCGAGCTTGCTGGGCTGTGAACGCGCCGGCGAATCGAAAGAGGTTGGCGACGCAGTTTCTGGTGCGCCCCAGCGCGAGGTCGTGGTCTATGTCAGTGCGGACGAGTCGATCGCGCGTCCCATTCTGGACGCATTCACCAAGGAAACTGGTATCGCAGTTCGCGCACGATTCGACGGCGAAAATGCCAAGACGACCGCTCTCGCCGCGATGATCACCACGGAACATGATGCTCCGCGAGCCGATGTCTTCTGGTCGAGCGAGTGCTTCGCAGCGGCGCAGTTGGGGCGCGCTGGCATGATCGCCCCGTGGAGGTCTTACCGCACGGATCACATTCCAGATTCCATGCGCGGTGAATCAGGTTGGTGGCATGGATTCGCACCGCGCATGCGCGTGTTGGTCTATGACCCTCGTCGCATTTCACAAGAGCAACTGCCCAAGTCGATGTTGGATTTGGCCACGCCAGCGCTCGGTCGACGGATTGCGATGGCGGATCCTCGCTTCGGCACGACGCGAGGGCATGTGGGAGCTTTCGCTTCAATGATGGAGTGGCGCGATCCTGGCTCGTTCAAGAAATGGGTTGATGGGTTTGTCGCCAACGCTCCGCGCATTCAAGTTGGAGGCAACGCTGCCGTCGTCGATGCGGTGCTGCGCAACGAGGCGGACTTTGGATTGACCGACTCGGATGATTTCTATGCGGCCATCGCCGATGGCGCCACGCTGGCGATGATTCCGCTGCGGCAATTTCCCCAGGGCGAAGTTGGTGGCGGCCCGGTGATGATTCCAAACAGTGTCGCGCAGATTGCCAACTGCCCTCATCCGGTGGAGGCGAATGAATTGATGTTGTTCTTGATGGAGCCAAAGGTGACCGAGTGGCTCGCGGCATCGAAATCTGGCAATTTCATCGTGGAAAGTGGCAAGGAATCGGCGACCGCGAAGGCCGACCATACGCACAGTCCGCCGCCAGATGGACTGCCTTTGATGCCCGCTGTGGTTCAAGGCGTGCGCATCGTGCAAGTCGATGATCCATTTCAATACGATGAGCCCACTGTTCTTGATTCGATCGATCAATCAGTTGCGCTGCTGCGCGAAGCGTGGATGAAACAGGGTTCGCCTTGAATCGAGCGATGCTTTCACGCTCGGCGTTCTTGGTTGCTGCGCCTGGCATCGCAGTATTTCTCATCGTCGCGATCGCACCGCTAGTTGTGTTGATGGCCCGCTGCGTCAATGAGTCAAGCGATGCAAGCAGTGATGTGATCGCACATCCAGCAACACTGCTGTGCAGATCGATTGCATGGGCTCTCATCATTGCGGTTCTCTCGACCGCGCTTGGTTGGATTCCAGGTCGCGCGCTGCGACGCTGTGGATGGTTGTTGCGGTGCATCACCTTTGCCGCTGCGCTGATTCCCGCGTATGCGCTCTTCTATTGTTGGTGGCGCGTGCTTCGCCCTGGCAATGCCATCGCCGATTATGCGATGACGCACGATCTGATCGAACCCTTGCGCGCCATGACATTGGCATTCGCGCTGATCGCATGGCACTGGCCAATCTGCGCTTGTTTTGTCGCACTGCGGGAATCATCGGCGGAACGCTTGACGCGCACCATGCTGCTGCTCGATGGTGGCTCTGCGCGCGATCGCTTCGCGGCGATGTGGCGCGCAGACCGAGTCGCACTTGCCTGCGCAGCCGTCGCCATCGCCCTGGTGCTCTTGGGTGAGACCACGGCATTCGATGCAGCGCAAATTGCCACTTTTGCCGCGGAACTGAGGGCATTGGATGCCGCGGGCGCAACGCCACGCGCGGTGTTCATCGCCGCGATACCGACGCTCGTTGTGACTGTGATCGCAAGTGCGGCGGCTGCGATCTTGCTCATCAAAGGTTTGGCGCAGGGGCGAGAGGTTGGCGAGGAGGATCTTGCCGAGCTGGCTTGTCATGGTGAGCATTCTGGTCATGCTGGTCAGTCCAAATTAACAGCGCAGAGATTGGGCGCGGCGTTGACAGTGCTGCTTGTGATGTGTGGCAGTGTCGTGCCCATCGCGATGCTTGCGAGTGAAGTGGGCACTTCTGGCGGCGTGGCATTCAACAAACTTCACGCTCGCGGAGCGTTCAACGCACTTGGCATGGCGGCGGTGAGCGGAGTGGCTGGTGGTTTGTTCGCCGTCGCTGCGGCAAGCATGATGATGAGTGATGCGCGTCGTGCGCTCGCCGGAATATTTTCGATCGCACTGCTGTGGATTGCACTGCCAGCGACACTCGTAGCACTTGCGACCGCTGAGCTGTGGCGATCGACTTCATTGACGCGCACGGTCTATGACTCGGCGATGGTGGTGTCGTGCGCCGAAGCCGCGCGATTCAGCGCCGTTGCGATGGCCATCGGCATTTGGTGCGGCGCAGGGCTTGCCCAATCGCAGAAGGAATCATGGATGGTGCATGGCCGAACTCTGGGCGATTTTCTGCGCATGGCGCGACCAATTCTCACCGCGGCGTTCGCTGGCGGATTCTTGGTCACGCTCGCTCTCGCCGCCACCGAAACGGCCGTCGCGGCCCGGCTCGCACCGCCGGGAATCGACTGGATCGCAGGCAGTCTCTTGAACGCCATTCACTATCAAGATCCAACTGCAGTCAGCGCAGTGCTTCCGTGGATGGCGCTGCTTGCGGTGGTGTGCGCATCCGTGGCGCTGGTGATGATGAGGGGAATTTCGCGCCGCACCATCGCCAAGGCGTTGATGATTGCACTGGTCGTCGTAGGTGGCACGGCGAATTTGGTCGCGTGCGGTGCGAGCACGGCGAGCGAGTCGGCCGAGTTGGATGACGGAGTCGATTCGTCCACGCCACGCTTGCCGACTGATGTGCTCATCGGTCGAAGCGGCCGAACTGATGGACGCTTCCAAACTCCTCGCGCGCTCGCAGTCGAAGCTGGAACTGGTTCGGTCTTTGTCGTCGATCGGAGTGGCCGCGTGCAGCGATTTTCCAAAGACGGAACTTTCGAGCTGTCATGGTCGATGCCAAAGTTCGACAAGGGCAAGCCCACTGGCATTTCAATCGGACTCGACGGATTGATCTATGTCGCCGACACGCACGAGCATCAAGTCTTGGTGTTCAATCGCGAAGGTCATGTCGTTGGTTCGTTCGGTTCGTATGGTCAAGGACCGGGTCAATTCGTCTATCCAACGGATGTTGCATTTGCACCCGACGGTCGCATCTTCGTGAGCGAGTTTGGCGGCAATGATCGCATTCAAGTCTTCGACACGCACTGGAAATTTCTCAAGGAATTCGGCGAGCCCGGGCAAGAGCCTGGCATGTTTGCGCGACCTCAATCCATTGCATTCTCGCGTGATGGATCGGAACTCTTTGTCGCCGATGCTTGCAACCATCGCATCCAAGTCTTCGGCGATTCTGGCGAGTTGAAGCGGGTGCTAGGCGATTGTGGACGCGAGCCCGGCAAGTTGGCATACCCCTATGGATTAGATGTACTCGATGATGGCACGCTGCTCGTGTGTGAATTCGGCAACTGCCGCATCCAACGGCTCAATCCACGCACGGGCGATTCGCTGGGAATATGGGGCGGCGGTGGTCATGCCACTGGTCGCTTTGATGCGCCGTGGTCGGTGCAGTGCGTCGATGGGCGTGTCTTCGTGATTGATTCGAGTAACGGTCGCGTGCAATCGTGTCCGATCGATTCACTCGGCGGTACGATCAAGGCAACACAATGATTCCCATCGGATTTGAAAGACCAGTTGCGTTGTTGATACTGCTTATTTTACCAGCGATCTGGTGGATGGGTTGGAAACGCAGACATGCCATTGGTTCGACTCGAATATGGTTGAGTATCGCAGCTCGCAGTCTGCTGCTCTTATTGTTGGCGCTCAGTCTTGCGCAACCATCCATTGTGCGCAAAGGTGAGGGCGTCACATTGGTCGTGGTCGCTGATGTGAGTCGATCGATACCAAATAATTTGCTGATGAGTGCCGAGGCGGCGTTGCAGAAGGCGACGAGCAAACCTGCGCGACGCGAGGATCGAGTTGGTGTGGTCACAGTTGGACGCGAGGCAATTGTTGCGCAGATTCCATCTGTTGGCGGCGAGATTTCATTCGGCGGTCACGGCGGCGACAAAGATAGTTCGAGTCTCGCACTTGGTGTACGGCGCGGACTTGCAATTCTTCCATCGGACACGATGAACCGGATGTTGTTAGTTTCGGATGGCAACGAAACGGTGGGCAGTTTGCGCGAGGCCGCGTTGCTGGCCAAGGCGAATCACATTCCAATTGATGTCTTTCCGCTCGAATACGCCACAACTGGGGTGACTATTTTCGAGGGAATTCGCTCGCCAACGCGCGCGCGGATCGGTCAGACAGCCGATCTCAAGATGTTCTTGCGAAGTCAAGGTGGTGCGACCGGCACGCTCTATCTCAAGGAGAACGGCAAGCCAGTTGATCTTGATTCCTCGATGCCAGGCGATGGGCTGGCAGTCGAGCTCAAAGCAGGTCCCAACACATTTGAAGTGCCGCTCAGTTTGGATTCCAGCGGCGTGCAGCAATATGAAGCCGTCTTCGAGCCCGATGCGGCGAGCGCTGACGGAGTTCCTGAAAACAAAAAGGCCGCGACGGCGACCTTCGTCTCGGGTGATGGTCGCGTGCTGGTCGTCGACAAAAACGGCAGCGAAGGCGCTGCGCTCGTGACGGCTCTTCGAGCTGGCGGATTGTCGGTTGATGTCGTGCAACCCGATCGATTGACCGAAGGCGCTTCCTTTCTCGCAGGGTATGACGGCATTGTGCTTGTGAATATGCCGCGCTCGGACATCGACAACGCGACTGATCGCATGTTGCATGCATATGTGCATGACCTGGGCGGCGGATTGCTGGTGATCGGAGGCGATAGTTCCTTCGGTGCCGGTGGATGGATCGGTAGCGAAACGGTCAAGGCTCTGCCCGTGAAGTTGGATCCGCCAGCCACGCGAGAACTGCCGCGTGGCGCGCTGGCGCTGATCATGCACTCATGTGAAATACCACAAGCGAATTATTGGAGCGAGCAAGTTGTCATCAGCTCGATCGAGGCTCTCTCTCGGCTGGATTATGTGGGAATTTGCGTCTTTGGATATGGCGCCATGGGTGGAGTGAATGGCGCCGGTTGGCATTTCCCGATGCAGTTGGCGGGCGACAAGACCGCGGCAATCGCCGCGGCACGCTCGATGCCGATTGGTGATATGCCAGACTTCAACGCATCCATGACGGTCGGACTTGCGGGACTTGTTGGAGTGAAAGCGGGACAACGGCATGCGATTGTGATTTCCGATGGCGATCCAAGTCCGCCAACCAAAAAACTTCTTGAGCAATACAAAGCAGCGAAGATCACGATCACCACCATCATGTTGGGTGGGCATGGAACGGCCGAGGATCTCAGCAACATGAAGGCGATCGCCGAGATCACCGGCGGAAATTTTTACAATGTGATGAATCCGAAGTTGCTGCCGCAGATATTCATCAAGGAAGCGTCGCTGGTTTCGAGAAATCTGATCATCGAGGGAGAATTTCAGCCAACTGTTTCACTCTCGCGCGGCGGTCCGCTTGAAGGCATTCCAGCCGTGCCGATGTTGAAGGGATATGTCTTGACCGTGCCACGAGAAGGCATGACGCAGATCCCGATTTTGAACAAGACAAGCGAAGGCAACGATCCGATTTACGCCTATTGGAATTATGGTCTTGGAAAGTCGGTCACATTCGCCAGCGATTTGAGCGGTCGTTGGGGAGGAGCGTGGCCATCATGGAGTGGTTTTCAATCGATGTGGGAACGGACCGTTCGCTGGATGATGCGGGCTGCCACGCCGTCGAATGTGCTGTTGAAGACGACACTCGATGGCGAAGTAGCAACGGTGGAATTGGAAGCGATCGACGGTCAGTCGGGGCTGGCGAATTTTCTGCGAACCGATGCGAAGGTTGTTCGACCCGATGGAACGCTTGCGCCATTGTCCCTCGAGCAGGTTGGTCCCGGACGATACAGAGGAACTTTTCCGGTGAATGACACTGGGTCATACTTGGTCGATGTTGGATTGCTCGATGCCAACGGAAGTCGCTCGGGCGGTTCGATTCAAGGGGCCGTGTCGTTGGCCTATCCGCGGGAATTTCGCACCAGCCGCGACAACGCGGCGCTGCTGCGTGCGGTTGCGGAGGAAACGGGCGGTCGAATTCTTTCGCTTCGTGATCTGGCCGTCACGGATCTCTTCGACCGCACGGGATTGTCGCAACCACAGAGTGTGCGCAGAATCTGGGACATCTTGGCGATCATTGCCGCAGCGATTCTCGTGATCGATGTCGCGGTGCGACGATTGGTCTTTGATCGAGAGTCGGCGCGTGATATGGCGCAGCAGGCACTTGGAGGTGCGCGTGGAACGAGCGGTGAAATAGTCGCGGCTTGGAAAAAGGCGCGGCGCAAGTCGGACGAAGGCGCGGCGGCGGGGGATGCTGGATCGAATGATGCATCGACGACAACTTCGAGGTCAGAATCATTCGGTGCTCGCACATCGAGCACGACATCATCCGCGCTGCCGGCATCTAAACCAATAACTCCATCGAACGATGGTGCGGATCCGCTTGCCGATGAGCAACCTCTCTCTCCGCTTGAGCGATTGCGTCAGGCAAAGCAGCGCGCTCGCGAGCAGAATGAGGGCCGCAATGACGGTGAGAAAAAGCCGTGAAGACTGCGGTGCCCTCGTTAGATTCAGTCGAATCGGTGCGCGCAGCATGCGCAGATTTCAGAGTCAGCGCAGATCGACTTCGACGCGAGATCGGTCGCGTGCTCGTTGGACAACACGACATCGTCGAGCAGGTGCTCATCGCACTCTTTGCTGATGGTCATGTGTTACTCGAGGGCGTGCCTGGATTGGGAAAGACATTGCTCGTTCGCACGCTCGGCGAGGCGCTTGGTCTCAAGTTTTCGCGCATCCAGTTCACACCCGATCTGATGCCAGCGGACATTCTGGGCACGCAAATTGTTGTGGAAGATCAGGCCAGTCGACACCGTGACTTTCAATTTCGGCGCGGTCCGATTTTTGCGCAGATTCTGCTGGCGGACGAGATCAATCGCGCGTCGCCCAAGAGTCAGTCCGCGCTGCTGGAAGCGATGCAGGAGCGATCGGTGACCGTTGGTGGTCAGACGCACAAACTCGATCGACCGTTTCTGGTGCTTGCGACGCAGAATCCGATTGAGCAAGAGGGAACATATCCCTTACCCGAGGCGCAACTGGATCGATTCCTGTTGAAGGTCATTATCAATTACGCGCAGCGCGGGGACCTTGCGATGATCGTCGACCGTACAACGGGAGTTGTTTCGGCGGAAGCGAAGGTCAAGACAGTGTTGGGATTGGATCAGATTCTTCATGCGCAGCAACTCGTGCGGCGTGTGCTCGTCGCGCCGCATGTGCAGGATTATGCGGTGCGTTTGGTGCTGGCGACGCATCCTGGAAGTGTGTGGGGTTTCGAAGATCTTCAGCGCATGCTGGTGGTTGGATCGAGTCCACGCGGTGCGCAGTCGCTGGTCATGGCTGCCAAGGTGCGCGCGCTGCTGGCTGGTCGATGCGCGGTCAGTACCCAAGACATCGCTGCAATGGCGTGCGCTGCGCTGCGTCACCGCATCGTGCGCAGCTTCGAGGCGGAAGCGGCTGGAATGTCGTGCGATGCAATCATCCAAGAGATTCTTGGGCGAGTCCCATCGGAGTTCCAAGCGTGAGCGAGCCTCTGAAAATCGATGACTTGCTCGATTCTCGATTGATGGCTCGATTGGACCGTCTCGATGTCGTCAGCCGCAAGATATTCACTGGCAAGATTCACGGCGAGCGGCGCAGTCGCCGACGCGGTCAGTCGGTTGAATTCGCAGACTTTCGTAATTATTCGCACGGCGATGATTTGCGCTTTGTCGATTGGAATATCTACGCACGACTTGATCGCCTCTTCTTGAAGATGTTTCTCGAGGAGGAGGACTTATCGATGGTGATTGCGATCGATCTCAGTTTGTCGATGGGCCAAGGTGATCCAAACAAGTTTGACTATGCCCGGCGACTGGCGATGGCACTTGGATATATCGGTCTTGTCAATAACAATCGAGTGAGTCTCTTTGGTTTCGGTTCGGAGCGGGTTGAGAGAATGACTGGACTGCGCGGTCGCCGCCGCACGCGCGAATTGGGTCGATGGTTGCTCGACCGCACGGCAGATGGGGAAGCGGGATTCACCGAGGGAATGCGCGCGATCGCACTCGGCGGGCAAGGGCGTGGAGTTTTGCTTGTGATCAGCGACTTCCTCTTTCGAGATGGATATGAGAAGGGGCTGAACTATGTGGCGGGCCGTGGCTTCGATGTCTTTGCGTTGCAAATTCTGTCGCCGCAAGAAATGGATCCCGCTCGTCACGGTCTGTCGGGCGATTTGCGATTGATCGATAGTGAGACTGCAGCGGAAACAGAAATCACCGCCTCGACCGCGGTGCTTGATCAGTACCGTCAGTCGCTGGAGAAGTATGTCGCCGAGCTTCGAGATTTTTCGGTGCGGCGCAGCATCACCCATCAAGTTGTTGAAACTTCCCTCGACCTCGACACACTTCTCTTGGAATATCTGCGGCGTCGAGGGCTCTTGGCGTGATGCTTTTTGGCGTGATGCTTTTTGGCGTGATGTCGTTTAGCGTGATGCCGTCGACGCTCTTGGCGGTGGGATGGCTTGCGCCTCTGGCGGGCACCATTGTTGCGCTTGCGACCATACCGCCGCTGATTGCGCTCTATTTCCTGCGGTTGCGCCGAACGCGACGAGTCATTTCAAGCACCATGCTTTGGACACGGGCGACGCAAGATTTGCGCGCGAATGTTCCATTTCAGCGATTGCGCTTTTCGCTTCTGCTGCTCTTGCAATTACTCGCACTGGCGCTAGTGATTCTGGCGATTGCACAGCCGCAAGTCGACCTCGGCGAAAGCGGCGCGAGCCGGGTGATTCTGTTGATCGATCATTCCGGCTCGATGGCAGCGACGGATGCGCGCGATGGCAAGAGCCGACTCGATGAGGCCAAGCGTCTCGCAAAAGAGCGTGTCGCAGCATTGAACGCTGGCGGTCTCTTTTCCGGTCCGTCTCCGTCCATCATGGTGATCGCGTTCGCCAAGGATGCGCAGGTGGTTTGCCCGTTTACAGATAGCGCCAAACAAGCCATCGACGCCATTGGTGCGATTCAACCGACGGATGAGATCACCGTGCTCGGTGATGCCTTCGAACTTGCGCGAGCCTTCTCCACCGTCACCAATCCTGACCAACCATCAACGGCACCACAGCAATCTTTAGCGTATGAACTTTTTTCTGATGGCCGCATTGGGGATCTTGCTCGCTCGGTCTTGCGAGGAGGCGAGACCATTCTCTATCACAGCATCGGTCAGACGACGACTCTCAACGCGGGCCTTGGCACCATTGGCGTGGCGCGCAATCCAGAGAGACCAGAGGAAGTGCAGATCTATGCGCAACTCTTGAATTGGTCGAGCGAGCCATTTGCCAGCGATATCGAGGTGCTCGTTGATAACCGCTTGCGCGCCGTGACACCCCAGCCCATTGATGT
>Ga0335396_10004674_pt1 | contig 14658 bp, 15 predicted proteins | sample FRY02_FD_205743 | JGI IMG/M metagenome (GOLD analysis project Ga0335396, IMG submission 205743) | Freshwater microbial communities from Lake Fryxell liftoff mats and glacier meltwater in Antarctica - FRY-02 (spades assembly) (version 2) | ecosystem: Environmental > Aquatic > Freshwater > Ice >... | reverse complement strand
AGTAAATTAAAATGTAAAGTACATCAAATGGCAGAGAATCTTTTGGTAGTGGCAAAGGCAGAGTACACGACACAGTTGCAAGAAATTTTAACTCGCTACATCTATGAAGGAATGGACTCTTTGTGGGAGAATGTCAAGTCCTCGGGTGAAAACAAGCAGCTACTCAAGGCATTTCAGCAACAGTTATGCAGTATCCCGAAATGGAATCAAGATATCATCAATAGAGAATACGACCGGGTCGCCTCGACGACGTCAAAGGAGTACCTTGATAAACTGATTGAAGCAGTGTTTCTATCAAATGTCAAGATTTTATCAGTCGTACAGCTAAACTCAAGGACCTCAAAGAAAATCGATGTCAATGTTCCCGAAACGAAACACTTTATCCATATGTGTTATGTGGAGACAGCACGATCGCTATACAGCGACCCTCATTTGATAGAGGACCGGGAAACACATATCTCGCAGCTCGAGATTCACAGAAATATGAAGAGAATGGTCAAATTGATTGATGACGCCATTGAAAAGACAATCAGAAAGATGATACCCATGGAAGACATTCTCGACAAGTATCTCAGAGAAGAAACCACTGAGCCCGAGGAGCCCGAGGAGCCCGAGGAGCCCGAGGAGCCCGCTGTGAAACTGCACGATGAAGTGAGACTACCTGAACATGAACCGGACAAATCTCCTCCGATCGACGAGCTGTTCATGCAGGAACCACAAGGACAACAACAACCATACCAACAACAACCATACCAGCAACAACCATACCAGCAACAACCGCAACCATACCAGCAACAACAACCCCGTGCAGCAGAGAACATGAAAATCCAAATTGAAAAGGAAAACTTTTTCACAGACTCGGATTCAGAATAAACTGGGATTTATTTTCTATAGTATTCGTACGACATGTCTCAATCTTTACAAATCAAGAAAATCCCAGTAAACGCTGAAGCTCCTCCAACGCTGAGATAGTTTTTCTCTTCTTCTTTGCCATTTCTCATATTATAATAGTAGTAGGTTTTCCATCCCGGAAACGGCGTCGACGGTGCAGATGATGATGACCTTTTGCTGATGGAACATGCCTGTGGTTATTTAGGAACTTGACTTTAACTCGATCTTGACTTGCATATTTAAGCATTTTTTTTTATATTTGGACTTATATACAATGGGACAAGGGGCATCAAGTGAAAGGGGAGAACAAGGATTACAGGGACGATCGGGATCGGATGGCAAGTCGGGACCATCGGGGCCAGCGGGACCAGTGGGACCATCGGGATCGGCGGGACCAACGGGGCCAGCAGGTAAGAACACAACCTGGGACGATTTCAGTGAGACAGAAAAGAATGCGTTCGTGACAAAATTCACAAACGACTCTGCCTATAGAGCTGTCATTGTCTTTGAAATGTCTAAAAATGCAGCATTTTCCAAGAGTATGAAGGATGTAATGACAACCGACCCTGTTCTCAGATACGCCATCCTTGCCGCGCTGAAGGCTGACGTCGGTTTCACAACGTCCTTGAAAGGGCCCAAGGGAGACAAGGGTGAGTCTGCTGCAATCAATGATGCAACCAAGAAAAATCTGATTTGGTGCGCTGATGGAGTATGCAGGCCGTATGGTAAAGATGATAGATTAACAGTTGGTGCTGGGATCACTGCAGGAATATCGCTCACAAATACATGGAAAAATGGCGGGCAAAAAGACTCGTCTGAAATTTCAAACGACACTGGTACATACAAAAAATTGATGGTCGTTGGTAACACGTCGGCGGGAGGTGCTCGCGAGGTGGGTATTTGGGACAATCTCACTGTCGACCGCAATATAACGACAAATTCCTTGAAAATCGGAGACTGGGTGATCTCACAGAAAAACGGACAGCTCGACTTCAGAAATGGAGCAAGTAATACATCGTTTGGTAAAGACGGTAATATCTGGGAAGGTAAAAACAAAAGATGGTTAAGCGATGCAGTCGATACCAGTGCCAACTATGCTATCAGATCATCCAAAAATGGAAACCTCAGTGATCAAGGAACCGGCAAGTTCATTACTTCCAAGCCCGGGGCTTGGGAAACAATGAAATTTGTTAAACTTTAACTTTATTTTACAAAATTTAATTGTATGTCATGTCATAACACAGTTTGTACATGAACACGTTCGAACTTATCCTGTATATTTCAATCATCGTCATAGCCGTGGCGTACTACATGTTCCAATACCAGAACTTTACGTACAAGACATCTCGGGTCGATGGAATGGAGTATATGGTGAAAAACAATCATTTGGCTCAGGAGTCTGCTGATGCTCTTGGTGAAATAAACACGAGGCTCGTGAAGCTAATCGACCATGTAAAAACGAGGAGAACTCCTCCCGGGTACCTTGGCCGGCTGAGCAAGTACAATCCATACAGCCTCAATGAAAATATCTGGAACATCGACACCACGTACACGGTGAATAAGGGCCAGAACATGACCTTTTGCCTCTCGCCGAGACACCCCGAGACCAGGGTATACGAGATCAATACATTGATGTACGTGGCCATCCACGAACTGGCCCATGTCAGCTCGATCTCGGTGGGACACACGCCAGAGTTTTTACTGAATTTCAAGAGTCTTTTAGGCTATGCCATTGAGGCTGGGCTGTACGAGTACATTGATTATCAAAAAAGTCCAGTCGAGTACTGTGGGCTGAACATCACTGATTCTGTGCTGTAAGAACGTACGAGAAGTAGAATAATTATAAATATTTATTGATGTTCAATCCAATTATTTGGGTGAATATAGTTTGCTTGTCCGTGCTTCTAAACTTTAACTTGTTTTCATGTGATTTGCTCATTTTACACGGAATTCAATCCCCGCCGTGCCCGCCGTGCCCGTGCTGGTCACTTGCAGTATAAATAGACATTGAACTAACAAGCACCGTATGAACGTGGTGGCCATTATTCTCGAGGTTGCTGAAAAAATGTGTTCTTTGGAGGATCTCGTTGCTTTCGCGGAACTCACTCCACTCCATGCCCGGGTCATTAACGAGCACAAGAGTGGAATTGCAATGAACATACTCGCCAATATCGGTATCAGCTGCTCTGTCTTCCGATCTGTTGTCGAATTAAAAAAAGTCTTCAAATGCAAAAAAAGAATGGATTTGAAGAATTACGACACGACCGACGTGCTTCCTGAAAACTGGATCAAGGTATGGTACGATCTGCATATGTACGAGCACAATTATTACTGGGTGATCTCTGAAGGAAGGCCAGATCTTGCCAAAATCATCTTCCCTGTTGTCAAAAAGAAACCGCGGTACCTCGTCCATGTGGCTCGTATCTTTGGCGCCTACCCTCATGTCAATACCGACGGCTTCATCTTTTTCTTTGACCACCATCCCATCTACCGATTCGAGACCCTGGATTTGCATATCTTTAGTATCACTTCCCGCCAAGGACCCTCCTTTATCCTCGACTACTTCATCAAGCACGACATGTATACAGTGAATAGGATCCTATACCATGTCTTTTTGCAGCAGGGTGCCGATGAAAACTTCTTGTTGCACCTCATGTCGTGCATCGCTTCAGGCGGCGGGAAATTAGAGCCCGAGGTTTTGGTTGTCGGGCTGCGTGCAGCACAGCGAGACATGCACTGGCGGTTCATGTCGCTCATTGCCGGGCTATTGAGCACCATGCCCGACGATGTTCGCGACTATTTTGAGCGTGAACAGACGTAATAAAATTTTCATCAAAATTCGTCAATTTTCATACAGCCTAATTTAAAAACAAGAAACCAACCTCAATAAAACGAACACGACACCTCAACAACAAACATCAACTTCAAAGAATGTCAAAGAAAATGCTACTCGAGAAATGCGAAACGCTTGGTATCAAGAACCAAAAGAATTTATCAAAAGACAAGTTAATGGAGCTCATTGCTTCACGACAAAGCACCTTTACAAAAGGCCTCGGAGGTGGTTCTCGAAAAGTATCCATGATCTATCACCTCGCTGACATCCATATCAGGGTCATGGACAGACACGCCGAATACGCCGAGGTCTTTGAGCGGCTGTACTCTTTCTTGAAGTCGGAAGACAGCATTACCGACAGTGTCATTGTAATTTGCGGGGACCTCTTCCACAACAAGGACCGGTTCGTGTCGGAGACGATCCTGCTCTTCAATGACTTTGTCAAGAAGCTGTCCGACATCACCGACACGTTTCTTATCGTTGGCAACCACGACTGCTTCCATCACACGGACCGCCTTGACAGTCTCAGCGGCATCATTGATATTGCCAACCATCAAAATTTACATCTATTGAAAGAGAGCGGAGCGTATACCTTCAAGAACATTCAATTCGGTGTGTCGAGTCTCACTGACGGGATGTTTATCCCTGCTGACAAACTTGACACTCGGTTCATCAAAATCGCCTTGTACCACGGCTGCGTTGGGAACGCTGATACAGGGTCGGGGAGCTTCATGACAGGAATGGACCCTAACAAATTTGCAGGGTACGACCTGTGCCTTCTTGGTGATATCCACAAGCGGCAGTACCTCGACAAGGCAAAGACCGTGGCGTATCCAGGAAGTCTCATTCAGCAAAATCACGGCGAAGAGCTCAGCCATGGGCTCTTGGCATGGGATCTCAAGAACCCATGCCATTTCACGTCAGAGTACATTGAAATCCCAAACGACTACTCGTTCATGACCATCGAGGTCAGTCAGGCACTGGACCTATCAAAAGTATCTTTTGCAAAATTCTCTCGGGTTAGGCTACTCATTGACGATGTCGACGACATTGATATCGAGTCTGTGAGCCGAGAGTTGGAGAAATACACCAAGGTACTGAGTCTCAAGAAATTGCTCAAACCCTCCAAGATTGACTACAGCCCCGTTGTCTCTGTCATTGAAAACCTGTCTGAGAAGGAAACTGAACTGATCACATCCTTGCTTCACAGCAACGGAATGGAAAGCAGTTCTTCCCAGGTGCTCGACCTTCATAAAAAGTTCAGCTCGAGGGTCCAAGTGTCGGAGCGAGACTCGGTGACCTGGACCATTGATCACATTGAGTTCAGAAATATCTTTTCCTATGGGAACGACCATTTGAACCGGGTCGATTTCAACGATGGGATCACTGGTATCCTTGGGGAGAATGCTATTGGAAAGAGCTCAATCCTCAACACGATCTTGTATGGTATTTTCGGGAACGTGTACAAGTCTCAGAGCTACTCGAACAAGAACATTATCAGCAAGTACAGTCTCAAGCAAGGATTGTATGTCAAAATCTCCATTGTGATGGACTCTTGCCGGTACGTCATTGAGCGAGAGGCAAAGAACAAGAAACGAGCCAACGGCATTGGCATGGAAGAGTCGGTTCGTTTCTATTCAGAGATCTCTGGAAAAACCAAGGAGCTCAATCTATCGACGAAGCCAGAGACAGAGACGCTCATTAAATCAACATTGTCTCTTTTAAACAAGCAAGAGTTTATTTTGACGAATTTGCTCAGTAACGTGTCCTATGGGTATTGTAGTCTCTTGTCCATGAGCAATGCACAACTGGAAGAGACCTTTGAGGCATTGTTTGATCTTGAAAAGTACTCTCTTCTCCACTCGGATGCCAAGGCAGAGTACAAGGGATTGTCTGAAACAGTCAAGGCCCAGACGAGCAGAGTAGCGTTCCTCGAGAGTTCCATTGCACATATTGACATTGACAAGACGGAAGACGCTCTTGAGAAAACAGCCAAGGGCCTTAAAACCGCGAGGGGCTCCCTTAAAGAGAATGCTGCTAAACTCGAGGTTCTCGACCGAGCGATCCTGCAGCTCTCCAACACCAACAACACCCCTTTGAAGAGTAAAAGTGATCTCCTTGACTCGATTAGAATTGCTCGGGCGTATCTTGGGGGGTGTGAGAACATTCAAGATATTTTGCCAATGAAAGAGAGCCTGTCTCTGCAGTTGGCGGAGAAACTCGTTGAAAGCGCCGAGTTCAGTGAATTTCTTTCCTATCCAACGTCAAAGCCCATTGCAGCCAGTGTGTCGAGCATAGAAATGAAAATCGCTTTGCTTGAGCAAAAAAGGGAAGTCATTGACAATGTCCCTGAATTCTCAGAGGACTACATGAAAGCCAAGAAGATGCTCAAGAATTTATCCAAGGAGAGCGCGTCTGCATTGGATCTGTCTAAAATTTTATCACAAATCAAGCGACTCAAGCTGTCTGGCGACTCTGACGACCATTACTCGCTGCCAGTGGCAATGCGAGATGAAATCGTCTCTGATCTATCGACCAAGACGTACATTGAGCCCTCTGAGCTCCTGCGGTATAAAAAGCTTGTGAGCGACAAGGAGGACCGGGACAGGAAGATCCATGACAACATTGTGAATGAAGAAAACCTCAGCCGAGCCAAGAAACTGCTCAGGGAAAAGAAGACTTGGGTAGCACGGTCCATTGAAGAGTCGATCGTTTCGTTAAAAAGAGACTTGAAATATATCCGGGTCCATGAGTCGATTGCGGGGCTTGAGAAAGACCTGGAGTACCTCTCGCAAAACAAAAAGACAGACGAGTTGATTTCAGAGAAGACGGGGGTTGTGAAGGAGTCGGTGGCTATTACGAGGCTCATTGAAACCCTGGTTGTGTCCATGACGACCCTTGAGAAAGACGTCGAGGTGTATGACAAAGCCTACTCTGAATTACTGGTTCTTGACAAGTCTCTCAAGCCAAAACACCAAGAACTCAAAGTATTAAAGACGTACATTGACATTGTGCATCCAAAGAAACTCCCAAAGATCATCATCAAAGAGACCATTTCGAGGATCTGCACAGAGGCAAACAAGATCATTTACAACATGACAGGGATGCTCTGTCTCATAGAAGAGGTCAATGACAAGTGGGAGATTTCGCTCAAGAAGAACAAATTGTATCTGGGAGCAGAGTCCTGCTCGGGGTATGAGCGGTTCATCATCAACACGGGACTCAAATTAGGGCTGGACAAATTCAAGCACCTGTCGAGTGTCAAGATGTTTTTGATTGATGAGATGATTGACTGCGTGTCTGGAGAGAACATTGAGAGAGTCTATGAGCTGTTTGATATTCTCAAAAAACAGTACAGTAAAGTCATTGTGATTTCACACAACGAAGAGCTCAAGAAAAAGGTGGAGCACAAGATTGATATACGACTGGATAAGAAATCGAGTTATATTGCATGAAGCATTAGACTGTGGTCGAAGACTGTGCGCACTTTGCGCACTTTTATATTATAGCCAATATGAAATGAAAGTCGTATTGGCTATCGATGTCGGGATAAGAAATTTAAGCATGTGCGTCATGTCATGCACAGACAGGCGAGATTTTGAAACATTTGAAATAAAATTATGGGATACGATAAATACATTAGAAAATACATCTCATTTTTGCAGAGGTATCTTGAAGAATAATAAAATATGCAATAGGAAATGTGCATACAAGTACAACGAGTACAACGAGAACGGCGAGAACGACGAGAACGGCGGGGACAACGTTGTTTACTCGTGCAAGGCTCACTTCCCCAAAGACAGGCCCATTGGCCCTAAAATTACAGAGAAACTGATCAAAAACTACCCTCTCCAGGAGCTCACGGGGGCTGTCTTGAGAAAACTGCGCGAGACCTACGAGGAGAACATTTCAATTTTCGAGCAAGTCACAGACATTGTCATTGAGCTCCAGCCGTCCATCAACCCAAAGATGAAGATGATGTCTCATGTCATCTATGGCAAGCTCGTTGAGCTGTACGGTGGTAAAACGACGACGTCGGCTGCCACCATTAAATTCGTTAGTGCCTCTGCCAAACTCAAGGCGTACATTGGACCCCTGGTCGTTTGCACTTTGAAAGGGGCCTATGCGCAGCGAAAATGGCTCTCGATCCAGTACACGCGATGGTTCCTGGACAATAAATTCTCAGAGGACCAGAGACAGAAATGGGGACATGTACTGAGAGGAAATAAAGTAGATGATGCCTGTGATACATTTTTAATGAGCATCAATGCTCACTGTGGGATTCCGAAAAAAAGTTTATTGAAAGAAAAATAAACACACTTACCTCTTTGCATGAATGTACTCGTACACCTGCTTCTTGTGTGCAATGACGGAATTGTTGATTTTTGTGAGGGTGAATGCACTGATTGAAAACGCTTCCAGCATCAAGTCCCGAGAGACGCTCAATTCCATTTCGTTTGCCGTGAATAGAATGCAGCCTGCTGTGATGTTTTGAGGAATTGAGCCGTCAAGGAACCCGAGGCTCTCGACTGCATCGCAAATTTTCTTGATTAGGAGTTGGACTTTGAAGGAAATGCCGGGGAGATTGATGCGAGAGCAGTACGAATCCACGAAATCCACGGCACTGACAGACTCTTGTTTCTGGCCCATGATCCGCGTGTAAATCTTTGTACAATTATTGAACGTCGTCGTGTCGACCTGCATGATGGCGCTGATTTCCTCGGGGGTCTTGACAATGCAATTCGATTTACAGGCGAAATAAACACAGGCAGCAATGAGTCCGTCTCGAATTCTGCCACGGTGAATTTCCTTCTTCCCGTCCGCTCCCTTCTTCCCGTCGAGCATCTTGAAATTCGCAACCGAGTCCTCGATGAGCCTGGGTTGAAAATAGTTTCTCATCTTTGCCTTCATGATATTCGCAATTTGAAACAGCACTTTCTCGTCATATGGCATGGAATTCCAATTTTGAATCTTTGATAATCTACTGTTCCCAGACAGCGTCGTAGCACTGCTGGAGGGATACAGAAAGTTTGTCTTTGTATGGTAAGCCTCGCCAAATTCACAGAATTGCTGGTTGTCGTCAATCACACCTGCCGTTTTCACGACTCCACAGCCAACGCAGACGGCGAAGCCCTCCAGCTCGCTGATGTACGGGTTGTCGCAGCAGAGCTCGGTCTTTTTCGTTTCTATATGGCCTATTTCAGACTCGAACTCTTGCCAGATATTGTCATAGCTCATTGAAAAAATGAAAGAACCAGGCGCTGCTGCTGCCGTGTGAAAATTCAAATTTACACGAAAGCGTGCTTGTCTCGAGCAAGCAAACTAAAGACGTGGTACGCCGTGCCCGCCAGGATCAGGAGCACACCCCACATTTTGATCAGCTCGGGGTCCATTGAGGCAAGTGTGTCTGGGTAAATGGCCACGTAGAGAAATGGGAACAAAAAGAACAGGTGAGCAAGACTTGCCCGCTCTCTATAACTCAACTTCATTTGTCTTGACGTATAAAATAATTTCCAAAATAATTTCCAAAATAATTTTCTCTCCAAAGTGTATGAATGTAGAGTTTATCCTAAACCAGCCCGTCAGTATTCTTGTTGTGGACAGCACGCTGAGAATAGTTCGTATCAACGAGTGCTTTTCACAGGATCTGAAGGAATTTGATGTACCCGGAGAAAAATTGATAGGGTGTCATATCCGGGACATTATCAAAAATTTTTCAGAGAGTTTTCATCGAGCACCTTCCCAGATATGCCTCGGTGAAAGGAGCACAGAGTGTTTGGTCTCTTTCCAGGAGATCCAAGACAATCGATTGGTGTATATAGAGAGACCTCCCCGGATAATAGAGAAGCGAATCAAGAAGCACTTTATAACCGAGCTTTCAAAAAAAATAAAGGTGCCGCTGATAGTCATTGTAAAGATGATCAATCTAATGACGAGCACAAAACTGCACAGGGAACAGAAAGGATACGTGGGTATAATGAGAGAGAACAGCATGGACATCCTAAAAGTCAATAACGATCTCCTTGATTATTTCAATTTAACGAGCGGGGGCAAGTGCCAGCCAGTGTCTCCCATCCGAATAGATTTCACAGAGATATCAGGGCACGTGCATGATATCGTCAAGGCAAGGATGCAAAAAAAGTCCATCAATTTACAGTTTTTCCAGAACAATCAGATCCTATACACAGACTATCAGAAACTCATGCAGATCTTAGTGAATATGATATACAATTCCATCAAACACACGAACAATGGATTCATATATGTGAAGGTCATTGAGGAGCAAAAGAATATAAAGATTTACGTCAAGGACACGGGAGACTCTATGTCTCTTTTGGAGATAAAGTTGCTCGACAATGTCGACATGAATTGTGATTTGATGACCAACCTCGAGCTGCCCATTGCAAAGGAACTGGCGATTCTACTCGGGGGGTGGCTCAGTGTCGAGCACACGGATTTTTCAGGCACGCTGGTGTGTTTTACCATCCCAATATAATGAAATATATTTTATTATTAGATGTATAATGAATTCAGACAACGTTACATTCTTTAAAAGTAAGGAATACCCATTCAGTGAAGTATATGTGATTGGAAAGAAAATCGGATCTGGCTCTTTTGGCACGGTGTATGAAGGAGTAAATAAAAAAACAAAGGGCAAGGTAGCGATCAAGATGCAGAATACAGGCTCCAGCAATGATAGGATGTTTAAAAAAGAAATTGAAATGCTTATAAAAGTTTCCGACCAATGCAAGAGGTACGTGTGCCTCGATGGGTTCGGTGTAAAGAATGGGAAGTATTTCATCGTTATGGAATACGTTGAAGGAATTGAGCTGCGTGCTTTTAAACAGAAGATAGACACGGAACAATTTCTCTGTATTGGAAATCAACTTGTTGATGCATTGAACGAGCTTCACAAGAGGGGTATTGCTCATATGGATCTGAAACCCGCAAACATCATGATTGATAAAAATTTTAATGTCAGATTACTTGATATGGGCCTTTCGTGTTTCAGCAAAACATGCAGTGCAGGTGGGTCGCCGCATTATATGCCTGGCACCGACGATGCCGAGTTCTCGCTAAAGGAAAGAAAGGGAATGGACTTTTATTCCTTGGCGGTGTCGATGAGCGAGGTCCAAAAACACCTCAAAGTTGAGAGCATACTCACCAAGAAAGTGCGCTTATATGACAACGATGAAACCCGGGCTAAAATGCTTCTCCCAGTAAAAATAGTCAGGTTTTTCACTGAAGTTGTTAACAGAAGTGAAAAATACATGAAAATCGAAGTGTCCTGAGCATTTCAACTGCGTTTAAAGACAAAAAATATATTATAAGTATATAACAAGAATGCCACCAGTCCAAGTCCCAGTGAAATCAGTCCAAACCCCCGCAGCGTCAGTAGCCGCCGCAGCGTCAGTAGCGTCAGTAGCGTCAGTAGCGTCAGTAGCGTCAGTAGCGTCAGTAGCGTCAGTAGCGTCAGTAGCGTCAGTAGCGTCAGTAGCCGCCCCAGATGTGTTGCCTGTTGAAACTAAAGTAGAAGAAGTCGAGGCCGACCTTGGCTCGCAAATTGACCAACTACGAGCAGCCGTCTCTGTATTAGAAAAGGGATTCTCTGAAAAAGTAAAGACATTTAAACTAATTGAGCAGGAACTCAAGAAAATCTCGATCGCTTACCGCAAAGAGTCCAAGAGAAAATACAAAAAGACAAAGACGGGAGCCTCGACGAGCCACGGGTTCAATGCCTCGGTCTCCATTTCCAAGAAACTTGCCGAGTTCTTGGAGGTCCCCGAGGGCACTAAATTTAGACGCCCCGAAGTCACTATTCTCATCAGCGACTATGCAAAGAAACAAGGGCTCAAGAACCCCGAAAACAAGGGGATCTACTTGCCTGACGATAGGCTCAAAGCCCTCTTTGGACCTCCCATTTACCCTCTTCGAAGCGACAAGGCCACTAACGGGTATGACATGTTTAATCTTCAGAAATACATGAAGCCCCACTTTGAAAAGAAAGAATCTGTTTAGTCGTCAAGTCATCTCACTTAAATTCGTGTATTTTACATTTCTCATGAATTTACTTAATAAACACTGCATTTCACTACATTTCACTACATTTTATTTCACTACATTTCACTACATTTCACTACATTTCATTGACGTAATCCATCATCACCAGCTTCCCATCTTTACACACTGGTTTAAATATCCAATTCTCACAATTTCGTTGAATGGTTCTTGCACAGTTTTCTTTAACCATTCTAATCATTGCAGCAGTTTGCATAGTGTCCGAGTGTGTCATTTTAGCTTTATACAGAAACTCAAACACGGCGAAATACCGCTTGCGTGCTGTGTTGTGCTGTCGATTCATAAAATTTTCGTAAAAAAAGGACTTAAAGAGATAAAGGTAAAGACTGGTATAATAATGACGACCACCATTGAAGACATCAACGGCAACTACCAAAACATTGCCTTCTCCAAGCAAAAGACCAAACAAACCAACAAGTTCCTGTATGTGTACAACGACAAGAAACCGCTTTTACTCAAACTCCCTCAACTTGAGCTTGCGTTTGGGCTTCAAAAGAACACATTCTATGACAAGGCTCAGTATAACTTTGACTTGAGTTTCAAAAACAAGGCAAAGTTGCTCGAAGAGTTTGAAAAGTTTGACGACTTTATCATTGGCAAGGTGAAAGAAGAGCATTTCCCCGACACTGATCTCGCTGGTGTCAGAGAGCTCTACACCAGCTGCATCAAGTACCCCCAGAACCCTCAGTTTGCTCCTACTCTCAAGACAAAAATCATCACTCATGAATCGAAAATCAAATGCGACTTTTTCGACTCGGAAGTCGACGACTCTGGAAAGTTGCCCAAAATCGACATTGAAGCCAAGGGCGGTGACGTGTACGCTCTTGCTCTGCTCCCGAAACAGAAAAAGGTAGATGTTGTTTTAGAGTGTATCGGGCTGTGGTTCATGAATGGCAAGTTTGGACTCTCTTTCAAGGCCCTTCAAGTGAAAATCTACCCAGCCGAGCGAAAAACCTGCGACTTCCTTGAAGACAGCGACAACTCTGATGTGGATTTTCTCGGCGAGTAAGCGAACTGTGAGTAAGCGAACTGTAGCCTAAAAATAAAAAAATATGTTAATGTAATGGCCGTGAATGATTACATCAAGATAAATAGTTTCCAAGAGCGTGTGGCCAGTTCAGACACTTTACGTGAAAAGTTCCCACACTCTGTCCCCGTCGTTTGCTTCATGGACCCGCACATGAACACGAAAAAAACGTACTACAAGCTCCTCGTCAATAAAGATATCACACTATCTGCTATGACCTTTGTCATCAGAAAGAAAATTGAATTAGACCACCATCACTCGATCTTCATACTGAATGAGAGAAATGAATTGCTTTCTGCTCAAACCCCGATGGGTGTGCTCTATCAGCTGCATAGAAATCAAGACGGCTTTCTATACTTTTTCGCCAGAAAAGAAAACTGTTTTGGGCACTCGACTGCGCAACTGGTTAATTCAACTTTTTTTTAAAATGTACATGTACACGCGACACTGCCAATATGAATACCGACCAGCGCAGCAATAGTCAGAAGAAGCTCGAGAAGGACTGTGCGTCAGCGACAGAACTAACTGACTGCATCAGAAACTTAAAATTAAATTAAAACTGTACTTTATATGTCGACAAGGTATCTATCGCGTCTTCGTCGTTGGCGCTTACAGAACCGGATATTCCTCCTCCCGAGGGCAGCATGTCGCTGCATATAAAGCCAGAAGTGGTATATAGAAATTATCAGGGTTTAACGAACGGAAAAAATTCCGATATTTCTCAGAATTACAGAAGCAAAGCCCTTAAATTGATTGAGACATTGCCCGGGGTAGTCGAGCACTCGCGGCAAGACTGTGAGACTATCTTGAAACATCAACACTCAGACTAATTCTGACTGGGGCTCTTTTTTTGTTCTTAGCATTTTCTTTACAAGAGCAACCGCCTCGTCAATGAGCCCGTTTCCCTGTAATTTTTTTATGTACGGAAAGACCTCACTGAGCCCAAGCAAAACACCTAAAATAATGGTGGAAATGACTGGGCCATGTTGTTCTGACAAGCAACTACCGTCTGCTGAGCCGGTGGTGTTGGTGGTGTTGGTGATGTTGGTGAAGGTTGTGTTCATGGTGTTGTTTATTTACTATGGATACCTAAAAAAAAAACTCAAAAAATTGATGCGATAAAGCAGTGAAATTATTTTATATGGTAATGGTATAAATGTCTACCTCTTTGGACGACTTGCCTATCCTTGACGACGGTGGAGACGACGGCGGAGACATTGGTCGAGACGTGGTCGACCGCGACCCCCGCACTCGCTACAGCGACGACCGCAACGACCGCAAGGACCGCAAGGACCGCAAGGACCGCAAGGACCCACCCAGCAACTACGGGGCTGACTCTGGTCTCGTCGATGTACTGATCGACAAACTAAAGGAACCTGCTCTTGTCACTGTCATCATGCTCGTTCTCACGAACCCCATTTTCATCAAAATGCTTCTTCAGTTACCATACTTGGAGGTGTATAGCAATTCTCAGTCGATTAATGTGGGTATTTCCATCCTTGCAGGCTGCGTCTTCTTTATCATCAAAGAATTTATTTTCGCAAAGAAAGACTCGAGTGACTCGAGTAGCCACTCAAACTGAATTATTTGATTTTTTTTCTATCCAGCCTGTTATATATAATGGACTGGATAAAAACACCACATATGAAATGCGCCCTGACCCTTGCAAGACACGGGTTGCTGACACATATGAAATGCGCCCAGACCCTTGCAAGACACGGGTTGCTGACACATATGAAATGCGCCCTGACCCTTGCAAGACACGGGTTGCTGAATTTACGCGGAGGGGTCAATGAAGAGAAATTTGCAAATTATCTCCAAAGTCCCG
>Ga0335396_10004656_pt1 | contig 14700 bp, 10 predicted proteins | sample FRY02_FD_205743 | JGI IMG/M metagenome (GOLD analysis project Ga0335396, IMG submission 205743) | Freshwater microbial communities from Lake Fryxell liftoff mats and glacier meltwater in Antarctica - FRY-02 (spades assembly) (version 2) | ecosystem: Environmental > Aquatic > Freshwater > Ice >... | reverse complement strand
CGGACGAAAAACGCGGTGCGGCGTTGGGAGGCCCAGGGAGTTTCGCAGGCTCCGTGACCGGCGCCGGGGACGACAACGAAGTCGAAATCTTTGCCAGCGTCAATCAATTTTTTTGCGACTTGGGTAGACGTTGCCGGATCCACATTGCGATCCAGTTCTCCCACGACCAGCATGAGTCGCCCCTGAAGCCGGTGCGCGTTAACCATGTTGGAATTCTGTTCATAGTGATCGCCCGCAGGAACGCCCATCCACTGCTCGTTCCACCAGATCTTGTCCATCCGGTTGTCGTGACATCCGCAATCGGCAACGGCCGCTTTGTAAAAGTCGCCATGCCACAACAAAGCAGCCATGGCATTCTGACCTCCGGCGGACCCGCCATAAATTCCGACTCGCGTCAGATCCATCTGGGGCGTTTTTTCTGCGAGCGCCTTCATCCACAGGATTCGGTCCGGAAACCCGGCATCTCGCAGGTTTCGAAAACAGACGTCGTGAAATTTTCTGGATCGCCAGGCAGTCCCCATCCCATCAATCTGCACGACAAGAAAGCCGGCATCGGCAATTCGCTGCTGATGCCCGTAGCCGGCGCTGAACTGTTTGGGAACGTGATGATCGTGAGGCCCGGCATAAATATTTTCCACGACAGGATAAGACTTGGCCGGATCGAAATCTTTTGGACGATGCAAGATTCCCCAAATGTCGGTCTCACCGTCCCGTCCTTTGGCGACAAAACGTTGAGGCAGTGCGCCGCGTTCGCGAATGATTTCCGAAGCGTCACCTTCTTCCAGCCTGCATTGTAGTTGACCGTCTGCCATTCGCAGTTCGGTGATCGGAGCCAGATCGACGCGCGAATAACGATCAAGAAACCAGCGGCGATCCGGAGACCATGTGATATCATGAGTCCCATCGCCGTCCGTGAGAATCTTCATCTCCGTGCCGTCGAAGTTCACGCGGCAATAATGTTCATGATACGGATCCTGCTCAGGCTGAACTCCCACGGCATAAAACCAGATAACTCCGGCCTGCTCATCAAGGTTCTCAATCCGCCGCACGTTCCAGTCGCCCGTGGTGACTGCATTGATGACTTCACCAGAGCCGTGATCGTATCGATACAGATGATTCCAGCCGGAGCGTTCGCTGGCCCACAGCAATTGATTCTCAGGCAACCAGCGCAGTTCAAATTTCCCGTTGGACGAATAGTGAATGAAAGTGTCACTGTGCTCATCGACAATTGCCCGCACCGTTCCCGTCTCAAGCATAACCTCCAGCACACGAAGTCGCTGATGGCCTCGTTGGTTATACAGCAGCCAGAAGCGGCTCCCGTCATCGCTCCAGCGGAGGAATTCCACCTGCCACGGATCTGCAAACAGGTCCGTCGAGATGGGGATCTCCGTTCGATCCGAAAGTCGGAACAGACGCGGACGAGCGATCGGAATGGCGTCGCCTGGTTTGAAGTAAGGATAAGACTTGAGCTTTGGCTGCAACTGATCAGACGGCGTGGATTCAACGTAGTAGGTCAGTCGTTCGGGCACCTGAGTGGTCTGGAAGGCGAGCGCATAAGTCGCTCCGGGCGAGAACTGGACGTCGGCAATCTCATCCGGAAAATTGGGCAGGTCATACTGCATGCTCATTCCACGAGCACGGGACGCATCGCGTCGAAATGTGTTGTCGGCAGATCCATCGGAAGTCAAAGCCGCCTCGGCACTATCAGCTGTGTGTTTGATCCACAGATTATGGTCTCGCACAAAGAACGAAATTGCTCCGTCCGGTGTCACAGGATTCTGCGGAATCTCGCGTGGTGCGCGACCACCTCGTCGGTGCCGGCGAGTCTCGTGCTTGACGGAGTCAACGGCGGCCTGATCAAGCATCACTTTAAACGATGAGCTTCTGGCTTCGAAGCAGCCGATATCAGTGCCATCGGATTTACTGAAAAGCCACACATGCCCGGCAAAGGTATGCTGCCGACGCGTTTCCCCGGGGCTCACACGGCCGTATTCCCGCTTGCCGCCGTCTGGATCAACCCAGAACAAAAGCACGGGATAGTCAAGTTTGTTCTGCAGGACGATTTCGGTGTCCTTGTCTGAGGCCCCCGATGCACGAACTGGTAGAAAAAGTGATACCGGCGACGATTCGTCCGCCGTGAATTCCCGTGTCAAAACAGCGGACGCCATGTCCAGCGTGAAACGTCCATCGGGCCCACTGAATACCACCGTACTCCGATTGTCCGCAAACTTAAGCGAATCAATCGGCAGTTTCGAGGGCTCAATTTTTTGCTTCAGGATTTCTGACATCTGGGCCGCCACAGCCGCATGATCGAACGCAGGTTTTCGAGTCCCTGCGGCGGCGGCAACAAGAATGAACTGACTTTCAGACTGTGGCAGTTCGTTGCGATACCAAAAGTGCGACTGATCGCCGAACCAATGGGGCTCAACCCGATCTCGATAAACTTTCGGCTGACCGAAGGCAATGTTCATCATGCAGTAGACGACGGCGGCAGCGATCAAGAACTTGCGAGTCCACTCTGTTCGACGAATTGAATTTTCAACCACGGATCGGTCCCTCAGGCTACTTAGCTCTTTCAAAATGAATCGAGTGGACTGAACCAGATGTTGCGGTAACGGACTGGATTGCCATGGTCCTGCAGATGCAGCGGGCCAGGCTCCGGGCCTTCAGCGACAGGAGCGGCCGTTGTTCCGCGAGGCAGCTTGACTTTGTCGTGGATCAGCACGTCGTTGTGCTTGACCGTCATCCAGGCGTCGCTCTGCTTCTTGTCGGCCGTGTCAAATTTTGCAGCATGATACTCAATGTCGTAAGTCTGCCAGCTGAGCGGCGGATAGCACATGTTAACTCGTGGCTTGCTGATTGTGTAAATCCCGCCGCACTCGTTGTGTTCACCGGACAGGCCGAAAGAATCGAGCATCTGAACTTCGTAACGTCCCTGCAAATAACAGCCACTGTTGCTGCGTCCCTGGCCGCGAGCATTGGGCATAAAGGACAGCAGGAATTCCAAGTGCAGTTCGCAGCTCTGGAATTTTTCCTTGCTGGTCACGCCCTGCATCAGTAGTTTGTCGTCGCTTAGCTGTCCGCCTTCAAAATGATCGGCTGTTGTCCCATCGAACAGCACAACAGCGCCCTCGGGTGGTTTGCGACCCATCGTTGGCGAAACCCGAGTGACTTTGGCGATTTCCCCGAGCCTTACGTTGTCGCTGGTTGAAATAACAATATTACCGTCTTTGATTTCGCCGCGGCCGTTGTCGCCCTTCAAGATGCCATTCTTGCCCAGCACATCGCCAGCACCTCGCAGCGGGGCATTGCCGTCCCATCCATCGCCCGGAAGGCCGCCCATGTAAGCCGCCCAGGCCAGTTTGCCTTCGCCTTCGGCAATCACATGAACGCCAACTTTAAACTCACCGTCGCCAGTCTTGATCGTGCCGGCGTATTCGCCCTGCAGAGCAAAGTCCGCACCCGCTTCCGTCGGATCCAGATACGCTTTATTCGGTGCGTTCGCATCCTGAGCCCCGGCGAGGCCGGACAGGCAAATGAAACTCACAAGTGACAACAGGAACTGTTTCATGGAAGAACTTCTTTTCAATAAATCAGTGGGAAATCAGGCGACGGGAAGGTCGAGGGTCGACTTTAACAAAATCGTTACGAAATGTGCTGCTGTGGAATTCCGAACGCAGCGAATCGTCAGGCAAACGGTTAGGCGGAAATTTAAATTGCGCAGTGCCGGGTGATCAGGATTTGGCTTCCCAGCGGGACTTCATAAACTTCAGACCATTTTTCGCGAGATACTCTTCGGACGGAAACATGCGGCGCCAGATTCGAGTCGCAGCGGCGAGTTCCGGAAGAGCCAGTCCGAAGGCTTCGATCATCAGCCAGCCGTCGTACTTGATGTCCTTCAGGGCAGTGAAGGTTTCGTCCCAGTTGACGCCACCTTCGCCGGGCGTTGAGCGATCATTTTCCGAAATATGAACGTGTACGATCTGGTCGGCCGCCGCTTTCACCGCCTGCGTGATGGACTTCTCTTCGATGTTGGCATGGAAGGTGTCATACATTGTTTTGACATGAGAATGCCCGACTTCGCGACAAAACTGAGCCGCATCTGCCGCACAATTCAGGAAGTAGCATTCGAAGCGATTCAGGTACTCAACTACCAGGGTCACATTGTTGGCTCGAGCATGATCACCGGCTTCGGAAAGGATGTCTTTCGCACGATTCCATTCTTCCTGAGTCCGTCCGGCGCCGGAGAATTCTCCCAGAGCGGAATGCAGCGGACCGACGAGATGCGTTGTGCCAGCCGCCGCACAGCAATCGATCGCCTGCTTGAGTCGATTCAGGCCGGCTTTGCGAATCGCCGGGTCTGCAGAGATCGGATTCTGATCCCCGGGGCACACGGTCACCGCTGTTGATTCGAGACCATTGTTTTTAAGTTCTGCCCCGATTTTTTTGGAGTGATTCACATCGAAATCAAACAACGGCAGTTCCACACCGTCGTAGCCCCAGTTTTTGATTTCCGCCAGCAGGGGGAAATCTTTTTCGGTCACTCCGGAAGTCCAGAGGAGAAGATTCAAGCCGTATTTCATGGGGACCTCAGTGTTCTGTCGGGTGTGTCAGGGATGGGATATCAGAAACGCTGGATGGCTACGAATCTTCCGACGCTGGTTCAGCGGAATGTGGAAATTCCACTGCCTGCAGCAGTTCGGGCCCGTGGAGACGCAGCAAAACACGCGACTCACGCAGCACGTCCAGGCATTGTTCATCCAGCAGCGGCAGTGTGACTCGCCGAAGAACCTGATTCAAGCGACCCAGAAGCAGCCGATCGTCCGAGTAATCGTAAAGGATTCGTGCCGCGTGAATGCGGGGAATAAAGTCGGCCAGACGATCGGTTGAGCGGCTGGCCAGGCGATTGACCAGATCCTGCACTGCCAGCGGCGAAACTTCGTCAATGGCTTTGTAATAATTGTCGAGGATTTCAGGACACTCTTCGGAGATCACTGAGTCCAGTAACAGCTCTGTCACAATATGGCCTAAAAACGCCGGACGATGATCGAACGGATCCGGCATGATGCGTCGAAATCGCATCCCCAGTTCGGCCTCCAGCATCATGAATTTAACGCTGCGGTGAAACACATCGTCATCGCGCAGGTGCTGCAGCATTCCCTCGGCCATCAAGCGATCAGCCGAATCCAGCGCGTCCATGCGTTCGTTCACGCGGCGAGTCCGAATGCGGACCTGTCGATCAACAACACTCAACCAGTCCGGCACGGCAGTCCCGGCCAGTTTCAACGGGTTGTCGAGAAATCGGTATCCATGTGCAAGATAGTTCATCTCCGCATTTGAATCAGTTGCTTCTTAAACCGGAAGTCTCCTCGACTCGAAGACCGCTGAATCAGCGACTTCAGAGGTTGACGCCGATGGCTATGTGGCCCAGGTCGGCTGTTGGTCTGATTCGGCGGAGAGTATTCCCTTACATCCTGGTTTTCGCGGCAGGGGTGGGGAGAACCGGTTAAACGATGGCATCGATGACGTGGCCTACTCAGGTGGCAGGCCGAGAGTATTGTCTTCGTCGACGGGTGCCGACTTACTGCTGCGCTTTGCAGAACTTCGTGACGAACTGCGAGAGCCGTTGTCGGAGCCCAGCGTTGTCTTGCTGGAACGTGTGGTCGCTTTCGTCACCTGAAACTCGGTCATCGCCGGAGATGGAACCAGCTCCAGATCGTCGAGCCACGGACCTTCAGCATCCACTTCCCCAAAATCACCTTCGCCCGTCGACGTATTGTAATACTGATCCACAATTCCCGGCGTCGGCGGCAATTTTCCGATAGACAATGCGGGCTTTTTCAGGCTTTCCAGTGCCTTCATAAAGGCCTGCATATGAGTGATCTCGCGAGTCATCAAAAACTGCAGAGCCTCTTTGGTGCCTGCATCGTCGCAAAAACCAATCAGCCGCTCGTAAACGATTTTGGCTCGCGATTCCGCGGCGATGTTGCTCCGCAGATCAACATCCAGTTCGCCTGTAATTTTCAGATAATCGGCCGTCCAGGCATTGCCCATCGAATTATGGAGACCCACTCCACCACCGCCGGCGATCGCTATCAGCGGGTCACTCGCAGCCGCCTCCGCGCTTTTTTTCATAGGCCGCAAATGGAGCCGTGCAAGATTTCCGATCACTTCCAGATGACTCAGTTCTTCCGTGCCAATGTCCATCAAAAGGTCTTTGCAGTCGGGGACCTCACAATTGATTCCCTGCACGGAATACTGCATTGCGGCTGCCAATTCCCCATTGGCACCACCAAACTGTTCCAGCAGCATGTTGCCAAAACGAGGATCGGGCTGACCCACATGAACAGTGAACATAAGTTTTTTAACGTGATGATACATAAACGAAGCCTTTCGTAAGACAATTGAGATTAGAAGCTTTAAATTGAAGCCGTGGAGCTTTGATTGGGAAACGCATTCCCTTCAAGACTGCAATGGCTTAAACAGCAACTAACGTACCAGCGTGGTTTTCAGCGGCTGATCGATTCAGTCTGCATTCTTTGTTTCCTGATGGCGAAGCTTGTTTTATGCATCTTGTCGATATCCTTTTGCCGCGGATGGATAACAGTGGCGAGCCCTTTGCTGCCCACGAATTTGATCGTGTCCGGGAGGAGTTGGTCAGCCGCTTCGGTGGGGTCACCGCCTTTCTGCGTTCGCCAGCAAGCGGGCTCTGGCACGACGATTCGGGAGCACTCTGCAGCGACGAGATTGTGATTTTTGAAGTGATGACTCAGGAGCTGGATAAAGAATGGTGGAAGGCGTACCGCCGCCAGCTCGAGAAACGCTTTCGTCAGAAAGAGATTATGATGCGGGCTGTCGCCGTCGAACGACTTTGACCAGTTATGCTGTGGACCAGTTATGGTGATGATGCCAGCAAGTTGCAGGCGGAGGTAACAACATCGGCTCGAAGGAAAACCTTCGAGCCAGTGCGATACTGAAAATACGGAAATGAGTCTCTACCGCCGGATGACTGCGTGCTGTTGCCGCGACCGGCAGGCGCCTGCGGGTCGGCCGCGTTGTTCAGACCACTGCGAGACTGATTGTTTGGGGGTCTGATTTTCAGTCCCCAGAGGAGCGGGGGGCTACTGAAAGAACGAGGTCTTGCTGAGTAAAACCGCGATCATCACAGCCGATGAAAATTTGCTGCACATTGAAAAATACTCCTTCAAAAGTTTTAATGAGTCCGAAACCGTCTCCAGGTTATCGCCTTCCGGCAGAACTGCACTCCGCACCGGGAACTTTGATCCTGCATTACGGTCAGAATTCTTTTTACGTACGCATTTCGCCCGGAGCCGGCGTTTCGTTGGTGTTAAATCGCTCCGTGAGTTCTCAACGAGAATTCAGGAAAGACGAATCAGAAGCATTGCAAAACGCGGTTCGCAATTCGCGTGCCTGGTATTCGATAGACTTGTGAAGAGCTGTCGCAGGCTGCAAAGTGGGAGCGGAGTTCGGGGAGTAGCGCCCAACAAAATTTTCCGGAGAACCTTTGTCAGAGTCTGCTCACTGGCCAACGTTTCTGCCTCCATTCAGTGAACTTCCATTCAGTGAACGAAACGGTTTGAGGTCGCAGCCACCACGCTGGTTCACAATCACCCGTTCAGTTCGCGGAGCGACCTTCAGTCATTGTTTATGAAGAAGCTATGATTTCATTTGAACTGATGTCTTCCTGCGGCAAAGCAAACTTCCCGGACAAGCTTCAAACGAGAACGAGCGGGTTGTGCTCCCTGCAGCTCACTCACGGGCGCCTTGAGCTGGTCTAAAATCACGGGCTCACCATGATCTCGCGTGGGGAATGCGGGTGTATCACGCAGCTCATTCTTGCGGCTATTTTAATCGTCGGCTCCGGTAGTGCTTTTCAGTCATGGACTCGGAGGTTCGCGGGAAGGGAATCCGTATCTCGGCGAGCACTATTCTGCGCGCGGTTATGTCGTCGTCTTCCTGCAACATGCAGGCAGCGACGAAGCCGTCTGGAAAGACGTTCCAGTGCTGCAGCGAATGTCCAAATTGAAGCAGGCGGCAAGTCTTCAGAATACGATGCTCCGGCTGAAGGATGTTCCTGCAGTCATTGACCAGCTCGAACGGTGGAACCAGTCCAGCGATTCGCCTCTGATGGGACGGATGGACCTGAAACGGATCGGCATGTCCGGACATTCGTTTGGAGCGGTAACGACTCAGGGCGTCAGCGGCCAACGCACATCTCGCGGCGGCGCGGCGTTTACCGACAAGCGAATTAAAGCCGCGATTGCCATGAGGCAGAACAGCCCCAAAAACGGTGGAGACCCCAAACAATTGTTCGGCGGCGTGACGATCCCATGGCTGCTGATGACGGGCACAAAAGATACAGCGGCCGTCGGCGACCCAACAGTGGAATCGCGGCTGGCCGTTTATCCAGCTTTGCCTGAAGGCGGAAAATACGAACTGGTGTTCGAAGGTGGCGAACACGAAGCGTTCAGTGATCACCAACTACCAGCCACCAAATCGAAGCGGAACGCCAATCACCACCGAGCGATCCTTGCAATCTTCACGGCGTTCCTGGACGCCTGGCTGCGTGATGATGCAGCGGCCCGTGCGTGGCTGGATGGAGCTGGCCCGTCATCGGTGCTGGAAAAGAAAGATCGATGGCAGCACAAATAGCTCGGCGACAATCTCAGCATCATGAAGTGCGCCCCGACTGTATTATTGCCCGTCTAAGGGGGAATTTTTCAGTTGCACCTTCCGCAGCTTCATCACTTCGCATTGACTCACGAATCCGCTCCACAACACACGCCAAAAGTTGCTCAGCCTGAGGCCGGGAAATGGCTCGCGGATCAAATTGCAAATCGACGGACAGGCGTTCGGCATATGTCACAATGCAAATCGTCACATGAGTGAGCGGACGAAGAGGTGCGAAGAACTCAACGCCTTCCAGCCTCACATCGCCGATGCAAATCTGTCCGTCCTGCCGCGGCAGAGGCGTTTGACTGAGTACAATGCCGAGGTTTGAGAACACACATGACGCGAGACACCCGGCCCTTCTGATCACCAGATTCCGCAGGCGGGGGACCCGCCGGAGAAACCAGTGAGTGGCGATTAACAGCAAGCCCAGGCGAGCTCGTTTAACGGTTCGCATTTCAGACTGAATTGATCGCAGCAGCGTCTCCGCGTTGGTCATCTGCCGCGGTGTTCTCTCCAGAAAAACGGCGCTCATCACGTTCGCCGCCGACAATGTCCTGTCGTCCGGTGTTCGTTCATTGATTGGCACAAACAAACGAATCCAGTCGCTCGGCGTTCCCACTCCGGATTGCCTGCGCCACAGATCGATGGCAAGGAACAGGTCGCGAGCGATCAGGTCGTTGACGGTGACCTGTTTGTCCTTCGCCCCGGAAAGGAGCCTTTCCGTTTCAAGTCGATTGAATTCAAACACACACACAGCAGGAAATGTGGCCGATGCTACGATCGATTGATCCGAAGCATGCAGACGCAAGGGCACCGCGCGTCTGAGGAAAAACCGGCCCACGATTCCCAGACCCAGAACGTGTTTGGGAAGCAGTTGCAGCAGCCTGCGCCACGTGAGACCAAAACTATTTCGAGCCCATAACTGATCATTGTTCAGCGGCCGCAATTCGGTGTGGCTCAGCACGTCGCCCAAAAGTTGTGCATAGGACACCAGCAGATCGTCGATCAAATGGCACATTCCAAGCGCATCCGTGCAGGCATGATGGATCTGCACAACCAGATCGTGTGCCCCTTTTTGTGTCACGAGCCAAATACGCGTTCCGATGGATTGCGTAAGATCAACAGAGTCGCCTGCGGGAAATTCGGCCTGCCTGTCGGCTGACCACGCTGCCAGGGGAATGGCCGGACCGCCTGTGAGTTCCCAGCAGAGTTCATTCTGCGCATTCCGCACAATCCGGGAACGAACCAGCGGATGTCGGCTGACCGTCGTCTGGATCGCAGCGTCGAGTGCCTCTGCCTGCAGGCATTCCGAAAATCTTAGCCGAAAGAATCCGGTCATGGGATATTCGGGGACATCATCAAAGAACATGTGTTCTTCAAATGGAGTCAACGTCAGATGGGTTGTTTCTGGACGAATACAAATCTCCGATACGCCAGCGTTACAGGCAAGTCCGACATTACGAGTCAGTCTCTATCGCCGCAGGTTATAACGAATCGCACGCCCGATTTACAGACCCAATTCAGCGACTCTGTCAGGGGAAAGTCTGCATCCGGTTAATTTTCATGACAGACTGATTCCGCTAAAGCGAAGGCCATCACTCGCTGAAGCAACCGGCATCGAAATGCGGCGAAGGTGATTTCCTCAACGTCTGAGAGTTTTACCGATCCTCGGCGAGGCGAACCCAATTATCCGATGCTGACTGCCGTTGTGATTACGCTGTGCTTTGAATTGCTTCCCACCGAACCTGCTTAAGGAGCCGCACGACAATAAGCTACCGAAAATGATATTGCTGAAAAGATAGTAATCTGCGATTTTCCGGGAATGCCGGATGCAAAAGTTATCGAATGGATTCGTGAGAAGTATGTTGCCATTGTCTCGGACCTTGACGAGCGAGGACGACGCAGATGGGCGGCTGCGGAAGCGCGGTCGCTTGGTTGGGGCGGCGTGTCTGCGGTGGCAAGTGCCACGGGTATCTCTGATCGAACTATTCGAAATGGTATTCGGGAACTGCACGACCCTGAATCGCTCGATTTGAGGCGCCAAAGAAAGCCGGGAGGTGGCCGTCGGTCGCGTGAAGACACGCAACCCGATTTGATTCAGGCACTGGAAGCACTGGTCGAGCCAGTCACGCGGGGTGATCCCATGTCGCCGCTGCGATGGACTTGCAAGAGCACGCGTGGTCTGGCACGGGAATTGAAATCTCAGGGCTTCACAATCGGCAGCACGAAGGTCGGAGACCTGTTGAAATCGCGGGGTTACAGTCTGCAGTCGAATCGCGAGACGCTGGAAGGAACGCAACATCCTGACCGCAACGAACAGTTTGAACACATCGCACGCCGGGTCAAGGCCCGGCAGAGATGCGGTGAGCCGGCGATTTCTGTCGACACGAAGAAGAAGGAACCCTTGGGAAAGCTGAAGAATCTCGGAAAAACGTATCGCCGAAAAGGCGACCCGGTCAAAGTAAAGACGCATGATTTCCCGGACAAGACGCTGGGCAAGGCCGTACCATACGGTGTGTATGATCTCGAATACAACGAAGCCGGAGTCTCGATCGGAATCAGTCATGACACGGCGGAATTTGTGATTGCCGCGATCCGCCGCTGGTGGTATCAACTCGGCTGCCAGCGGTACGCCGCACCGCGGCGATTGTTGATCACGGCGGACAGCGGCGGCAGCAACAGTCCTCGAACACGGTTGTGGCTGACCGAACTTCAGAGGCTGGCTGATGAGTTGGAGAGGATTATTGAAGTCTGCCACTTTCCACCCGGAACCAGCAAATGGAACAAAATTGAGCACCGACTGTTTTGCCAGATCACACGCAATTGGAAGGGTGTCCCGCTGGAGACCCTCGAAATCGTAGTTACTGCGTGTCTGTAAAATGGCTTCACGGGGTTATCGAAAGCTACGGACACACCCTGCGCCAATTGAAGATTACAGCCTAGGTCTGGGTAGCGGACGTCCGCGTATCCTTGGAGGTCGTTTTTACGCGATTTTTGCAAGCTCGGCGCGTACGTTCCTTGATGCCGACGGCGGCATTTCTCGTTTTGGAGGTGCTCGCGGCCGCCTCAGGCGGCTTGGCGTCTTGTGGCGGCGGCCTCGCTTTTCGGAGCCTGCTGAGCTTCCAGAAATTCTTCGTCGGCGTTGGAAAGTTGCACGACAGACTGTCTGGCGCCGGGCTTCGGAAGACACAGATCGGGAACAATTTTTGAAAGCTCTTCGTGGTTCTCCGGCGAATGGAAGCCACGATCAAATGAAACACGCTCGACCTTGTTGTCGAACAGCCGCTGAACAGCCTTCGTTGCTTCGATCGCGACACCCGAATCACACTGGTCGCGTTTCATCACAACCTGATGCACGATGAAACCGGCCATGTCTTCGAACACCAGAACCTGGCGTCCAAATTGAATCGGCTCACCCGCTTTACCGCGTTCGTAAAGTTGCGTATGAGGTTCAAACATACTGAACAGTTTGTCGCTGTTCGGCACTGTTTCACCGTCGACGATTCTGCGTGTGGCCGTGCGGATGACGCGCTCCGTGCGGGCGATGAAAGCCGGCAGCGTGTTGGGGCCGAAGACGTCAGCAGCGGTCGCGTTGGGAAGAAGCAGAGTCGCACACAACTCGCGGGCTCGCTGCATAATCATCGCGGCTTTTTGCAGGAGTTCGCGGTATGGCTCCTTCATGCGGCCCACATAATTCGGTCCCTTTTTCCCGGCGATGCGGTCGATCTCCCGCGCAAGTTGCTTCACTCGTTTCCACAGATACTGATGCTGCCGCCAGTCGAGAATGCTGTCGCCGACTGCAAGTTCAGAAAACATCTCCAGGATCTTCCGCAACCCGTCGCGAATGAGCGAACTCTCAGTCGGATAATGGATATTTGTCTCCATGACGAACGAATCGGCTCGAAGTTTTTTGATGGCTTCCGGATCGATCTCATGTCCCAGGCCGACAACAAATCGACTAATCTCATCGATCGTCTGCGGCTGCAATCGACACACATTGTCGCGTATCGTTCGCCACTTTATTTCGTTTGTTCGTCCCACGATCCGAGGCCCATGATGGCTCGCAGTTTGATGTGGTTTTCGGAGAGATCATGCACCTGATCGTACGTGTAATTGCATCCGAGGCGAACGCCGGCGAGCACGAGAATATGCCAGTAGTCCATGCCTTCGCGACCTCGCTTCGCCGACGACTTGCCGTTGATGTCACGGCCAATGAGCTGCATGAGTTTTTCGGTCAAGTCCGGTTTGGAATACACTTGCTGCAGTGATCGCAGGACGGGGATGATCGCGTCGCGGCAATCAAAATTGAGTTCGACCTGATCGATCGGCGGACAGTCCAGACGAAGCTGTGTTGAGTATGATTTTCGCCTCCGTGGCTCCTCGAAGATTGAGCGAAGTTTTTCCGTTTTGCTGACATTTTCAATCAACTCTACGGTTTACCTCCTCATCTTCGCGGAGCCTTTTTTACTTCTCGACTGACTTTTCCAATGTCATTCGAATTTTCTGACACGCACGAGCTACTCAAGTCCAGGCAACTGAACTTGCCGATTCTTGAAGAGTGGGCCGATCGTCTGGCAAGGTTCAGTCTGACAACTCATCGAGTTCCAGCGAAAACGATCCGTGAATGAATGGTCGGCTGGAAACACGATTTGACCGTTGAAGAGATCCTCAGCGAAAGGGGCAAGCATTTCACACGCGAGCATCTATTGACTGCGTTTTTGGCGAATTTGTGGATTCTGTCAGTGGCAGGCTGGATCAAATCCCAGTTCACTGAAGACTGGTGATGTCTTCGAGCTTGGCCATGTACGAAGCACAGTCGCTCACCGGGGTCTGCGGCACAGGCCCGATTCAAAGAACAGCCTCCCGGGACGGGGACTTGTGATTCTATTCACAATCTGGCAGAAGCTCACTGCAAGGAAATGAACCGCCCGGTGCGGACCCGCACGTCGGGTGGTGTGGGACGGGTTCAGTAGCAGGGCTGACCACAAGCCCGATTCCTGCGTCTGGCAACCACAACCAACTTAAAGCACGATTGCAGAAAGTGACTGGACCTCTTTTCGCTCCAGAGGTCAATCGCCATCTACGCGAGGCATCTGATCAATGCGTCGGCTGGCATTGTAGAGCCCCCAGCCGAGCGCGAGCACCAGCACAAGAACGCCTGCTCCTAAAACTACCGGATTGTTCAGCAGGCTCTTCATATCGATGCTCCTCGTGATCGCAGGACTATTCTCCGACTGAACTCCCAGTGTGGTGAGCGTTGGATTCACCTTCTGTGCGAGGGCGTACGATAGAGCGGCTGTGTCCTGCTGCGGAACTCCAGCCGATTTCGAACCGTAGACCATATGCACAGACTGTCCGGGTTGCCGCAGGAACAGGAGTTGATATTGAGTCCCAACTGCTTCAATGGCATCGACGGGAATCTCCGGGCTGTCGCCATTGCTGATGACGAGTCGAAAACGGTCGTGTCTGGTTTCCGGCACGTCAATTGTTACATGTTCCTCGCGGATATCCCCCAGCTGGAACTTTGAGATCGTCGCCTCAGCAATGGTTTCCCATTTCAAGCCTGCCTGAATCTGAACCTCAGCGCGACGACTGAAATTGCGGCCGCTGGAAACGATTTTCAAACTCATAAGCGGTTCTCGCCGACTCTTGAATTCAACGTGAGTTTCTTTGTGCTTTGCGTCCTGTGTCACTTGAAGTTCCGACACCGCCCATGGCTGGACGATATTGGCGTCTGGAATCTCTTCAGAGTGTTCTGTCCAGAATTCAATCCGATCGATTCGAAATGGTCGACGCAGAATCGTGGTTTTCTCCGTACGACCTTCCTCTGTGCCGCCTTTGAGTGACCTCGACAATTCCAGGAGTTCGGACTCCTGTTGGGGCGTCAGCATGTTGACCATAATGCGAAATTCTCGTGTGTCGCTTTCTGGAAGAGCAACCTCTGTGCGCCGAACATCCATGAACTGTGAGTAATCAAAAATCAGAGCATCATCGACCAGTGGATGT
>Ga0335396_10004654_pt1 | contig 14708 bp, 13 predicted proteins | sample FRY02_FD_205743 | JGI IMG/M metagenome (GOLD analysis project Ga0335396, IMG submission 205743) | Freshwater microbial communities from Lake Fryxell liftoff mats and glacier meltwater in Antarctica - FRY-02 (spades assembly) (version 2) | ecosystem: Environmental > Aquatic > Freshwater > Ice >... | reverse complement strand
CTCATCGTCATACAATGCTACTAGATTAATTCTGTAATCATTACGCCCGTTCCCGTGACTTGTCGTTGCCGGAGATAGTTTGCCAAGGGCGGACTTTCGGCACAGCCAGCAGCGTCAAAAACAGGATCATCAACAAGAATAATCCAAAACGCATGGCTACTTCCCCCTGAAAAACTCAACACCCCGGGAACCCATTACCCTAATCTGCCATGACCCCCATCAACTGACCCGTTTTGGGTTTTTCAGGACCAGGGTTCATTCACACAGTAGCCTCGGGGCGCATCAAAACCTGGGCCGGGTTAATGGCCTTGTACCGGCCCTTATTGGCAGTGATCTCAAAGGCCTGGGCAACGGACTCAATGCCCTTTAAAATATGCGTAATAGCTCCTTTTACATGCACTCTCCCGGTGGCCACCAGCCTGACCGTGTGCTCTAGATGCGCCCGGGTGCTGATATCCGGAAAAAGGTATCGAAGGCTACGCTCGCGCAACAAATCGACATGCAACTCCACGGGCCCACCAAACCAGGAAACGCCTATTACTTTGCCCCCGGACCGCACCGCATCAATTGCCTGCACCAGAGTCTGGCATCCAGCAAGGCCCTGTTTGGGGCTTCCACCCGCACACTCAAATACCACATCAGCCCCAACACCTCCCGTCAGTTCACGAATTACGGCCACGGCATCGCATTCCCTGGCATTGAGCACATGATCTGCACCAAACTCACGCGAAACCCGGCATGATTCTTCACGCACATCCACCGTGATAACCCGGGCAGCGCCGGGTTGATGACCTCATGGTCGTGATCTTTGAAGTAGGTCGGTTTGACGCTGCCGGGAACAGATTGCCAGTCATGGGGGAACAGGATTTTCATTAAGAAATTGTATCTTTCGTCATCCGACGGCCCCAAAACACGGTGAAGCCGGGTTGGAGCTCTTTAGGCAAATTCGCCACCATCCAGCCCGGCACATCCTTCACCGACCCGTCTTGGAACGACCGGCAGCAAGCGCCGCAGACGGAAATGAACCTCGGCGACAAATTGAACATGCTGCACTGGGGATTCCCGAAGTTGACCAGAATCGTCGGCGTGTCGCAATTTAAGCACGCCAAAGGAGGAACAGCGTGCTGCCATACCGCCTTCAATGCGATCCAGGGAATGCGGCCATCTTCGATTCCTTCCCAAGCATAACCGGACCATGTTCTCGGCGCAGCCTGCCAGTCATCGGTCTCATGCTCGAAACGCCTCACCCACTTGCTCATGAAGAGGTCGAACGGAAAATCGTGGGCGTTTCTGTCGCCGTACAAGAAGTCATCGCCGGGCTTCGTCGTGATGATATCCTTTTTCCGGTCCCGAAGAATGACCTCGATTTGCGAGTGGGCCAGCCCTTGCTGCTTGAAGAAGGGTCGGAGATCGACTTGCCCTTGTTGCCCATAATAGTTGGCGACGACCTTTTCGGGGCGAAGCTCAAGAATGTTCAGGCGGCACCGCCGGACGACCAACCGGATTATCCGGTCGCCGTCCTCCGGCCTCATCTTCGCCAACCCCTCGCTGGCCCGCTCTAAAATCGGCTGTCGGGCGTTTTCGAGGGACCACGCCACGGGGTTGGCGACGGCCCAGGAGTTGCCGGAATCTGCAGGGACGAACCAGAAGGATTGGTCCCGGTTCTTGGCTAAGAGGCTCTTGGGGAGGACTAGGGCGGGGAGGACCAGGGCGGCGATGGCCGTGGCGGTGGTTTTCAGGAAGTGGCGGCGGGATAGTTGGTTAATCATAAGTCTCCTTACGGTTTAGGGGCCTTCAGGTCGAAGGCGGCACAAACCGCCTCCATCGTCACGGCTAACGCCGCCGCTTTTTTACCACCTTACTTTGCAACAGGTTGGCGGGCGTCGTCGGGGGGAGCTTCCCCTCGGCCCTTCTTGATGAAGTTGATACATTTGAATTATTGCAGATGAATGGCGGAAAGGCAAGGGGACTGCGGAACAATTAACCGCCTCATTGATTTTTCCGAGAATGCCTTGGTGGAACAACCAGCGATGTAATTCTAATGCCTCGCCTCCAAGTTGCACGGCACAAGCTCAACCTAGGTGAGGGATGCCTGGCTTGTTATTCGTACCCACCCAGTGAAAGCCCTTCTTGCGAGGTATGTTAGCCTTGGAGTTTTCAATAACTCGAGGTGGAACAAATAATGTCGATTAGAAGAAAACCCAGAACAGAATAACGCTGGCGGAATATTATCAAGGATTGCTAGGTTGCTGCGTTACCATAAAGAAAAAGTCAGCCTGGAAGGCATTAATAAGTAACAGAAAAGTGATTAATTAAAAATTTGTATTCTTGCAACATTAAAGCCTAAAACAGCTTTATTTCTATTACAAATCCCCTTTTCTTTTAACTCTGTTTCAACAATATAAAAATAATTCCAAAATTTTATGCAATTAAAATTGGTTTCATACGACTAATTTACTCTGGCTAATTTTCGAACGGCTTTAAACCACTTTATAGGAGGCAAATTATGGCAGGCAATTTCGTGATCCTTAATGATTCAAAGATTTGCAGAGATTGTGGGGGCACACTAACCATACTTGACAAAGCTATGCGTTGTTGCAAAAACACCCCTGAAAATGGAGACCAACAAGATCCACACATTATTTGCAACCCATTAACTAGAAATAACAGGATGTTTTGTGAACATTGCGGGTTTCGAGTTAATGGTGATACTAATTGCCAAAATTGTAACCAAGAGGCATTTTACCCTTAATTGTAATCTGTTTCATTTACTAGATTTCCTGCGCAATTAACTACTAAACTTAACAATCTCCTAGGGCACAAAACCTAGGAGGATGTTTTTACTAAACCATTTTATCCAAGGAGTTTTACAATGAGAATATTTGATGACCTAGGCAGATGTTTATTTGAAAATGACTTTGATCGTTTCTTACAGTTGCTTAGCAAGAAATCCACTTGCTGGTACCCAAGTGCAGGTAAAGATTTTATCGACATTCTGTATTGGAATCGACTTCGGATTTTTGGAATTCCAGAACCTGATTTGTATATTCATACGGATTGTGATTCCGGAATAAGCTTTAACGAAGGTGAAATCATTTACAGCGATAAAGAAACTCATATTTCGGTAGCTAAGATGGAGGAAGTTTTTCTTTATAACCAAGAAGTTGATTACAATGTGCGCCGTGACTATTTCAGCTATGTTTTTTCCGCCGACCCGTCTCCCAAAGTTACTTTGCTTGAAATTAAAATTGAAAGTACCATTTTGGGTACATTTACAAAACCAGTTTTATTCTTCCACTTTGAAAATTATAACTGGTTTGAAGAATTCGCTATTAAGCAAGGCTTAAAGATTTCACATATGTTTAAGGTTCGTGAAGGATGCGGGTTTGGTGGAAATTTAAAAAGCATTTCCTCCATTTATGGCCTATTAAACTTCATAGGTTGCAAATACCTAATAGCAGATCAAGAGGTCCACTTTGATGCAGATTTAGCAGAAAATTTAAGAAACTTGGCAAATGTAAGGCGAAGAGTTATACCTTTTAATCTTGAAACCTTCGGTAAGCTGGGCCAAATTCGTGGGTGGAATATGCTAATACATAAGATTAATACATTACCAAGGCAACAAGGAATAGGTTGGCTAAATCAGGTATTAAGAACCATTACGGTGGGCGATTGTTGGGAACGAGATCAATGGGTATCAGAAGAAATTTATCAACAAATTCGCCGGTAAAATAAGCTTTTAAATAAATACAAACTATTTAATTTGACTTTTAAGAATTATATGTTAGGATGATAAGTGCATTAAGAGTTGGTCTGGTTCTCAGACTACAGCAACCTGGTTGAGATAACCGAAGGTGCTAGGAAGTTTCCGATGCGCGGCATAGGCCGAACTAAGTATCTCGTGTTTATTCGCGCATCTCACTTTTTTCTCTTTTGCAAGTTTGGCAGTTACTAGGCGACTTACTCGTTTATTGTTGTTTTATTTGAAAGGAGGTTGTTTTTTATATCCCGCTGTCTGCCAAGCCTTTTTCTGCTTGTTAACTCTAAGGTTTTTAATTCATTAACTTTATCTAAGGAGTAGACGAAATGGACATGATTGCAACAAAATTTTGTCAGTTATCTGATAATGGTAATGTCGCAGAAGCGAATGAAGTGTTTAATGAAATCGACAAAGAACTAAGGCCGGATTTAAAAAATACGGTTTTAGCAATGATAAGTAAAAAGGAATTCAGGAAGTACAGTGAAGATATTGTGCAAGAAATTATTTTCAGTATCTTCAAATCACTCAAAGATCCCAACAAAAGATGGGTTGCTAATAGGTTAATAAATGGAAATCAGCCTGCAATTTTCAAAACTTGGGCTTACAGTTTTATTCGGTTTAAATCGATTGATAGTTTTAGAAAAGAAAAACGCCATTTCGAAAATCCCATAGCTTTTGAAATTTTAGTTTCAAAAAAAGTAGCAAAAGGAATGTCACCGCTAGATATCGTAGTTTGCAACGAATCGATCGAGCGAATTTACAAGGTGATTGGGATACTGCCTGAAGGGAAGTTACTGATAAGAAGGCTAGATGGGTTTAAGGGTGTAGAAACTGCAAGAGAATATGGAATGACGCCAGTACAGGTCAGCCGGGCTGAAAAAGCAGTAAGAAAAATTCTCGGGGAAAGAATCTTTTAGTTGGCAAGAAAGAAAAGGCCCCTTTTAATTGTGACCTGTTTCACTTACTAGATTTCCTGCGCACTTAACTACTAAACTCAACAGCCTCCTGGGGGCACAAACCTCAGGAGGCTGTTTATTACTAAACCATTTTATCCAAGGAGTTTTACAATGAGCCTATTTGATAACCTAAGCAGAAGTTTATTTGTTAAAAATGACTTTGGTCGTTTCTTACATTTGCTAAGCAACGAATCCATTTGCTGGTACCCAAGTGCCGGTAAAGATTTTTCTAACATCCTGTATTGGAATCGACTTCGGAATTTTGGAATTCCAGAACCTGATTTGTATATTCATACGGGTTGTGATTCCACAATAAACTTAAACGAAGGTAAAATCATTTACAAAGATAATAAGACTATTATTTCAGTAGATAGGATGGAGGAAGTTTCTCTTGATAACCCAGTTCTCAAAGTTACTTTACTTGAAATTAAAATTCAAAGCACCATTTTGGGGACATTTACAAAACCAGTTTTGTTCTTCCACTTTGAGAATTCTAATTGGTTTGAAGAATTCGCTATTAGGAAAGGTTTAAAGATTTCGCATCTGTTTAAAGTCAATGAAGGATGTGCGGTTGGTGGAAATTTACAAGGCATTTCCTCCATTTACGATTTATTAAACTTCATAGGTTGCAAATACCTTATAGCAGATAAGGAGGTCCACTTTGATCCAACCTTAGCGGAAACTTTGAGTGAAATTGAAACGCTTGGCAAATTCCACCACAGAAATAAATCTGTTTTTGCTCATCAAATTAAACATTTTACGGTAACAAATAAAAAAACCTTTACAACATCAAAAAGAAACTACGAATGGGCTCTTATAAACAACAAAGGTGACAATTACAAGCTATGGCCAAACGGCGAAGCACAAATAGCCACAGACCCATATTATGCTTACTTGTATGCTCGTGATTGTATTGAGGGTCGCTGGGTCGGACCATCAAAAAAAGTAGCAGAAGCCAACATAGCTACATTCCCACAGTATGCTTATTTATATGCTGCTGATTGTATTAAGGGTCGTTGGGGCGGGGGTGAAGCGGGAATAAAAACAGCCGAAGCCAATAAAACTTGTCATTGGTTACGACGGAGCAAGCAACACTGGGGCGAACGATTACAAGCCACAACCGAAAAAAGAATAGCTATAAACCCACAGTATGCTTATTTATATGCTGCTGATTGTATTAAAGGTCGTTGGGATGGACCATTAAAAGCCCGAGCTGAAAAAGCCATAGCCACAGATACACACAGTGCTTACAAGTATGCTCGTGATTGTATTGAGGGTCCCTGGGATGGACCATCAAAAGAAAAAGCAGAAGCAAGAATAGCCACACACCCAGAATACAACAAAGAATACCTATTATTCATCATACAATCATTTTATGATGACTCAGATTTTGATGAGTTAACTGATATTGCAAAAGCCCATCCGGAACATATTGTGCCGTTATGTCGTCTCGTTGGTAAAACCTGGAAAACTGGTCATAACATTTTAATGCGTCAAAGACACGATGACCGCTACCAGTACGACAAAGAAATACTAAACAAATTCCCAGATGACATCGAAGAAACACAAACAACAACAGAATGAACCGATGGCGTCTCCTAGGAATAAAAATGTAATGCGGTCTTTTGATTTGGAGGATTGTTTAAAATTTTGTGGTGCGTTTTGTTTAAGTTGTGTGATCCTAATGAAAAAACCCAAGTAATATAAAGGGATTAGCGTTGCCTGTTACGAATGTATCGTGGGATGACTGTCAGGTGTTTATCAAGAAGTTGAATGCAAAGACTAAGGGAGGGTTTATATTACTAACAGAAACAGAGTGGGAGTATTCTTGTAGGGCTGGTACTGAAACAGCTTACTCCTTTGGAGATAGTGTCACGCCAAAAGATGCGAACTGCAAGTTTAATCACCGCCATGCTATGAGCCCCTACCTTTGCGATTTTCGCGCTCAAAATATTCACATTGGTCCCAGAACAAGCTATTTGCTTTATATGACCTATATCGGCCCCAGAGATTCAAAAACAAATCGGCAAATGATACCTCCGGCAATTGAGTTGACATTGACACTGGCGCTGACTTAATTGGTGTTGGCTTAACTGGTGTTGGCGCGGCGACAGTTTTATGATTATACGGATTGTAGAAATTATCGACAGCACCGTGCGATGGGATCGACGATGATCCGGAAAACTTTTGCGGCGATCTACTAACGGCCAACATCTCGGCCTTAACATTTTCCCATCCTTCAAAAGCCCCATCGAATACATTTGAAGTACCCTCAACTGGCACTGACACAAATAAATTCACGATCTTAGCAAAAATAACAACCGGCAAAAACAATGCGATTACAAAAGACATTGGAATCCAATACAATAAAAAATTCATAGCGTATGTCATATTATATCTCATTTTTATCTCTCTTTCTTTTAGTTTAGGACTTTCGCAGTTGCCAATAATTTGGTTGTTTGGGCAGTTTTCATCTTTTCTTGATCATCGTGTCTTTCCCAAATTCCGCCCGAATTGGGGCGATTTAGTTCCAACTGCGTAAATCCTAACTATACTTATTCGGCTAAGGAGTGAATTAATTTCCAAAAATCCTGAATATTATTTAGGATAATTGATTCTGATTTTTATTTGTGACCTAGAAACATGGCAAATCATAAATTCTATTGTGCCCTTGTTTGTTTCAATTATAATACTTTCATTACACTATTGTGATAGGTTCATCCTAATTATTACGCCCATTCCCGCGACTCGTCGTTGCTGGAGATGGTTTAAGCAGGGCGCAATGTTGCGCAAGATGGCTTGTGCAAACGAATACATGTTAGGGAAAATCATGATGAAAGTTGTTGGTATTGATCCAGCTCCGACCAAGGGGCTTCATGTGTTCGATGGCCAGGAACACCAACATATATTGCTCCCCAACGCACGGGCGTATATCAACGCTCTCCATAACCAGCACGACTTGCTTGTGTGCTGGGACTCACCCCTGACTGGCCCACCGACTAATATCGTCAACGGCGAAGAAGCAGACGGATCAGATTTTTCTCAGAGGTTGATCGAAAGCTTCTTCTCAAGGAAAGAATCGGAATTCAAAGTGCCGAAGGGCATTTCGGTTCGGGGCTATTCAGGCTGTCCACACTGGGCGCTCTCACGATCTCTCCTTGGCTTCCCGAGGGTGGGCCCTTTTGATGCTATCGAGTTATCCCTCCCATTCAAATTGCTAACCACGGACACACCGCCGATGGACGGGTGTCACATGGTCGAGGTGCATCCGGCTGTGGCGCTGTGGCTCTGGACTCGTGATAAGAGGGAGTCAAATGCGGACTGGAATTACAAGGAGTCTGGCCAGGTGATGGGCGAACTATGGAATATACTACTTCAGGTACCCCGCATTTCAGATGCCCTCGGGATGGCACACCACGATGTGCCGTCGTCGGATGACAAGCTGGATGCAATCGTGGCCTATCTGCTGGGCCGCCTTTGGGTAAGTTCCCCGCGAACCGTTGTCCTCCTCGGAGATTCAAACCACGGAACGTTTCTGTTGCCACATGTTGACGGTCTTGAGGATGCGTGGGCCTATTTCATGAACGAATTTGCCTAACACAGATTGCACCAGACCCCGCGCTTCCAAGATATGCATGCTGCAGGAACTTCCCACAAGAAGGATAAGACTGGTATGAACAATTCGTTTTTCATTGGCTGGGATGTCGGCGCTTGGATGACTAGGAGGGGTGACGCCTTGTGGATACTAAATAGTAATGGAGCCACTGTCGGCATCCCGTGGTGTGGTAACCTAGGGACGGCTTTACAGGAGGCTAATTCCGCGGAGGATTTCATCCATGCAGTCTTTGAAACATGCCAGGAGCAGATACCAACCGGCAAAATCACAATCACAATGGCCATTGACGCACCATTTGCCTTTCCGATTGGGTTCGTAAATCTCTTGGGGGCGTTCCACTCTCCCGAATATCTTGATGACGCTCTAGGCAATCCTTACCTATTCAGACGGACGGAGCGATATGCAGCCGGTTTTTTAGGACGGAATCCGCTTTCTGCCGTGCAAGACCGAATCGGTTCACAAACCACCAAGATACTCCATTTTCTTACCAAGTTTGGTCTGACGAACAATGCTGAAGGGGTTTGGCACGATCCCATGCAGGACTCTTTTGAGTTGAGTGTGATTGAGGCCTACCCAGCGATGTGCAAGGCCCTAGATGGAACAATTCGCCCCGACCCTGTGAATATTTTCTATCAAAATCAGCTTGAAAACAACCTTACCGCCAATCAGGATATAAGAGATGCGCTCCTCTGCGCCATCATTGCCCACCTTCACGCCAACAATAACGGGCTCCTATGCCAACCTGTTGAAGGGGACAATTTTCACCCTTTAGAAGGCTGGATATGGTTTCCCGTATTTAATCCCTAACCGTTCACTGAAAACCCTTCTTGGGGGCATGTTAGCCTTGGAGTTTGGTTCGACTAGCCCACCAACCGGTTCCACGAAGGGGGGAAAAATTAAAAAACCAAGGTGTTAAATTTGGTAAACCCACTTCTTCTCATTTCTGCTTAGTACAAGTTAAGAAAAGTTCCAAACCCCCCAAGCGGTTAAGCTCAGGGTTCGCAGGTAGCAAAAAACCTGTGCAGGGGGTAAAGTATCTTCTAGCCAAGTTTTAAAAATAGCATTATTTTCAATTACTTTTTAAATGCTTGTACCAAAATATGACTTAGATTCATAATGCAAACACAAGGAGTAAAAAAATGATTGTAATAAAAGATCGCGATGGTATGGTGCTTCTTCATATTGGCCCAGAACGCTTGAAAAACCGCGGAGATTCTTTGGTAGGAGCTAAATTAGCTGGAGCTCCTTTATTTAGAGCTGATTTAAGGGAAATTAATTTAAGATGGGCTAATTTAATCTATGCAGATTTAAGGTGCGCAGATTTAAGGGGTGCTAATTTAACTAGAACTCATTTAAATAAAGCTAATTTAAGTGGTGCTGATTTAACTGGTGCTGATTTAAGGAAAGCTGATTTAAGGAAAGCTAATTTAACTAGAGCTGATTTAACTGGGGCTAATCTATTTCTAGCTGATTTAAGTGAAGCTGATTTAACTGGTGCTGATTTAACTAATGTTAAATTATGGGGGGCTAATTTAACTGATGCCAAATTAGATGGAACTGATTTAAGTAAAGCTGATGCAACTCGACCAGAATTAAGTGGAGCTGATTTAACTGGAGCTGATTTAAGTGGAGCTGATTTAAGTGGAGCTGATTTAAGTGATGCTAGATTATCTAGGGCTAAATTAACTAGAGCTGATTTAACTGGAGCTGATTTAACTAAAACTGCTTTATATGATGCTGATTTAAGTGGAGCTGATTTATGGGAAGCTAACTTAAGTGAAGCTGATTTAAGTGGTGCTGATTTAAGTGGTGCTGATTTAAGTGAAGCTAATTTAAGGGAAGCTAATTTAAGGAACGCTTGTTTAAGGGAAACTAATTTAAGTGGAGCTGATTTAAGGAACGCTGATTTAAGATTCGCTAAATTGACGCTAGCTAAATTAACTAAAGCTGATTTAACGGGAGCTAATCTATTACTAGCTGATTTAAGTGGTGCTGATTTAAGTGGTGCTGATTTAACTAATGTTAAATTATGGGGGGCTAATTTAACTGATGCCAAATTAGATGGAACTGATTTAAGTAAAGCTGATGCAACCCGACCAGATTTAAGTGGTACTGTTTTAGATAGAGCTGTTTTAAGTGGTGCTGTTTTAAGGGGAACTGATTTAAGGAAAGCTAATTTAAGATGGGCTAATTTAAAAAGCGCTAACTTAAGTGAAGCTAATTTAAGTAAAGCTAATTTAAGGGAAGCTAAATTAACTGAAGCTAATTTAACTGAAGCTAATTTAAGTGATGCTGATTTAAGGAACGCTTGTTTAAGGAAAACTAATTTAAGTGGAGCTGATTTAAGGAACGCTGATTTAAGATTCGCTGATTTAACTAAAGCTAATTTAACTAGAGCTGATTTAACTGGAGCTAATCTATTTCTAGCTGATTTAAGTGAAGCTGATTTAAGTGGAGCTGATTTAACTAATGTTAAATTATGGGGGGCTATTTTAACTGATACCAAATTAAATGGAACTGATTTAAGTAAAGCTGATGCAACCCGACCAGATTTAAGTGGTGCTGATTTAATTAGAGTTGATTTAAGTGGTGCTGATTTAAGTGGAGCTGATTTAAGGGAAGCTGATTTAATTAGAGCTAAATTAACTAAAGCTGATTTAAGTGAAGCCAATTTAAGTGAAGCTAATTTAAGGGAAGCTGATTTAAATGAAGCTGATTTAAGTGAAGCTAAATTAACTAGAGTTGATTTAAGTGGAGCTAATTTAAGTGGAGCTAAATTAACTAGAGCGGATTTAAGGGATGCTAGATTATCTAGGGCTAAATTAACTAGAGCTAAATTAACTAGAGCGGATTTAACTGGAGCTGATTTAAGTGAAGCTGATTTAAGTGAAGCTGATTTAAGTGGAGCTGATTTAACTAATGTTATATTATGGGGGGCTAATTTAACTGATGCCAAATTAAAAGAAACTAATTTAAGAAAAGCTAATTTAAGTGAAGCTAATTTAACCGGAGCTGATTTAACTGGAGCTGATTTAACTGGAGCTGATTTAACTGGAGTTATAGGTTTAAAGTCTGAATGATGTTAGAAAAAACTACCCCCCGAGCTTAATCGCTCGGGGTTTTAATCACATTATTCTTTACGGTAACATTCAGATAAACTAAGCTTAGGAAGATAATTTTAAGAGTATTAATCCCCAGAGGTGAAGAATGGAAACAGAATTATTAGATCTAGGAAATGGTGTTATGTTAGAGATGATATTGGTTCCAGCGGGAAAGTTCTCGATGGGCTCTCTTACTGGTGGAAGGTGGTGGGAAGGAGAAGACGGAGGAGAAAACCTCAATAATGATGAAGTGCAGCACGAAGTAACGATAACGAAGCCATTTTATATGGGTAAGTATGAAGTGACACAGGTGCAATGGTATGAAATAATGGAATCCAACCCGAGTAGTTATAAGGGGAAAAGCCTCCCAGTAACGAATGTATCGTGGAATGATTGTCAGGATTTTATCAAGAAGTTGAATGAGAAAACTAAGGGCGAAAATAGGTTACCAACAGAAGCAGAATGGGAATATGCTGGTAGGGCAGGGACAACAACGGGGTATTCGTTTGGAGAGAATATTACCCCAAAGGATGCGAACATTAAGGGATCAAAGGTTGGTAAGCCAGTAGTAGTAGGAAGTTATAAGGCAAATGCATTTGGGCTGTATGATATGCATGGGAATGTATGGGAGTGGTGTGAAGATTGGTATGGTGCTTATCCAAAGGGATCTGTAACTGACCCAAGGGGGCCTGATTCTGGTGAAAACCGTGTGATGCGTGGCGGGGCTTTCTGCTGTGGTTCTTGGTATTCTCGCTCAGCCGGCCGCGTCAACTACACGCCTGATAGCCGGTGCAGCTTTGCTGGGTTGCGGCTTACGAGGACTCCGTAATTACTGCTTGGTTATTTACAGCTTATGGTTTTTGGTTTTGGTTTGGTTTTGTCTTCTGTATTTGTCTTTAACCCATTCCCGTGACCCTTCGTCACTGGCGATAGTTTAAGCAGGGCGCAATGCTGACCGAGATAGCTTGCGCACACGAATACCTGTTAGGCAAAGGGAGCAGCCATGTTTAAACTTCGGTTCCCTGCAACTCAGCTCAACGAATGGCCACACGCAATACAAATACAGGCTATCTGCAGTTCCAAGATACAATCGGCCCAGGTGTCGCAAATCGGGGTTACATGGACCCTGCGGAGTTCCTAATAGGGTTGCGAGATCTAAGAAAAAAATTGTCGGTAATGGAAATTTTCGCTCTTCGTGTACGAACAATAACAGAGAAGTTATCCCTTTTGTTTGTAATTTGGGGGTGCAATGGGAAAAAAATATAAGGTATATGAAAGCCCAAATGAATTCTTGATTGATGGTGGGGCAGATCGAGGGAGAGTCCGTATTTGTTTAGATGAAACTTGCTGGACTTTAGAAAATGTTGATGATTTTGTAGTTCAAGAATTTGGTTTTTTTGAAATTGGAAAGTTAGCAAATGCGGCTTCAAAAATTGTTTTAAAGTATATCGTAGATCCTATAAATATGGCCAATAAAATGTATTATAATAGAAAAGCTTCTAATACAACAAAAGTTTTAAGTAAAATCTTGGCAACCCAATTTAGTCGTTTAAAAGAAAAAATTAACCCCACCATCCTTAGTGTGCAAAGAGCTATTTTCGCTTATTCCTTGGGGTGCGGTCCACTTGCAATTAACCCTAAATTCTATGCTTTGGCTAGTAAGTATCTTATCAATGACATTGTAACTTATCGCCCAGCAGCGGTGGCAGTCAGATACCTCCATTGGAGGATTCAAGGATTTGAAGTGGAAGATCAAGACCTTGAATATGCAGAAGTTGCAAAAGCTATCGAAGAATATTCAAGGTCGGTAGTTGGCACAGAGGAAAATTGGAGAGATTATTATAAATGCTTACCTAGGAGTTATAAGAAGCCATTGCCGTTAGAAAGATGTATAGAACTATTAAATGATTGGCGGTTGCTTTATTCTAAAAACCGAAAGAAAAATACTGCATTAAACCGAACCTTAATGAATTGCCCAGATGTTTCGAGCAGGGCATTACTAGAGCTTTGCCGAGGTGAACTTAAACGCCCTGTTTTTAAAAAATTGGAACTCTTTTTAAATATCTCAGCTTTACAACCTACAAGAAGGCCAGATAACTCTGATTTGTTTTTTTATAGTTCTGAAGACGAAATTAAAAAAGCAATTAGGGCAGTTAGTGCCGCTACGGATAATCGCCTTTCTTTAAGAAGGTACAATAGCGTAACTTTTATGATGCATTATGCAAATAGCTTTCCAGAAAGAAATTTAAAATGTAAACTTCTTGGTCTTGTTAGAAAATCAATACGCTGGCATAGGGAAGAAGTTGTTAATCGAAGGGAACAAATCATAGGTAGTAATGGTGAAATGTTAACCTGTTTGCCACCTATTCCTCTTCCTGATTCTAGTGACAAAATAAAAATAAAGTTTTTGGGGTCTGTAAAAGAAATTATGACCGAAGGCCAAGCGTTAGAACACTGCATAGGGACTTATGTAGATAACGCATTAAAAGGAGAGAGTTTTTTATTTCATATAGAAGATTTGAAATCGAAGGAAGTTGCAAGTATAGAAGTTGATAGTTTTGGTAGAGTGGTTCAGGCCCGGGGGCCCAAAAATAAAATCAATTTAGCATCAAAAAAAGGATGCGCAATTTTGAGTGAATGGGGTAAAAATTTCTTGAACTTGGGGAGTCCATCTAAAGAAAATTAAGAAATTGATTACGATGCTTTTAATGAACCTTTTTTGGAATTACCTTTTTAATTTTTTCCTTTATGATTAGTTGCTAAGTGATTTGTAGTTTGCATTTTTTAAATTTAAGAACCCTTAATTAATGATTATTCCGCGTCCATTCAGCGAACTACGAGCCCAAAAAAACATATCCAATCAGGTTTTTTAATTACCTGATTGGAAAAAGTGTGTGAAACTGATCTGCAGGGGTAGTGGGTAGCTTGGTCAGCGTTGGCCTAGTTAGGGCTTTCCTCAAATTGATATTGCTTGTTCTCGCTTGAGTTATTGAAAACTCAACACCCCGGGAACCCATGACCCTCATCAACTGACCCGTTTTGGGGTTTTTCAGGACCAGGATTCATTCACACAGTAGCCTCGGGGCGCATCAAAACCTGGGCCGGGTTAATGGCCTTGTACCGGCCCTTATTGGCAGTGATCTCAAAGGCCTGGGCAACGGACTCAATGCCCTTTAAAATATGCGTAATAGCTCCTTTTACATGCACTCTCCCGGTGGCCATCAGCCTGACCGTGTGCTCTAGATGCGCCCGGGTGCTGATATCCGGAAAAAGGT
>Ga0335396_10004648_pt1 | contig 14719 bp, 8 predicted proteins | sample FRY02_FD_205743 | JGI IMG/M metagenome (GOLD analysis project Ga0335396, IMG submission 205743) | Freshwater microbial communities from Lake Fryxell liftoff mats and glacier meltwater in Antarctica - FRY-02 (spades assembly) (version 2) | ecosystem: Environmental > Aquatic > Freshwater > Ice >... | reverse complement strand
GGCGCTGTGGGATGGGGTGCGGGCGTGGGGTGGGGCGAACGGTTATACCGATCTGCCGGTTGGCGGAGGGAAAGCGGCGGACCATCCGGTGCATACGATCAATTGGTATGCGACGGTGAAGTGGTGCAACGCGCGCAGCGAACGGGACGGGCTGACGCCGTGCTACACGGTGGGCGGGGCGGTGTATCGGACGGGTTCCAGCGATGCCGTCGCCTGCAACTGGAATGCGAACGGCTATCGCCTGCCGACGGAAGCGGAGTGGGAGAAGGCGGCGCGGGGAGGCTTGAGCGGCAGGCGTTATCCGTGGGGGGACACGATCAGCCACGGGCAGGCGAATTACTACTCGTGGAATGTCGATTTCGACGATCAGAGCGGGGGTGCCGACCATCATCCGGCATACAACGATGGGGTTCAGCCCTACACCTCACCGGTGGGGAGTTTCGCGGCGAACGGGTATGGTTTGCATGACATGGCGGGGAACGTGAATGAGCGGTGCTGGGATTGGTATGGGAGCGACTACTACGCGTCCTCGCCGGGGACCGATCCGCGCGGTCCAGCGGAACCGGGCTGGGAGGGTGGCCGGGTGGACCGGGGCGGCGGCGGCTGGCACAACGAGGCGTACTACTGCCGCGCCGCGGCCCGCCACAACGGCCAATCGGCGGTCACCGCCGCGGGCCACGGCCTGGGGTTCCGCCTGTCCCGCAGTTCAGTCCCCTGAGAGCAGGTGAGCGGAGCGAACGGAACGGAGACAGGGACGTTTCTCCGAAACGTTGGGGGCGGATCGTTTTCCCATTCCCACCCGTAACGATCCTTCGCGCCGTCCCCCGCCGGACCGTTGAGGACCCATATACTTCTTGTCTGCCCCTTTGTGTCAGTCTGTCCCGAAAGGCGCGTGGTTAAGGCCGGTTCCGTGGAATTATGACGTGGCAGGGATCGTTCTCCGCTGCCGTCCCTGCCTTTTCGCTCTGCGGAACCGGGCGATACCAATTGGAACGGTCTTGATTCGGTGGATCTCATGATGGCGGTAGCGTCTCCGCCATGGCCACGAACAAAAAAATGAAACAGCGTGAGCCTTTCCGCCGGGATTTCGCGCATGACGCCGTGAGAGCGATGAATTGAAAATTATGAAAACAAACTCTGTAGCAGATTTCGGATTAACTCACGTCGGGCGTGGAATCGGACCGCGCTGCTCGGCCCCATGCTGATGCTCCTGGCCGTCTCAGTCGAAGCCCAGACCCACAGCATCCTCAAGAGTTTTGGCTCGTTTGCCGACGGCACCGGCGGGCGTTCCCGGGCGCCGTTGGTCCGGGCGGCGGACGGCACACGTAATTGATTAGTGGAATATACGGTGTATTTGTTCAAAAGCACGCACTACATATAGTAGTGTTATAACATAAAGTAGTTTTCAATTCTGTAGTCAAGAAATGCATTCACTCAAGTTGAGAAATCCGATGACTTCTGTAATGCTTTTATGCTCAGAGATAAACGTTACAATGTGTTCGGTAGTACAGTAATTTTACCACTTATCAGACCCTCTAATCAATTACGTTTGGAGGGAGCGGCACGATTTTCAAGGTGAACACCGACGGCAGCGGTTTCAGTATCATCAAGAACCTCGGCACCACCACCGGGGAACGTCCGCGATCCGGACTGCTAGAGTCGGGGGGCGAGTTGGTTGGCGCCACGTCGGCAGCCGGAAACTTCGGTGGCGGCACGATTTTCAAACTGAGCACGAACGGGAGTGGTTTTTCGGTGATACACCATCTGCCCAGTGGTCTCGGTGGTGCTGGTTTCTCAGGCAATTTAATTTTGTCTGGCAGCACTTTCTATGGGGCGATGCGTGGTAGCCTGGATGAACTTTCGGCGAGAACGTTCCGAGTGAGCAGCGATGGCAGCGACTTTACGGTGCTGCACACCAACACGTTTCCGGAAGGGATTTCGCTCAACTCCGGGTTTGTTTTGTCCGGCAACACCCTCTACGGGACCACGTTGGGCGTCAATGTGGATTTCTCCACCGTCTTCAAAGTGAACACCGATGGGACTGGCTATGTGGTTTTGAAGGAGTTCCTTTTCAATGACGAGTTCCTTTTCACCGACGGCAGCAGTCCGACAGCCGGATTGGTGTTGTCCGGTGACACGCTCTACGGCACGACTTTCGATTGGGGCGCATTCGTCGGTGGTAGTGGTACCGTTTTCCAAATCAACACTGATGGCAGCGATTTCACGGTGCTCAAGCACTTCAACGGAAGCGATGGGGGTGGCCCGACCGGAAACCTGGTGCTGGACGCTGGCGTTCTCTACGGCACGACAGCGGGCGGCGGCGCATTGGAAGTCGGAACCGTCTTCCAACTGGATCTCCGCCCGCGCCTGATGATCCGCCGCGCGGGCAATGGCGTGCTGCTTTCGTGGCCAGCCTATACCACCGAATATAGGTTGGAACAGAATCCAGGCCTGCTACCCGCGGATTGGTCGAGCGTCGATTCCACTCCATCTGACGACGGCACTACGCGATCCGTGATAGTCACGCCGCTTGATCGAGCGAGGTTCTACCGGCTTTCAGATCATTGATCATCAGCAGACCGGCCATGAAATTCCTCCTCTCCCTCTGCATCGGCGCGGTGCTTTCGCTGCCTTTCTTCTCGCAGGATGCCCAGGCGGCTCCGCCCTGGTCGTTCGAGCCGTCCTCCGGCACGCCGGAAAAGCTCATCTGGCAGACCGAGCCCGGCCGGAGTTACGATCTTTGGGAATCCACCGATCTGAAAGGCTGGCTCAGGGTTGATGGTTTCCCCAAGCAGGCGGAAGGTTCCCTGATGGAGCACGCCTTCGCTCCCCATCCCGGCGGCAGGGGATTTTTCAGGATCGAGCCCGTGGATGGTCCGCCGGAGGATCCTCCCGAAGGCTTCGCGCTGATCCCGGTGGGGGCTTTCCAGATGGGGGATTCGTGTGGGGAAGGGCATCCTCGTGAACTGCTGGTGCATACGGTGCAGGTGAGCGCGTTTTACATGGGGAAGTACGAGGTGACGAAGGCACTGTGGGATGGAGTGCGGGCGTGGGGTGGGGCGAACGGCTATACGGATCTGCCGGCTGGCGGAGGGAAAGCGGCGGACCATCCGGTGCATACGATCAATTGGTATGCGACGGTGAAGTGGTGCAACGCGCGCAGCGAACGGGACGGGCTGACGCCGTGCTACACGGTGGGTGGGGTGGTGTATCGGACGGGTTCCAGCGATGCCGTCGCCTGCAACTGGAATGCGAACGGCTATCGCCTGCCGACGGAAGCGGAGTGGGAGAAAGCGGCGCGGGGAGGTTTGGGTGGGAAGCGGTATCCGTGGGGGGACACGGGAAGATCGTGCGTGATCCCCTCAGCCTTCCCGGCGGCCAGCCTGCCGCGAAGAATCCGTTGCGGTCGATCACGGCGATCCGTGAATCTCATGGTAGAGCCACGCCCTCGCGTAGGCCCACCAGCGTTTGGCGGTGGCCTCGGAGATGCCAAGCACTTCGGCGGCTTCCGGGATTTTCATGCCGACGAAGTAGCGGAGCTTCACCAACTCGGCCTGCTGCGGCTCCAGTTTGGCGAAGCGATCCAAGGCATCGCTCAGAGCGAGCAACTGCTCATCGGGCCCGGGGCTGGCGATTTCAATTTCATCCACATCGACGTGGGCGGCGCCGGAACCACGGCGTTGCGCGTTCTTGTGGCGCGCGCGGCTGATCAGGATGCGGCGCATCGCTTCGGCAGCCGCGTCGAAAAAGTGGGCGCGGTTCTGCCATGATTGCGAGGGCGAATCGACCAACTTGAGCCACGCTTCGTGGACGAGCGCGGTGGGTTGCAGTGTGTGGCCCGGTCGTTCACCGGCCATTTTGTGCGCGGCCATGCGGCGAAGTTCGTTGTAAACAATCGGCAACAAGTCGTCGGACGCTTTAGAATCGCCTTGCTCGATGGCGGTGAGGATGCGAGTGACATCACTCATGGCAGAATTAAGGAGGTGGCTTCGCGTAATAGTAATTCGGCAACGAGGATGTTGTGCCAGTTTTCCTCAAACGGGGTCAACGGGCTGAGGCGGATTAAGCGAGTGCGGGCAATTTCCCGGGCGTGCCGCAATGTCGCCTCGCCCTCGATCTTCTGGCCGGCGGCGGTTTGCGCCATGGCTATCACTGCGTGGGCTGCGACTTCCAATGGAGCATCAGTGCCCCCCAACTCAAGTGCCGCCTGTCCCCGCGCGATGGTGAACGGGAACTGCTTCTGCCGAAAAGCACTCAGGCCTTGCGCGAATGCCGCCCACGTTTCCGCCGGCAGGGGCGCGGCGGTGGATTCCGCCAGCAGTGCCGTGCGGGTATATTTCTCCTCGGACCACGGGAGCAACAGGCAGGTTTTGGCCGTTTGTTCGGCAAGCCTCGGATCGACGGACCTGCCGGACTGCGCAAGCATCGCTTCGCGGAGTCGCTCGTAGCCATCGAAATCTTCGCTTCCGATCAGGAGCACGGCCCACCGCAACCACGCGACGCCGTCGGCGGGTTTGAGGCGAACCGCTTTATCCATGTCACTGGCCGCGTCGGAAAAATTGCCGCAATTCACCCGGTATTGCGCGCGAAAACAAAGCAGGCCAAAATTCTCGATTCTCGATTCGGCATCGGCGGGGAGCAGTTCATCAATGACCGCCGCCGCTTCCTCCGTCCGGCCCTGCTTGGTCAGGACTATGGCGAGATTGCCCGCCGCCATAACGGTGTTGCCATCTTCGTTGCTCAGGAGCTTGCGATGGATCGCAAAAGCGCGGCGCAGGGTCCTCTCCGCGGCATCCAGTTCCCCGTCGTTCAGAAATTGGACCCCGAGGTAGTTCATTTGTTCCCCGGTCTGCACCCGCAAAGTTCGCTCATTTACGCGCGCTTCTTCTGCCTCGGCGAGCAACCGGCCCTGCTCGTGTTCGGCCGCCTCTGCCCGCAGCCGTGCAGATTTTTCTCGCAGAAACAGCCAGCTCGAAATCCCGAGACCAAACAGCAAGGCTACGGCGACCGCACTCACGGCGGCGAAGGCCAGCTTATTGCGCCGCACCATTTTCTGGATACGATAGACATTGCTTGGCGGACGGGCAGTAACCGGTTCATTGGCCAGATGTCGTTGGATGTCCGCCGCTAAACCATTCGCGGTTTCGTAACGGCGCGTACGATCTTTCTCCAACGCCTTCATCACAATCCAGTCCAGATCGCCGCGCAGCAACGTGCCGAGCCGCGCCGGTTCTGCGTGCCGATGTTTCGCCACGGTGGTGAGGTCGGCGGCCACCAGCGTGCTCAGTCGTGTGGAGGGACGCGCCGGTTCCTGTTCGCGGATGATGCGGCGCATCGAGTCCAATCCAGACGCCATTAATTCTTTGGCGTCGAATGGTGTCTGGCCGGTGAGCAATTCGTAAAGCAACACGCCGAGCGCGTAGATGTCGGTGCGCGTGTCGATGTCCAGGCTCGTCATCATCGCCTGCTCCGGACTCATGTAGGCCGGCGTGCCGATGAACTGCTCGAAGGCGGTGAACACGGTCTTGTCCGTGAGACGCTGGTCGGTCGTGGCCTTGGCGATGCCGAAATCGATCACCTTGGGCACGGGCGCGCTCTCGTCCCGCGTGACGAGAATGTTCGACGGCTTGAGGTCGCGGTGGATGATCCCCTTCTGGTGCGCGTGCTGGACGGCATGGCAGACTTGCGTGAAGAGTCTGAGCCGTTCCTCGGTGGAAAGATTATTCTCATCGCAGTAGTCGGTGATCCTGATGCCCCGCACCAACTCCATCACGAAGTAGGGCCGACCCGTTTCCGTTGCACCCGCATCGAGCACCCTGGCGATGTTCGGGTGATCCATCAACGCCAGCGCCTGCCGCTCTGCCTCGAAGCGCGCAATCACTGATTTGGTGTCCATGCCCAGTTTGATCACCTTGAGCGCCACCCGGCGGCGCACCGGGGTTTCCTGGTCCGCCATGTAAACCACCCCGCAACCTCCTTCGCCAATTTGTTGCAGGAGTTTATACCGCCCGATCCGGTCGCCTGGTTTCTCGCTGTTGAATCCGCCCGCGAACAGGGCTGCTGAGTCGCCATTGGCCAGCCCCGTCGGGGGATTTTCAAGAAAATCACAGGCGCTCTCAGCCGCCCGCAGCAACGCCTCGACGCGCTGCCGCAAGGTGCCGTCCGGGCCGCAAGCCCTCTCAAGGTACGCGGCGCGGGCTCCGGGCGCGGCGCAACGCAGAGCCTCGGCAAACACAGCCTGTTCGGAGGTGGCGGGCTTCATGACGGTCGATTCATCGCCCATACATGCGCTTATTAGCCGCAAACCGGCTCATGACACCAAAAGAAAATTTAAATGAGCCTTTTTGCCGGGTTTTCGCTCATGACGGGGTGGAATGCCTGAATGTGTCCCGTGTGCGGTGCCCATTCGGTAGGACTACAACGAAAACATTGCGAAAACATTATGAAAACGATTTCCCTTCCGGGCTCCAGGCCCCTTGCGGAACCACGCTCAAACAGTGAACCGCGCCGCGTCCAAAACGGATTCAGCCCGGTGTCGAAGCAATTTCCGCGAAGCCTAAAAAACAAATTTCTCTCAGTGAAAAGTGAATTCCCATCAATGATGAACAACCTTATGTCGTGGTGTTTCTCGCTTCGGGGAGCGGCGTCCGCCAGCGCCATCATCCTGCTGGTTGGTGTCAAACCGCTATCCGCCGCGAACTTCAGCAAGGTGGTAGTTCCCGAATTGCCCACCATCTTCTCGCTGACTTCCGGCTCGCTGGCGTGGGGGGATTTCGACAATGACAACCAGATCGACTTCCTCTTGACCGGTGAAATCGTTACGCAGCTTTGGCGCAATACCGGCACGGGATTCAGCCGAGTTCTTATTCCCGGGGTGCCCGGCGTGGGCGAGGGTGCTGTCGCATGGGGCGATTACGACAACGACGGCCGGTTGGACTTCCTCATCACCGGGATGACCTACGTCGACGGCACCACGCCCACCGTCGCCCAACTGTGGCGTAACACCGGCGACGGCTTCACGCAAACACCCGTGCCCGGCCTGCAAGGCGTCTGGATGAGTGACGTTGCATGGGCAGACTTTGACAACGACGGGCGGCTCGATTTCATGTTGTCGGGCAGTCGAACCTATGCAGACGGTCCGCGGGTGACGCAGCTCTGGCGCAACACCGGTGCGGGGTTCGTCCAGGTGCCCATTCCCGGACTGCCGCGCCTCGAGAACAGTTCCATTGCATGGGCCGACTACGATGGCGATGGCTGGCCCGATTTCCTCATCATGGGCACCACCAATGGCATGTTCGCCAGTTCGGGACCCAGCTCCGGCCAGGCGGCGGTTACCCAGCTTTGGCGCAACACCGGGAACGGTTTTGTGCAAGTGAATATCCCCGGCCTGCCGCGGACATACCTTGGCAGAGTGGCCTGGGGCGATTTCAACAACGATGGCCGGCTCGATTTCCTGATCACCGGGGAATCCGCCGTTGGCAAGATCACGCAACTTTGGCGGAATACCGGCAGCGGCTTCGCACGGGTCACCATTCCCGGATTTGCCGGCAATTACGGCGGCTCGCTGGCCTGGGCGGATTACGACAACGATGGCTGGCTCGATTTTCTCGTCAGCGGGGCCGAGATTGGGGAGGCGACCCAACTCTGGCGGAACACGGGCGGGAATTTTCAGTTTGATCCTGTGAACGACCTGCCCCAGATCAGCTACCCTTCGCTCGCTTGGGCGGACTACGACCGCGATGGCCGGGTGGATTTTTTGATTACCGGCGTTGATGGCAACCAGGAACCGGGGAACTGGTATATTACCGAACTGTGGCGGAACGCTGCCGCGGTCACCAATTCTCCACCCGCCCCGCCCACCGGAATGAGTGTTTCCACCAGCGCGGGTGTCACAACGATCCATTGGTTGCCGGGGACGGATGATCACACGCCAGCCGGAGGTCTCAGTTACAATCTGCGTGTCGGCACCCAGCCGGGAGCGGCGGACATCGTTTCCCCCCATGCGGACAGCGCCACTGGTTTCCGGCGGATCGCCGCTTTGGGCAATGCCGGCCCCGGCACCAACGCCCTCCTGCGGCTTCCGCCCGGAAATTATTTCGTGAGCGTGCAGGCTGTGGACACGGCTTGGGCCGGCGGTTCTTTTTCCAGTGAAATCGCCTTCACCACCTTGCCCGCACTAAACATCGGACGCCAAGGCGACGACGTCGTGCTCACTTGGACCACTCCCGAATCGGGCTATGTGCTGGAGTCCAGCAAAACCCTCGAACCGCACAGTTGGATCCCTGAGCTGCCAGGCACGACCAGCCCGCTTCTGCTCGACCCTGCCCAAGCTCCGCGCTTCTTCCGCCTCCGCAAGCCTTGAGTGTTCATTCGCTGTCAAGTGACCTGTCGCTCGCCTCATCGTCCGGCTTCCCGTCACAAAAAGAACGGAGTGCGTGAGCCTTTTCGCAGGGTTTTCGCTCATGATGGGGTGGAACGCGATGATCCGTTCCAAAACCGAAACCTTTATGAAAATACGGTCCACACTCCACTTCCTCCTCCTGAACGCGGCGCTGGGCCTCCCGATGGGGGCGCACGCCCAGGGAACGCCTCCCAGCGAGCCCATCATTCTGTTTGATAACACCAGCGGCAGCTCGAATGGTTGGCGGGCCGCCAGCACGGTCTCCTGGATGGCGGGAAAGTTCTGCCCCGGATCGCAGGCTTACTCGCTCGATTCCGTGACCTTGTTTCTTAACAGCGGGGACTTTAGTGGCCGTCCCCATGAGAGCACGGTCCGGCTTCAGATCTATTCGCATAACCCCGCCACGGGCAGACCTTCCACCAACACGGGACCGGTCATGAACCTTTCCGGGACAACCAACCCTATCACCCTTGCCGCGGGCAATGTCTCGACCCCGTTTACCTGGGTTCCTTCAGAGCCGTTCGGTCTCTCGGCCAATCAATGCTACTGGGCGGTCTTGAGCGTCGAAAGCGGCAGAATTGCCTATCAGCCGTCCACATCCATAATCCCCATCGGGGCAGCGGGAACTTTGGGGCGCAGTTATACTGAGAACGCCGGCGTCTCGTGGGCTCCGACCGATGGCACCTCCAACTGGAGGATGCTGATCAGGGGCACCCCCTCAGCTCCGCCGCCTCAGCTCACCATTTCCTTCACCGGCCCCAGCACCGCGGTCATCTCATGGCCGTTTCCCTCCACCGGTTTCGCCTTGCAGCAGAGCACCGATCTGAACCCGGCCGGTTGGACCACCCCGATCGAATCCGTGAGCCATGACGGCACAAACCATTTCATCCGGGTGAGTCCACTGACCGGCCCTCGATTTTTCCGGCTCTACAGGCCGTAACAGCGGCATCCCGATTCAAATACAAATTCATGAAAACCAATCTTCACTAGCCAATACGCGTGAGCCTTTTTGCCGGGCTTTGGCGCATGTCGGGGTGGGAGCGATCAACCGCCCGATCCCACGATCTCAAACTCAAATCGATCATGAACCTGTATCTGAAACTCTTCTTCCTGCTCCTTGCGCCCGGGCCGGGCTTGGTCCTTGCCCAGAACCCCGATGCCAGGCTGCTCAAGACATTCACCAATCCCACCGCGGCGCCCTTCGGGCTGTTCGGCGGTTCGGTCGCGGGGATCGGGAGTGATCGCGTGCTGATCGGCGCGGAGGGGGCCGCGGAGGCCTATCTGTTCAGCAGTGGTGGAACGCTGCTGACCACTTTTACCGATCCCACCTCGTCCGGCCTTGGTTTCGGCTCCGCAGTGGCAGCGATGGGAGACGAACGCGTGCTGATCGGCGATTATAATTATTCCGCTTCGCACCAGGGCCAACTGCGCCAGCTCGGGAGAGCTTACCTGTTCGCCACCAACGGCACATTGCTGACCACCTTCACCAATCCCAATCCATCGGCCGTGCAAGCCTTTGGCCTGTCAGTGGCAGCGGTGGGAAGCGACCAGGTAATCATCGGGAGCGTGTGGAAAGACACGGGCGCCCCGGATGCCGGGGCGGCCTACCTGTTCGATCTCCCGTATCCGCCGCTGGGCATCGCCCTGAACGATTCAAACATTTCCGTCAGTTGGACGACCTTCGAAACCGGAATCCTGGTCCAGCAATCCGGGCATCTGGCCGGGCCGGAGTCGTGGATCGATACGGTGGAGCCCGTTTCCGTCACCGGCCAAGCGCACGTCTTCGAGAAAGACATCACCGGCGGGCCGGCGAGACGTTTCTACCGGCTGCACCGGCCGTAAGGCGGAACTGTCCAGGTCCGCCAACCTGCAAGCACCAGGCCAATTCATTCCTCAAGACCGAAAATTTCCCGCCCCCATAAAACCCATACCCCACGACCCGGCCATTCCCGCCAACTTGTGAAAACCTACCTGTCATCTCCTCCCATGCTCCGCCGCGGTTCCTTCGGCCTCACAACCCTAAACCGGCGCACCCCGTTCGCTGCTCTTGAGCGAAGCTTCGACTTCTCCATCGCGAACTTCTGCGGTCTCATTCTTTTTGGCGTTCTCTTCTGCGGGTTCGCGGGCACAGGTCGCGCGGCGACTCTGCTGGCCTCCGGCAGTGCGCAGTTCGCCGGATTCGGGGAATCCGCGAGTATTTCGGGCACCATCGGCCTGATCGGCGCTCGGGGTGACGGCGGGCTCGGCCTGGGTTCCGCCTACGTCTTCCGGAACTTGGACACCGCCACCGGAACGGTGACTCAAAACATAAAGCTTAACGCCTCGTCCCGCCGCGTCCCGGCGGATAACTTCGGAATCGCCACGAGTTTGTCCGGTACGATGGGTCTCGTCGGAGCCATCGAAGCTGCTATCGGCGATTCCCGCTTTGGCTCTGCGTATCTCTTCCGCAATCTGAATACCGCCTCTGGCACGGTGACGCAAAACGCCCGGCTCATCGCCTCCGGTCTCGCCGCCGACTACGACTTTGGCAATTCCGTAAGCCTGTCGGGAACCATTGGTCTGGTGGGAACGGGACAGAGCACGGGGTCTGCCACGGCCAAGGGCTCCGCCTACCTTTTCCGGAACCTCGACACGGCCAGCGGGACCATCACTCAAAATGCAACCCTGACTTCCGCCGGCGGAGTGGCGGCTGACGGGTTTGGGCGGTCGGTCACCGTCTTGGGAAATCTGGGCCTGGTGGGGGCCCCGGGACGGGATGGTTCTCGCGGGTCGGCCTACTTGTTTCGCAACCTGAATACCATCACCGGAACGGTCACGGAAAGCGCCACCCTCACCGCCTCCGACCGTGCCGCTGGCGATCAGTTTGGGGGCGGTTTCAGTCTTTCGGGGAATTTGACCCTGGTCGCGGCGGCGGGCGCTGAAAGTCACCGAGGCTCGGCCTATCTTTTTCGCAATCTGGATACCGCGACTGGAACCGTCGTGGAAAGCGCGAAGCTCCTCGCCAGCGACGGCGCCGCCAGTGATCGTTTCGGCGGCTCCCATAGCCTCAGGACAGGAATTAGCATCTCCGGGAATACCGGCATCGTCGGCGCCGGTGGTGACATGATCGGGGCGAACGCCAATCAGGGGTCGGCCTACCTCTTCCTGCACTTGGACACCGCCACCGGGGTCATCACCGAAGACGTCAAGCTCACTGCCTCCGACGGCATCGCCAACCGCGCCTTCGGCACGGCGGTGGGGATCGACGGCGACCGGTTCGTGATCGGAGCGCCCAGCAGCAACTCCGTTCCGGTCGGCAAGGCCTATACCGGCACCGTGAGTTCGGTGACCACTCTGGACACTGGCAATGAGAGCCGGAGCATCACCGGTCTCAGCTTTTTCTCCCGGGCCGACTGGATTATCGGCGAGACGACGGATGCAAACCTGGTTACCCTCGGGCTCGGCGACACCGCCGAGATCCTTGAGGCGGGCAAAGCGGTGTATATCGGCAGAAACGCCGGCTCCGACGCTAATACCTTGCGCATGGACGGCACCCTGCGCGCCGCTGAAGTGTATATCGGTTCGCTCACCGGCAACGCGGGCAATGTGCTTCAACTCGAAGACACCGCCACTTTCGCCGCCAGCGCCTTTCGCCTTGCCCCGGACAATCTGCTCAAGATCGAGGGTAATTTCACGACCTTCGACGCTCTTCTGACTTATTTAGGATCAACCAGCCTTCAGGTCTGGGACGGTGGCGTCTGGCGGTCCGTGGACAACAGCAATCACGCGGACTCGATCGCCTTATCCTTCAACGCCGGCTACACGGAAATCGCTTCCGTGCTCCCGTCGCAACCGGTGCCCCTTCCCACCCTCACGATCATCCAGGCCGTCCCCGGCACGGCCACCCTCGCCTGGCAGCCGGCGGCGCCGGGTTTTGTGCTTCAGGAAAACGCCACCCTCGAATCGGCGACCTGGCAGAACTCCCCGAGTGGCGCGCAAAACCCGGTGACCGTCCCCGCCGGCCCCGGTAACCGCTTCTTCCGCCTGCGCCGCCCGTGAACGGGGAACTATCGCTTCACGTTCAACCCGTCAGTTCTCTTCCGCACAAAGCATCTCACACCCATCACCCCCTCAAACCATGATCACCGAGTTAAAGCCGTTGACGACGTTTCCCTTCGATTCGACGTCCGCCAGCGACATCAACAATGCGGACCAGACGGTCGGGAAATCTTGGTTCACGTCGCGTCCGTACCCGCCCTCCGCCCCGCTTTCCCAGGCCACGCTCTGGGACGTAGCGGGCACGCCCACCCCTCTGGCCGAAGGCCCGAACCGGTCCGAAGCACTCCGCATCAACGACGCTGGCAATGTCCTCTTCCAAGTCTCCGACGACCCGACGGGTGACTATTCCTACCGTGCCTATGTCGGACCGGTCGGGGCGGCGGTTGCGTTGGATACCCTGATAGCCGGGGAGCCGGGCGCATCGGCCGTCGATCTCAACGACAACGATCTCCTGCTCGGCGTGCATGTGAACACGGCAGGCGTCGCGGAGAATTTTCTCTACGACCTCGGCACCGGCGGACTCACGGTTCTTCCGCTGCTGAACCATCGGCTCCCCCGGCTCGTGGGCGTGGACAACGCCGGGCGGGTGCTGGCCACCATCACGGGACCGCCGACGGGTTCGCCGGCGGAGTATCCGCAAGTCCTCTATTGGCTGCCTCCCGGGGCCGGCCAGTGGCAGCCGACCGGAATCCAGACTTACCATTTCATTTCCAGGCTAAGCAGGACGGGCCTCGTTCTGGCCAGCATTTCGCGGATCAACCCCGCGGCCAATCCGTATAATGACCAGTTCGCTGGCTATCTCGACCTCGACGCCCCGGCTCCTCTGGCTTTCAAAGAAATTCCCTCCCTGCTGCCTCCGGGAAACACCAGCCTGTATGCCAGTTGGGCCGCAGACGCCAATGCCGCCGGGACCATGGTGGGACAGGTGTTCTATCCGGGCCGATACCCGCTCCGTTTCGACATCGCCACGGGCCAGGCGGTGGATCTCCGCCCGCATTTCCCGCCAAACTGGCACGCGGACCGCGCGATCGGGATCAATGACAACGGATTCATCGTCGGGGCTGGCTCGGTCAACATCTACACGCCCATGGTCCGGAGTCGCGCTTGGCTGATCAACCCGGACCGCGACACCCATGCAAGCGAGTTGGGCGAACGCCTCAGCGAATCGGTCCGCATCCTGATCGGCATCATCGGCGGCGGGAGCGGCTACGTGCTGCCCGTCAACGGCCCGCCCCGGCCCATCGTCCCGGATGGCCTGCACTTGCTCGACGGCCTCTCGCCGGGGCGACGCGAGGTTCTCATCGGCCTGCTGCTCGGCTCGCTCGCCGGGACGCTGGAAGACAGGGAGCTGAGCGGCGAGCTGGCCGGCATCGAACGCCGCCTGCTCGAAAAAGCCTTGGCCCACCTGGACGGATCGCACCGCGACTGAGCCGGAACGATGCAGGTGGAATTATGAAGACAAACTCAGTGGCAGATTTCGGATTGAACCAACTTCGGGTTCGCCGGCATCATCCCCCATTTCCCCGCCCTCCGGCCCGGCCCATCGGCTGTCTCAGGAACCTCCCGCTAAAAGCAACCTGCTCGCAATATTCCTGTCGGCGTGGAATTTCGCCGGTAGTCATTTGGGAATCCGCCTCCTTGCCCCCACCAAATCCCAATCCAAAACATACGATTATGAACACAAGGCAAATTCCTATCATCACCAGACCGGCCATGAAATTCCTCCTCTCCCTCTGCATCGGAGCGGTGCTTTCGCTGCCTTTCTTCTCGCAGGATGCCCAGGCGGCTCCGCCTTGGTCGTTCGAGCCGTCCTCCGGCACGCCGGAAAAGCTCATCTGGCAGACCGAGCCCGGCCGGAGTTACGATCTTTGGGAATCCACCGATCTGAAAGGCTGGCTCAGGGTTGATGGTTTCCCCATGCAGGCGGAAGGTTCCCTGATGGAGCACGCCTTCGCTCACCATCCCGGCGGCAGGGGATTTTTCAGGATCGAGCCCGTGGATGGTCCGCCGGAGGAACCTCCCGAAGGCTTCGCGCTGATCCCGGTGGGGGCTTTCCAGATGGGGGATTCGTTTGGGGAAGGGCATCCTCGTGAACTGCCGGTGCATACGGTGCAGGTGAGCGCGGTTTACATGGGGAAGTATGAGGTGACGAAGGCGCTGTGGGATGGGGTGCGGGCGTGGGGTGGGGCGAACGGTTATACCGATCTGCCGGTTGGCGGAGGGAAAGCGGCGGACCATCCGGTGCATACGATCAATTGGTATGCGACGGTGAAGTGGTGC
>Ga0335396_10004645_pt1 | contig 14724 bp, 19 predicted proteins | sample FRY02_FD_205743 | JGI IMG/M metagenome (GOLD analysis project Ga0335396, IMG submission 205743) | Freshwater microbial communities from Lake Fryxell liftoff mats and glacier meltwater in Antarctica - FRY-02 (spades assembly) (version 2) | ecosystem: Environmental > Aquatic > Freshwater > Ice >... | reverse complement strand
TGGGATTCATTGCGGGTCTCGGTGGGCCTGTCATTCTTGATGAAGTACAACGGGCGCCTGAAATCTTTTTACCAATCAAGGTCGAAGTAGACCGGGACCGCAGCCCAGGACGATTCTTGTTGACTGGTTCTGCCAACATTTTACTTTTGCCTCGCATGGCCGACTCACTAGCCGGGCGAATGGAAGTGCTATCGCTCTGGCCTTTGTCGAGCGCAGAGATGGCTGATTCGCCGACTTTCAATCGCGCCGACTGGTTGTTCAATGGGAAAATCCAGTCATGGGCCATCCCCCCTTGCGAGCGTGCGCCACTCTCTACGAAGCTGCTCATTGGCGGCTTCCCCGAGGCAGCCGAGCGAAGTTCGCCGCGTCGCCGTGCCGCGTGGTTTGAGAGTTATCTGCAAGCCATTTTGCAGCGGGATGTGCGTGATTTGGCCAATGTGGAACAGTTGACGGAAATTCCTAACTTGCTTCAGTTACTGGCTACACGCAGTGGTGGGTTGTTAAATTTTGCTGAAGTTTCGCGTACCAGCAGCCTGCCACAGACGACACTCAAGCGTTACTTCACATTGTTGGAGATGCTATTCCTGGTTGTTCGATTGCCTTCATGGGAGCGCAATCCGGGTAAGCGGATGGTGAAAGCGCCCAAGGTTTTTTTGCCGGATAGCGGGCTGTTGGCGCATCTCGCCGGGGCAACCCAAGATGCCTTGACCGTTGGGTTGGGCCTGCCGCGCGGCTTGGTCGAGACTTATGTGCTGGGGGAACTGCTCAAGCATCTGGCTTTTTCTGAGAATGGGCTCACGCTTAGCCATTACAGGACGCAGACGAACATCGAGATCGATTTCATTCTGGAAAATCGAATTGGCAAATTGACCGGCATAGAAGTGAAGGCAAGCAGTAAGGTGGATGGAAAAGATTTCAAGGCGCTGCGTCATCTGAAGGAAACAGAGCCGCACTTGTTTCAGCGCGGGATTGTGTTGTATGCCGGACGCGAGGTAGTCGCGTTCGATGTGGATCTGTTTGCTGTGCCATTGTCGATGTGGTGGGCGGATCGGCAGGCGGGGGTGTGAACCGGTCGAGCCCACGCCGACCGCTCAGCCAACCATTGCATCGCAAGCAGTCAGTGCGGCATTCAACGACATCACTTCCGCGTTCGGTGATAATTGATAGCCCACACCCAGCGGTTTCACAACGATCAGCCTGTCGAGCTTTAAATCTTCCACCGCAACTGCGATGGACTTGGTCATCGTGGGTGCGTCGGAAACCTTAAACTCAAAGCCCACGCGTTGGCCGCCGGGTTGCACAAACAAATCCAACTCTGCTCCGCCCTGCGTGCCCCAGTACCACGCATCAGTGCCCGCAAGTCGGTCGCAAATTTGCTCCATGGCAAAGCCTTCCCAGCTTGCGGCAAGTTTTGGATGGCCCAGCAACCCATCGCGGTTTGTGATGCCCAACAGTGCATGTAACAAGCCGCAATCGCGCACATATATCTTGGAAGCTTTCGCTACGCGCTTTCCAACATTTTCAAACCACGGCTTCAAAATTCGCACCATAAATGCGCCTTCCAAAAGTTCCAAATGTCGTTGCACGGTTTTGTATGTTTGACCGAGTGAGCGCCCCAGCTCCGAAGCATTGAGTGTCTGACCGTGAGAGTGCGCCGTCATCTGCCAAAGTCGACCAAGACTTGAAGGCGTTAAGCCAACACCAAGCGTCGCAAAGTCCTTCTCGATAAATGTGCGAATGAAATCGCGTCTCCACTGAAAGCTCGCAGCGTCATCTTTGGCAAGAAACGCGCGCGGGAATCCTCCGCGAGTCCACAGCTTTTCCTGCTCACCGCCGCCGACCTCAGACATATTGAATCCCTGCAAATCTAAAAACTGCACGCGTCCAGCCAGTGACTCTGTTACGCCGCGAACAAGAAATGGAGAAGCGCTTCCAAGCAGCAAAAATTTCGCCGGCGCATTTGGACGGTCCATCAATACACGCAACACTGGAAACAACTCTGGCTTGCGCTGCACCTCATCAAGTACCACGAGGCCACGCAACGACTCCAACGCAAGCAGCGGATTCTCAAGCGCGGCGCTATCGCTTGGATGCTCCAAGTCAAAAAATTTTGCGCCTTGATCAAGCGCGACTTGCCGAGCGAGCGTCGTTTTGCCGCATTGTCGGGGTCCGAGCAACGCCACGCCAGAATTGTTCTCTAAGCCGCGGGTGATGGTTTGAAGGTGGTGAAGTCTTTGGATCATCCGTGTAATATAGTAGTGCAACTTCTATTTGACATGAGAAAATGGCTAAATATTGCAAATAAAGGCGTATTGTTGTTTGCGACGAAATCGACACGAAAAACGCAGCCGTGGATCTGGAAGGCGAAGTTTGGTGAACAAACAGGCAACGACTTGGAGTGAGGGATCACTTCAAAGCCTGCGCAAGTGAGAATTTCTACACCTGGTAATACTCGCGATACCACTTCACAAAATTGCGCACGCCAACTTCTACTGTGGTAGTGGGCTTGAAGCCGAAATCACGCTCCAACTCAGTTGCATCAGCCTTGGTATCAGGCAAATCGCCAGGCTGCATCGGCAGCATTTCCATCTGCGCCTTGCGACCGAGGCATTCTTCAAGCACTGCAATGTAGTGCAGCAGTGGCACCGGCTGACCACCACCGATGTTGTAAAGCCGCCATGGCGCACTGCTCGACTGCGGATCGGGATCATTGGCATCAAACGATGGATTCGGCACAGCAGCGCAGTCGTTCGCACGAACCACACCCTCGGCAACATCGTCCACATAGGTGAAGTCACGCGAGTGGTGGCCATGATTGAACACCGGGATCGGCTTGCCTTCAAGAATCGCCTTTGTAAAACTAAACAAAGCCATGTCCGGCCGACCCCACGGACCATAGACGGTAAAAAATCGCAGGCCCGTGGTCGGAAGGTTGAACAGATGGCTGTATGAATGCGCCATCAATTCTGTCGCACGCTTGGTCGCAGCATAAAACTGCGCGGGATGATCAGCCGGCTCGCGCGTGGTAAATGGCAATTTGCGGTTGAGACCATAGACGGAACTGGTGCTGGCATATGTCAGATGATCCACGCCCGCCTGTCGACAACACTCAAGCAGATTTGCAGTGCCCACCACATTGCTCTGCACATAGTCCTGCGGATGCGTCAGCGAATGGCGCACACCAGCTTGAGCTGCAAGGTGAATCACTCGTCGGGGTTTGTGTGTGTCAAAGGCGGCACGCAGAGCAGGTGCATCAGCGAGGTCGTCGCGCACGAGCGTGAAACCCGTGCTCGCAGCGAGTCGCTGCGCACGCGCTTCTTTCAACGCAGGATCGTAATACGCATTCATATTGTCAAAGCCGATCACTTCATCACCGCGATCGAGCAGACGACGGGCAACGAAACTGCCGATGAAGCCCGCGGCACCGGTAAGGAGTATGCGCATGAGTTGGAAATTACATTAGATATCGAGCAGGTGTGTCATGGTCACGCAATGACACATCGATTCACTTCGCAATTTTCGCCGGGTGTTATGCGAATCGATGGTGCTCGGATTCCTACTGATCAGCGCTAATTTGCGGGCTGCTCTAGGCTCAAGGCACAGCCTCACTCCGTACCCAGTAGTGCTTTCGACCAAGCATTTCGTGCAAGGCGAGCTCGGTTTTCTTTAGCGCATCGCTGCGGGAATGAATGAGCGTAGGGTGACGCCTGTCGAAGTTTGAAAGTAAGCGGGCAGCAGGGATCACTTCAAAGTCTGCGTTGATTTCAATCAGTGCGCCACCCCATCACGACCAATGACTTTCCACATCGTCATCCAAAGAATGCGCAGATCAAACCAGAACGATTGCCGACGGGCATACTCCACATCAAACGCCAGTTTGCGCTCGTCGGAAATGTCATCACGGCCATTCACCTGCGCCCAACCAGTGAGTCCGGGCACAAGGCGATCAACGCCAGCGGCGGCGCGTTGCGCGATCAGGTCGTGCTGATTGAAGAGAGTGGGGCGCGGACCCACGAAACTCATGTTGCCAGTGAGAATGCTCCACAACTGCGGCAGTTCATCAATTGATGTCTTGCGCAGAAATGCGCCGATGGGCGTGAGATAGTTTGCGGGGTCGGCGAGTTTGTCGGTGGCGAGTTGCGGCGTACCCGCGCGCATGGTGCGAAACTTCGGCATGCGAAAGATGCGGCCCGAACGACCAACTCGGTCTGACCAATAGAGAATGCTGCCCCGGCTTGTAGTGCGAATGGCCATGGCGATGAGCAGGGCTGGAATGCAGATCGCCAAGGCGGCGATGAGTGAGAGGGTTAGGTCAAAGAGGCGTTTCACGAATTGTCAGAAGTAGCAATAGTTGGTGAATCCATTGATTGATCGAGATTGCGCCGCACAACAGCAAGAGCTACGGATGGATCAATGAGATACAGATGCCCCACACGCTCAATGACATCTTTCGCCCAACCACCCGTGCCGCAGCCAAGATCGAATCCAATGGTCTTGTCTGGTAGTGCAGACCATGGAAAAATGCAAAAATAGTCCTCAAATCGTTGGCAAAACTCTTCACCAGCAAGTTTGCTTTGGTCGAAAGCGTTCCACTCTTCACCAAATGAGGCAACAGTTGCTGGATCATGGTTCACAGCAAAAGTCTAACAAGTTGACTAGTTTTTTTGCGCCGAAGGTTGACCTGAATTGGGGACAAGACCAAAGCCATTTCAGTAGCGATAGAATATCCTTAAGCAGAGGAAGAAATGATTAGTACAAAGTTCCTAAATCACCAGACCAATATCAATTCGCTAGTCCCACCTCGACTTCGTGTGGTCCACATCATTTCCAATCTGGGAATTGGTGGGGCGGAGAGAGCCCTTTTAAGGCTTGTGGAGGACACGCATGATGTCATCGAACATGTCGTCATTTGCATGACAGATATCACAACACTTTTGCCATTGTTCGAAAGCGCTGGAGCACAAGTAAGCGTGGTACCCGCTAAACGCGGTCGCATTTCCCCTGGCCAATCAATTCGCGTGACGAAAGTGATAATCGCAGCTAAGCCTGATGTAATACACGCATGGATGTGGCATGCTTGCGCAATGTGGGCAGTGTGCCGTTTGCATCCCAAGATTCGATCGGTTCCCTGCGTGTTCGGAATTAGGATTTCGCTTGAAAAAAATGAAAAAGCTGACCCTTGGTCTACGAAGTTTGCACTACGGATCGCCAAATTTGCAAGCGCCAGTTGCAATTTGATCGTGTACAACTCTGAGCGTGCGAGGTGCGACCATGAATCACTCGGGTTTCATCAAGGTAATGGAATCATGCTGCACAATGGCGTCGAGGTACCACAACATGAGTGGATCGCCTCTCGAAGAGCCGCCATTCGTGCCCAATTGGCGATCGGGCCTGATGAATTTATTTTTATGCAAATTAGCCGAGGACATCCAGACAAGGGCGTACAGGAATTCCTCCAAGCCGCCGTTGACGTTCGTTTGACGCATCCAATGGCAAGATTTGTTCGGGTTGGATCAAAGGCAATTGCACACGGTCTTGGGCTCAGCACAGCGCGAGCAGAGGAAGCGGAATGGTTGATCCACGCAGGTTCTCAGCCCGATCCTTTGGAATGGTTAGCGGCTGCAGATGTGTGTGTTATGTCGTCGCGCCGCGAAGGTTGCCCCAATGTTGTTCTCGAGGCAATGTCGGTAGGAACACCTGTGATCGCAACTGATGTTGGTGATGCACGCTTACTTGTTGGAAATGCAGGCTGGATTGTGCCACCCCAGGACGAAAGGTCATTGGAAAACGCCATGAGGCACGCTATGACAATTTCCGAATCGGAACTTCGCGCAGTAGGTGCGGCGGGGCGGCAGAGAGTTATAGAACATTTTCGCCGCGAGGTCGTGGCGCAGAAGTATGTTCAAATTTACAGAGACCTCAGTCAGGAGCGGCAGGTCGCCGAACGACGAGTCTGATGCCGTTCACAAGCAGATCTTGATCTGTAAATCCTTGAAATGCTTTATGCATGCTTTGTGCAATGCTTCGCGTGATGTTGGAGCATAGCCTCATTTTCTTTGAGTGCGAGAAAGCAAGAATCATATTCCTGCCATTTTAGTCTAAGGATTTGTGGTCATCGCAGGTGTAATGTCGATTGCATTTAAAAACCCAATTGCAATCTGCCGAGCGCAGTAGCGCTGTTGGGCATACTGTCGGCATTTATAGGAAACATCGTCAGCGTTTGGCCAGGCGAGAACATTCTCAATCGCCATTGCAAGCTCGGTCATCGATTTTGCCGGCACAACTCTTCCATGTAATCCATCAATAATGGCATCTCGGCAACCAACACTATCAGTCGTCACAATGGGGCGCCCTGTCGCTAGCGCCTCCTGAATTGAGCGGGGTCTTCCCTCTCCGTAGTAACTCGGTAGCACAAACAGGCTGCAATTATTCAGGAGCGGGCGAATATCGTCAACATGTCCTAAAAATTGAACGCCTGCCTTGTTGCACGCATCTAAAAAAGTTCTCTTAGGTATTGACCCAGCCCGTGACTCGAAAAAACCAGCAATTTGAAATCGGACATCGGGGTGGCTCGCTCGGACAATGGATGCGGCGTGAATAAACTCCCAAATGCCTTTTTCAACGACGATGCGAGCGACCATAAGCACTGTGGCATTCTTAGCAAGCGGCGCTTGCGTGAAGTGGGCGAGGTCAACGCCCGACCCTTCAGTAGTAATAATTTTCCGAGGCAGAACATTACGAAATCGAGTGCTTAGGCTTGCAGCGTCATCGCTATTTTGGGTCGCAACATGGGTCGCTGATTTTATGGCACGCCGAACCATTGGCCGTGTCAGCATGCTAAGCAATTGTTGACGAAATCCAATTGGACGACCCAGAGCACCTAAGCCAGCAAACAGAATTGCACGAACTTTGCAATGAAATTCAGCGGCGATTGGTATGCCGTGAACGATCGGTTTCATTCCATAGGCAATGACTACATCTGGCGAAATGGAGCCAATAATTTTACGAAGTTCATTTCGGTAGGCAAGGTCTGCGAATGGATTCAGTCCGGTACGAACCATGGAAACATTGCAAGACTTCGCTCCCAGTTGGGACAGCGCCGCTGCGAGTTCTGGGGTGAGCCCTGGTACCACCACCGTAGTTTCGTACCCCCTTGCCACAAGTTCCTGAATAAGCGAGCCACGGAATTGAAGAAGGTAACCCGCAAAGTGCGCAAGCAATACCGCGCGCGGCGCTGTCATCGCAAGTCTTTCACGCATCCCACAGCAAGTGCATCGGGATGAAATTGCCGCCGCTCAACACCAAGAATGTGCGCATCATCTGGCACCGTTAAATCTTCAGTCATTCGAGCACAAACAGCGAAGTGGGCTTGCTTCACTTTCGTGGACAGGTTCACTATATCAATTCCTGACGCATTTGCCAACGCAGTTCATACTTGATCGGGCTGGTGTTCCCGTTGTTTGAATGTCTCTTTTGGGGGTTGTAGAAGCCGTCGATCCACTCGGAGATCGCTCTGCGCGCATCCTCGAATCGTTCGAAACGTCGGCGGGATAGAAATTCAAAGTGAAGCGTGCTGAAGAAACTCTCGATCACCGCGTTGTCCCACGGATCGGCCTTGCGGCTCATGCTGCGCTTGACACCAAGCCCAGCGAGTCGTTGGATGTATTGATCTTCACCGTAGATCGCGCCGCGATCGGAGTGCAACAGCACCGTGTGGCGCGGATGCCTGCGTGTTGTCGCGCTTTCGAAAGCCGCCAGCGCCAATGCGCCGTCGTTCTCTTGTGACATCGCGTATCCGACGACTCGTCTGGAGAAGAGGTCGATCACTGGCGCGAGATACAGCCATCCCTCATCAGTGCGCACATGTTTGACATCCGTGACCCACGCTTCATTGGGAGCGTGTGAAGTGAAGTTGCGTTGGAGCCGGTTCGGTGCGACGCGTTCGCCTGCACACGAGCCGGTCGACCGGCGCCATGATTTCTTTTTGCGAGCAAAGATGCCTGTTTCCCGCATGATCAGCGCAGTACGGCGGCGTCCAACGGGCAGACCCTGGTCGCGCAATTCCACCACGATGCGTGGACTTCCGTAAGTGCGCCTGCTGCGTGCAAAGACGGCCGTCACATGGACGGCAAGCACGCGATCTTCCTGCTTGGGCATGCAGAGTCCACGCGTTGCCCACGCGTGATATCCGCTACGCGTCACTTGCATCGCTTGACAGAGCGCGGACACCGTGAAGTTGGTGCGTTCGATATGAATGAAGGTGAATCTCATGGGCTTTTCTTGGCGAAGAACTTCGCCGCCTTTTTTAAAATTTCACGCTCGATGAGCAGCTGCTTGATTTGGCGGCGCTGTCGTACGAATTCAGCGCGTTCGTCCGTCGTCAGCTCGCCGGTCGGACTTTTGCATCCGTCGATGTCGGCGCGATGGACCCACTCGCGAAGGGTGGTCGGGTCTAGGTTGAGGTCTGTGGCGACCCGCGTGATGCTGCGGTCTGCGACCTTGCAGAGACGCACGGCCTCGACCTTGAATTCAGGGGTGAAGGTGCGGCGTTGCCGCTTGGTGATGGTCTTTGTTTGCTTGTTCATGGTTACTCCGAGCGAGCATTGCCGCTAATTTTGGTGTCCACGAAAGTGAAGCAAGCCCAGACGGTGGTGATGCGGATTATTTTATTCAATGTTTAACAGTTTCTTAAATTGGTTTTCAAAGTTTCTGTAATCAAATAGATTACTTGCTTTGGTTCGTTTTTTCATTTCAACGATTTCAGAATCTTTAATAGTTAAACTTATTCTTATTTTTTTTACAATGTTATCAGGTTCTAATCTCTCTATGCAATATCCATTTACTCCATCAATTAAATAATCTTTGACATTGCTGTTTGCATTTGTGATAACAGGTAATCCAATGGAAATAGATTCTACAAATTTCGACGGAAATCCGGCTTTGGTTGATATAGTCTCATCTCTTAAAAAAATTGAAAAGTCAGAAGTTCTTAACAGATCTAGAACATAACCATGTTCGCGCTTGCCGTGAAATTTTATTCGATTATTTAATTCGTGAATGATTTTGGTTTTGTCTTCAAATACCAAAAGAAACTCTTCTTTTGTACACCCGATTATATGAAATAGAAAATCAAAGCCCTCAGCATGAAGTTTGTGGAGTGCGTCAATTACCAAATCGAGCCTATCTTTTACAGAATTTGAATATTTTACTGAGAATGCTCCACCTGCATAAATATATTTTCTGACTGTTGATTGATTTGCCTCATTGTTTCGCCATTTCATATCAGTCGAATCTACTAATGGTGGGACTAAAACATGTTTAGCATTATTTTGAGTCATGACATCGCTAAAATGTTTGCTTATTGCTATTACTCCATCAACTTTACGTGTTAATACTTTTATTCTGAAGTAATTATCGATAGTTTTGATTGTGTCCAGTACAAAATTCTGTTTGAATTGTCCTTTAAACCATTCAGTTAAATCAAGGTATATTTTTAACTCATGTAATTTGCAATATCTCATAAGACGATAAGTTGATAAAGCTGGCTGATTATATGCAATGATAGCGCTTTGATAATCGTACTTATTCATAATATCTAAATACTCTGATTTCATCGCAATAAACCTAATCCACTTAATCGTAGAGCTAGGATAGGGGATGGAGTAACAATCAAAACCAGAATATTCATGAAAAGTCACTTCCGTATAAGTTTTCGTTACCCCAATAAAAACAACCCGATAGCCTAAGCTTTTTAAAACTTTGCCATTCCCCAATACTCTATGAGCTGCAGCATTTTTATCTGGTAACTCAAATCCTCCGATGTAAAAAATTGTTTTCAATGTAGTATTTTAATTGTTTTTTGACCAGACTGCACGATTAATATAATCAGTATAACTTAAAATAATTTTTAAAACTTTTTCTGGTACATTTGGCATGGAATAATCTGCAACTATTCTTAAAATTCTATCATCACCTCTTTTTTTTGCTCCGAAATTATTTTCAAGCCTTGCATTATTCGTTCTGGGTTTAACCCAACCATCATAACGGATGTCTCTTCCATTGCCTCGGGTCGTTCGTGAGCTTCTCGAATATTCAACGCCGGGAAATTCATAATAGATGACTCTTCAGAAATGGTTCCACTATCGGATAAAACAGCTTTGGCATATTTTTGAAGATGATTGTAATCATGAAAACCCATCGGTTTCATCAATTGAATTAAAGAATCGAATTCAACACCTGTTTCGTTGATTTTGTTTCTAGTTCGAGGATGAGTTGAAACGATAATTGGTAATTTGTATGTTTCTGCGATAGCATTCAAACTTTCAACTAGTTTGATGAAATTATCTGAATTGATGTTTTCTTCTCGATGTGCTGAACCCAAAAAGTAGCGGCAGATTCAACCGGTCAACGCAACACAGGCGCGGATACTAGCAGCGGGCGTGTCGTACCCCAGCGTCTTGCGCGGCCTCTCGTTCAGCAGGCGTGCGACGCGGTTCAGGTCCGCCTGCGTGTGGTGCGAGAGATCCGTGCCACGGGGGAAGTACTGGCGCAGGAGGCGGTTCGTGTTCTCGTTCGTGCCGCGCTGCCATGGGCTCTGCGGGTCGCAAAAGTACACCTTGACGTCCGTGGCGACGGTGAAGTCCCTGTGGTAGGCCATCTCCATGCCGCGGTCCCAGGTCAGCGATCGGCGCAGTTCTTCCGGCAGCCTGCGCACCTGTCGCTTCAGCGCCTTCACCACCGTCGCCGTTTCCTTGTTCTTGAGCCTGACCAGCATGGTGAAGCGCGAGCGCCGCTCCACGAGCGTTGCAAGGTGCGAGTTGCCAGACCCCGACAGCAAGTCGCCCTCCCAGTGGCCGGGTATTGCGCGGTCCTCCGCGTCGGCGGGACGATCGCGGATCGACACCGCGCCGATGATCTGGCCGCGCGGCTGGCCCTTGGTCGTCGAGCGCGTCGAGCGGCGCATGATGCGGCGCGAGCGCAGGTGGTCAAGCAGCTCCCGTTTGAGCACGCCCCGCGCTTGAATGAACAGACTGCGGTATATCGTCTCGTGAGACACGCGCATGCTCGGGTCGTCGGGGAATTCCCGCTTCAGCCATCCGGAGACCTGCTGCGGCGACCAGTTGAGGCTGAGTTTACGCGCCACAACAGCCTGCAGCCGTCGGTTGAGGGCCAACCAGCAGGGCTTCTGGCGCCGCGCCCGCTTCCACGCGGACTCGTCGGCGTCTGCGGCGCGGTACCGGCTGCGGCCGCAATGGCGCGCGAGCTCGCGGCTCACCGTCGACGGCGCGCGCCCGAGCCTCGCCGCCGCGATCTGGCGGATCGATTCGTCCCCCGCGACTCTGCGCGAGATCTCCTCGCGCTCGGCGAGCGTCAGCGCACGCGCGGACCGCGTGCGCGCGGCTGGCGCGATCCCGCCATGGAGCCCGAGCACGCAGTGCACCGAGCCCGCGTGCTTCCCGAGCGCAAGCTCAATCTCGGTGAGCGTCTGGCCTGCTTTCCATCGCGTCCACAGCTCGGCCTTCTACGCTGCGGAGAGTCCCGGTCGTCCTATCTGTGCCATGCAATCCACCTTTCTGGCTCACAGTGGAGCCGATTGGTGTTGCATTGACCGGTTGAACCTGCCACTGCGCTGTTACAGTTCAACCACGGAAACGCCATTGTCCAGTGGATTTGTCGGGCGCTCGCCTGCGACACTGGAAAAGCGAATTCCTATCAATTGAAACGTGCAATTATATTGCCGCTAAATGGATAAATTATTTTAGTATTTTCTTTAACATTATTAACTTCATAACCTAAGGAAATTAAAAATTCAATAACTTCTTTAGAAGTAACACCTTGTTTTATTAATAAAGTATCAACCAATTCGGAAATTATAATTGGTCGCGTTTCTTTAAGTAATTTTGTTGCTCCTTTTAATACTTTCATTTCAGCACCTTCAACATCTATTAATATGAGCCCAGGCAACAACTTATATTCTATTACTAGATTATCAATAGTTTCTCCTTGTACTTCAATCTTAACTATTTTTTCGTTGATATTATTTATATACTCCGAATCTCCCAAGCTTGAGTACTCTTCCTTTCCAATAATTGTATTCAAAATATATTCACCAGATTTGTCAGTACAAATCCCATTGAATGTTATAATTTTATTATTATTATTATTTCTTTCAATATTATTTTTTAAATATTTAAAAGCCAGCGGTGTAGGCTCAACGGCTAAAACTTTTCGATTATCATTAATTAAATTTGCAAGCAAATTTGTAAATAAGCCAATATTTGCACCAACATTTATTACATCTTTTTCTTTGTCAATGTTCTCTTTTATTAACAACACTATATCTGGCTCATAGCATTTATCAATCAAGATTCTTTGAAGAAGGTGAGACCTAATATCTATTTCGAAAGAACCTAACATATCTTCTAATTCTATAACTAAACTACCTTCTTTTACAGTAGAGAATAAATCATTGTAAATTTTTATTTTTTTATATTGAATATATACTCTTCTCAACAATATTATTGGAAAGAAAAACAATCTAATTATTTGATTTTTTTTAATATTTATGCTCATAATTTTATTTTGGTTTTATTTTAATATGTTTGAAATAATTCTTTAATTTCTTTAACAAATTGATTATGCAATTTATTACATTTCTGCTATCATAAATTAAAATCTATTTTTAAGTTGATTTCGAATGTCATCCTGCTTTTTCTCGTCACGAGAAAAAATACGAATTTCTTTGAAATGGTCTGTGTTAACGATACGGTTTAAAACTGCGTTTCCAAAGGAACCTGTTCCTCCTGTAATTAACAAAACTTTATCTTTTAACATAATTTATTATTTAACATTATTTACAACTTCCCATCCACATCACCTTCCAAAATTCCTTTTACATCATACAAAATGCTATTGTCATTTCTCAAACTAGCCAATTCCAATTTCAGAAATTCCTGGTGTGCCGCGCCCAAATTATCGTCCATTCCCACACTCCAAAAGCGGGAACCCTAGGAATGTTGACCGGGACCCCACACAAGGACCACCCCTTATGGGATTTTGGGATTCTAGTTTCATCCGTCCACATGTCAAGCCTTCTCCTTGATTTGTGCTCGTTCAACCAGCGATAACACCGCTTCATCACACTTGCTCGCAAATTCCGCCGGCGTTTGATTGCCCAGCGCACGCTGCGGCCGCCGATGGTTGTAATCCAATCGCCAGCGATTGCAGAGATACTTTGCTTCAGCGAGCGATCGGAAAATCTCGCTCGACAGCAGCTCGTCACGCAGTCTTCCGTTGAAGCTCTCAATGATTCCATTCTGCCACGGTGCGCCTGGCTTGATGTACAGCGCGTTCGTGCCGCCTTCCCTGCACCATCGTTGCAGCGCCTGCGCGATAAACTCTGGTCCGTTGTCGCTACGAATGTTTTTCGGCGCACCGCGTATCGCAGTCAGTTCATCAAGTGCCGCGATACTTCAAGCGCCAAACACTCGCGCGTAAATTCATCAATCACCACCAACATCTTCAACGAGCGGCCATCTTGGGTCCGGTCGTGAATAAAATCCATGGCCCAGACTTCGTTCTTCCTTGTGGCTCGCTTGCGCATGATGCCGTCGCTGGATGATCCAATTCTGCTTCTTTTCCTGCGGATTTGTGGCACTTTCAATCCTTCTTCACGCCACACATGTCGAAGCGGTTTGTGATTCACACGCCAGCCTTCTCGGCTCAACAAATCTTGCATGTGCCGCCAACCACGACGCAGATGCTTGCGAGACAACGCACGCAATCGCCTTGCTAGGCGAGCGCGATATGAGTTCTCGCGTAACGCTCTTCGCTGCACGCTGCGATGTTGTCCAAGCAATCGACATGCGCGTCGCTGCGAGATGTCGAAGATGCCGTTGATATGGTGGATGGCCCGACGCCGAAGCGCCGGGCTTAGAATTCCCCCTTGGCCACCTCCTTCAGGATCTGGATATCGAGGGCTTGGTCAGCCACCAGTCGCTTGAGGCGCGTGTTCTCTCGTTCAAGCTCCTTCATCCGCTTCACCGCGTCACGGTCGGTGGATCCGTACTCAGCGCGCCAACGATAGAAACTCGTCAGCGAGACACCGAGTGCCTTCACTGGTCCCTACCCCGATTCCAGGTCCAAGTGAAGTGCGAGTTATTTGGGACACTGAGCCCTCCAAACCAATGGAGGATTTCATGAAAAAGAAGCGTTTCACTGAAGAGCAAATTGCGTATGCACTTGCTCAAGAAACTGGTGGCGAAACAATCGCCGAGATCTGTCGGCGTACCGGTGTTTCCCAGCAAACTTTTTATCGCTGGAAAAAGAAGTTCGGATCAATGGGCGTTGTTGAAGTCCGTCGACTGAAACAACTTGAAGAAGAGAATGCGAAGCTGAAGCGACTCGTCGCCGATCTGAGCCTAGACAAGGTGATCTTGCAGGATGTTTTGCGAAAAAAAGTTTGAGGCCCGAGCAGCGCAGAGAGCTGGTTGGGCGGGTGCGCAGCGCGTACGACATCTCGCAGCGGCGAGCGTGTTCGTCGCTGCGTGTCAGTAGAACATCGATTCGCTATGAATCCATTCGTCCGCCGCAAGATCATCTTTCGATGCGCATTCGCGAGATCACCGAGGTGCGGACAACATGGGGAAGCAGGCGTGTGCATGTCCTGTTGTTGCGTGAAGGTTGGCGCGTAAATCACAAACGCGTCCGTCGTCTTTATAGGCT